>Ga0207648_10006022_pt1 | contig 12098 bp, 10 predicted proteins | sample KBSMisM32_FD_184310 | JGI IMG/M metagenome (GOLD analysis project Ga0207648, IMG submission 184310) | Miscanthus rhizosphere microbial communities from Kellogg Biological Station, Michigan, USA - KBS Miscanthus M3-2 (SPAdes) (version 2) | ecosystem: Host-associated > Plants > Roots >...
TCCCACACCCTGACCACGCCGTCCCCGCCCGTGGTGGCGAACCTGCGTCCGTCCGGGGACCAGTCCCACGCGCCGTACTCCCCGTGGCCGGTGTCGATCCGTCTCGAGACGTTCCCTCCGGCCGTGGGCACGAGCCGGAGGTAGGAGCGTCCGCCGCCCTCGTCGTTCCAGGCGTACGCGACCCGATCCCCCGCCGGGGACGGCAGGACCCAGCCATCACCGAGGTCGACCCCGGCCACGACGCGCAGCCGCGGGATGAACCGTTGCCCACCTGCCACGTCCCACACCTGGAGCTGGCGGTCGGTACCAGCCGTGTACAGGGTGCTCCCGTCGGGGCTGAACTGGACCCCGTACGTCTCCGTGGAGTTGGTCTGGAACCGCTCGAGCAGCGCCCCCGTGCGGGTGTCCCACACCAGTGCCGTGCGGTCCTCGGCCCCGCTGGCCACGAGCCGCCCGTCCGGCGAGTAGGCAATGTAGTCGATCGACGCCTCGTGCCCGGCCAGTCTCTTCACCCTGCCGGTCCGCGTGTCCATCAGCACAACGTTCTGTTCCCCGTAGAAGGCGAGCTGACGTCCGTCTCCCCTGACCTGGAAGGGCGACCATCCGCGCATCGGCGTGGAGACATCGTGTGCGGTTTCACGATCTCCGTGGCGGAGCAGGTAGTCGGTCAGGCGGGCACGACCGTCGCGCTCGCGGTACACCCAGAGCCGACCCCGGTCCTTGCCGAACGACAGGTTCACGAGGCCCGCCGCGTCGAGCCGGATCCGGTTGACCGGTCGGCTCAGGTCGGCGGTGTCCCAGACCAGGACGGTGGAGGCGACCCAGTCGTTCGAGCCCCGGTTGTGCTCGATGAACGCGGCGGCCATCCGCGACCCGTCGGCGCTGAACTTGATGTCGTTCACCAACGAGGGACGCGACGGTAGCCCACCGGCCTGGTCTGGCATCGGCTCGAGTGTCTTCGAGTCGAGGAGGACGACGCTGTCCGGGTCGAGGTTGAACTTCCCGACGGCCAGCTGACGCCCGTCCGGACTGAAGTCGAGGGGTGCCATCCCGGGCCAGAACGCGATCTGGGGCTTGCCGCCGTCGGCGTCGAACCTGGCCTTCACGCGCCGCGTGCGGGTGTCGTAGAGCCAGACTTCGTTGCGTTCGTCGTACGCCGCCATCGTGCTGCCATCCGGACTCATCGCCAGGCCCCAGAACGGTCCACCTGTCCCACGAGCCGCGCCGATCAGCTGCGGCGCCCGAGTCAGCGTGGCCAGCAGGTTCGCCCGCGTCGCCGGCGAGTCGTCGATACGCATCCCGGCCAGGGCCAGCAGGACGGCCAGGTCAGGTTGCTCCGACAGCAGGCCGCGCGCCCCAGCGAGACGGGAGTCCGACTCCCGGGTGGCCAGGTCCGCCCGCTGCGCCTGCCGGACCGCACCCCAGCCGGCCAACGCGGCGACGAGCAGGAGGGCCAGCACGCCGATCAGGAGCGCACGGAGCCGGCGGTTGACCCGATGCTCGCGCCGTACCTGCTGTTCCGCCGTGAGGTGCTCGCGCATCTCGAGCCGTGAGGAGGCTGCCAGGAACTCGCGTTCTGTTGGCGTCAGGTCGGGTGCGGAGCGGTCCTGCCACTCGAGCGCGGCGGCCAGGCGGACACCGCGGTAGAGCTCGCTGTCCGGTGCACCCATGCCTCGCCATGCGTCTGCCGCGCCCGTCAGATGCCGCAGGATCCGGTGTCCGTCAGTGTCGTCCTCCAGCCAGCCCTGCAGCCGTGGCCAGGCCCGGGCCAACGCCTCGTGGGCGAGCTCGAGGGAGCCGGCGTCGCTGGTCACGAGTCGGGCGGCGATCAGCATCTCGACCAGCCGCTCATGTTCAGCGTCAGCCACCACCAGGCGGCGGGGCAGTCTGCCCCGCACCGGCTCGCCCTCACGCCCTGGCACGACGAGTCGCAGCATCAGGTCACGGACCAGCGCCCGCTCGTCGGGGTCGACCTGCTCGTAGACCGCCTCGGCCGATCGGGCGACGGCCTCGCGGATGCCGCCGGTGGCCGTGTAGCCGGCGACCGTGAGCGTCCGACCCTCCCGACGCTTCCAGCACGCGCGCAACGCGTGCGACATCATCGGCAGGGCACCGGGCTGACCTTCCAGGTCGCGGACCAGCAGGTCCACCAGTCCCGGTTCCAGGAGCAGCCCGGCCTGCCGGGCCGGGTCCTCGATCGCGGAGCGCAGCTCCTCGGTGCCCATGCCCCCCAGCAGGTACAAGCCCCGCTCAGCCATCCGGGCGAACTCGGGATGCACCGACAGCGCACCGACGCGGTCGGCCCGGAGACACAGCACCAGGGGTCCGATGGCCGCGCGCTCCAGCAGCCCATTGAGGAAAGCGACCTGCCGGTCCGGCTCCGGAAGCTGTGCGAATGCTTCCTCGCACTGGTCGACCACCAGCACCGTGTCGGGCCTGACCCGCACTGCCGCTTCCAGCTCGTCCAAGGGGTGCGCGCCCGGTGTCACGACCTGCACTCGCCCCCCGTTGCGCTCCAGCGTCGCGGCGACGCCGGCCCGCACCAGGGAGGACTTGCCGCAGCCCGACGGACCGACGACGGCCAGTACGCCCACCTCCCGCAGCCGGTCGAGACAGGCCTGCAGGTCGCGCTCCCGGCCGAAGAACACGTCGGCGTCCTCCACCTGGTAGGCGAGGAGCCCCGGGTACGGACAGGTCGTGGCCGAGGGCGGCGGCTGCTCCTCGACGAGAGCGGGGTCCTGAGCCAGGATCGCCCGCTCGAGCTCGACGAGCTCCGGGCCGGGGTCCACTCCGAGCTCCCGCGCCAGCACCGCCCGCACCTCGCGGAGGGTCCGGAGCGCCTCGGCCTGGCGACCGGACTGGTACTCGGCCCGAGCCAGCAGGGCCCAGCGTCGTTCGCGCAAGGGATGGGCGCGGACCGACGCCCTCAGGTCCGTCAGGACCCCCGCGTGCTCACCCGCCCGGAGCGCGGCGTCCAGGCGCAGCTCCTCGGCGTCGAGTCGCAGGGCCGCCAGGCGTTCCGACTCGATCCGCCCACGGTCCCAGTCGACCAGGTCCCGCAGCGGTTCCCCTCGCCACAGGTCGAGCGCCTCGTCCAGGAGGTACGCGGCGCGGTCCGCCTCCCCCAGCTCCAGGAGCTCCCGGGCCCGCTCGACGAGGCGCTCGAAGCGTCCGGCGTCGAGCTGCTCGTGAGCGATCGTGAGCCGGTAGCCCTCGGGAACGGTCTCGATGGACCGCGATCCGAGAAGCTTGCGCAGCCGCATGACACAGCCCTGGAGGTTCTTGTTCCAGGACACGGGCGGGTGGTCCCCCCAGACCGCGCTCGCGAGCTCGTGCGGCGTCAGCGCCTGCCCGCGGCACGCGGCCAAGGCGGCAAGGACGACCCTGTCCCGGCGGTTGATCGCGGCGCTCGAGCCCTCGACCGTCAGGGGGCCGAGAACCCCGATTCCCATGCTTCGAGTGTCCGGCGCCGCGCGATACCCGTCAACGAGGCAGATACCGAGGCGATACCGACTGGGGAGCGAGTCGATACCGGGTGGGTGCAGAACGGGGTCATCACCTCGGACTCACAAGGGAGAAAGCCATGAACATCCGCACCCGCATCCTCTGCCTGGCCCTCACACTGCCCGCCGCCGCGATCGCGTCGCCGTCTCCGGCGACCGCGTCACCGGCGACTGCGTCACGGGAGCCGTGCTCGGCGCTGACATCGGTCACCCTCCCGCACACGGCCGACGCGGCCGAGAGCTGGTTCCGCCGCTGTGACCGTGACCGCGGTCGCCACGGACCGGCCACCGCGGACGGCGCCGCCTCCTGGCTCAGCCGTTGACCCCTGTACATCCGTGGTGTTCGTGCGGGGCGAAAGGCCGGCGGCACGCCTGCCAGCTCCCCTAGCGAACTGGCCGCTTCCCTAGCGGTATCTCGCTGGGGAAGCGGCCGCGTACCACGGGACCGTGGTATCTGGCCCGCCGTCGGGCAGAGCCTCCCGATCGTCGAGTCGGCGGCTCGGCGCCGGCGCCACCTTCGGCACGTCAGCCGCGTCTGTCCAGAGGTAGTTTCGGTGGTGCCGGAGAGCTGAAACGGGCACCCGCGGCGATGTCCGCCGCGAGTGCCCGTTCGTTAACCCGCTCGAGCCTCAGTGGCCGTGACCGTGGCCGGCCGCGACAGGCTCCTCGTCCTCGGGCTTGTCGACGATCAGGGTCTCGGTCGTGAGCAGCATGCCCGCGATCGAGGACGCGTTGATCAGCGCCGACTTGGTGACCTTGACCGGGTCGAGCACGCCCCGGGCGACCAGGTCGCCGTACTCGCCGGTGGCGGCGTCGTAGCCCTCGCCGATCTTGCCCTCGCGAACCCTGGCGACGACGACGTTGCCCTCGTCGCCACCGTTCTCGGCGATCCAGCGCAGCGGCTGGTCGGTGGAGCGGCGGACGACGCGGACGCCGATCGCCTCGTCACCGGTGAGGCCGAGGTCGCCGTCGAGCACAGTGACGGCGTGGATCAGCGCGGAACCGCCGCCGGCCACGATGCCCTCCTCGATCGCGGCGCGCGTCGCGGAGACAGCGTCCTCGATCCGGTGCTTCTTCTCCTTGAGCTCGACCTCGGTGGCCGCGCCGACCTTCACCACGCAGACGCCGCCGCCCAGCTTGGCAAGCCGCTCCTGGAGCTTCTCGCGGTCCCAGTCGGAGTCGGTGTTCTCCATCTCGGCCTTGATCTGGTTGACCCGGCCCTCCACCTCGGCGGGGTCTCCGCCACCCTCGACCATCGTGGTGTTGTCCTTCGTCACCACGACGCGACGGGCGGTGCCGAGCACCTCGAGGCCGACCTGGTCGAGCTTGAGACCGATCTCGGGTGCCACGACCTGGCCGCCGGTGAGGGTCGCGATGTCCTGCATCATCGCCTTGCGCCGGTCACCGAACGCCGGGGACTTCACCGCGACCGCGTTGAAGGTGCCGCGGATCTTGTTCACGACCAGGGTCGACAGCGCCTCGCCGTCGACGTCCTCGGCCAGGATGAACAGCGGCTTGCCGGCGGCGATGACCTTCTCCAGCAGCGGCAGCAGGTCGGCGACCGCGGAGATCTTGCCCTGGTGCAGCAGCACGTAGGCGTCCTCGAGGACCGCCTCCATCGACTCCTGGTCGGTCACGAAGTACGGCGACAGGTAGCCCTTGTCGAACTGCATGCCCTCGGTGAACTCGAGCTCGGTGCCCATGGTGTTGGACTCCTCGACGGTGATCACGCCGTCCTTGCCGACCTTGTCGAACGCCTCGGCCAGGAGCGCGCCGATCGTCTCGTCGCGGCTGGACACGGTCGCGACCGCGGCCATGTCCTCCTTGGACTCGACGTCGCGGGCCGCGTCGGAGAGCGCCTTGGTGACCGCCTCGGACGCGAGGTCCATGCCCCGCTTGAGGCTCATCGGGTTGGCGCCGGCGGCCACCGCGCGGAGGCCCTCGTGGACCATCGCCTGGGCCAGCACCGTCGCCGTCGTCGTGCCGTCACCGGCGACGTCGTTGGTCTTGGTGGCGACCTCCTTGGTCAGCTGGGCGCCCAGGTTCTCGAACGGGTCGTCCAGCTCGATCTCGCGCGCCACGGTGACACCGTCGTTGGTGATCGTGGGGGCGCCCCACTTCTTGTCGAGGACCACGTAGCGGCCCTTGGGGCCGAGCGTCACCTTCACCGCGTTCGCAAGCTTGTCGACACCCCGCTCCAGGGAACGACGGGCGTTCTCGTCGAACGAAAGAATCTTGGGCATCTCTGCCTACCTTTCAAAGACAAACGGTCGCGTGCTCGGGTGGTCGCCGGAGCAGCCACCCGAGCACACGACGCGTGGGTGGTGTGTCAGGAGACGACCGCGAGCACGTCGCGCGCGGAGAGGATCAGGAACTCTTCTCCGCTGTACTTGACCTCGGTGCCGCCGTACTTGGAGTAGATGACCTTGTCGCCGACGGAGACGTCGAGCGGGACGCGGTTGCCGTTGTCGTCGATGCGGCCGGGGCCGATCGCGACGACCTCGCCCTCCTGGGGCTTCTCCTTGGCGGTGTCCGGGATGACCAGGCCCGAGGCCGTGGTCTGCTCGGCCTCGAGCGCCTTGACGACGATCCGGTCCTCGAGCGGCTTGATGTTGACCGACACGATGTCGACCTCCACTTTCTGGTTCTCATGGCGGGGCGCTGTCGCCCCGGTCTGCGGCTCTGTCGAAACGTTCAGCTGGCAACTCGGCGGTACGCCGTCGCGGGGGTCGTACGTCGGCACCAGCGCTGGCACTTTCACAAGGAGAGTGCCAGAACTGAAACTAGCACTCACCCCAAGTGAGTGCCAGCGGGGGTCCACCTCGGGCGCTGACAGGATGAGGGCGTGGACCTCGACGACTTCCGATGGCTGCTCGGCGCCGACGGGCAGGACCTGCTGTTCCGGTCGCAGGCCATGGTCGAGTCGGGGGTGCCGCCGCTCAAGGCCGGCGAGCGCCTCCGCGCCGCGTACGACGCGAGCCGGGTCGCGGCGGCGCTGTCCCAGGTCGACCTGCGCACCCGTGCCGTCGCCAAGTTCGGCGACCTGGCCGCGCTCATGTACTTCACCCGCGACGGCCTCGAGCAGGCCACCCGGCTGCCGGTCGCCGACCACCGTGCCGGTCGCATGGTGGCGGCCTCCCCCGCGTCGCTGGTCGACCTCGGCTGCGGCATCGGCGGCGACCTGATCGCCTTCTCCCGGGCCGGGATCACCGTGGCCGGTGTCGACCTCGACCCGATGCGGGTTGCGATCGCGCAGGCCAACCTCGACGCGCTCGGGCTCGGCGGCGCGGTGAAGGAGGCCGACGCGACGACGCTCGACACCACCGCGTTCGCGGCGGTCTTCGTCGATCCGGCCCGTCGTACCGGCGCCGGACGCACCTTCGACGTCGACGCGTGGACGCCTCCGTGGACCTTCGTCGAGCAGGTGCTCCGCGGCGACGCCTGCGTCAAGGTCGCGCCCGGCATCCCGCACGCGCTGGTACCGCCCGGCGTCGAGGCCGAGTGGGTCAGCGACCACGGCGAAGTCAAGGAGGCGGCACTCTGGTCGGGCCGGCTGGCCACCACCGCCCGACGGGCGACGGTGCTCGGCAGCGGCGGCCTGGCCACGCTCACCGACGAGGACGACCCCGGCGCGGAGGTACGACGGGTGGGGCAGTACCTCTACGAGCCCGACGGCGCGGTGATCCGGGCCGGCCTGGTGACCGCCCTCGCAGCCGGCGTCGAGGGCGGGCTGGTCGACGCGCGGATCGCCTACGTGACGTCCGACCGCTCGTTCCACACGCCGTTCGGCCGCGGCTACGAGGTGGTCGAGGAGCTTCCGTTCCGCGAGAAGCCGCTCAAGGCGGCCCTGCGCGAGCGCGGGATCGGCCGGCTCACGATCAAGAAGCGCGGCGTCGACGTGGTGCCCGACGAGCTGCGCAAGCGGCTCGCCCCACAAGGCGCCAACGAGGGCACGGTTGTGCTCACCCGCGTGCAGGACAAGGCGACGGCACTGCTGGTGCGTCCGCTCTGATGGCGGAGCCGGCACAGCCCGCCGACGACCCGCGCCGCTGGGTCGCCCTGGTGGTCTGCTGCAGCGCCCTGTTCATGACCCTGCTCGACGTCAGCGTCACCAACGTGGCGCTGCCCTCGATCGGCAGTGCCACCGGCGCGAGCCCCTCCGAGCTCCAGTGGGTGGTCAGCGGCTACACGCTCGCCTTCGGTCTGGTGCCGGTTCTCGCCGGCCGGCTGGGTGACGACCACGGGCGGCGGCTCATGTTCCAGGTCGGCGTCGCCGGTTTCGCGGTGACCAGCGTGCTCGCCGGGCTCGCCCCAGGCCCGGCGATGCTGATCGTGGCCCGCGTGCTCCAGGGACTCTCCGGCGGCCTGATCAACCCGCAGGTGGCGGGGCTCGTGCAGCAGATGTTCCGCGGGCCCGAGCGCGGCCGCGCGTTCGGCTTCCTCGGCACCACGGTCGGGCTCGGCACCGCGCTCGGCCCGCTGGTCGGCGGTGCCCTGATCGTCCTCGGCGGCCCCGAGCTGGGCTGGCGACTGGTGTTCTTCATCAACGTGCCGGTCGGGGTCGTGGTGATCGCCCTGGCCCGCCGGTTCCTGCCCGAGACACCCCCGACCGGCCGGCACCGGCTGGACGTGGTCGGGTCGCTCGTGCTCGGGCTGGCCACGTTCTGCGTGCTGTTCGGCGCCGTGCAGACGGAGGCGGCGGGGCCGGCGGTGCTGTGGCTCGGGGTGCCGGCGCTCGGGTTGCTGGCGCTGTTCTACCGCCGAGAGCGACGGCTCACCGAGGAGGGGCACGACCCGCTGGTGGACCTCCGGTTGTTTCACCGCCCGTCGTACACCTCCGGCGTGGTGCTGGCGCTGCTCTTCTTCCCGGCGATGGCCGGCCTGCCGCTGGTGATGGCGCTCTACTTCCAGGGCGGCCTGGGCTACTCCGCGCTCGCCTCGGCGCTCGGGGTCACGGCGTACGCCGTCGGCAACGCGGTCGCGGCTCCGCTCGCGGGACGTGTGGTCGACCGGCTCGGCCGCGTCCTGGTCGTCGGCGCTGCACTGACCTTCGGCGCCGGCGCCGTCGGCCTCGCGCTCGTCGCCAGGTCCGTGCCGACGGCGCACGCGACCCTCGCGATGGCCGGGCCGCTGTTCGTCATGGGCCTGGGCGCCGGAGGCCTGATCACGCCCAACCAGGCGTTGACGCTGATGGACGTCGACCCGGTCGTGGGCAGCACCGCGGGTGGCGTGCTCCAGACCGCACAGCGGATCGGGCTCGCCGTGGGCCAGGCTGTGATCGGGGCGGTGTTCTTCGCCTCGATCGACGGACCCGGCCCGGAGTCGTACGCTCGCGCGCTGGTAGCCGCCGTGCTGGTCGCGCTCTGCTTCGTCACCGCCTCGGTCGCTGTGGGTGTCCGTGACCTGATGCGCGGGCGTCAGGCGCGGCGCTAGCCGTGCGCGCGCCAGCCGTCCTCGAGGAGCTCGGCGACAACGGACGCATCCGCGTCGGGCAGGTGGATTGCGACCGCGGCCAGGCGTTTGCCCCACATCATCTCGGAGGCCCAGGGCCACTCGGCCGCGGCGGCGACGATGTCGCCCTCCTCGAGCATCACGCGCAGGGTCTCGTCGTCTGGCAAAGTGGCGAAGATCGTCCGGCGGCGGAACGACGGGAATCCGTGGTGGTCGCGCTCGGAGGCGCCTTCGAAGCCGAGCGCGATCCGGCGTACGGCGTCGGCGTCCATGGCACGCAGGCTAGCCCGGCGCGGGCGATGAGTCGCAACGTCGCCGAGGGTCGTAGTTCCGAGAGGAGATCGCATGCCCCAGGAGAGATTCGACGCACGTTTCAGCCATCCGGAGGCCGCGGCAACGCCGTGGGCCGACACGGAGAAGGTGCTGGTCGAGGCCGAGCTGTACTGGCTCACCACGGTCCGCGCCGACGGCCGCCCCCACGTCACCCCTCTGATCGGTGCCTGGCACGAGGCCGCCGCCTGGTTCATCACCGGCCACGACGAGCAGAAGACGCGCAACCTCGCCCACTCGCCGCTGGTGGCGCTCACGACCGGCGGCAACTCCTGGAACCGGGGACACGACGTGGTGGTCGAGGGCACCGCATACCGGGTGACCGACCGTGACACCCTGCAGGCGCTGGCGGGAGCGATCCACACCAAGTACGGCGACGACTGGCACTTCCACGTCGAAGGGGACTCCCTCAGCGAGGGAGACCACCCCAGCGGGCTCTACCGGGTCGCACCGCACAAGGTGCTCTCCTACGCCAAGGACCCGCACGCGCAGACCAGCTACGCCTTCTGACGGCGTACGACGAGCGCCACGGCCAGACCGGCCGCGGCACCGAGCAGGTCGGCCAGCGCGTCGAACACGCTGCCGTCACGGTCGATCGGCAGCACGGCCTGGAGCACCTCGGACACCCCGGCGTAGACCATCAGGCCGAGCGCGAGCGCGCGCAGTGGGAGCCCGGCCAGCACACCGGTGGCGGCGAGGACGAAGAACAGGGCCGCGTGCACCACCTTGTCGTTGAGCTCGATGCCGCTCGGCACCGTGGAGGCGGGCGAGAACAGCAGGACCAGGCTCAGCAGTACGGCGCACCCGAAGGGCGCCCGGCGGAGCGACATCAACGGTCGAGGCCGGCCCGCTCCGCACCGATCGTGGTGTCGTCGCCGTGCCCCGTGTGCACGATGGTCCCCTCCGGCAGCGCGAACAGGCGCGCCCGGATCGAGTCCACGATCAGCTCGGCGTCGCTGAACGACCGCCCGGTGGCCCCGGGCCCGCCCTGGAAGAGGGTGTCGCCGGTGAACACGGCACCCAGGGCCTCGGCGTACAGGCAGACCGCGCCGGGCGCGTGACCCGGAGTGTGCAGCACGGTCAGGGTGGTGTCGCCGGCGGCGATCTCCTGGCCGTCGGCGAGGTCGGCGTCCCAGGAGAGGTCACCGTGCGTGAGCTCCCACAGCGGCCGGTCGGCCGGGTGCAGCAGGATCGGCGCCCCGGTCGCCTCGCGCAGGTCGGGAGCGACCCTCACGTGGTCGTCGTGCGCGTGGGTGCACACGATCGCACTCACCGTTCGGTCGCCGACCAGGGCCAGGATCTCGTCGACGCTGTGCGGGGCGTCGACGACCACGCACGAGGTGTCGTCGCCGATCACCCAGATGTTGTTGTCGACGTCGAATGTCTCGCCGTCGAGGCTGAAGGTGCCGCTGGAGACGGCGTGGTCGACGCGCGTCATCAGAGGATCACCACGGACCGGAGCACGTCGCCCTCCTGCATCCGGTCGAACGCGGCCTCGACGTCTCCTATGCCGATCTCCTCGGTCACGAACGCGTCGAGGTCGAGCCGGCCCTGCCGGTAGAGGTCGACCAGCATCGGGAAGTCGCGGCTGGGCAGGCAGTCGCCGTACCAGCTGGACTTGAGGGCGCCACCTCGGCCGAAGACGTCGATCAGCGGGATGTCGGGCACCTTCATCTCCGGTGTCGGCACGCCGACCAGCACGACCGTGCCGGCCAGGTCCCGGGCGTAGAAGGCCTGCTTCCAGGTCTCGGGCCGGCCGACGGCGTCGATCACGACGTCAGCGCCGTTCCCGTCGGTCAGGGCCCGGATCGTCTCGACCGGGTCGGTCTCCTTGCTGTTCACGGTGTCGGTGGCGCCGAGCTTGCGGGCTGTCGCGAGCTTCCGCTCGTCGATGTCCACCGCGATGATCCGCGCCGCGCCGGCAAGGGCTGAGCCTGCGATCGCAGCGGAACCGACCCCACCGCAGCCGATGACGGCGACCGACTTCCCGCGTCCCACGTTGCCGGTGTTGATCGCGGCACCGAGCCCGGCCATGACGCCACAGCCGAGCAGCCCGACCGCCGCCGCCCGCGCCTCGGGGTCGACCTTGGTGCACTGGCCGGACGCCACGAGTGTCTTCTCCGCGAAGGCGCCGATGCCGAGCGCCGGGGAGAGCTCGGTGCCGTCCTGCAGGGTCATCCTCTGGGTGGCGTTGTGGGTGGCGAAGCAGTACCAGGGCTCGCCGCGCGTACAGGCCCGACAGCTGCCGCAGACGGCGCGCCAGTTGAGGACCACGAAGTCGCCCGGCGCGACGTCGGTGACGTCCTCGCCCACTGACTCCACGACCCCGGCCGCCTCGTGCCCGAGCAGGAACGGGAAGTCGTCGTTGATCCCGCCCTCCCGGTAGTGCAGGTCGGTGTGGCAGACGCCGCACGCCTGAACCCGCACCACGGCCTCGCCCGGGCCGGGCTCGGGCACGTTGATCGTCACCTGCTGCACCGGCTCGCCCTTCGCCATGGCGACGACTCCCTGCACCTGCTGCATGTGTGTACTCCTTGGCTGCCGACGTGTGAACCTGCAGGTTACGGGTGGCGGTTGCAGAGGCAACGTGGAGTGGGAAGTGGGAGGGTCAGGCGTCGGTGGCTCGAGGACTGGCTCCAGACGACCCCCGGCGCCCACCACCGGCGGTCGCTGGGGGATGCCGTGTCGGCGGCGGCCGCCGCTGGGGGTAGGGATGCTGTCGCCGCCACGCCACCCTTTACGCTCCCTGCCGGCAGCGCCCCGCCCGCACCGGCCCCGCCCACACCGACTCTCGTGCTCGCAGGCTGGGTGGGA
>Ga0207648_10006031_pt1 | contig 12084 bp, 10 predicted proteins | sample KBSMisM32_FD_184310 | JGI IMG/M metagenome (GOLD analysis project Ga0207648, IMG submission 184310) | Miscanthus rhizosphere microbial communities from Kellogg Biological Station, Michigan, USA - KBS Miscanthus M3-2 (SPAdes) (version 2) | ecosystem: Host-associated > Plants > Roots >...
TTCATGGTATTTTGATCTGGAAGGAATCTATTATCTGTTAGCCATTAGCTATTAGTGTACCATTAATAGCTTAATGTCAATAAAAGAATAAATAGATACAAATATAATAACTGGAAGCTAATAGCTAATGGCTAATAACTAATAGCTTAATCCTACCTTCCGCTATTTTGAACATAATCTTTGAACTCACTGTTGAATTCTTCCTGTTTGATCAGTTCTTCCAGTGTGATATGCATACGATAACGCCAGTAATTGCGGGGATTTGCGGGATCATTGATCCGCTCATCATGCGGGTTTTCGCGTCTTAATGAATCATTCATTCCCAAAATATCCTGTAGCTGGAAAATACTCCACATGGCAGGAGAATACAGGTGTTGTAAAATAACAGCCCTGTTCACCCAGGCTTCACAGAAATAGGGCGCATCTCCCCACTGGCCCAGGATATTATTATAGAAATGCTGTGTACGTTCGCGATTCTCTTCCCACCATCCTCTCACCGTGCTCATGTCATGCGTGGAAGGTGTGATCACTGATAAATAAGGTGCATCATTGGGATGGAAGAATTCTTTATTCGGATCTTTCGGCATGCGTTGGATCTCCAGGCTCAAAATTCCTAATTCGGTCATTACTTCCGGAACACAATGTGGCACCATACCAAGATCCTCTCCGCAAATAAGCATATTGGTTGCTTCTTTGAGAGCCGGTAATTTTTGCATTGCTTCCTTTCTCCAGAATTCATCCTGCCGGCGATAAAAATAGTTGATGTAAAGTGCCTTTAATTTTTCCTGCACATGAGGTATAAGGTATTTGAATGAATACGTAGTATCCATCGCGATCCGAAAATGGAACTCTAAACCTTTTGATCCTTCTGCCTTAAAGAAAATTACATTGGCAATTAATTCATACAGCCCCAATCTCAAGACCGCATTCTCATCATTTTCTTCCAGTGCATCAAAATGTTTGGCTACTTTCTTCTGTGTATCAAAAGATGGCCTGAGATCATAACCATTATATCCGGAAGTGCGATTGGGTATCAGGAATTCTGATTTCACTTTATCTGTATGTGCACCAAAGACCTGGTATAATACGTCATCGGTGATAAATGGTTTGCAATAACGCTGTTCATCAAACCATATCCCGTTTTCTCCAAACTCAACATAATGAACCGGTATGCTGGGAACAAAATGTCCCATCAATCCCTGGATGGCATGTGAAGGAATACTCCAGATTCGGAAGAAGCCGAGGATATGATCAATACGGAATGCATCAAAATAATAGCTCATCTGTTCAAAGCGCTGCTTCCACCAGCCGAACCCGTCTTCCTGCATCCGTTTCCAGTTATAGGTAGGAAAGCCCCAATTCTGACCAATCGGCGTGAAATCATCAGGAGGAGCACCCGCCTGTTCATTCATTTTGTACAGCCCTGGTTTTACCCAAGCATCACAACCATAACGGTAAATACCAATGGGAATATCTCCTTTCAGGATAATTCCTTTTTTGTGGGCATAATCTGCCGCGTCTTTCAACTGGGCATGGAGATGATATTGAACGAAATAATAAAAGGCTATTTCTTTATGTGCTGAAGATTTTGGTGCCACCAGTTTTGCCAGTTCGGCCGGGTCAAAACTGCTATGGGTCTTCCATTCCTCGTAATGGGAGCTACCGTATTTATCTCGCAGGTAAGAAAACGCAGCATAGGGCTTCAGCCAATGGCTGTTTTGTTCAAAAAACTGCGTATAATCCTCTGATTCAAAACAGGCAAAGCCCATTACTTCATAAAGCTCTTTCAGCATTCCCAGTTTGAATCTAACTACTTCTTCATAGTCTACCACCGGCAGGTCATTGAGCTGCTTCTGCTTCTTTTTTATGGCTTCAATCTTATCCTCATTCTTTTTACCTGCTACTGTGGCCAGGTTGATATAAAGCGGATGAAGTGCAAACGCGGATATGGCCGCATAAGGATAGGAATCCATCCAGGTATTGGTGGCAATGGTATCATTGACGGGAAGTATCTGGATCAGTTTCAAACCCGTTTCCTTTGCCCAGTCAACCAGCAGCTTCAGGTCATTGAACTCTCCCACCCCAAAACTTTTCTTGCTTCTGAGACTAAAGACCGGGATGGCCACGCCGGCTCCCTTCCAGTTATGATTGGGAAGATGTATGAATCCGTCATGAAGCACCGTGCTATGCTGGGCAGAACTATCGTTATACAAAAGCCGGTTATCACCGGTTTCATAAGTTACCAGGCGATTCTCCTTTGTATTGTATACAGCATACTTGTAAGGAATGGGAGAAATATCATTACCCATATCAAGTGACACACTCCACCAGTCATCATCCTTACCCATGAGTATGGGATTGGCAGTATTCCAATGCCCGAGATGGTCACTGTTGCCAAGCAGGCAAACTATCTCGTTCTTTTTTAATAGTGGAGCTTTTACTTTGAATGTATGGGTAAAATGTTTTTCCTTTTTAGCCTTCGCATCATTATGACAGGGAAGCAATACTTTTTTAAATGGTGATGTGAAAAATGCATTTTCAAATTCACCGGCATAATTCCAGGTGTCAAGAAAATTCATCCCCTCTGCATTCTTCCTGGGCTCGGGAATATTTTTATCCTGCCCCCATTCACCGATCCACTCCCCGTTCTGATCCCTGAGGTAATATTTATAACAAACAGTATTCTTTTGAAGGTATTTCTTATCTATTTCAAGTGTGATATGCCAGAACTGATCATTGAGGTATTCAAGAGGTATTGCTTTAGACGGATTACCAGCGCCCAATGGCTCTATATTGCCACTTAGCCATAGACTTTCCCCGAACTTTGTGTGGTAACGAATGGAAAACTGCAGCTTCATCAAAATCGTTGGTTCTGTCTTTAGGTCCATATTTCGTTGTGTAGCAGATACACAGTGTCTGCGAAAGTAAAATAAAACATGCAAGGTTCGCATTTTTATTTGACTTCAGGGCCAAAAAGATGAGCTGAAACACCCTTTTATGGAAAATTGGAAAAGCTATATAAACGATTTTAAATTATCAGGTTGCGTGCTTATTTTTGCACCGCCCCGGCTGATAAAACCGGTTGGCAATCATCTAAACCCTTCATCATGGAGCAAACAAAAAATAATACATTGGTTTGGTGGCTCGTTTTCCTCGCTTCAACAGCCGCATTGATATTTGCCATTTATAGCCATTGGCCCTGGCTTACCCTCATCCTGCCCTTCCAGACCACTTCTTTTGTGAAGGCAATGAACATCATGTAACATTATTTTCTATTACAAGATCCTCGTTAACTACATAAAAAAATCCGCCCGGATCAGTATCGGGGCGGATTTTTTATTATCTCTTGTTTAATTATAATACTACGAAGAGCAACCAGAGTATCGCTGAAAGACCAGCCCCTAACCAGGCCCATTTAATAATAGCTTCATCATCCAGCAGGTAAGCGATCAACACACCAATAAGGCTAAGGAAAAAGCCAAGCAGGAAACCCGCGATATTGAAATCGGAAGTATCGATGCCTTTCTGTCTCATGGCCATAAGGTCAACTGTTTTCCCTTTCTTCAGCATTCTTTTAATTTTCCATTGTGCCAGTTTAAGGGAGATCTTTTGAGAGAGCTTCATCTTCTTTCCTGTAAGCTCATAATATTTTTGAGGAGTCAATTTCAGGAATTGTTGTACCAAAATGGCATTCATAGCCGGGTCAATGGGTTTATCGACCGGTTTGGTTTCTGTTACCGGAGATGATTCTGGTACGATAAGAGAAGTTCCAGAGATGGCGTGAGCAGGCTGCAATAAGAATAAGGCTGCAATCACAAAAAGCACGGAACGTAAAGTTGGTTTCATAAGTGTATGTTTTAATCAGTTCCCCCAAAGCTATCTTTTTTTATAATCCAATGAACGGGAAAGAATTAACAATTGTGCACAATCATTTATAATCGAATAATTAATCGAATAAAAAAGCCGTCGCGCCAGAGGCGGACGGCTTTGAAACGAAGATCGGATAAAGTCTATTAGTATGCTTACCTGCTTAACAGGCTGATTGCGGTTTTACCATTTCTCCGGATATTCCAGAGTTCAGCAGCACTAAATGATCTATTCTGTGATCTTTTTGGTTGCTCGGATACAATAACTCCTTTTGCAACGGTTTCTTTAACTTCTGTGAGCAGCGTCTTTAACTCGTCTGCATCCATCTGTACAATAGATGGCATAACATCATTCTTCATGATTATTTCCTTTTTTAATGTTTACAATAAATCGCTGAGCTGTCGGAAGAAAAACACTAAAGAATCGTTAGGAGAAGAAAGTGAATTCTGTCGTCTGTTTGAAAGTACTATTCAATAGCTCAATTTGACGGTGCAAATATACGAATAAACTGCCGGTTATGCAAATGGTAAGCTGTGTAAATTGTCGTTTTTCTTAGTGAATTGAGGGTATTTGCTGATGAGTTGCAACTGATTGATTATGACTCAACCATCTTGACCGTAACAAGTAGTTGCCCCGTATGCCGCATAGTATGTTCAGCCGCATGAAACAGCAGTCCAATTACGTTAGAAGGTATCTGTTTCCGGCCCACTCCTCTCGTCTCGGTTATGGTTGCAGTATCTGTTTCTTTCAATTGTTTTAATGAGGCGTCTACCTGCTCACTGAACTTTTTCAGTAATGCCTGAGTAGTGATTGAATCATCGTTCACGGCTTCCGATTTCAGGTATTTCAACTGTTGCTCATTTAACTGTTCTCCGCGAGCATAGGTAAACAGCCTGTCCAGCACTCCGGAAATGTGACGTAAATGAAAGCCAACTGAAGCCACCCCTTTGGGTTGCTCCCATAATGCGCTTGATGGGAATGCTGCAAGGGCCTCCTCAATTTCCCGTCTCGCCTGCAAAATGGCATGTGCAACAGGCTGCAATAATGACGGAATATCCTGTATGGGTCCACTTAGCCAAAATTCGGAAGTCGCCATTTTTTTTGATTACAAATGTAAATAACTCTGCTTCGTCGGGGTTCAGGTTCTTCTGGCAGCAGATTTGCGGACATATTCTAAAATTATTGTTATGGCAACAAAAGAACAAACCGCGGTTATGACAACTAAAGAAATTGCAAACCGCCTTGCAGAATTATGCCGCAAAGGCGAATGGGCAAAGGCCCAACAGGAATTATATGCAGACAATGCTGTCAGTATTGAACCAATGGCTACACCTGCTTTTGAAAAAGAAACAAAGGGTCTTAAAGCTATTATTGCAAAAGGAGAAAAATTTGATGCAATGGTGCATGAATATCATTCCCTGAACATATCTGAACCATTGGTTACAGACAATTGTATTGCATTTATACTTTCCATGGACCTCACCATGAAAGGCCGACCCAGAGAACAGATGCGTGAAATTTGTGTGTATGATGTAATAGATGGAAAAATAGTTTCGGAACAATTCCACATGTGAGACTACTGATCAGGATCAACTATGATCCCGACTATTGTTTGTTAACTAACTTATTTCTATTTTGGCTAAGCATTATTCTTTATAATGCTTTTTTTATTAAAAAAAATCTGATGAAAAAGATAGTACTGTCCCTGTTTCTTCTTCTATCTGGATTGGGAGTATTCAGCCAGGATACCCTTTCCGTGAAAGACGGGATCTTTGAAAAAGTGGAAAAGGAAGCCGAATATCCCGGTGGAGAGCAGGCATGGAGAAAGTTTCTGGAACAGAACCTCAATCCCAATGTACCCGTTAATAACGGAGCCCCGGTTGGTAAATACACGGTATATGTTCAATTTGTAGTATTCCAGGATGGCACAATAGGTGATATTAAACCACTTACCACGTTGGGATATGGAATGGAAGGAGAGGTGGTTAGACTGCTCAGAAAAAAATCAGGTGGGTGGGAGCCTGCCACACAAGGTGGAAGACTGGTTAAGGCTTATCGTAAACAACCTGTAACATTTATGGTCACCCAGGAAGATCTTCATATCGTTACAACAACCCCTTACGTATTATATGCGGGCGTAGACAATGAGATCATGGTTGATGTTGTCAAAGTAAAAAGCGAGGACTTACACCTTACTATCACAAGGGGTACTATAACAAAATCGAGCAATGGTTCATACATAGCAAAAGTGAAAGGAGAAGGAAGAGCTATACTCACCATAACAGGGAAAAAAGGAAAAGAGATTGCCAGGGTTAGCTTTGAAATATTGAATAATAAATAAAAGTAGCGATAGAATAAAAAGCCCTCCCATGAGTCGGGGGGCTTTAACTTTAAATTCTCTATAATTATTTCATGAATATCAGGATGGTTCCGGGAAAAATCCAATCCCTTACAGGCTTATTTTGATTTTTTCTTCAAAGCATTAAGCTCTTTCTCTAACTGCTCTAACCTTTTATTTTGTTCCTTTATTTCCTTATTCTGATCAATAAGATACAAGGTCAATTCTTCAATTTTCTTAAGCAGTGTTACCTGGTTCTCTCCAAGATCAACCCCATTTTCTTTCACTTCCTTTTCCGATGGCACTTCAGGTAAATGGTTATTCCTGCGGATAAAACTTTCTACCTCTGCCAATGGACGAAGTTTGTATTCCGGTTTAAAAACATGGTCGGCCCATGAAACCTGATCCACTTTTACCTTGCGGGTGCGTATACCTGTCTCCACAAAAAGTTTATAATTAACATCTGTAATATTTGTGGTTCCAATACCTACAGAACTATTAAACCATGCACCACCGTCCTTATCAATATAGCTTTTCATCACATTTTGATTCTTTACAGTAAATAGTTTGTAACCAGCTGTTGTAATATTTGTTGCGGTATTGAGGTCCAATGCACCCTCAGTAAAATAAGTTGTAAAACTTTTTATCGCAACGCCATTGCCTCTTAAATCAATATACTGATCTGTTGCTGAATAGACTGTTCCCCCATATCGGTCTGCCTGCAGCATAGCCAAACCAATATCCGCGCCGTTAAAAACTATATTTGTATTAGTACCGTCTGTATATGAATTGACTGAAACCCTTGAATTTCCGCCAAACCTGATCTTTCCATCAACATCAAGTTTTGCCGCTGGAATATTAACCCCTATTCCCAGATTTCCCAGGCTATCCAGTTTCATCCGTTGGGTATTATTAGTCTTAAACAATAGAGACTTGTTGTCTGTGGTGCCGATAAAATTAGTCCCATAAGAAATTCCGCTATTACCAGTCAGGCTCCAATCCTGGGCGATAACAATTGAACTGGTAAATAAAGATACCATAACGGTTAGCAAGGCTTTAGTGTGTATCATCTTTAAAGTTTAAATGGTGGATTTTATTTTTTTAATCCTTATGAATGATTATTATAAAATTAGGGAGATATGTGAGTAGTAATTTTAAATGTACATTATATTTTCATTCTCACACCTAGGGGTTTCTACTGTATTCCGAATGATTTTCGAAGTTTATGTTCTCCTGTATTTATAGAACATAAAAAGGCCGTCCTTTTGGGACAGCCTTTTTAATATTATAATTGCCGTGTTTCTTGCGAAAGCCCTCCACAACAATGGATGGCCTGGTTTATTGAAATCTTGTTATTTCGTGAATTTCAGAATTGTTCCTTTGGAGGTTCCAACCCATCCATGATTGGCATCTGTGAAATGTAATTCAATACCAAAATTATCATCGGTCAGGTGTACTTCCCTGGTCCAGGTAGCGCCTCCATCGATGGTTTTTTTGACCGTGCTGTAATCTGTCAGGTATCCTATTTCCGGAGTGAAAAAATGCAAATCCTGCCATCCACCATAAGAAGCCCCTGATTTAAAAACGGTGGACCAGTTTGCTCCACCATCAGTTGTTTTCTTTATTAAAATTCCATTACCATAATACCCATTGTTCACATCAGTAAAAAACAGGCAATAGCCGAATCTACTGCCAGTTGTGAGACCGTGATTTGTAACTGGTGTCCATGAAACACCACTATTCACCGTTTTATATAGAATGCCGTTGACAGTTGCCCAGCCAATCTGTTCACTGATGAAGAACAATATATCGTAGGTTGATCCTGATCCCGGAAAAGTATAAATAGCCGTCCAGGTTTTCCCTCCATTGACGGATTTCCACAATTTGCCGGAAACGGCGTAAGCCACCTGAGAACTTACAAAAAAAACATCACTGAAGTTGGCTCCAAGATCAGTGCTGTCAAAGCTGGTGCCGCCATTTGTGGTTGAAAAGATCAATTTTTTATTATCACCACAAACAAAAACTGCATTATCAGCACTTCCCATACCAATATTCTGAAAAGTAGCATTAGATTGATAAACTTTTTGCCAGTTATCTCCGCCATTAGTTGATCTGTAAATGGCATTATCACCTGACATATAACCTGTACTACCTACAAAAAAAACATCCGAAATAAATCCTTTGGTTATCCCTGTAATTTTCGTCCAGCCAGTCCCTAAGGAATCCTGCGGCTGAGGAGTTGTAACAGCTTCATGATGCTTTTTACAGCTAAATAGTAAAAGGAAGCAAAGGATAGGCAGGAATGCTTTTTTCAAGGATAAATAGATTGAAATGATTATTGGGGTTTGGGTTTTTTAACAACGAAGTTACCAGCTATTTAGTGTGATCAGCAGGTAATTAAAAGGCCCCTCCGCCTTCGGCGGAGGGGCCTAAATATATATGCTTTATCACTGCTTACTTCACTTCTTCATAAGGCACATCAGTCACATTATCACCTGCAGTGGCATCAGCGGTTTGTTGTCCTCCCTGGTTTGCTTCTGCTCCGGGTTGTTGGCCTCCTGGCTGTCCCGCACCAGCACCTGATTGTGCATTATAAATATCCTGGCTGGCAGCTGTCCATGCCTCATTCAATTCTTTCGTAGCTGCATCAATTGTCGGGATATCCTGTGCTTTATGCGCTTCTTTTAATTTACTCACAGCGGTTTCGATAACAGCTTTTTTATCAGCGGGAATCTTATCGCCATACTCCTTAACCTGCTTTTCAGTCTGGAATACCAGGCTATCAGCTGCATTGAGCTTATCGATCTTTTCACGTTCAGCCTTATCAGTAGCCTCATTGGCTCTTGCTTCAGCTTTCATCTTTTCAACTTCCTCCTTGCTCAATCCGCTACCGGCTTCAATATGTATCTTCTGTTCTTTTCCGGTGCCTTTATCTTTGGCTGTTACGTGAAGGATACCATTGGCATCGATATCAAATATTACTTCAATCTGGGGAACTCCTCTTGGAGCTGGTGGAATACCATCCAGGTTGAATATGCCCAGGCTCTTATTGTCTTTAGACATGGTACGTTCACCCTGCAATACATGTATCTGCACACCAGGTTGATTATCGCTGGCAGTAGAGAATGTTTCCGATTTCTTGGTAGGAATGGTTGTATTGGACTCTATCAGTTTTGTCATTACACCACCCATGGTTTCAATACCAAGAGAAAGCGGGGTAACGTCAAGCAGCAACACGTCTTTTACTTCACCAGTTAATACCGCACCCTGGATAGCAGCACCAACGGCAACTACTTCATCCGGGTTCACACTACGGTTGGGCTTCTTGCCAAAGAATTTTTCAACGATCTCCTGCACTTTGGGGATGCGCGTACTACCACCTACCAGGATCACTTCATCGATCTGGGATGTAGATAAACCAGCATCCTTCAAAGCAGCTTCACAAGGTTTCAGACAACGGGCGAATAAATTATCAGCCAGTTGCTCAAACTTAGCGCGGGTGAGTTTTTTCACCAGGTGCTTGGGCACACCATCAACCGCTGTTATATAGGGAAGATTGATCTCTGTTTCTGTTGATGAAGAAAGTTCCACTTTAGCTTTTTCAGATGCTTCTTTCAAACGCTGTAAAGCCATTGGATCTTTTCTCAGGTCAATTGCTTCTTCTTTCTTGAACTCTTCAGCCAGCCAGTCCATGACCACTTTATCAAAGTCATCACCACCCAGGTGAGTATCACCATTAGTTGACTTAACTTCAAATACACCATCACCGAGTTCAAGTACTGAAATATCGAAAGTACCACCACCCAGGTCAAACACAGCGATCTTCTGATCATGTTTGCCCTTGTCAAGGCCATAAGCCAGGGCGGCAGCTGTAGGTTCATTTACGATACGGCGAACAACCAAACCCGCAATTTCACCAGCTTCTTTTGTAGCCTGGCGTTGCGCGTCATTGAAGTAAGCCGGTACGGTAATAACGGCCTCACTAACTTCCTGTCCCAGGTAATCCTCAGCAGTCTTCTTCATCTTCTGAAGAACCATGGCTGATATCTCCTGCGGAGTGTATGGACGGCCATCTATGTCAATTCGTACGGTATTATTGTCACCCTTCACTACTTTATAGCTCCAGTGACTGATCTCTTCCGTTACTTCATCATAACGGCGACCCATAAAACGCTTAACACTCATGATAGTGTTTTGCGGGTTGGTTATGGCCTGACGCTTGGCTGGGTCTCCTACCTTACGTTCGCCATTTTTCAAGAATGCCACAACAGACGGGGTTGTACGGCGACCCTCATCGTTGGCAATTACCACTGGCTCATTGCCTTCCATAACTGCTACGCAGCTATTGGTGGTTCCTAAGTCTATTCCTATTATTTTTCCCATAGTTATTATTTCTCCTTTTTGGGCCCATTTCTGGAAGCCGTAATCTATTGTCAATCATTGTGCCGTGTACCTCAAAAGTGCAAAAATGGCAGTCAACCTGTCAGCCGGTACTATTTCACCCTAAAGGCCTGCCAACCCCTGCCAGTTCCCCCAAACCGGGTATTGCATAAGTCTGTTCCTTAGTCTATTTTGCGCCCTGTTCCACCAACTGTATCTCGTCGGGCCTGATTAATAGTAATTTGTATTACCCCTCTAAAACTATTTTATTAATGCCCGTTATCCGTTTCTTCTACGGCTTCTTTGCCGCTATTCTGCCCAATCTAAGGAAGATACTTATGGCCTTCCGTGAAAGAGGTAGCAAGATCCCATTCTGGACCGCCATCAATGATTCCCTGTTTGTTTTACGTGGCATGTGGCTGTTCTTATTTCTCAACCTGGCAGGTCTTGTATTTTTTATCTTCCTCACCCAGGGAACAGATCTCCTGACTGCCATCATGGAAGATACCCGGCAGAGTTACGCCGGTACCATTATGTGGCTGGTGTTAGGCACCTTCTTCTGGAGCATAGTAGCAGAATTTGGGGCACGATACACAATGAATGTAACAGATAACTCCGGTAAAACATTAACGGATGAACGCGTGGAATGGCGAAAGCTGTTGCAAACCTTTTATTCAAAATTTTTTCTTTTCCTTCCCAGTACCATCCTGATTCTTGGTTTTATTAAAGCAGCATCGTTAAACTATAGTTTCACAATTTCCGGAGTACTTAAATCCTGGAGAGATGTGGGCATGACCCTTCTGATCTTCGTTGTGCTTTTCATTACCATTTACCACATGTATATCAACCCGGACTGGAAACGGGTGATCAAGAATTTATTCCGGTTTCTACGTTTTAGTCCGCCCGATGTTCCCGAAGACGATGAGCGCAAATGGCAGGATAAACTGTATGGCATTTACCGGGATTATATTTTTATGTATCCTGAAGCCAGCATTCCAAAAGATATATTAACCCCAAAAAAACAACTGAAGACCGAAGAAAAAGAATCACAACAGGATGACGCGTTATTGAATTATCCTCAATCAGAATTATTTCCATCTCGTATTAAGGTACCATCCAAATTCAAAGTGATCCGTTTTGAACGACCAAAGGATGGAGATATCTGGTGCAGATGGATCTATAAGGTTCCCCTCTCCTTCTTTCCACGATTGCACCGGCAGGTTGCCATTATTTCCCTTACCGGTATTGCAATCATTCTTTTTGTAAGCGTGTTGCCTGTTGATGCTTATAAAAATATTGGTTCACCAGGATTGATCGCCTTTGCATTTGCTGCATGGCTGGGCGTTTACATCGGCCTGGTATACCTTGAATATGCCAATCCATTCAGATGGAATCCTCCATGGCGGTTATTATTATTTCTGTGGATGTTATACTGTTCCTCGAACAATCATGATCACCCCATCCGGAAAAAATCCGCCTAGCCCAGCAGCGCTTCGCGC
>Ga0207648_10006032_pt1 | contig 12084 bp, 15 predicted proteins | sample KBSMisM32_FD_184310 | JGI IMG/M metagenome (GOLD analysis project Ga0207648, IMG submission 184310) | Miscanthus rhizosphere microbial communities from Kellogg Biological Station, Michigan, USA - KBS Miscanthus M3-2 (SPAdes) (version 2) | ecosystem: Host-associated > Plants > Roots >...
ACCCCGGCCATCACTTCCACCAACTATCAGGGTGGTTTCCCGGTAACGTTCGCGGCCGTTCCGTCAGGCGACACGCGGCGTACCGTCCCAACGGGTAGCCCGCTCGCTTGGCGGAACTGAGCGCAGAGCACCACCAACGGGAGTTGGTTTTGCCCGAGCCGGAGACGACAACAACAGAACAGGAGCCTGTCTTACGCCTCAAAGACGAGCGGCGTTTTGCTCGTCTTCTGTCTGCGGAGTGGGCATCCGTCGTCGGAGACTTTGTGCTCCTTCCGGTGATCCCCTTCGCCGTCTACACGCTCGGCGGAGGAACCGCCCAGGTCGCCGCCGTGTTCGGCGCCGAGTACATCGCCATGACGTTCATCGTCTTGTTCGGCGGCGTCTACGGCGACCGTCTCCCGCGCCGCCGATTGATGGTGGTGGCAGACCTTGCACGCTTCGCCGTGCAGGTCGTAGTCGCCCTCATGTTCTTCGCTGGCCTCGCATCCATATGGCAGCTCGTCCTCGCGCAGCTTTTCCTTGGCGCAGCCGCGTCGTTCTTCCGACCGGCACTCACCGCCGTCGTGCCGCAGACCGTCGAGCCGCACAACCTTCAAGGTGCCAACTCTGCACGCGGCATCGCTGCCGCGATGGGCACGATGGTCGGGCCAGCAATCGGCGGCTCGGCCTTCATCATTGGCAATCCAGGCTGGGCCTACGCGATGGACGCTGGCACGTTTCTCGCCAGCGCCCTTCTGCTCCGTGGCCTCCAAATAGAGGACGTGACCGACGACCAGGAGGACGACGAACCCTCCGTGATCGAAGGACTGCGCGAAGGATGGGGCGAGTTTCGCAAGCGCACTTGGCTATGGGCGATCGTCGCCGGATTTGGCGTGCTGAACGCCATCGTGTTTGCGCCCTTCTACGTCCTTGGCCCGCAAGTGATCCACGATCAGGCTACGTGGTCAACGGTCCTGATTTGGGCGGGAGTGGGGGCGATCATCGGCGGGGTATTGATGCTGCGCTGGCAGCCCGACCGACCCATGCTTGTTGCCACGCTCGCCGTTGCGCTGTGGACCCCGCTGCCAATGCTTCTCGCGGGTGGCGCTTCGCTCGCCCTCCTTTCGCCAGCCGCAGCTCTCGGCGGCGCGGGCCTCGCGGTGTTCAGCGCCTTGTGGGAGACGACCTTGCAGAGCCACGTCCCCGACGACCAGCTCGCAAGGGTCAGCTCCTACGACTGGCTCGGCGGGTTGGGCCTCTTGCCGCTCGGCTATGTCGCGGCGTGGGGGATGGGCGTAACCATCGGCGCCGCTGGCGGCCTGTTTCTCGGCGCCGCGGTTCTGCTCGTCACGACCTCGACGTGGATGACCGTTGCCAGCATCCGTCATCTGCGCCCGGTGCGCATCGCACCTCACACCGTGGAGGCATTGCCCGCCGCCGCGAGCTGAGCCATGCGGATTACCGAGTTGGAATTGAGCTTGCCCGCGCTTGTGTGCTGTCAGCGCCTCGACCTCACCGCCGTCGACCAGCTGCTCACCTACACGGCGAGCGATTTGGTCGGCAACGGTTTCGGCCCGCATGAGCTGTACGACGTTCTCTGTCGTCTCAACGACCACGGCCGCGTTCTCCCAACGTCTCCGCAATCCCTACGCACGACGCAAAAACCGTCCGGCGAGCGCAACCGAATCATCCTCCGCCTGCGTGTCTTAGAGGGCATGACCTTCGGCGAAATTGCCGAGCGCGTGGACATTGGACCGGAGCGCGTGCGGCAGATTCTCCGCTGGCACTTCGGCGTCATCGGCACGATGCCGACCTTCCACGCTCGGAAGTGGGCCGCCAAGCTCGTCTCCAACAACTGATCCGCGCGGCGCGCGCCCGTCAACCCCAAGGGGTCGCGCAGCCTCCCTCCATACCGGCCGATCCTCCGGCTGCCCTTGACTGGCGCGCTTGCGCGGAACGGATGGCACCTGCGGGTGCATGAGCACCCCCTGGACGAAGCCAGGGCCACCGACTACGGAGGGACAGACCAATGACCGCCAAGCACTTCAACGCGATAGCGCGCACGATCCGCGACTGCATGGAGCGGTCAGAGCGGGACGAGGGAGAGCGCTACGGACAGACCGTTTTGGCCCGCGAGCTTGCGGACACGTTCAAGCAATTCAATCCGCGATTTGACTGTGCTCGATTCCTGCACGCGGCGGGCGTCGAGGACTGACGCCCCGAGAGCCCGGCGCCCCGATGGCGTCCGGCTTTTCGTTGCAGGTTCGTCAGGTGATCCGCAACGCGCAGCGCTACGGTAAGACTGCCGATACCGCGCAGGAGCGTCATCCTGCCAAGGGTCCGCCGAGTGAGCCAGCAGCCTAAAAAGCAGCCTGACAGCGCCCGGCGTAGTGGAGGGCGTCGGCGCAAAGCGCGCCGCCCTTCCGCCCCGATGCTCATGGAGCGCGACGAAGAAATACTGCGATGGATTACGCGGCATGGCGTCGTCACGCCGGAACTGGTAGGCCGTCGCTTCTTCTGGCGACCCGACCGCAAGGACTACGGGAAGTGGGCCGCGTATCGCCGTATCCGCGCGTTGGAACTGCTTGGCCTAGTGATTCGCAACAAGCCGTACGCGCACAAAGAAGAAGTGATCCGGGTCACGCGCGAGGGAGCGCGCATTGCCGACGTCGGCCTACGGCCTGCGCCACTCATTCTCTCCCAGCTAGACCACACGATTGCAGTCGTCGGTTTGACGGAGTTCTTGCTTGCCAAAAACAAAGGCGCCGAGCTAGTCACCGAGCGCGAACTTCGCGCCACCCGCTACCGGGAATTTCGAGAAGGCAAGCGCTCGCCCTCGCACGGTCGAGCGGCCGACGCGCTGTTGCGCATCCCGACCAAAAAATCAGCCGGGGCGCAGGGCGTCAGGACCGTGGCCATCGAGCTAGACCTATCGCGCAAGGACCGCCGCGCGATGGAACGCATGGTGCTGGCCTACGACCGAGAGCCGGGCGTGGCGGAGGTTTGGTGGTACGTGCAGCCGACTCGAGTCGACGCGACCAAAGCGGTCGTAGTCAAGCTGCGCGCAGAGGACAGATTCAAGGTGTTCAAGTATGGCCCGCGCGGTAATTGAGAGCCAAGCCGCCCCTGCTGCGCAAGGCCCGATAGAGAACCGCGTCCAAGAGCTTGGAGCCTCGCTACTAGTCGCGTGCGTCGCCGTCGCGATCAGCGATCCCGGCGTCATTGCGGGCGCGGTCTTTTGGATCGGTTGGCGATGGCTCTACCGGCCTTCCCTTCCGCAGCGCGTCGCAGCGGCGGCGTTGTTCGCCATGCCGCTGCTCGCGCTGCACAGCTTCATCGTTTGGGCGTGGCCCTGGCGCCATTGGCTCGGCTCGATGTTGCCGGCCGTCACGTCGCCGGCGGCGAGTTTCAACGCCGGCAGCGCGGCGTACACCGAGGCGTTGCTAGGTCCGTTGTGGCTAGAGGCGTTCGCGCTTGCCTTGTCTCTCAGATCGCGTAGGGTGGACGCACAGGTACGCCGCGATCATCGGCTCGATACGCGACGTTGGAGAGCCATCAGCAGCGGCGCCCGCGCAATGCTCGACGCCGCCGACACTCCGCCGCATCCCCCAGGAGCAATCCGGCTCGGCGTTGACGGAGACACCAACGCGCCGCTCGACTTGGCGCTTCCTACCGACCTAGCAACGCACGTCTTTCTCCCTGGCGCGACCGGCACGGGCAAGACGACGACGATTGCTCGCCTTGCAGACGGCGCGCTTTTCAACGGTTACGCAGTCGTGATCGTGGACGCAAAGGGGTCAGGGCTAAAGCGAACGGCGCGCGACCTAGCAGCCCGCTACAAAGTTCCGTTCCTCGCCGTAGATCCCGACGATCCCAAGTCTCTCGGCTACAACCCATGTACAGGCGACGCTTCCGAAGTTGCAAACAAGATCGTGGGCGCATTCTCTTATGGACCAACGGCCGAGTTCTACAAGAACATCGCAATGGAGGCTGTGCCCATCGTTGTGCGCGGCCTGCAAGCTGCGGGCGAGCCGGTCACGCTTGCAGCCCTGCGCGACGCCTTCGGCATACGCGGCACCGCGCGAATCGCCCAAAAGATTCAGGACAACGAAACGCTTGTAGACGAACTGTTGGAGATAGGCGGAGAGGACATGCACTCTCGGCAGCCGAACGGAGGAACGGGTGGCCTCCGTTACCGCCTTGGCGCACTTTTGCAAGGCAAGTTTCGCCCTCTATTTGAAGCGAAGAAATTTTTGGATTGGGACGCGGTACTCGCGCGCCCATGCGTCGTTTATGTGAGCCTCAGCGCACTTGCAAGCAGCGAGGACGTGGAGTTGTTCGGCCGCGTGATCGCGCAGGATATGAAGCAGGTTTGCGCGCGCCGCTTGCGGCAGATCGCTGCCGGAAAAGATGTTGTCCCGGTGCTCAGCGTTTGGGATGAGTTCGCCGCCCTCCGCGAAGCCGAACAGTTGGTGGACCTCTTGTTGCAGGCCCGCGAGGCTCTAATGCCGACGGTCATTAGCACTCAGTTTGTCCCCGAGGTTCCCGGCCTGCGTAAGTCCTGCCTGAGTGCCGGGCTTCTGCTTGTGCATCGTGTCGCGGCGGAAGACGCGGAAGTAATCGCGGCCCAATTCGGCACCCGACCTGCCACGGACGTTACCCATCAAATCGACTACGGGACCGGCTATTCCGAGAAAGGCAGCATTCGTAAGGTGGATAAGTACAACGTTCACCCCAACGAGATACGCACCTTTGAGCAAGGGCAGGTCGCGTACAAGTCTGTTCCCCGCAGGAAGCACGCCGTTGTTCGCGTCTACCGAACGGTGATGTAGTTCGCATACCCCGACCGAGGGAGTGGTGGAGTTGACCAACGTTAGAAACTATCCGTATCCCGCTCGGTTCGCCAAGGCTTCGGATTGGCTCCAAACCGCGTTCTATCGGCAGGACAGCGCGATTATCGGCGCCGTGCTGGCGACGTGGACCGCCCTTCCCCTGGCGTTGTCGGGCGCTCTCCTGGGCGCCATCGGCGGGGCCGTAGTTGGCGCGCTCGGCGTCGGCGGCCTGGGCCACTTTCTCGGGCCGTTCGTGCAGAACCAGGGCTTCGGTGTAATCGGCGCAGCGATAGGAGCGGTCGCGGGAATGGTGGTCGGCGTCGGGTTTATCTACTTCTACTTGGTGACGCACCCGATCCAACTAGCCGGTGCGTTGTTCGGCGGCGTCGTTGTCAGCACCCTTGCTTTCCTGATCGTGGTCGTTGCGGAGCCGCTGATACTGGAATTGCGCGGGTACCGCAAACTGAGCCGCCGCGAGGGTCAGCGCATGTATCCACTACTCACCCAAGTAGCTCAGAAGATGGGGCTAGACGTTGTACCCGCGCTGCTTATCAGTGATTCACTAAAGCCCGGAGCATGGACCCACATGCGCGCAGTCGTTGTCACGCGGGGGCTGCTAGGCGACTACGACGCCAGCGAGAACCCGCCTCGCCCCGACCTTGACGACAACGCGGTCGCTGCGATCCTCGGTCATGAGTTGCACCATTGGGCGGAAGGCGATGCCGTTGCGCTAATGATGATTGCTGTCGCCAGCTTCCCGCTCGCCTTCCTACTCAACGCAGTTGCGTGGGTGCGTGTGCGCGCGGAGTGGGTTGGGGTAATCCTGTATGCGTTTATCTGGCCCGTATGGGTTTGCACCCGGTTTGTGATCGTTCCGCTTATGTCAGCCAGCTCGCGCAAGGCAGAGTATGAAGCCGACGAAGCCGTGGCACAGCTAGGCGATGAGTACCGCCTTGGACTGCGCCGTGCATTGGATGAGCTTTCCGCATGGGAGCGTCCGCGTACCGGATGGGAAGATGTTGTGACTGCCTCGCATCCACCTATCGAGGATCGGATGGAGAAGCTAGAGGCACCGAGGGATGATGCCAAGCTCGCACCGGCTGACGCCACAGTCAACACTCCGCGCTACGCGAGCTAGCCTGCGGCAGCCCGCGCCTCGTTACTCAGGCCATCCGCAAGGTGTGCTGCTTCGCCAAATGCGTGAAGAACCTCGTCCTCGGTTCTGCTCGGCGCATCATTCCACTCGACAAAGTTCGCGGCCCAATATGGAACATCAGGCGCGTCAGTCCCATTTTCTTTGGCAGGCTCGGACGAAACACCAATCACACGCGACAAGGCATCACGCGCATAGTTGAAATCAACGATGGAGTAAGGCGTTCTGAGCCAAGCCCCTTCAAGTGCGGTGCTGACGCACCAACTCTCGACGGGCTTGGTTGCGCCCTGTTGCCAGCCATCCTTCTCGATCAGGCCACGTGCGTCTGCGAGGATTTTGCTCGCGTGGCTCCACTCCATCACGTTGATCGGTTCGTCCGACGGCTCGACCGTGTTGGGCATGGGCTTCATGCCATCGACTTTAGCACCGCGAAGTTCCAATAGACGCGCCTTTGCATGGGCTAGTTCGGCGCTCGCCTGGGAGAGGCGAGACTGGGTATCCGATAGCTCGCTGCGGCCTCGGACGGCCCAAATCGACAACGCGACAACCGCGAGCGTAAGGAATCCGGCCAGCACCAACGGCCACATGAACGGACGTTGAGGGTTGCGCCGATCTGGCATCGGCGTCTCTGAGGGATCAGGTTCCGGCGTCGTCGTTATCGGCGTTGATTCGCGCACACTGGTCTCGCCTTCCATCGCGATAGCGCGAGTGTAACGGCGATTCGGAACGCGGTCATCCTGCCCTTGGCGCCTCGGAGCGACTGCTCGCTCGGTTATTCACCCAGTGGACGGACCGGGGGATTGCGATATGAGGAGTTGCCCCAGCTTGGGTCATGACTTTTCCAAGTCATGACGCACCTGTTGTAGCCCCGCACCTCAGGGTTGGGGCATGTCGGTGTGCCACATCCGGAATCCATGAGGGCGGTGGCGCCCAAGCCTAGTGTGATGGCAAGAACCGCTAGCTTACGGCTATGGGTTCTCAGGGTGGGTTTGGTCAGGGCGGACACTGGCGTTTCCTCCAGATTGCACAAGTCCTCTCACTACAAGTCCTCTCACCATAGGAGGCAAAGGCGGACAACCGAGGGACATTGGTGAAAGGCAAACTCGGATGCCCGCACACCTATTGCCGGTGGTGGTGCGGCCTTCCTCTCAGTCCGACGAGTGCCAGCGGGAGGGCAACCCACACCCACAGCACAGCGAGGCGAGAAGCGGGGAACGCGGCGAGTGCGCCCGCCCCGACCAACCCCCATTCGGTTGTCAGCACACCGCGCCCAACCGCCTCTAACCACTCCCAGCGCCAGGCAGACGGCGCCCACCACCAGGCGCAGGCGATCAGCACCGGGACCAGCGCCCACATGCCAGCCATTAGCGCGGCGGCGAGGGCGAGCGGAACTGTCACCATCGCGCGCCGCTCGCGGACCTTACGTTGCGCGACGTGGAGCATCAACACTTCCATGCCCCGCAACACGCGAGCACGCCATCCCGCAACGATTCCGGGCGCTGCGACCTGCCATGTACGCGGCACCGCGACTTTGACCCGCTCAGTCCTAACGCCCACGGTGCGATCCTCGCGCCGCAAAGATGACGGACGCCGCGCCGACACTATTACGGCGCCCGCCTCTTTGCGTGTTGGTCGAAACCAACCACCGGGGTTTCATCATTCGCCAAGCCCTTCTATCGCAACGCCGAGCAAGGTATCGGCAACCGTGTTCGGCGGGATTCGTGACAGGGTTTCGGCGATGAGTTGCAGGGACCGCTGCGCAATCGGCCGACCGGCGAGCGCAGTGCAGACGGTGGGTGCGCTCAGCCCAGCAACGCGCGCCAGTTCGCGCGCCGACAGTCCACGGCGGTCCATTTCTGACCGCAAGCGTTGAGCTTGAATGACAACGCTCATTGCGCAACCTCCCTGCACAACATCGCCGCGAAACTCCAAGGGATGTGAGCCGTGTATTGCGAGGTGTCGGTCGCTGAAAATCAACCTAGCTCGGTTGTGCCACCAACTAATCTGCTGTGACCACTCTGCGAAAAGAGACAACCGATCTGTAACGCCTCAAACACCGCAATAGTGGTTATGTTTACAACTCTGTTGGCAACGAGTTTCTTTTCAGTAGGCGATTGCTGTAAATGGCGCCAAGTAGGCGGGAGATTCACAAGACCAACTATTCACAGGCGGTTGTTGCTCTTGAATTCAGCTTCGGGTCGAAGTAGCTCAGTGGGAGAGCAAACGCCTCGTAAGCGGTAGGTCGTGAGTTCAATCCTCACCTTCGGCTCCAAAAAGCCCAAAGCCCTTATGGCAGAAGGACTTTTGGCTTTGTAAGGATTTGTAATAGTTGGCGAAAAGCACGCATTTTGTCAGTAGGCGGTAGCTGTTATGCAGCCGCTTAGCATCCAAAACACTTGTGCTCTACCGAACTTGCGGAACATACTCTCGGCATGGCCCGCAAGATAGCCCTCACGGTTGAGAAGCCCCAGCGTCAGCAAACCCCGCTCGACCTGCTCGTTGACGACTACCTCGCCTCCTGCCGAGCGCGAAACCTGGCGTTCAAAACGGTCCAAGACAACTACGGGTATCCCCTGCGCTCGTTGTTCCTTCCCTGGGCCGCAGACCAGGGCATCACCGAGCCGAGCGAACTGACACAGCGTGTCCTTGACCGTTTCACCGCACGCATTGTCAGCAACCCAATATCGGAGTGGACCGCTCACAGCTACATACGGCCGGTGCGACAGTTGTTGAAGTACGCGGAAAGAATGGGCGACGTAGACAAAGCCGCAGTCGCCCAGCTTCCGCGCCTCAATCGCAGAGCGCCGAACCTGCTCACACGCGAGGAGATTGACAGCTTGGAATACGCAGCCGACAGTGAGCGCGACAAGGTGATCGTCCGCATCCTCGGCGATACGGGAATGCGTGTCGGCGAAGTGTGCAAGCTCACGCTCAACGCAACCACCCGGCAAGAGCGTGGCCCTTTACTTCGCGTGAATGGCAAAGGCGGCGATCAGCGGCTTGTCCCCATACGACCCGAACTAGCTCGGCGCATCGAGCGCTACCAGCGATCACGCCCGAAAGCTACGTCTGACCAACTGTTTCTTTCACGACGCTGCATGCGTGGTGAATATCAGCCGATTACTAGCTCGGCCGTACGGCAGATGCTTCGTAACGTCATGCACCGCGCGGGCGTCAACAAACGGGTCTATCCGCACCTGTTCCGACACAGCTTCGCAACCGAAGCCTTGCGCCGTGGAATGAACCCGGTCGTCCTTGCAAAGATTCTCGGACACCGCAGCTTGCAGATGATCGACCGCGTGTACTCTCACCTGAACACGGACGACGCCTACGATGCCGTGATGAGGATGCTCACGACCTGAACCCCGCCGCGCTTGGGCGCTGACAGTCTCGCGCTCAGCCGCTGCACGCGGCGACGTGGAGCAGCCGAGCGGCGACCATGAGCACTAGCGTCGCCGCCGTTCGGACCCCGATGGGTGCGAGCCACTGACAGCGCTTGATGATGGAGACGCGCCGTGTGCGGCGCTGGTTCTTGTGGTGAGACTTGCGAGCCATGTTCGTTCCCTCGTTGGGGTGGATTCGACGCCCCGCCGATCCCGCCGTCAGCGACGATGCGGAGTGCCCCCAGCGCCAGCGCCGTGCATTTAGGGCCGCAGCTTCCGCGCTGAGTTAGGCGGCACGGTTGGGGCATCGGAAACGCGCCGACGCGGGGAAGAACATGGCTCGAATCGAACCGCCGCGCCGACGCGATGCGCCCCATTCAGCGAGCGCGGTGAGTGTGCTTGTGTCCTTTGCGCCGCACGCACCGAGCCTTGCCGTGCTTCCTGACCTTTCGGTATCCACGCTTGCAATGGAGACGGTGATGCGGCGTCACGGTCGGAGTGACGGTCGATCCTCCGCCTCCGCTCGGCGTGCTCGGAGCTGGGCCTTCGCCTCCGCCCGGCGCTCCGTATTCGCCATACATGAAGGCGTTGCCGTGCGCTTCGGTCGCCACGCAGAACGAGGTCGTCGGGCACGACACCGATGCACCCTCGCTCCCGCCGTACACACCCGTCGCTTTCGTCCACGAGCTGCCGTTATACGTGAGCGCGTCGCCGCTGTCGCCAACTGCCGCGCAGAACGAGCTAGTTGGACAAGACACCGAGGTCAGTACGTTGCCGTCGATGTTGGATGCTGCGCTCCACGAGCTGCCGTTGTAGGTGAGCGCATTCCCGCCCCAATCAACCGCCATGCAGAACGAGGACGACACGCACGATACCCCGCCGATCCCTTCGGTGCCGTCGATGTCGGCAGGCGCAGACCACGCGCTGCCGTTGTACGTGACCGCGTGGCCTTCGTAGTCAACCGCCATGCAAAACGACGACGACGGGCACGACACCGAGCCAAGTTCCACCGAGCCGTCAATGTTGCTGGGAGCCGTCCACGAACTGCCGTTGTAGGTGATCGCATTCCCGTTCCAATCAACGCCCATGCAGAACGAGGACGACGGACAAGACACCGAATTGAACGCCCCTTCGACGTGCGTGGGCGAGGACCACGAGCTGCCGTTGTAGGTCAAGGCGTTGCTCGATCCGCCCGCCATGCAGAACGAGGCGGTCGGGCAGGAGACGGCGGACAGCGGAAAGAGAAAGCTCCCTTTGACGCTGGCCGGAGCCGTCCACGAGCTGCCGTTGTAGATCATGGCGTTGGTGTTCTTATCGACGGCGGCGCAGAACGAAGCGGTCGCGCACGACACCCGGAGCGACGGGTACACGTACGGCGATTCCGTCGCGTCGATTTTCTGCGGCGCGGACCACGACAGTTCGGACGCCATCGTGCTACCGGCATTGAGCAGCCCGGCGGCGACGACTGCAACGACAACGACGACGACACAACGGCAAGACAGAGAACGCTTCACGACAAACCCCCTCGCGGGTTGCGGTTCCGAAATGGCGCGGCACCTTAGCATTAATTTGTCGTCCTGGCCCTGGACTTCTGGCCTAGGCCCGGAAGCATTGGGCCGTATGACGGAGACAGCGCTTGCCACCTTCGCCGCCAATGTGCGGCGCGAACGCAAGCGCAAGGAATGGACGCAGGAAGACCTTGGATTCGCTTGCGGCATCAACGTGAGCGCTGTGTCCCGCCTAGAGCGCGCGACCCGCGAACCGCTCTTTGCAACCATCGTCAAACTCGGCAACGCGCTCGGCATCCCGCCGAAGCAGCTCCTCGACGGCATCCCGTAGAAGCCGCATTTTCCTGCCCTCTTTGGCGCCGTGAGACGCCGCCAGCACGCCTGCCCTCGCGCGTGGCGACCGCTACCATTCGACGCGGCGATGCAGAGCGAGAAGCGCTGCCATTCGCGCCTTGAGTGTCAGCGATGTGTCATTGCACGTTGGCGCCGTTGCGCGGGAAGTGGCGCAAACCGCATTGCAGAGCCAACGAGGGCGATTAGCTCAGTTGGTTAGAGCGCGTCTCTGATAAGGACGAGGTCCCTGGTTCGAATCCAGGATCGCCCATACGTGCAGCAGATGCAGATCTATGGAGTCAGTTTCGACATGGTCGGCAAGCAGCCGATCGTCTTGCTGAAGACGGTGGAGGGCAACAAGTTCCTGCCGATCTGGATCGGCCACCCGGAGGCGGCGGCGATCCTGATGAAGCTGCAGGGCGCCTCGACGCCGCGCCCGATGACGCACGACCTGCTCTCCGACATGCTCGAGCAGCTTGACGCCAAATGCGAGCGCGTCTCGGTCACGGAGCTGCGCGACAACACCTTCTACGCCTCGATCACGGTCTCGATCAACGGCTCCGAGCTGGAGATCGACTCGCGCCCCTCCGACGCGCTGGCGCTCGCCGTCCGCGTCTCGGCGCCGATCTACGCCGACGAGGACGTGATCGAGGAGTCGGCGATCGAGTTCGAGCACGACGTCGAGGACACCGAGGACGTCGTCGACAAATTCAAAGAGTTCCTCGACGAGGTCTCGCCGGACGACTTCGCCCAAGGCGGCGACGTCTAAGCTCGGCCGCTGTCGCCCCCGCGTAAGCCTCGAAGACCCGTTTTCGCGCGGAATCGGGACGTTTGCTCCGTCGCGCGCGCACTTATTCGCGTTCCCGGAAGTTGCAGGGAGAAACGAACGCGATAAC
>Ga0207648_10006033_pt1 | contig 12082 bp, 10 predicted proteins | sample KBSMisM32_FD_184310 | JGI IMG/M metagenome (GOLD analysis project Ga0207648, IMG submission 184310) | Miscanthus rhizosphere microbial communities from Kellogg Biological Station, Michigan, USA - KBS Miscanthus M3-2 (SPAdes) (version 2) | ecosystem: Host-associated > Plants > Roots >...
GACATCATCGAGGAATTGCCGTGCGTCTTCTACGTGATCGACCGGAGCGGGCATTTGCTGCTGTGGAACCACCAGTTGGAAGAAGCGCTCGAGATGTCGAGCGAGGAATTGCCGACAACTAATGTTCAATATTTTTTCGACGAGCGGGTGCGGCCGCGGATTCCCGAGGATGCGCGCGCGCTGCTGCAGCGCCACCGTGCCGCCGGCGAGACGCTGGTGCTGACCACCGCGACGAACCGCGTGGTCAGCGAATTCACGGCGGTCGATCTCGGCGTCGATCATTACCTGTGCACCGAGCTCGAGCTGTTCGGCGGCCGCTACACCGGCCGGACCCACGGCATCCTGAACATGCGCACCGGCAAGATCGACCGGCTGCGCCAGTGGGCGGCCGAGCAGGGCCTGCCGGAACGCGTGCTGCGCGATGCCAGCTTCTACAGCGACTCGATCAACGACCTGGTGGTGCTCAGCGTCGTGCGCCGGCCGATCGTCGTCGACCCCGATCCGCGCCTCGAATCGACCGCGCTGCGCAACGGCTGGACCGTGCTGCGCATGAACCGCAACCGTTGAGCCCGCGGCTGCGCGGCAGCGGCGCGTCACATCGCGACGTAGCGGCCCGGCTTGTGGTTGACCGTGAGCGTCAGGTTCAACGCGATCGCGCCGACCAGCGAGTAGCCGATGTGCAGCGGATCGACGACGAACAGCGCCGCCAGCACGATCGCGCAGTCGACCGCCATCTGCACCTTGCCTGCGCGCCAGCCGCGCTCATGCTGCAGCACCAACGCGACGATGCCGACGCCGCCGAGGCTGGCGCGGTGGCGGAACAGCATCAGGAAGCCGCTGCCCATCAGCAGCCCGCCCATGATCGCCGCATAGAGCGGCTGCAGTGCCGCGAAGCTGAGCGCGAGCGGCTGCCATTCGGTCAGCATTGACAGCAGCGCGACCGCGATGAAGGTCTTGAGCGTGAACGCGCGGCCCATGCGCCGCCAGGCGATCCAGTAGAAGGGCAGGTTGATCAGGAAGAACAGCTTGCCGAAGCTCACGCCGGTCGCGTAATGCAGCAGGAACGCCAGGCCCGCGGTGCCGCCGGTCAACAGCCCGGCGTGCTTGAACATCGCGACACCAAGCGCGATGAACAAGGTGCCGGTCAGCAGTGCCTGCAGGTCGTCGCCGGTGGTGTGGCGGTCGATGGGCACCGGCACCGTCGCGCTCGTCACGCGAAGCTCTCGTCGGCGCGCAGGTAGCGCCACTGCCCGGTCGGCAGATCGCCCAGCATCACCCGGCCGATGCGCACCCGCTTCAGCCCCAGCACCTGCAGGCCGACTGCGTCGCACATGCGACGGATCTGGCGCTTCTTGCCCTGCGTCAGCACGAAGCGCAGCTGGTCGTCGTTGACCCATTCGACCTGCGCCGGGCGCAGCGCCTCGCCGTCGAGCTCGAGGCCGTGGCGCAGCAGTGCGAGTGCCGCATCGGGCAGTCGCTCGCCGTCGGCGCTGGCCACGCGCACCAGGTATTCCTTCTCGATGTCGCTGTCTTCGCCAATCAGTTGCTTGGCGATGCGGCCGTCCTGCGTCAGCACCAGCAGGCCGACCGAATCGATGTCGAGGCGCCCGGCCGGCACCAGGCTCTTCAGGTGATCCCGCAGGAAGCGCGTGCCGGAGCGGTCGTCGCGCCACTGGTTGGCCGGCGTCACCAGCACGAACGCCGGTTCGTAGCCGTCTTCGGCCTGGCCGCTGACATAGCCGACCGGCTTGTTCAGCAACACCGTGACCCGCTGCGCCTGCTGGAACTTCGCCTTCGCATCGATCGTGATGCGCTGGTGCGGCTGGACGCGCGAACCGAGTTCGCTGACGATCTGGTCGTCGACGCGCACATAGCCCTTCGCGATCCATTCGTCGGCCTCGCGGCGCGAGGCGATGCCGAGCTCGCTCATGCGCTTGGACAGCCGCATGCTGCCCGGCGCATGCGCCGGCGGCATGTCGTCGTCGTCGTGATCGCGCGGCCGGCCTCGCGGCGCCGCGGTGGCGCGGGGGTCATGGCGCGGATCGTGGCGAGGCGCGGGCGGGCGAGGTGGCGGTGGCGGTGGCCCCGCCGGGCCCACGGCATGGCGCGCGTCATGGCGCTGCGGCGGACGCGGCGCGTGCGGATCACGCGGCGGATCGAGCCGTGGATCACGGCGCGCATCACGGCGCGGTTCTGCGCGTGGATCGTGGCGCGGTGGCGGCCGCGCCGCATCGCGCGGATCGCGGCGGGGGTCGTGGCGCGGGTCGCGCCGCGGCTCGGCGGGCCGCGGCGGCGCATGCGCCGGGCGCACCGGCTCGCGGCGCGTGAACGCGTCCGGCGGCGGTGTTGCCCCATAGCGCTGGCGCAGCTGCTCCTGGTATTGCGCCTGATGGCGTGCATCGCGTTCGGCGCGCTCGGCTTGCGCCTGCGCCAGGGTCTGCCGCGGCCGCGCCGCACCGCTGCCGCGCAGCGGCGCGCGTGCCGGCGCCGCGGGGTTCGCTCCGCCGGGGGTGGCGGCGGTGCTGCCGGGCTTCTTGAGCTTGATGGTGGCCATGACGGATCTCGTGAAACAGGTGGCTCAGGCGCCCAGGCCGAACAGGTCGCGCAGCGCCTCGCGGTACTGCGCGCTGCCGATGCGGTTGGTGCTGTAGTGGGTGCCGCCTTCGACCAGCACGAAGCGCTTCGGCGCACGCGCCCGCTCGAACAGCGCGCGCCCGAGCTCGGGGCGGATCAACGCATCGGCGTCGCCATGCACGACCAGCACCGGCGCCTTGACCCGCGCGATGCGGTCGGCCGCATCGAAGCGCTGCGTGATCAGCGGCGTGATCGGCAGCCAGCCCCATCGCATCGTCTCGAACACCGCCGGGATCGACGTGAACGTGCCTTCGACCATCAGGCCCTTCGCATCGTCGACCTCGCTCGCGAGCCGCACCGCGATCGCGCCGCCGAGCGAGTGGCCGAAGATGTAGCGGTCGCGTCCCGGATGGTTCGCCGCGAGCCAGCCCCAGGCGGCGCGTGCGTCTTCGTCGACCGTCGCCTCCGAGGGCAGCTCGTCGGTGCTGCGGCCGAAGCCGCGGTAGTCGATCGCCAACACGCCGAAGCCGAGAGCCTGCATCTGTTGGATGCGAAACGTGCTGCCTTCGACGTTGCGCCGCGCGCCGTGCAGGTACAGCAGCACCGGCGCATCGGCGCTCGGGCCGGCGAGCCACAGCGCATGCAGCTGCAGCGGCGCCGCCGTCGCGCTGGTGGGCTGGCCGGCCGCGCTGCGGGGCAGCGCGATCCAGACGTCGGCCAGGCCGTCGTCGCGCGCGACCAGCGCTGCGGCCGGCGTGCTGCGGGCCTGGAAGATCCACCGGCGCTGCTGCGCATCGAGGCTGACGCAGCCGGCGAGCGCGGCCAGCGTCAGCAGCGCGACCGCGGCCCAGCGCCAGCGCACGACATCGACCAGGCGCGTCATTCAGCGCCCCCGCCAGAACAGGCCATCGAGCTCTTTCATCGTGATCTGGCGCCAGGTCGGCCGGCCGTGGTTGCACTGGTCGGCGCGCTCGGTGCGCTCCATGTCGCGCAGCAGCGCGTTCATCTCGTCGAGCGTGAGGCTGCGGTTGGCGCGCACCGCACCATGGCAGGCCATCGTCGACAGCAGCTCGTCGCGCGCGCGCTCGACGACGCGGCTCGCGTCGAACTGCGCCAGCTCGGCCAGCACCTCGCGCACCAGCGCGACGACATCGCCGCCGGCCAGCGCGGCCGGCTGCGAGCGCACCGCGAGCACGCCGGCCGACAGCGGCGACACGTCGAGCCCGAGCGCGTGCAAGGTCTCGGCCTGTGCCTCGGCGGTCGCGATCTCGTGCGCGGTCGCGGCGAAGGTCGCCGGAATCAACAGCGGCTGCGTCTCGATCGCGCTGTGCGCGAGGCTCGCCTTCAAACGCTCGTAGACGATGCGCTCGTGCGCCGCGTGCATGTCGACGATCACCAGCCCATGCGCGTTCTCGGCCAGCACGAACACACCGCCGAGCTGCGCGATCGCCTTGCCCAGCGGCCAGTCGTCGCTCGCCTGCATCGGACAGGGTGCGGCTGGCGCTGCCGTGGCCACCTCGGTCGCCGGCGCGGCCGGCTGGCCGGCCCAGCGCGCCGGCAGTTCCTGCGCATACAAGGCCGCGGCATGCTGCAGGCCGAGCGAGCCTTGCTGCGCGGTGTCGAAGCGACGCGGTGCGGCGCCGAAGCCGCCGGCAGGCCGCGCATCGAAGGGACGCGCGGCGAAGGCCGGCGTGCCGCGTCCTGGCCCATCCAGGCCCGCATCGGCGCGCAGGTCGTGCCCCATCAGCGATGGCTCGAGGCCGGCACCGGCGCGCGGGATCGCCAGCGCGGTCTCGACCGCGCGCCGCACCGCCTGATGCACCTCGCGCGAATCGCGAAAGCGCACCTCGACCTTGGTCGGGTGCACGTTGACATCGACGCGGTCGGGTGCGATCTCGATGAACAGCACATAGGCCGGCTGGCGCCCGCCGTGCAGCACGTCTTCGTAGGCCGAGCGCACGCCGTGCGCGATCAGCTTGTCGCGCACGAAGCGGCCGTTGACGTAGACGTACTGCTGGTCGGCGCGCGCGCGCGCGGCCTCGGGCGTGCCGCTGCGGCCCGCGACACGCAGCGGCCCGGCCTCGAGCGCGAGCACGCGGCTGCTGTCGACGAACTCGGCGCCGAGCACATCGTGCAGGCGCTGCTCGCGGCTGCTGCGGCGCCATTGCTGCGCCAGCTTGCCGTCGTGCCAGACCGCGAAGCCGACCTCGGGCCGCGCCAGCGCGTGGCGCCGCACCGCCTCGACGCAATGCGCGAACTCGGTGGCCTCGGTCTTCAGGAACTTGCGGCGCGCCGGCGTGCTGAAGAACAGCTCGCGCACCTCGACGCTGGTGCCGACGCCGCGCGCCGCCGGCACGAGCTCGCCGGAGCGGGCATCGAGGCGCTGCGCATGCGCTGCATCGGCGGTGCGGCTGGCGATCGTCAGCTCGGCGATCGAGCCGATCGCGGCCAGCGCCTCGCCGCGAAAGCCCATCGTCGCGACGCCCTCGAGCTCGTGCAGCGACGCGATCTTGCTGGTGGCATGCCGGCGCAGCGCGAGCGCGAGTTCGTCGGCCGGGATGCCGTGGCCGTCATCCTCGACGACGATCGCGCGGATGCCGCCGCCGACGAGCTTGACCGTGACCTCGGTCGCGCCAGCGTCGAGCGCGTTGTCGACCAGCTCGCGCACCACCGACGCGGGCCGCTCGACGACCTCGCCGGCGGCGATCTGGCTCACCAGCTCGTCGGGCAGTTCGCGGATCGGCCGGCGTGCGGCGGGCTGGAGCACGGCATTCATCGGCGCATTGTAGAAAGCGCGCCGGTCGCTCGGAAAAACCGCGCATTTTCGCGGCCGTATGCGGTCGACGCGTGGGTGCTCGTGCGCGAGCTGCACTGGCAAGGGCGGCAGCAGCGGCACCGATAATCCGGCCCGATGGACATCCTCGCATTCGTTCTCGACTTCATCCTGCACGTCGACGTGCACCTTGCGACCTTCGTGCAGACCTACGGCGCGTGGGTGTACGCGCTGCTGTTCCTGATCATCTTCGTCGAGACCGGCGTTGTCGTGATGCCCTTCCTGCCCGGCGACTCGCTGCTGTTCGTGGTCGGCGCGCTGGCCGGCGCCGGGCTGATGAACCTGGGCCTGGTGCTGCCGCTGCTGATCGCCGCCGCGATCCTGGGCAACCAGAGCAACTACGCGATCGGCCGGCTGGTCGGGCCGCGCGTGTTCCAGTGGGAGAGCTCGCGCTGGTTCAACAAGAAGGCCTTCAACCAGGCCCACGACTTCTACGAGCGCTACGGCGGCACGACGATCGTGCTCGCGCGCTTCATGCCGTTCCTGCGCACGTTCGCGCCGTTCGTCGCCGGCGTCGCGCAGATGACGCGCAGCAAGTTCACGTTCTTCGACGTCACCGGCGGCGTGCTGTGGGTCGGCAGCCTGACGCTGGCCGGCTACCTGTTCGGCAACATCCCGTGGGTCAAGAGCAATCTCGACAAGATCATCTGGGGCGCGATCCTGCTGCCCGGCCTGCTGGTGATGCTCGGCGCGTGGCGGGCGCGCCGCAAGCAGGCCGCCTGAGCCGACGGAGCGAAGCACCTATGCAATTGTGCAGCGCAGTCGGCTCGCTCAGAGGCCGTGCGAGGGTTGAGGACCGACAGCCTCACACCCTCTGAGCGCGCGTGGGCGCCCGGCGTTCTGCCCGCCGCCGAGGCTTCTCTAGCGCAGGTTGCCGGTGTGGCCGAGCGAGTAGCGGCCCGGCTGCGGCCACACCGTCAGGCCGTGCGGCTCGCGCCCGACCTTGACCTTGTCGACCTGGCCGCTGCCGGTGTCGAAGCGGTACACGACATCATCGAAGCGGCCCGACAGCCACAGGTACTTGCCGTCGGCGCTGACGTTGCCCATGTCGGGGCTGCCGCCGCCCGGGATGGCCCAGGTCTGCACGACCTTGCGCGTGGCGAAGTCGATCACCGAGACGCCGCCCTTGCCGCCGGGCTTGCCGTGGATCAGATTCGTGCCGCGGTTGGCGACGTAGAGCTGCTTGCCGTCGCGGCTCGGGTACAGGCCGTGCGCGCCGACGCCGGTCGGGATGAAGCCGACCTGTTTCAAGGCATCGGCCTCGACGACGTGCACGCCGTCGACCATCATGTCGGCGATGAACAGCAGCTTGCCGTCGGGCGAGATGCGCACGTCCTGCGGCATGCCGGGGGTGGTGCAGATGGTCGCGCCGAGGTCGGCCGGGTCGGGGATGCGCTTCGGCTTCTTGCCCGGCTTCGCGAGCGTCGCGAGGATGTCCGGGCGATTGAAGTAGGCGCTGAGCTTGAGCGTGCCGACGACCTTGCGGTTGACCAGGTCGACCTTGGTCATCGCGCCGTTGAACTCACAGGTGAAGAACGCGAAGCGGCCGTCGATCGAGAAGTCGGCATGGTTGATGCCGCCGCAGTCGGGCGTGTCGATCGCGTAGTTCAGCGCCATCGTCTTCGGATCACGGAAGTCCAGGCGCTTAAAGGCTTCGGCGACGACGATCGCGTGCTGGCCGTCGGGCGACCAGTACATGTTGTACGGGTCTTCGACCGGGATCGCCTTGCCGGGCTTTCCGGTCAGCGGATCGATCGGCGTCAGGCTGCCGGTGTTGCGGTTCTCGGCGTTGTTGGCGACCCAGAGCGTGCGCAGATCCCACGACGGCACCACATGCTGCGGGTTCAGGCCGACCGGGAAGGTCGCGATCACCTTCAGGCTCGCCGGGTCGATCACCGACACCGTGTTGGCGGTGTGGTTCGGCACATAGACGCGTTCGAGCGCGCCCGCGACCGCCGGGCTCATGTGGCCGCTGCCGGTCTCGCTGTACAGGTTGTTCGGATCGGGCACTGGCGCCATGCCGGGCACCGTGGCGATCGCGCCGGCGCGTGCGGCTGAGGCCGGTGCGGCGGCGGTCTGGGCAGCGGCCCACCACGCGGTGGAGGCGCCGATGAATGTCAGGGCGAGGGCGGCAAAGGGGCGGCGCATGGCGATGGTCTTCTCACGGTTCCGGGCTGAACCCGTCATTGTCGTGCAGCGACCGCCTTGCGGATCGCGATGACCGAGTGCGAGACGATGAGATCGACGCCGGCCTGGCCCAGCGCCGCGGTCGCGGCGCGCGGATCACCGGCGACGCCATTGCCCGGCGCATCGCGCGCCGCCGCCGCGAACTGCTCCGGCCGCACGCGCGCCGGCGCGACCGCCTGCGTCAGTGCCGTGTCGGCGCTCCCGGCATGGCTGCCGATCTGTGCATCGTTCAGGCCCTGGCCGTGCAGCCACTGCACGTAGTCGGTTTGCGTGACGCGGTAATAGGTGTCGATGAAATGCACGCGCGCCTTCGATGCCGACCATTCATGGTTGAGCCGCTGCGCCACCGCGTTCAACTGCGCCTGGTAGCCGCCGTGGTCGCCGATCAGCACCACGTCGGTGAAGCCGCCTTGCCTGAAGCTGCGGGCGGCGCCGGCCAGGAGGCCCTGGAACGCATCGTCCGGGATCGAGATCGTGCCGGGGAAGCGCATGTGGCCGGCCGGCGGCGTGATGCTGCCCTCGGGCACGTAGCTGACGACCGGCGCGACCAGCGCGTTGCCCAGCGCCTCGGCGATGCGGCCGGCGAGCACCTGCGCGCGCACGTTGTGCTTGCCGAGCGCGATCTGCGGGCCGCTCTGCTCCGTGCCGCCGACCGGCACGATGATGGTCGTCTTGCCGGCACGCTGCGCGTCGCGCAGCTCGGTCCAGGTGAGGTCTTCGAGGTAGACGCTGGCCGGCGCGGCGGCCGCGGCCGCCTGCAGCGTCGCAGCGAGGAACGCGACGAGCGCGACGAGGCGGCGAACGCTCATGCGGCCCGCAGCGCGCGCTTCAGCTCCGCTGCGCACAGCGCGACTGCGGCGTTCGCTTCGTCGAGCACCTTGCCCATCGTGATGAAGCCGTGGATCTGGCGCTCGAAGCACACGTAGCTTGCGCGGTTGCCTGCGTCGGTCAGGCGCTCGGCGTAGGCCGCGCCCTCGTCGCGCAGCGGGTCGTAGCCGGCGGTCAGCACCAGCGCCGGCGGCAACCGGCTCAGGTCGGGGTGCAGCAGCGGCGAGGCGCGCCAGTCGCGGTACTGCGCCGGGTCGGCGATGTAGTGGCCGGTGAAGTAGTCCATCGTGTCGCTGGTCAGCAGATAGCCCTGGCCGTTCGTCGCGTGCGACGGCGCGCTGCGGTGCTGGTCGGTCGCCGGATAGATCAGCAGCTGCCAGGCGATCGGCAGCGGCGCGGCCGCATCGATACCGCCGTCGCGCGCCGCGATCGCGACCACCGCCGCGAGGTTGCCGCCGGCGCTGTCGCCGCCGACTGCGAGCCGGGTCGCATCGAGCTGCAATGCACCGGCCTGTGCGTGGACCCAGCGCGTCGCGGCGATGCAGTCGTCGACCGCGGCCGGGAAGCGGTGCTCCGGCCCCATCCGGTAGTCGACCGCGACGACCGCGCAGCCGGCGCCGTTGGCGAGCTCGCGGCACAAGGTGTCGTGCGTGTCGAGATCGCCGATCACCCAGCCGCCGCCGTGAAAGTAGACGAGCACCGGCAATGCTGCGGCATCGCTCGCGCCGAGCGGCCGGTACAGCCGCAGCGGGATCGCGCCGCGCGGGCCATCGGCCTGCAGCTCGCGCACCAGTGCGACCTCGGGCGGCAGCGGCTGCGTCACGCTGCGCCGCTCGCGATAGAACGCGCGCGCTTCGGCCGGGCTGAGCGTGTGGGTCGGCGGGATGCCGCGTGCCTCGATGAAGTCGAGCAGCGCGCGCGCTTGGGGATGCAGCATGGTCGGGTCCGCGGGCAAAGCACGAAGCTTAACTGCGGCGTTGCCGGGCCCTCATGCGGTGGCATGCACGGCGAACACCGCGACTGCCGCCGCCTTGCCGTCGAACAGCACGTCGCCGAGCGCATCGGTGGCGATGTCGCCGGCCAGCGCCGCCTGCGTCGCTGCGTCGATCAGGATCGGGCGCTGCGCGCGCTTCGTGTGCGCCTCGAGCCGCGCCGCCAGGTTCACGGTGTCGCCGATGCAGGTGTAGGTCGCACGCGCCTTGGTGCCGGTGTAGCCGGCCACCATCTCGCCCGACGCGATGCCGATGCCGATGCGGATCGGCGCCTTCTGTGCCGCGGCGCGATCGACGTTGAGCAACTCGACCATCTCGATCATGTCGAGCGCCGCGCCGACCGCCGCCCGCGGCGGCTCGGCCAGCGGCAGCGGTGCGCCGAAGATGGCCATCAGGCCGTCACCGATCATCTGGTTGACCACGCCGCCGTGGCCGCTGATGGCGTCGAACATCAGTGCGTAATAGGCATTGAGCAGCTCGATGGTTTCTTCGGGCGGTTGCGACTCGACCATCGCGGTGAAGCCGCGGATGTCGGAGAACATCACCGTGCCCTGGACGCGCCGGCCGCCGAGCGCGAAGCCCGACTGCTGCAGGTCCTGCGCGACCTCGGAGGTCGCGAAACGGCGCACCAGTTCCTGCTGCTGATCGCGCAGGCGCTTCTTCTCGAGGCTCGAGTCGATGCGGGCTTTCAGCAATACCGGATTGATCGGCTTGTGCAGGTAGTCGTCGGCGCCGAGTTCGATGCAGCGCACGATCGTCGCGACGCCTTCGAGCGACGAGGTCACGATCACCGGCAGGTCGCGCAGGCGCGCGTCGCGCGCCAGCCGCTCCAGCACCTGGAAGCCGTCGAGCTCGGGCATCTCCATGTCGAGCAGCAGCAGGTCGAAGGCCTCGCGGGCGAGCATGTCGAGCGCGATCGCGCCGTTCTCGGCCGAGGCCACGCGATGGCCCTGCAGCTCCAGGCTGCGCGCGAGCAGCAGCCGGTTCACCTTGTTGTCGTCGGCCACCAGCAGCCGCGCGCCGGTCTCAGTCATGGTCGAGCCTCGCGAGCCTCGTCAATGCGGCGGCCGCGCGCGCATAGGCGGCATCGAGGCGATCGATCGGCGCAGCGTCCGGCGGCAGGCCGCCCAGTTCGAGCTCGCGCGCCATCGCGCCGAGCGCGAGCGCGCCGAAGGTGTGGCTGTTCGACTTGAGCGAATGCGCCGCGCGCCGAAAGCGGTCCGCGTTGCCTTCGGCCAGCGCGCGGCGCAGTTCGGCGAGCATCTGCGGCGCCTCTTCCAGAAAGGTGTCGACCAGCTCGGCGACGAACTCGGCGCCGGCGGCGGCCTGCAGCTCGGCAAAAGTGGTGCGATCGATCTCTTCCATCAGCGGTCCTCGCGTGCGGTGACGCTGTTGAGCGCTTCGACCAGCTGGTCGATGCGGATCGGTTTCGTCAGGTAGTCGTCCATGCCCGCCTCCAGGCAGGCCTCGCGGTCGCCCTGCATTGCGTTCGCCGTCATCGCGACGATGCGCGGTCGCTGCCGATGCGGCCAGCGCCGGGTGATCTCGCGCGAGGCTTCGAGGCCATCCATCTCGGGCATCTGCACGTCCATCAGCACCACATCGTAGGGCTGGCGCGCGACGCTTTCGATCGCCTCGACGCCGTTGCTTGCCAGGTCGGCGCGGTAGCCCATCTGCTGCAGCAGGCGCATCGCGAGCTTCTGGTTGACGACGTTGTCTTCGGCCAGCAGGATGCGCAGCGGGTGGCGCTGCGCCATGCCGGCATCCAGTGCCGGTTTGGCCCTGGCCTGCACCGGTTGCGGCGCTTGTTCGTGGGCGAGCAGGCTGGCCAGCGTGTCGAACAGCTGCGACTGGCGCAGCGGCTTGCCGAGGTAAGCGCTGAACAGGCCATCGGTGTCGCCGGCCTCGCGCCGGCCCAGCGAGCTGAACAACACCAGCGGCAGGGCGGGGCGCAGGCGGTGCACTTCGCGCGCCAGCGCGAGGCCGTCCATGCCGGGCATGTGCATGTCGATGATCGCCAGATCGACAGCCGCGCCGGCCTCGAGCCATCGCAGCGCCTCGGCCGGGTGCTCGGTGTCGCGCGGCAGCATGCCCCACTTGGCGGCCTGCAGCGCGAGCACCTTGCGGTTGGTGGTGTTGTCGTCGACCACGAGCACGCGCCGCCCCGCCAGCGCCGCTTGCTGGCCGGTGAAATCGCGCCGGTTGGCCTGCGGCGATTCGGCCAGCGGCGCCACCATCGTGAAGTGGAACGTCGAGCCCTTGCCGAGGCCGGCGCTCTCGGCCCACATCGTGCCGCCCATCAGCTCGGCCAGCCGCTTGCTGATCGCCAGGCCCAGCCCGGTGCCGCCGTACTTGCGCGTGGTGCTCGAGTCGGCTTGCGAGAACGACTGGAACAGCCGGCCCATGCCCTGCGCCGTGATGCCGATGCCGGTGTCGCGCACCGCGAAGGTCAGCGTCACCTGGCCGTCGGGCGCGGGTGTCGCGCTCACTGTCAGCACCACCTCGCCGGCCTCGGTGAACTTCACCGCGTTGCTGAGTAGGTTTAGCAGGATCTGCCGCAGCCGGGCGAGGTCGCCGCTCACGGCGGCGGGCACCTCGCCTTCGAACACGTAGGCCAGGTCGAGCTCCTTCTCGCTCGCACGCGAGCTGACGAGGTCGAGCGCCGTCT
>Ga0207648_10006036_pt1 | contig 12081 bp, 13 predicted proteins | sample KBSMisM32_FD_184310 | JGI IMG/M metagenome (GOLD analysis project Ga0207648, IMG submission 184310) | Miscanthus rhizosphere microbial communities from Kellogg Biological Station, Michigan, USA - KBS Miscanthus M3-2 (SPAdes) (version 2) | ecosystem: Host-associated > Plants > Roots >...
CGCACCGCCGGTCGATCGGCTTGCCCTCGATCAGCGTAGTTAGCTCCACTTCGTGCGATACACCCGACAGCCGCGCATGGATCGACGGCTCCGACACTACGAGCGGCGCGAGCGCCGGCGTGGTCGGAACAATCGTGTGGCCAAGGCCCCGCGCGATCTCGTAGCCGGCGCCGTCGCTGCCGCTTTTGGGCAGCGACTGGCCGCCGGTCGCGAGCACCACGCGCCGGGCGCGAAGCTCGCCCTCCGTTGTCGCGACCGAGAACGCGTCGGGCAGCCGCTCGACGCGGGTGGCTCGATGACCGGCCACGAGCGCGACGCCGGTTCGATCCGCTTCCGCGATCAGCGCATCGAGCACGTCACGTGCGCGGTTCGAATCGGGGAACAGCTTGCCGCCGGCCTCCTCGTGCAGCGAGACGCCGAGGTCGCGGAAGAAGGCGACGGTGTCGGCGACCGGAAACGCGCGCAGGACGCGACGGATGATTGCCGGCCGGCCGCCCCAGAAATCGCGTTCGCTCACTGACGCGTTGGTGACGTTGCAGCGCGACCCGCCGCTGACCAGGATCTTCGCGCCCGGGCGCCGCGCGCTGTCGAGCAGGACCACCGGCCGCGACGGATCGAGCCGGCGCGTGAAGATGGCGGTCGCCAGGCCCGCGGCGCCGGCGCCGACAATCGCGACATCACACGAGGCGGGAAGAGCGCGCATCGACGACAGGCGGCTCGCCGCGCGAGCGCGCCCGCCGATCTTAGTCCGCGCCTCGACTTACGCCGTGGCGTCTTCCAATTGAAGGGTGAGAGCCCGCAGGGAGGTCGCGAGGTCGGAAACCAGCGTGTCGAGCGGCTGCTCCTCGGTCGCCGTCACTTCGAGCGCCGCGGGCGTGTCCTCGACGGTGTCGTTGCAGTAGGTCTCCAAGGCAGCATCAGCCTCAACAGCGGCAGCGGTGCTCTCGCCCTCCACGGCTTTCGGCGCGGCATCGTTGCGCGCGACGACGCGCAGTTCTACGCGGCCGCGTGGGACCGGTGCGGGAAACAGGTCGCTGTAATCGTCGTGCGCGAGCTCGTGCGGTGCGTCGTTGGCTTCGGACCCAGTCAGGGACGGCTCGAACAGCGCATGCACGCCCTCGAGAGAAAGCATCGCATCCGCGGAACGAGCGGGGCTCGAAGCCATCGACGCAGGCTGTTCGAGCGCAGCGGCCGCATTGAACCGTTCGTTGGCCCAGCGCAGCACGCGAAGCCGCGTTTCCGGGTCGAGAGCCGAGAGCGCTTTGCCGATGGCGAGGATGGCGTGGGCTTCCGCGGTCACGTCGTCGCGATCGTCGGGGCGGCGGGGGGGAGACACGTCGTACACAACCATGCTTGTCTGGTGGACTATCAATACCGTCGCCAGGACGGATATCCACCTAAAGCCCGGTTTTCCAGGAAATTAGCTGAAATACAAGTCCGTCAGTCGAGCGGGCGCTGTTCCACCAGGGAACACGCGGGCGGAAAGTGAAATGCGGCGAGCGCCGCGGCCGCGGCACGCGAGCCGGTGAATCCGGCCCGCGTCCCGCGCCCCGGGGACGGTGCTACCTGTGGTCGCTGTGGTCGTCGTCGAGCTGCCCGCGGATCTCGCCGCCCGGCGACGGCGCGGAGTGCACATTGACGTAGGCGTTGCCCGCTCGAATCGCAGCAATCACCTCGTCGAGTTCAGTCAACGCGATTTGCTGAGTGGCGACGGGGACCACGCTCGCCGCCGTCAACGTGCCGGTAACGGTCCCTGCCTGGGGGCACTCCGGCGTGGTGGCCGCAACTTGCGCCGGGGCGCGCGCCGTTCCCTGGCAAAGCCACAGCACGATGCCGCCGTTCACGTCCTTCTGGGCGAGGTGAATGTGCGACTGCGCGACGACTCCCCCGAGACCGCTGAACGACAACTCATACTCGATCGCGGTTCCGGTGGCCGTCTCCACGATTTCCGCTCTGAATTTGCCGGTCGCGCCGGTCGAGACAATGGGGACCTCGTTGAAGCCTTTCAGGCTGGTGCGCAGTTTGTTGTCGCGGCCGTTCCCGCGATCATCGGCTGCGACGTGTGTGACGGTGGCGACCGTCGCGGCGAACATGAGTCCCGCCAGAACGATGCGCAGTGTCTTCATCTGCCCGCTCTCCTTTTTGTCGATGTGCGGCTGGCTCGTGAGCCACGCCGCAGCCGCCCTCCGGGTACGGCCTTTTGCGATCGACAGCGCTGGAACTGAACCGTAGAGAAGGCCAAACACTAAGCGCGACCATTCGAGCGGCGCAAGCGATTTGTTGGGCTTTCATAAGGTGGGTGCAACCGCGATCCAACGAAAGCGATCGCCTTGTGACAGCGGCCATCACGGCCGGCGCGCATCCGCCTGCTGACCACGCGCGGCGAGAAACGATCCGCTGGTAGCAGGTATAAGCCAGAACTCGTTTCGTTCACGCACCATGCGGCAAGAATATTCCTGTCGGTCTGGCGAGGACTCCAACTTCATCGCCTTCGTCGGCCGACGTGGGATAGGCTCGCGCCGGATTCGATCTTCGATGAGCATCGCCTTGCGGCGCATTCGTCGTGCTCTCTCCGCTTCGCTTCTGATTGCCGGTTCGCTGACCGGCGCCACCGCTTCACCACCGGGGACAAAGGTGGCACTGACGGTGACCGCGTCGGGCCGCAGCGGGTCGCGGATCATCTCGAACCCGGCCGGCATCAATGTGCCGGTTGGCAGCACCGCCGTCTCGTCGTTCGCCCCGGGCACGCAAATCACCCTGAGCGTGTCGACCGGGCGCGATGCGATCTGGGCGGGCGCGTGCTCGAGCGGCTGGAACAGGAAAAGGACGTGCACGTTCACCATCACCGCGAACGCGTCGGTGAGCGCGAACGTCGAGTAGCGCAGCCCTTCAGGGCTGCCACAGGAACGACGTAGCGCAGCCCTTCAGGGCTGCCACAGAACGACGTCGCAGTCAATCGCTCGCGGGCAGCGTGAAGGCGATGGTCGTGCCGCGACCAGGCTCGCTGGCGACGTCGATCCGTCCGCCGTGCGCGGCGACGAGCCCGTGCGCGATCGCGAGGCCGAGTCCGGCGCCTCGCGAGCCCGGACCCTTGTAGAAGCGGTCGAACACCTGCGCGGCTTCCTCGGCTGACATCCCGGCGCCCGTGTCGGTCACCGAGACGGACAGCGCGCCGCCGGAGCGGGCGACGTCCACCGTCACCGAGCCGCCGGCCGGCGTGTGGCGCAGCGCGTTCGAGATCAGGTTGGAGAGCACCTCGCGGATGCGAATCGGATCGATCGCGAACGGCACCTCGGCGTCGCCGCTGACCTGGATGGCGATGCCGCCGGCGACGGCCTGGCTCGAAAACACGGCGGCGACCTCGCGCGCGAGCGCGGCGACATCGGCGGTTTCCTTTTCGAGCTTCAGCGCGCCCGCCTGCGAGAGCGCCAGCGTGCGCAGATCCTCGATCAATCGCGACAGCACGCGCGTCTCCTCGAGCACCAGCTCGAGCCCGGCATCGTCGCGCGGGTACACGCCGTCGAGCAGTCCTTCGACCCGGCCCTGGATCACGGTCAGCGGCGTGCGCAGCTCGTGGGCGACGTCGGCCATCAGATCGCGCCGCTGGCGATCCTGCCGCTCGAGCCGCCCGGTCATGGTGTTGAAGGCGCGCGCGAGCGCGCGGACCGGCGGCGGGCCGTGGACCTCGACGCGCGTCGTGTAGTCTCCGCCGGCGACGCGATCGGCGGCGTCCATCACCGCGCGGAGCGGCACGCCGATCCGGCGGCCGACGCGAAGGAACGAAACCAGCGCGAGGCCGGCGATCCAGCTGGCGACCAGGAACACCGCGCCGCTCGGAGGGGACGCGCCGATCAGTCCCAGGCGGACGGCGACGAGCCAGGCCAGCGTGAAGAATCCCCATAGACCGAACGCGACCACGATGACGGCGATGGCGGCGAGCCAGCGGAAGAAGCGCCGCCGGCTCGCGAATTCGCCGCGGCCAGGCGGCGGACCGTACGCGCCGCGCCAGCGGGTACCCGGTGGGCAGTCTCCCCGCGTCGATCTCATGGCTCCGCGAACCGGTAGCCGATGCCGTACACCGTGAGCACGTAGCGCGGGTTGCGCGGGTCCGGCTCCAGCTTGCGGCGGAGGTTCTTGACGTGCGCGTCGATCGCCCGCTCGAACGCGTCGGTGTCGACGCCGCCGACGACGTCGAGCAGCTGCGCGCGCGTGAACACGCGCCCCGGCTGCCTGGCCAGCGTTGCCAGCAGCTCGAACTCGGCGGGCGTCAGATCGAGCCGCCGGCCGGCCACTTCGGCGCGCATCCGCGGACGATCGAGCGTGACGTCGCCGGCGCGGATCAGCTCGCCGCGATCCGGCGCGGCATCGACCCGCCGGAACACCGCCCGCACGCGCGCCACCAGCTCGCGCGGGCTGAACGGCTTGGTGATGTAGTCGTCGGCGCCGAGCTCGAGGCCAATCAGCTTGTCGCTCTCTTCGACCCGTGCCGTCAGCATGATGATCGGCACGCTCGACTGGCGCCGCAGCGCGCGCGTGACGTCGAGGCCGTCGACCTGCGGCAGCCCGAGGTCGAGAACGATGAGATCGGGGCGCCGGGTTCGCGCCAGCGCGAGCGCATCGGCGCCGTTGCCGGCAACGGTCACGGCGTAGCCGGCGCGCGCCAGGTAGTCGCGCGCGATCTCGGCGATCCGCGGCTCATCGTCCACGACCAGGATCTGCTTCATCGATCCGCTGCTGGCGCCGGCGCCGATCCCGCCTGGGCCTCGCGGGCGTGCGCGCGGCGATGCCACTCCTCGAACCGCGGCGGCACGCCGTCACGATAGTAATGGCCGCCCCAGCGCCGGCCCCAGAAGGCGCGGCGGAGCAGGAACAACGCCAGCAGGATGAAGAAGAACGGGAAGAAGCCGAAGCCGAAGCCCCACGGCCGGTACCACATGTACGGGTAAGGGTACGGATACAGGTAGGGGACAGGCGCGGCTGCGCCCGGCGCCGGCTGCGCCGCCGCAAACCGCGCGCTCTCGGCCAGACCCTGCGAGACGCCGGCGTTGTAGGCCGCGAAGCCGACCGCGGCCGCGACGGCCGCGACGGCGAGCACCGCGAACCACATGCGCGCTCCAGATCGATTTTCCATGACACTCTCCTCGAAAAACGTGACCGTGAGGCGAGTGTGGCAGGAGATCGTGAACGAATTGTGAAGGCGCTGTGAACGCGTCAGCCGCCTGTCCTGAGCGGGGTCGAAGGGCCTGTCCTGAGCGGCGTAGAAGGGCGCGGCCAGACGGCGCGCGCGGTCTCGGCGACCAGCTCGAGCTTGCGCCGCTGCTCGTCCGGCGTCAGCCGGTTGCCCTCGGACGTCGAGGCGAAACCGCACTGCGGGCTGACAGCCAGCCGCTCGAGCGGCACGACGCGCGCCGCATCGGAAATCCGCGCCCGCAGCTCGTCGACCGATTCGAGGCGCGGCTTCTTCGTGCTCACGAGGCCGAGCACGACAACGCGATCGTCGGGCACGTGGGCCAGCGGCTCGAAGCTGCCCGACCTCTCGTCGTCGTACTCGAGGAGGAAGCGGTGGAAACGCGAGCGCTGAAAGACCTGCTGCGCGATGCGGTCGTAGCCGCCCGAGGCGTAGAACATGCTGCGGTAGTTGCCGCGGCAGATGTGGATGCCGAAGGTGAGGCCGGCATGGCCGTCGATGATCGCGTTATCGAGCTCGATGCAGGCGTCGAGCAGGCGATCCGGGTCGCTGCCGCGCTGGCGGTAGCCGTCACGAATCTTCTCGTCGAGCAGCGCCGCATACTGCGGCGCGTCGATCTGCACGTACTCGCAGCCGAGGCGGCGCAGCTCTTCGATCTCCCGCCGGGTGAAGTCGACCAGGTCGGCGAGGTAGGCATCGCGCGTCGCGTAGGCCGCGCGTGACTTGTCGGGATCGTAGTACGCCGCCGCCTGCTGCGCGCTGATCAGCGTCACCTTGATCGGCAGTTTCGTGCGCGCGCGCAGGTAGGTGAACTCTTCCGCCGCCATGTGGCGCCGCCACCGGAGCTTCTCGACGATCACCGGGCGCTTGATCGTCTCCTCGGCGCCGCTCTCGTCGCGGAACGGGATCGCCCAGCCGCCGAACTTGTCGAAGCCGTCGAAGGATTCGACCAGGTGGCCGAAGAAGGCGTAGCGCCGCTGCTCGCCGTCGGTGACGACATCGAGGCCGGCGGCCTCCTGCAGCGCGAGCGCCTCGTCGACGGCGCGGTCCTCGATCTGCTTGAATGCCGCGGCGGTGATCTCGCCGCGCTCGAAGCGGTCACGCGCCTCGGTCAGATACGGCGGCCGCAGCAGGCTGCCGATCCCTTCGCTGCGATACGACATCGCCGCCGCTGTTCGCACCATCGCGTGCATGGTCACCTCGCCGGGCCGCCGATTTTCGGGCTCTGTCCGACTTGCTCGTACCAGAAACCATCCGCCGGCCGATCGAGCCGCAGCAGATACATGCTCTGCGCTTGCGTGCGCGACCGGCTGCCAGAGACGACGACGCGCTCGCCGGGCGTGAAGGTGGAGGCGGTGACGCCAACCGCCGCCAGCTCGCTGCGGTTGTCCATCTCGAGCTTCCAGCGCTCCGCGCCGCGCTCGGTCGAGACGTCGATGAAGAGGAACGGATGCGGATTAATCAGCTGAAAGTCCGCGACGGTGCCGTCGAGCGTGGCGCGGCGAGTGCTGTCGTAGAGCGCGCCGATCGAGTGATGCGCCTGCAGCGGGAGCGTGAGGAGCAGAAGTGCCGCCGCGAGCGCGAGGCCCCTGCCAGCGAGGCCGAGTTGATCAAAGCTGACCATTTCCTGGTGAAAGTTTGACAACTTCCTGATGGAAATTAACGGCAACGGTCGCCTTTGGCGCGATTCCCCAAAAGATATCGCGTGATCGACGTGAATCCGCGATAATCCCGCCGGCGCCAACCTCAACCATATCAGGAGTGAGCACATGAAGAGTCACGTCCTTTTGCTGACGCTCTGTGTCTCGGCGGTCGCGTGCGGCGGAAGTCCAGCAGCACCCCAGCCCCAGCCACAGCCGGCGCCTTCATTGACATTTTCGATCACCCCCAATCCAGTCCCTTACGCAGGCATCTTGCCTGGTTGCGCAGGGAATCCGGGGCTCTCGAAAACATGGCTCTATACGCTTCGGATTTCGAACGTGGGTAATGCCGCCTTCGAAGTGTCTTCCTTCTCGAGCCGGGTAACGTCACCGCTCCTGGCCACGCCCGTCGACACGCCCTACAACGCGACCACGTTCGGTCAAGCGTTTGGAGCCACGACGATTCAGGCGCAGGGATCGTTGAGCGGGTCGTTGTGTGTGTTCGGACCATATGATTCGGCGACGCTGGTCTGGACGTTTGTGGGTGCGTCCGGAGGCGGGACGTTTTCGACGCCGAGTATCACCTTTCAGCCGAGCGGCGTGCCGAACTAAAGGGTACGGTGGGTTTATCGATCCCTGAGCGAGGCCTCGGCGGGAGCCGAGGCCGAGTCGAATGGTGCGGAAGAGAGGATTCGAACCTCCACGGGGTTGCCCCCGCCAGCCCCTCAAGCTGGTGCGTCTGCCGTTCCGCCACTTCCGCGTGCGAGGGCTTGCGTCGTAACTTACCTTACCTCGGCGGCTGCGCGGGAGGCGGCGTCGCCGGAGGCGTCGTGGCCGGCGGATTGGTGGCCGGCGGTGTCGTGGCCGGGGGCGTCTGGCCCGCCGGCGGCGGCGTCGTCCCGGCCGGCGGCGTTGCCGGCGCGGCCGGCGCCGGACGCGCGGGCGCGGGGCCCGGCGCGCCGCGCAAGAGCGATCCCGGACCGCGTTGACCCAGGCCCGACAGCACCATCGCGCCGAGCATGAACAGCGCGGCGAGCACCGCGGTGGCCTTCGACAGCACCGTCGCGCCGGCGCGCGCGCCGAACGCCGACTGGCTGCTGCCGCCGCCGAACGCGGCCGCCATGTCTCCCTTGCCCTGCTGCAGCAGGATCACCAGCAGCAGGATCAGGCAGGTCAGCACGTAAAAGCTCGAGAAGACGTAGTAAACAACCATAGGAGTTCAGTACCGGAAACCGCAATTATACCGCAGCGTGCCGGCTCCTCGAGACGATCTCGGTGAAGCCGCGGACGTCGAGGCTGGCGCCGCCGACCAGCGCGCCGTCGACGTCTTCTTCCGCGATCAGTTCGCGAATATTGTCCGGCTTGACGCTGCCGCCGTAGACGATGTGGCAGCGGTCGGCCGCGTCGCCGCCAAACCACTGCCGCAGCCGTTTGCGAATGTGTGCATGCGCCTCGCCCGCCTGCGCGGCGGTCGCGGTGCGGCCGGTGCCGATCGCCCACACCGGCTCGTAGGCGATCACGATCTCGGCCACCTGCGCCGCCGACATCTCGCCCAGCCCGTCCTTGATCTGCCGGTCGAGCACGGCGAGCGTTTCATCGCGCTCGCGCTCCTCGAGCGTCTCGCCGATGCAGACGATCGGCGTCAGGCCGGCGGCAATCGTCGCCATCGTCTTGCGGTTGACGATCGTGTCCGACTCGCCGAACAGGCGCCGGCGCTCGGAGTGGCCGACGATCGCGTACTCGGCGCCCGCTTCCTTGATCATCGCCGGCGAGATCTCGCCGGTGAACGCCCCCTCGCGCTCCCAGTAGACGTCCTGCGCGGCGACGCCGATGTTGGTGTTGCGCGCCGCCTCGGCCACCGCGTGCAGCGCGGTGAAGGGCGGCGCCAGCGCGATCTCGACCCGGTCGAGATCCTTCACCGCCAGCTTCAGCTCCTTGACGAACACCACCGCCTCGGCGACGGTCTTGAACATCTTCCAGTTGCCGGCAATGAATGGAATGCGCATCACCGTTGCACCTTGTCCGCGAGCGCGGCTACACCAGGCAACGTCTGGCCGCCCAGGAACTCGAGCGACGCGCCGCCGCCGGTCGACATGTGGGTGATCTTATCGGCAACGCCCGCCTTGTTCACCGCCGCAATCGAATCGCCGCCGCCGATGATCGTCGTGCCGCCCACGCCGGCCACCGCGCGGGCGACGGCATTGGTGCCCGCCGCGAACGCTTCGATCTCGAACACGCCCATCGGCCCGTTCCAGACGATGGTCTTCGCGCCGGCGATCGCCGCCGTATACGCCTTGATCGTCGCCGGCCCGATATCGACGCCGAAGCGATCGCGGATCGCCGGGTCGCCAATCTCGAGCACCTCGTGGGTCGAGCCCGGCTCGATCCGGTCGGTGACGACGTGATCGACCGGCAGCTCGAGCCGCACGCCGCGCTTCGCCGCGTCGTCGACGATCGCGCGCGCTTCGTCGAGCTTGTCGTCCTCGACGAGCGATCGCCCGATCGCCAGACCGCGCGCCTTGAAGAAGGTGTAGGCCATCGCGCCGCCGATGATCAAGCGGTCGACCTTGCCGAGCATGTTCTTGATGACGTCGATCTTGTCCGACACCTTCGCGCCGCCAAGGATGACGACGAACGGCCGCTCGGGCGACTCGAGCGCGTGGCCGAGGTATTTCAGCTCGCGCTCCATCAACAGCCCCGCCGCCGGCCGCGCGATCCTGTGGGTGATTGCCTCGACCGACGCGTGCGCGCGATGCGCCGCGCCGAACGCGTCGTTGACGTAGCGATCGGCGAGCGACGCCAGCTCGCCGGCGAACCGGTCGTCGTTCTTTTCCTCCTCGGGATGGAACCGGAGGTTTTCGAGCAGCACGACCCCCTTCCCCGAGCTGTGCGCCTGCTGCACCGCGTCGCGCGCCTCCTGCCCGACGCAGTCGGTGGCGAACGTGACCGTCTTCCCCAGGAGATCGGCGAGCCGATCCGACACCGGCCGCAGGCTCATCGACGGGTTCACCTTCCCCTTCGGCCGCCCCAGGTGGCTCGCGAGGACGACGGTGGCGCCGTGATCGATCGCGTAGTGAATCGTCGGCAGCGACGCCCGGATGCGCGTGTCGTCGCCCACCTGGCCCTCTTTCAGCGGCACGTTGAAGTCGACGCGGATGAAGACGCGCTGGCGCTCGAGATCGAGGTCGCGGATCGACAGCTTCACGTCGCGGCTACAGCCCCTTCTTGACCAGTTTGCGCAGAAGATCGACGCACCGGTTCGAGTAGCCCCACTCGTTGTCGTACCAGGACAGCACCTTGACGAAGTCGCCGTCCATCACTTTCGTATACGGCATGTCGACGATCGAAGAGTGGGCGTTGCCCTTGAAATCGATCGACACCAGCTCGTCGTGGGAGCAGGCGAGGATGCCCTTGAGCGGCCCGTCGGCGGCCTTCTGCAGCGTCGCGTTCACTTCCTCGGTCGTGACCGGGCGACTGAGCACCGCCGCCAGATCGACGCACGACACGTTCGGCGTCGGCACGCGGATGGAAATGCCATCGAGCTTGCCTTTCAGCTCGGGCAGCACCTCGCCGACGGCGACCGCGGCGCCGGTGGTGGTGGGAATCATCGACAGCGCCGCGGCGCGCGCCCGGCGCAGATCCTTGTGCGGCAGGTCGAGCAGCTGCTGGTCGTTGGTGTACGAGTGGATCGTCGTCATCCACCCCTTCTTGATCCCGAACGCCTGGTGAAGCACCTTGGCGAGCGGCGCCAGGCAGTTGGTCGTGCACGACGCGTTCGAGATGATCTGGTGCTTCGACGGGTCGTAGGAGTCGTCGTTGACGCCGAGCACGACGCTGACGTCGGGCCCCTTCGCCGGCGCGGTGATCACCACCTTCTTCGCGCCGGCCGCGAGGTGCTTGGCCGCGGCGTCGCGATTGGTGAAGAGACCGGTCGACTCGAACACCACCTCGACGCCGAGATCCTTCCACGGCAGCTGCGCCGGGTCTTTCAGCGACAGCACCTTGAACGCGTCGCCGTCGACCGAGATGCTGTCTTCCCCGGCCTCGACCTTCGCGTGCAGGTTGCCGAGCACCGAGTCGTACTTGAGCAGGTGCGCGAGCGTGTGCGCGCTGGTCAGGTCGTTGACCGCGACGAAGTCGATGTTCTTGTCGCCGAGCGCAGCCCGCATGATGTTGCGGCCGATGCGGCCGAACCCGTTGATTCCCACCCTCACCGGCATGCAATCCTCCCGGGCAAACGTTTCATTCTACAATAAGCGGCTGCCATGTACCTGGCTTACAGCCTGCTCACGCTGCTCGTTCTGGCGGCGGTGTCGCCCTACTTTCTCTATCAGGCGATACGCTACCAGAAGTACATCGGCAGTCTGCGCCAGCGCCTCGGCTTCCTGCCCATTGCCTTCAACGTCGACGCCGAGGAGTCGATCTGGATTCACGCCGTCTCGGTCGGCGAGGCGCTGACCGCGCGCGCGCTCGCCGCCGATCTCAAGGCCCGCTACCCGCGCCTGCGCCTCTTCCTGTCGACGACGACGATGGCCGGGCAGCAGGTGGCGCGGCGCAGCGTCTCGAACGTCGACGCGGTCTTCTATTTCCCCTTCGACTGGACCGTCATCGTCCGGCGCACGCTGCGGCTGGTGCGGCCGCGGCTGTTCATCATGATGGAGACCGAGATCTGGCCGAACCTCCTGCGCGAGTGCCGCCGCCGCGGCGTCCGCACGGCGATGATCAACGGCCGCATCTCGAATCGCTCCTACCCGCGGTACCGGCTGATTCGGCCGTTCATCCGCCGCGTGCTCGGCGACGTCGATCGATTCTGCGTGCAAAGCGAAGAGTCGGCGCGGCGGCTGATCGACCTCGGCGCCGACCCGGCGCGCGTCTCGGTGACCGGCAGCCTCAAGTTCGACTCGCTGGAGCTGCCCGCGCCGACCGCCCACGGCCGGCCGCGCGACCGCGTGCTTCGCTTCTTCCAGCTGCCGCCCTCGCGCACTGTGCTCGTCGCCGGCAGCACGCTGCGCGGCGAGGAGGCATTCGTGCTGCGCGCGTTTGCCCGGATCAAGACGTCGATGCCGGGCGCGCTGTTGATTCTCGCGCCCCGCCAGCCGGAGCGGTTCGTCGAGGTCGAGCGCCTCGCGCGCGAGGCGGGTTTCGCCACCGTGCGCCGATCCGAGCTGCCGATCGACGCCGAGCCCCGCGCCGAGGTGGTGGTGCTCGACACGATTGGCGAGCTGGCGCAGCTCTATCAGCTGGCCACCGCGG
>Ga0207648_10006040_pt1 | contig 12079 bp, 7 predicted proteins | sample KBSMisM32_FD_184310 | JGI IMG/M metagenome (GOLD analysis project Ga0207648, IMG submission 184310) | Miscanthus rhizosphere microbial communities from Kellogg Biological Station, Michigan, USA - KBS Miscanthus M3-2 (SPAdes) (version 2) | ecosystem: Host-associated > Plants > Roots > Rhizosphere...
CTCGAAGAAATCGTTCGAGACGTAGATGTCGGGCCAGCCGTCGCGATTCACGTCGCTCACCACCAGCCCCAGTCCAAACGCGATCTCCCCACCGTAAATGCCGGCCCGGGCGCTTACATCGGTGAAGTGGCCGTTGCCATCGTTGTGAAACAGCTTGTGACCGCCGAGTGGGTCGCGGGTGTTGCGCGTGTTGCGGACGCCGAAGCTGCTCACCGGACGGAACGAATTGTTGATCAGGAACATGTCGAGCTTCCCGTCGTTGTCGTAGTCCAGAAAAGCTGCCTGGGTTGAATACCCTTCGTCGGCGAGACCGTAGTCGCGCGCCATCTCCTTGAAGGTCGGCACGCCGTTACTGCCGGGCCCCTGATTGATATACAGCTCGTTGGCGCGCTGCTTCCCCGCGATGTTACCGGCGTAGCAGACGTAGATGTCGAGACGCCCGTCCCCGTTCACGTCAGCGAACGTGACGCCCGTCGCCCACGAGCCCTTTCCGGCGACGCCTGCTTCGTCACTGATGTCCTGAAACTGGAAATGACCCTTGTTCAGGTAGAGATGATTCCCGTTCTGATTGGAGGTGAGCATCACCTCGGGCAATCCATCGCCGTTCAGGTCCCCGGTCGCGACTCCACCGCCGTTGTAGAAATTCCGGTAAGTGAAGACGTTGAGCTCCTGCGATTCCCGGACGCGATTTTCGAAATGCACGCCGGTGTAGCTCGCTGGCAGGAGCGTGAAGAGCTGATTTCCTACTGATGGAGCGGGGGTGCTACCCCCGGCGGATTCCTGCTTTTGTTCGTTGCCACATGCGGCGGCGAGTGACAGCGCGGGAAGTAGACAGCGTAGCCTCAGCCTCAAGGCCGCATTCATCGTTTGCAGACCACCTTAGCACATCATGGCCTGCCCTCCGAAGAGAGCAGGCCATGATGAAAGAGAAGTGAATTGAACCGCGGGAATCAGTATCCCGGATTCTGTTGGAGCTGAGGATTGGTTTCGATCTGAGTCTGTGGAATCGGCATCAGGACCTTCCATGGATCGAAGGCCGTCTTTGCGTACCACGTTCCCTGCGTGAACTTGTTCATGCGAATCAGATCCTGACGGCGCTTGCCTTCAGCCGTCATCTCATACAGACGCTCGTTCAGAATCGCATCACGTACCTGCGCCTGTGTAACTGCCGTGATCGGCTTCGGCGGGCTGAAGACGCGGGCGCGGAGCAGGTTGATATCCGCGATCGCCGCCGGGGTCTGCCCGAGCTCGTTCTCCGCCTCTGCCCTGATCAGGTACATCTCGCCAAGCCGGAACCACGCGTAATCGTTGCCGTTATTGCGGTTGACGTGAGCCGGATCGACCGGCCACTTCGCGATGCGTATGCCCTGCCCTTCGCTGGCGGCGGTGACGTCAGGAATGTTTGGATCGAAAATGAGCGGATTCCCCTGACGGTCCTTCGCCGGCTGGCCGGTGACGAGGTTGACCTGCGCGCCGGCAAGGAAGATCTGAACGCGCTTGTCCTGCGGATCGAAAGCAGCATAGGTGTCGGCCAGAGTCGAGAAGCCGTTCCATGGCGCTTCCGAGCCACTGTACTGGTTGTAGTGCAGCGCGCGCATCAGGAAGTTCAATCCGATGTCGGTCACATCGACGTACTTGATCGCGAAGATGATTTCCGGCGTGAGGTTGTTGTCGGCAGTGAAATTCTTCCGCCAGCCGCAACCCGGTGTGCCGCAAGCCATCGAGGCATCAGTCGCCAGGCTGTAATTGCCGGAGTTGATGACCGCGTTGGCGTAGTTCAGTGCGTCCTGCCAGTGCTGGGTGCCCGGCTGGAGGCCGGTAGCCGTCACTGTCCCGGTGAAGACCTGCGCATTCAGATAGAGGCTCGCCAGCATTGCATCGACCGCGCCCTGGGTCACGCGCCCATTCATGTCCGCCGCCCACTTCGCCGGCAGATCAGGCCGCGCTGCCTTCAGCTCGGACTCGATGAATGCAAAGACTTCGGTCCTGGTGTTCTGAGGCCGTGCTGCGATCTCCGGCTCGGTTACGATCGGCACTCCGCCAAACAGATCTGCGAGCAGGAAATAGTAGAAAGCTCTCAACACCCGCAGCTCGGCGGTTACAGTTGCCTTGCTGGCGAAGCTGACGTTTTCGATGCCTTTCATCACGACATTGGCGCGGGCGACGCCCTTGAACAGCTCGACCCACGCCGAGTTGATGTTGTCGAGACCCGCGGGGCTGGCTGGCGCAAATGTCTGACGGTGGATGTCGAGCCATTTGCCGTTGTCGTACCAGTCCTGCCCACGTGTCGGGACGATCATCTCGTCGGTACTGATCTCCGAGACGTTGTAGTACTCGTCATTGGTCGCTCTCAGCTGGGCGTACACCGAGGCGAGCCCGCCGATCACTTCATCTTCGTTCCGATAGAAGTTTTCGGGGGTAATGGCGCTTTGCGGAACCTCAGTAAGGTCCGTGCACGCCGGGAAAAGGACCAGCGCGCCGACAGCAGCGGCAGCCCAGATCTTCTTGTTCATGATTTTGCTCCTAGAAAGCGACACGGAGACCTCCCGTCCACGTACGAGGACTCGGGTAGTGGAGGTAATCTATGCCGCGGGGCGCTAGACCGGGCAGCTGCGAATGGACTTCTGGATCGTAACCCGAGTACGGAGTCCAAAGAGCCAGGTTATCACCGGAGATATACAAGCGAGCGCCGCTCGCCATCTTGGTGAAGGCCGGCGGGGTAAAGGTCCAACCGATGGTCAGGTTGGCGAGGCGCGTGAACGATCCGTCTTCGATCCAGCGTGAGGAATAAATCGCCGGCTCGTGAATTCCCGTTGGATCGCTGAGCGCCGAGGTCAGGAAGTTCTTGTCCTGGAGCGCATTGCCTTTGGTCGACCATACCAGTGCGGTGTTGTTGAACACCTTCTGGCCGGCCACACGGTTGATCAGCATGCTGAAGTCGAACGCGTGCCAGTTGCCATTGGTATGCAGGCCAAGCTGGTAGTTCGGAGTCGCGTGACCGAGGATCACGTAATCGTCCCCACTCGGCGAAATCGTGGTGCCGGCGAGCACGCGGCTCGTCTCGATGCCATTGGCATCGCGGGTAACGGTGTAGTGATTGAACTCCTGCTGGCCCTGCGCGTTCACGCCGGTAAAGATCGGACCGAAGAACGTGCCGAGCGGCTGCCCAGGAATGATGCGCTGCGTGAACTGGTTGGACTGTCCCTGACCACTGGCCAGTGCATCCGGAATGAAGCTTCTTCCGCCCAGGTCGACGACTTCGTTCCTGTCGTGTGAGTAAACGAGACCGGCGTTCCAGCTGAAGCCGGGTTTCTCCATCACCAGTCCGTCGAGCGAGAACTCGATTCCCTTGTTGCGGATCTTTCCGATGTTCTCGAGACGATCGCCGATCACTGCCGGCTGCGGCACCTGCACCGTCAGCAGCAGGTCATGCGTGTTCTTGACGTAGTACTCGAGGCTTCCGTTCAGGCGGTTGTTCAGAAGGCCGTAGTCGATCGCGAGGTTGGTCTGCGCGGTCTCTTCCCACTTGAGGTCGGGGTTGGCATTTCTGATCGGCGTTACACCGGTCACCGGCTTGTCGCCGAATGCATAGCGCGAATTGCCGTCTGCACCCAGCAGGATGAGCGACGAATACGGAGGCACGGCGGGATTTCCCTGCTTTCCCCATCCAGCGCGAAGTCTGATCTCGCTGAACGGTCCGGTCGGCATGAACGACTCCTGACTCAACCGCCAGGAACCGGAGATCGCCGGGAAGGTGGCCCACTTGTGGTTTTCACCGAACTGCGAGGCGCCGTCCTTTCTCAGCACGAACGTCGCGAAATACTTCTCGGCGATGCCGAGGTTCGCTCTGGTGAAGAACGAGACGATGCGGCTGTCCGTCTTGATCGCGTACGGCGGCTGCACAATGTTGCCGCTGCCGAGGCTGTTGAAAGTGAATGCGTCGGTCAGATAATCGCGCGTCTGCACGCCGAATTCGCTGACGGTGCTCTGGTTGAATTCGTACCCGCCGATCACCTCGAGGTCCTTGGAGGCGAGCGTCGGATGATAGGTGAGCAAGGTCGACAGCTGCTTCAACGTGTTGTCGCGGCTGGCGCGCTGGGCGACGCCGTTAAAGCCCGCTCCGAAAGCACTGATACGCGGCGCGTAGAAGCTGCGCTCACCCTCGGTGCGATCGACGCCAACGTTCACCCGGAACGTCAGCGGCTGGAAGATGTCGAAGTCGCCTGAGATGTTGCCGAGGGTGCGGTCAGATGCGCCCTTGTCGAGAATCTGGTTGGCGAGCGCGACTGGATTACGTACTGACTGCGCGCCCGGGGCGATTTCGAAGTAGCTCGTGTTTCCCGTCGCCGGGTCGGTAACTGTGACCGGCCGCGTGGGATTGAAGTTCGCCATGTTAACAAAAACCCCGCCTTCGAAGCCGCTGTTTTCGTTGAAGGCGAGGTAATCATTGTTGACGTGCGAGCCGGTCAGGTTGAGGGCGAGGCGGAGCCTGCCATCGATGGCCTGATGCGTACCGTTAATGCGAGCCTGCATGCGGCGGAGGCCGTTAGCTACAACAACGCCTCGCTGATCGAAGTAGTTCACCGAGGCGCGGTACTGCGTGTTGGCGGATCCACCGGAGAAGGCGAGGTCCTGGTTCACCGTCGAACCGTGATGCAACAGCTCGTCTTCCCAATTGGTGTTCGCGGTTCCCTCACCGGCCAGCGTGCTGGCTGGTAGAACTCCGGCGGCAACCTGCTGGGAAATGAAGTTCCGGTACTGGGCGCCGCTGAGGACGTTCAGACGACGCGGCGCCGAGCCCATGCCAGCTGAGAAGTTGTATTCGATGCTGGGTCCGCCGGCGTTCCCCTTCTTGGTCTCGATGAGAACCACGCCGTTGGCGGCGCGGGCACCGTAGATCGCGGTAGCGGCGGCATCCTTGAGGATCGTGACCGTCTGGATGTCCGACGGGTTGAGCATGTTGAGCGGATTGCGCGGAAGCGGAGGATCACCGCTGACACCGAACCCGCCGGGCTCGACTTGATCGCCGGAGATTGCCACGCCGTCGATTACATAGAGCGGCTCATTGCTGGCGCTGATCGAGGTTCCGCCACGAATCAGAATGTGCGCGCCTGCGCCTGGCTCACCGCTGTTCTGGGTGACCTGAACGCCCGCCGCGCGGCCTTCGATCATGTTGGTGACGTTGGTCGGCACGGCGACCTTTGACTTGTCGGCCTCGATCGTCGACACAGATCCCGTGACCGCGAGACGGCGCTGAGTGCCGTAACCGGTGGTGACGACTTCCTGCAGGATCGCCGCCTGGCGATCGAGAGAGAAGATCACCGATACCGAACCGCCGTTCGGGACTGTGACGATCTGGACCGGAGCGGCGAAGCCGATTCGCCGCGCGCGTACTGTCTGCGAGCCGGATGGTACACCACCGATGGTGAACGAGCCATCTGCTGCGGTCGTGGCGCCGCGCCTCGTACCTTCTACGAAAACGCTTACATCGGAGACGGGTGCCTGGGTTCCCGCCTCCAAAACGCGTCCGGAGATTGTGCCTGTGGGCGGGACCGGATTTTGTGCGCTCGATACAGCCGGCAATAGCAAGCCGACCGCTAGCGCGAGGATTAAGCGACGAACTACTGCCATACGGAGGTCCTCCACGGGGGTGGTGAGTGGGACTTTACCGATTCGCTTTTCTTCGATGACGGGTACGCCAACGTCGCCGATAATCCTGGAGGCGGAATCGGCGAGGCTGTCCAACCCCGCAATCGAGCCCATTAAATGCTGTCTGGTTAAGTGTTTGTCAAGAACCAGTCACGAGAAGTGAGAAGTGTTCTCTGCAGGACAAAAACCCGGTTTCGAGCTCTGCATTCGTGACGGTACGGCGGCGTGGGCCCTCTTCGCGCTGAGACCTCGCGCTGGGTCACCTACGATAAGGCGCGCGGAAACACTCCGACTGCCGTCCACGCATCCTGGACGGCAGTCGAGCTACGAGCTACTTGTCAGATGAGTCGTCGGTTTTGAGGCCGCGCTCTTCCAGTAGCGCTTCGACGTTCGGATCGCGCCCGCGGAAATTGCGGTAGAGCGTCGCCGCGTCCACCGTGCCCCCACGCGACAGGATCATCTCGCGGAAGCGCTGACCGTTCTCGCGCGTCAGGCCGCCGTGCTCACGGAACCACGCATACGCATCGTCGTCGAGCACCTCGCTCCACGTGTACGCATAGTATCCCGCCGAGTAGCCGCCGTCCCAGATGTGCGAGAAATAGGTGCTGAGATAACGAGGAGGGACTTCCGGCACCGCGACGTTGAACTTGTTGAGCGACGCGGTCTGAAACGCATCGACATCGGTCGGGATCGAGCCCGCCGGCAGAGTGTGCCAGGCGAAGTCGAGCAATGATGCCTCGAGCAGCTCGGTCGTCGCGAAACCCTGATTGAAGGTGCGCGATGCCTTGATCTTGCCGACGAGCGCGGCCGGCATCGGCGCGCCGGTCTGGTAATGCTTGGCGTAGTTGGCGAACACCGAAGGCTCCAGCGCCCAGTGTTCGTTGAACTGCGAAGGAAATTCGACGAAATCGCGCGGCACGTTCGTTCCCGACAGAGTCGGATACTGCACGTTCGAGAACATCCCGTGCAGGGCGTGGCCGAACTCATGGAACATCGTCGACACGTCGTCGTAGGTGAGCAGCGCCGGCTGGCCGGCCGCGGGCTTGGTGAAGTTCGTGACGTTGAACACCACCGGCTTGGTTCCGATCAGGTGCGTCTGGTCGACAAACTGATCCATCCACGCGCCGCCACTCTTGTTGTCGCGCTTGAAGTAGTCGGCGTAAAACAGCGCCAGCGGCTGACCCGTCTGATCGAACACCTCGAACACTCGCACGTCCGGGTGATAGACCGGAATGTCGTGGCGCTCCTTGAACGTCAGCCCGTACAGCTTGTTGGCGGCGAAGAAGACGCCGTTCTGCAGGACGTTGTTCAGCTCGAAGTACGGCATGATCTGCGACTCATCCAGATCGTACTTCGCCTTGCGAACCTGCTCGGCGTAGTACTGCCAGTCCCACGGCTGAAGCTTGAATCCTCCACCCTGAGCATCGATCAGTTTCTGCATTTCCCCCGCTTCGGACCGCGCCCGCGCCGTCGCCGGACCTGCGAGATCGGTCAGCAGCTTGATCGCGTTCTCCGGGGTCTTCGCCCCCTGAGTAGCCAGTGCGAAGGCCGCCCATGTAGGGTAGCCGAGGAGCTGCGCCTTCTCGGCGCGCAGCTCCGCCATGCGCCGCAGCGTACCGCGCGTATCGTTGGTGTCGCCGCGTGACGTCCTCATCGTCGAGAGCTCGAACAGCTTTTGTCTCGTCGCGCGATTGGTGAGCTCCGCCTGGGCCGGCTGCTGCGTCGTATTGCGAAGCGGGAGCACCCACTTGCCGGTCAGTCCGCGCTGCTTCGCCGCTTCCGCGGCAGTCCTGATTTCGTCTTCGCTCAGACCGGCCAGCTGTGAGACGTTGTCGACGACCAGAGCGCCGGCCTTCGTTCCCGCCAGCAGCTTGTTCGAAAAATCCGTCGAAAGCTTGGACAGCTCCTGATTGATGATGCGGATCCGCGCCTTGTCCGCTTCAGACAGCTGCGCGCCGGCGCGCACGAAGTCCCGGTGGTAGCGGTCGATCAGCTCCTTCTGCTCGGCGGTGAGATCGCCGTCGTTGCGACGATCGTAGATCGACTTCACCCGCTGAAAGAGCTGGTCGTTGAGGTACACCGCATCGGTGGTCGCGGCGAGCTTCGGCGCGATGATTTCCTGGATCTTCTGCAGCGTGTCGTTGGTGTTTGCTCCAATCACTCCAAAAAACGTCTTCGAGGCGCGAGTGAGAAGCGCTCCCGATTTCTCCATCGCCACGATCGTGTTGTCGAACGTCGGCGGCGCGGTCAGCTTGGCGATTGCGTCAATCTCGGCCAGCTCCTGCCGCATCCCTTCCTCGAGCGCCGGCTGGTAGTGCTCGTTTCGAATCAGGTCGAAGCGGGGCGCGTGATATGGGAGAGTGCTCTCGACCAGCAACGGATTGCTGCCTGCAGCCGCCGGAGCGGGCGTCGTCGAAGAGGTCGTTGTCGCCGTTGGCGCACAGGCAGCGGCCAGCGTTGCGGAAGAAAGTGAAGAAAGCATGAGCCAATGGCGGAAAGTCTGTTTCATCTCGTTACCGGGAGGGATAGAGTCGAACGGATTGCACGACGCCAAACCGGAGCGGAAACTTGCCGACGGCGGCCGAATGTTTCCAGTGAGTCGCGGTTTATGAATGGTATTATGATTTACCCCGCCATGCCTCGTACGTGCCTGATGTACTCGATGTGTCTGGCCTCGCTGGCGCGGGCCGGCGCTCTCCTCGCTCAGAGCACTGACTCGACGTCCCGCGATCCGCACGCGGTGCAGCCGGAACGTCCCACCGTCGCGACGCACGCGGGAACTGTCGCGCCCGGGTGGATCGAGCTGGAAGCAGGTGGCGAGTGGGACGAGCTGCGCGATGGACATCGACTTTTTCTCGCGCCGACGAATCTCAAGATCGGACTGGCGCGGCGGGCCCAGCTCAATGTTCTCCTCAACCTCGTTTGGGACGACGCGCTCACCGGCGGATCCTTTGCCACCGGCGATCTCACCCTCGGCGTCAAGTTTCGTCTCATCGAGGACAATCTCATTCTCGGCGACTTCGCGGTGCTGCCCGCAATCAAGCTCCCGACAGCATCGCTGAGGGGCGGAACGGGGACGACCGATTTTTCGCTGCTGCTCATTTCCAGCCGGCAGGTCGGGCCGGTGGCGGTGGATCTCAATCTGGGCGCGACGCGAAGAAGCGGAGACGGAACGGTGGTGCCGAGAACGGCAGGCGTCTGGACGGCGTCATTCGGATTTCCAATCACCGGGCCGCTCGGAGCAACCGTGGAGCTTTTCGGGTTCCGGCGAACAACCGGTCCGGCGGGAAGCGTCGGGACCTCCGCGCTGCTGATCGGGCCGATATACCTCTTGCGCGAGTGGCTGTCGGTGGACGCCGGCGCAATCATCCCGCTCGATGGTCCACAACCTCGCGCGCTTTACACCGGATTCGTGTGGAATTTCGGCTGCGTCCTGCCGCGACGCATGTGCCACTAGCGGCTGGGGCTAACGTCTCCCGAGCCGTCGACCTGGGAATCGGGCGCAACACCGCTTGCCTGCGCCCTCAGGTAATACTCGTCGATCGCCGCTCTGACCATCATGTCGGAGATTTGCTTCGTCAAAGACGAGTCGGCGCTGGCGTCTGTGTCGGCTGCGGCAATGGCAGCGAGCGGAAGCCCGCAGAGTTGTTTTACGTGGATCAGCACGGCTTCGGGCGATTGGCCCGTGACTTTGAGCTCACGCACGAGAATCCGCACCGCAACGAGAAGCGCGTCCGGTGTTCCTGTCCCGTCTGTGGCTTTATCAAATGCGCTTCTAAGGTCGTCTTCGAAGTTAGGCATTGCGGCTGAATGAGGCGTGGCTCGGCGTTCTACCAAGAGCCCAAGAGTTTGAGAAGAAGCCAGTAATACTCCGAACGTCGTTGGACGGCAAATGCAGACATTCGTTTGTCTGATCTCCAGTACAAAGTTGTGGTCTGGTTGTTCCCGCGTGGGCTTGGCAGGAACTGTGCGCGACCGGAGCAAACCCGCTCTACGGTTAGCGCGACACTGAAAGGAGCCTGAGTTCGAGCCCTGCGAGCACGCGTGATATCAATCTTCCCAACCGCTTCACGGTGCTATTGCAAAGAGTGGAATCCCGTCGTTGATGTATCACGGCACCCGCAGGAACTCGAATCAGTCCTCCCCTCGCCAGACAGTGTAGCAGTGGTGCCGGCCGCCGCGTAGCATCTCGCGGCCTTCTTAGCGGTTTCTTAACGCAGGCGGTAATTCGGCGTCTCTAGGTTTCGACTACGGGCTCTTTCTGCAGGAACCGTCGATTGCCGAATGGCCGACCGCTTTCTACAGTTCATTAATCGACTCGGGCAGATGCAATGCTGGCTGAACAGATTCCTCGTACGACCATGACGGGCATCGCCGCCGCGCACTATCGGCTGCTCGTAATCGAAGACGAGGTGGAAATCAGGCGCGCCGTCGGCGCCGCACTTCGGGACCACCATCCCGCCATCATCGAAGCGTCGACCGGCAAAGCGGGTGTCGATGCCGTTGACGCCTCTCACCCCGATTTGATCATCCTCGATCTCGGACTGCCGGATCTTGATGGGCTGGCGGTGTGCGAGCGGATCAGATCGATGACGATGGCGCCCATCATCGTCCTGACCGCGCGGCACGGCGAGTCGGACACGGTCGCGCTACTCAATGCCGGCGCGGACGACTACATCACCAAACCGTTCTCCACCCAGGAGCTGGCGGCGCGGGTTACCGCGCAGGTGCGTCGCTCTCGCGTCCCGCCGACGGAGCGCGAGGTCATCGTCGCCGACGGGTTGTCGATCGACGTTCACCGTCGCCAGGCCTCGCGCGACGGCAATCCGGTTCGACTCACTCCGATCGAATGGGAGCTGCTGACCGTGCTCGTCTCTGATCCGGGACGGGTGTTCACGCACCAGCAGCTTTTCGCCGCTGTATGGAAGCGTGCCTTCGGCGACGCGCGCCTCTACCTCCGCGTGCATGTCACCAACCTGCGTCGCAAGATCGAGCGGAATCCCGCCGACCCGCGGCTGATCATCACTGAACCAGGCGTCGGCTATCGCTTCATAATGGCGCCGTGATGGCGTGACGCGGTGACGAGAAAAACGATGAGGCAAGTCGAGTGGGCCCTCTGGCTGGGCATTCTCGTCGCGTCTTCGCTGATCATGCGCAGCGCGAGACCCAACATCGAGCAGGCGCACGCCTCTTTCGTCTACATCCTCATCGTGCTCGGCGCCGCCGCCAGCGGCGAGCAATGGCTCGGCATCCTGGTGGCCGGGCTCGGCTTTCTCGCAATCAATTATTTCTTCCAGCCCCCGTTCGATACGCTGACTGTCGGAGAGCCGAGCGATCTGCTCGCGCTCATCGCATTTCTGGCGACCGCGCTGGTTGCCAACATCCTGCTGGCGAGGGCAAGAGCCGAGGCCCAGCGCGCGCACCGTCACGCCGCCGAGGTGCAGGCCCTGTCAGAAGAAGTCCGTCACGCTGAAGCACTGAGAGAAGCGAGCCGGCTCAAGGACATTCTGATGGCGTCGGTGTCGCACGATTTGCGCACCCCACTGACGGCGATCCGCGCCCTGGCTCAGGACATTGCCGCCGACGATTCGGGTGCGACGGCCCGGGCCGAGGTCATCGTCGGTCAGGCCGACAGACTCGGGAAGATGGTCGCGGACGTGCTCGATCTTTCGCGCCTCAAAGGCGGCGCCTTTACGATGAATGCGGAGGTGAACACCGCCGAGGATCTGCTCGGTGCGACGCTCCGCCAGTTTTCGGGCGTTTCCGACGCCAGCCGAATCGAAACTGTGATCGACTACACGCAGCCGGCGCTGGTCGGCACTTTCGATTTCGTGCAGGCACTGAGAGTGATGACCAACCTCGTCGACAATGCGCTGCGCTGCTCACGTGATACTCCGGTGACGATCTCCGTGACGCAGACGAACGGCTCCCTCTCGTTCCAGGTCGCCGACCGGGGGCCGGGCGTCCCACCCAAGGAGCGCGAGCGAATTTTTGACGCGTTTTACCGGCCGAGCGGCGCGCAGGCGGACGCGGGAGCAGCGGGATTGGGACTGTCCATCTCGAGACAGCTGGCGGAGGCGCAGGGAGGGAGCGTGAGGTACTCGGTGAGAGAGGGAGGAGGGAGCGTCTTCACGTTTGAGCTACCGGCGGCGCAGCTGGACCAGGAACTCAGAAACGAGAACTGAGTCGCTACTTCCAGTCCGTCCTCAATCCTCAGTCCTAATGTGATCCAACCGGCTCCACGACGATGATCGAGAATGACCCCGGAATCATCGGCGGCCTTCTCCTCGGATTTGCCGGCGTGGAGTCCGCTGGCGCCTCCCGGAACTTCGCCGTCGCCAGATAGATCCGATGCGTCCTCGCATCGATCGCCATGTTCCGCGCCCGCTGGCTCCACGCGGAGGCGATCGCCGGCGGCGTCGGCGATCTG
>Ga0207648_10006043_pt1 | contig 12075 bp, 5 predicted proteins | sample KBSMisM32_FD_184310 | JGI IMG/M metagenome (GOLD analysis project Ga0207648, IMG submission 184310) | Miscanthus rhizosphere microbial communities from Kellogg Biological Station, Michigan, USA - KBS Miscanthus M3-2 (SPAdes) (version 2) | ecosystem: Host-associated > Plants > Roots > Rhizosphere...
ATGGCACTCAGGACGGATCGAACACCGGTCGGGTGAAACATTTACCGCGAAAAACGACACCCCGTCCGTCACCCACAACAACGCCTGCGTCGGCGTCGCTTGACGATCCGGGAACGCCGACGAACCCGCCATCCGACCCATCCACCAAATTCATTTCACCGAAGAGTGGCCGTGAGGATTTCGAAGCGACATCATGTGGTGTGAGCGTCCGTTTCATCACTCCCACCGAACCCCCGGGTGATCCCCCGGCCCCGACGTCGAACGGTCCACCGGTCGGGCCCCGACGACCGTGGCTGCGCACGATCGCCGCCATCCCGCACCGGCGAATCTGGTTCACCCTGGTAATCAGTTCCGCCAGGCTTGCCGGGTCGTCCAAATTCCAGTGGCGGACCTGATACTTCTCCGAATCGAGGTACTCTTCGCTGCCCTCACGCACCGGGAGGTGTTCGCCCAGTTCGAAGGCGGGGCCGTAAATTCCATAGTTGGCACCCAGAGTGGCGGCCAGCAGCAGGCGAATCATGAAGGCGGGGCGGCCGCCCTGCTGCAGAAATTCAGTGAGGATGTCTGGAGTATTGGGCCACAGATTGGGACGGAAATACTCGCGGACATCGGTCTGCGTCAGTTCCGTGAAGTATTCCGTCAGCTCCTGTTTGGCGTTGCGCCAGGCGAAATAGGTGTAGGACTGGGAGAATCCCAGCTTTGCCAGCTCGTACATCACCTTCGGCCGAGTGAAAGCTTCCGCGAGGAACAGGACATCGGGATGGCGGCTCTTGATGTCGGTGATCAGCCACTCCCAGAAATCGAAGGGCTTGGTGTGTGGATTATCGACGCGGAAAATGCGGACGCCCTGCTCGATCCAGTAAAGTACGACGCTTTTTAGTTCTTCCCAGAGCTCCGGGCTCTTTTCAGTTTCAAAATCAAGCGGGTAGATGTCCTGATACTTCTTCGGCGGATTCTCGGCGTACTGCACGGTGCCGTCGGGACGCATGCGAAACCATCCCTGGTGGTCCTGTACGTAGGGATGGTCAGGCGCGCATTGGTAGGCCAGGTCGAGAGCAACTTCGAGGCCCAGCTGCCGGGCCCGCGACAGAAGCTGCTTGAAATCCTGGAGCGTTCCTAACCGCGGATCGATGGCCTTGTGACCGCCTTCCCTGGCCCCAATGGCCCAGGGGCTGCCCACATCTTCCGGCAAAGCGGTCTCAGCGTTGTTCTTTCCCTTGCGATTCACACGGCCGATGGGGTGAATAGGAGGAAGGTAGAGAACGTCGAAGCCCATTGCCGCCACGTAGTCCAGCCTCCTGGTGCAATCCTGCAAAGTTCCGGGTCGCCCGGGTTGAGGGGATGACGAACGCGGGAACATCTCATACCAGGCACTGTGTCTGGCTCGATCGCGATCGACGATGACCACCAGTTCCCTGCCATAGCTGGTGGCGCGTCGGCGGTCCGCGTGGCGGATCATGAGGGCTTTCAGCTCCGGGCTCGATGATTTTTCCACCGCGCTGGGGATGTCCGCCGCTGACAACTTGCGAAGCTCGGCGGCCGCCGCGGCGAGCACGATTTTGTCCTTCCCCGTGGTCCGGTCCGCCGCTGCTTCGATCAGTTGGACTCCAACCAGAATGTCCACCGAAATGTCTTGCCCGGCTTCAAATTTCTTCGCCAGGTCGCGGCTCCAGGACTGGAACCGGTCAGTCCAGGCTTGCAGGGTATAAAGATGACGGCCCTGAGTCGTGACACTGAACTCTCCTTGCCAAAGATCATTGGGCTGCGGCTCCATGACACTTTCCTGCCAGTCCGGTTGCCCGGCAGGTTTGTGGCGCAAAACGGCGTGCAACATATCGTGCCCGTCGGCAAAGATGTCCGCGGTAACTTTCACGCGATCACCCACGACGCGCTTGATGGGAAACCGGCCGCAATCGACTTGGGGCTGGACATTCTCGATGACGACGCGGCGGGAAAAGGCCGGCTTAATGGTGCTGTTGCCTTCGCCCGTCATGCGCGGTACCGACCTCCTGCGTAGAGTTGTGGCTGCCGTTCGTTAAGGACAGGCGAGGTTACATTCAGAACCCGTCGAAGCGTTAAATCAGCGATTATTGGGCACGTTTTTCAAATTTATCACATGCCGTGGGTGACAGCGCGCAGCCTTCGCCACTCTATTGGACAGGTGAGCCCGATGAGACAACGGGCATCCGCGACGGGTTCGCACCGCCGAATCGCGCTCGGTGTCAGCGTATGAGAATCGCGGCTTCAAATCCTGCCAGTAACAGCTGCGAGACTGAGCCGGGGCGCTCGACAGGACGAGGACCACTTCCACCGCCGTAAATCGCATCGCCTGTCCACAACGCCAGCCGCCACGAGTGGTCTGAGTCCAGAACTGGAATGCTCTGGGCCTCAGAGGAGAAATTAAAAACCAGCAGGGCCCCGCTGCCTGAAGGGTCCGAGCGTTTCATGAGCAGCCACTTTCTCTGCTCATTAAACTGGATCTCGGTCAGCTCCTTGCGGCAGTTCGCCAGGCTGAGATGCCGCCTGCGCAGGGAAATCAGATCGCGGTAGAGACGCAGAATTTCCGCGTGCGGAGAGACTTCGGTCTTCGACCAATCCAGTTTGCAGTGCTCGAAAGTGCCCGGAGCTTGCGGATCTGCGAATTCGCTCTCGGAGTAGTGCGACCCTAGTTCCTTTTTACGTCCTGCAGTGACCGCGGCAGCCAGGCCGGGATCGTCGAAGCTGGTGAAGTAGAGGAAGGGCGCGGTCTCACCGTATTCTTCCCCCATGAACAGCAGTGGCAGGAAAGGCGAGCTCAGCGTGAGGACCGCCGCCAGTTTCTGTTGTCCGGAGGAAACCAGGCTGGAGAGTCGTTTGCCGCGGCTGGTGTTGGCGACCTGATCGTGGTTCTGAATGAAGCCAACGAATTGCTCACCCGGCCGGTTCTTGGAAGAGCTGCCGTAATGGCGTCGGCGATAGTGCGAATATCTCCAGTCGAAAACAAAACCTTCGGTGACGGATTTCGACAGATTGGCGACAGCGCCGAAATCCATGAGAAAGCCTTCCCTTTGGCCGGTGAGCAGAGCATAGAGCGCGTGGTGAAAATCGTCATGCCACTGCGCGTCGAACGCGTACCCTCCCTTTGCACGGGGGTTGATGATGCGGACATCTTCGAGATCGCTCTCGGCAATCAGCCACGCCTGGCGCTGGAGGCGCCGCGCCTGATCCTGGAACGCCTGCGATAGTTCGTCGAGAATGTGGCGAGCGCCGAAGTCGTAGATGCCGTGGATGGCATCCAGGCGAAGCGCGTCCACGTGATATTCGGTAAGCCAGTACAAGGCGTTATCGATGATGAAGCGGCGGACGCCGTCGCTCTCCGGTCCGTCAAAGTTGATGGCCTTTCCCCAAGGCGTGTGATGAGTGTCGGTGAAGCAGGGAGCAAACTCGGGAAGATAATTTCCTTCGGGGCCGAGGTGGTTGTAAACCACGTCCAGCACGACCGCCAACCCATGCTGATGGCAGGCATCGACCAGCTTCTTCAGGCCGGTGGGACCACCGTAGGAAGACTGGGACGCGTAGAGGCTGGCGCCGTCGTATCCCCAATTCCGATTTCCCGGGACCTCCGCGACCGGCATGATTTCAATCGCAGTGACGCCGAGATCGCGCAGGTAGGGGAGGCGCGCAATCACGCCGGCAAAGGTCCCATCGCGGGTAAACGTGCCCGTGTGGAGCTCGTAGATAATGAAATCTCGGAGAGGGATTCCAGACCAACCCTGGTCTGACCAGCGGAACGACGCGGGATCGACGACGCGGGAAGGAGCGTGCACGCCGCCCGGCTGCCAGCGCGAAACCGGGTCAGGACGCTCGCGCTCGCCATCGAGCACATAAACGTAGTCCGCACCGGCACCGACCTGGGGAACGGTCGCCACAAACTCGGAGTCCGACGACTGTCTCATCGGAATCGTACGCGAAGGTTCTCCTTCGTTTCCGCCCATGACGCGAACCGCCAGGTTCGTCAGGTTGGGCGCCCAGACCCGAAATTCGACGCTGTAGCCGCTGCGGACCGATGCGCCGAACCGAAGTCCCCATTTCTTTTCGGTTGGCCTATCTGACATCCGCGGAGCCCTCGAACCTGTTCTGAACATTTACCAGCATGGCAATCGGCAGGTGCGCAAACGCCCCGGCAACCGGGAGAGCGAAGTCCCCGTCTCGCGGCACCGCAGAAACCATCTTGCCCGTGAATGCGTCGCGATACTCGCCGGCAGGAAGCTGCTTGCGCAGGATGACCTCGGTGTCTCCCCAGGTGTCTGCGCCCAGCGGCATTGGCGCATGACCCTCGAGCTGGGTAAAGAACCGACCAGCCAGCACAACGACGGTGGTGCCCCGAAAGGAGCGGGCGAAGGCGATCACGTGTTTATTCTTTTCTCCAGCGGCACGCAGCGGCACATAGCTGCCCTGGGCAAACAAGACGCGATGTTCACGGCGAAAGCGCAGCGCACAGCGGGTCACATAGAGCTTCAGACTGCCGTCCGCCGGGCTGGCGAGCAAACGATCGACAAGTGCGGCAGGGTCATCGGACCCGGCGGCGTGAAGTTGCGCCAGCAGAGCCTGCAACCGGTCGTAGTCCACCGGGCGGCGATTGTCAGGATCGGCGAGGCTGAAGTTCCATACTTCCATTCCCTGGTAGAGATCGGGCAGACCCGGAGCGGCGATTCTCAACAGGGTCTGCGAAAGCGAATTGAAAATTCCGGCCCTGGCGATCCTGGCCTGAAAGGGCGCAAACTGATCAAGAAAAGGGTTGCCCGCCGAATCGTCCAGAATGGCATCCAGAAAACTGTGGACCGCACCTTCGTACTCAGTATTTGGGCTGATCCAGCTGGTATTGACCTTCGCCTCCCGCAGGGCCTTCTCCATGTAGGTGTGAATCCTGACGATGAAGTCCGCGCGCGCGGCGCCGTCCATGGCGGTCAGAGGCCAGGCACCCAGCAGAGTCTGATAGAGGAAATATTCCTCGTTCGCGCTGGGAACACTTTCGCCGGCCACCTGGATTCTCTTTTCCTCATTCAAACGCTGCCAGGTACGGATGGCGCGATACCACTCCGCGGGAATTTCCGAAAGCACATTGATTCTCGCCCGCACGTCCTCGCTGCGCTTGGTGTCATGGGTGGAGCCGGCCAGCATGGCATTTCGCCAGGACTGGCGGCGGGCCAGGTTTTTCGCATGAAAGTGAGTCAGCGCCACCCCGAACCGGTCCGGCGATCCGCCGACTTCGTTGAGCGAAAGCAGCGGACAGTAACGATAGAACGCTGTGTCCTCCAGGCCTTTGGCCATGACCGGCCCGGTGAGCTGCTGGAAGCGCATCACGAACAGGCGACGCTCGGCGCGGTCGGCGTCACTGATGCTGTCGGGATGGTTAAGCAGCAGCAGGTCCTGGATGAAATCGAAAACTGACCCGCTGGTCGCCGGATTGCGGCGCTTCGCGGTCTTGATGGCATTGCGGATGTAGCGTTCATCCTGCTCGTCGGGATGCTGGGTGTCGCTTCGAATATAGGTGCGGTACACGGGGAAACAGGCGATCACTTCACGCAGGGCGTCGCGCAAACTCTCCAGGGTAAAGTCGCGGGAGCGGCGATGCTGCTCAGAAATACGATCCAGGCGACGGGAAAGCACGTTGAGTTCGCTGGACATCGAAACTTGCATGACTAACCGCTTGCTCTCGTAGATCAGGTCGGGATAACTCTGCGACCACCCGGTAAACTTGCGGTACAGCCGCTGGAAGAAGTGTGCCTTGGAGGCGTCCACGAAGAGTCCGTTGAGCAGGTTGAGAAAGCCGTAGCCGGTGGTGCCCTCGATGGCCCAGCCCGGCCGGAGCTCTTCGTTGCCCACCAGAATTTTTTCCGCGGCGAGATAAAGACGCCGCCGGACACCGTGGGCAGGGCTGTCCGCGGATGTTTGCCCGGGCAACGGGACCTGGGCCTGCAGGTCCTCGAAATAGCGGAGCGGGTCGAACAGACCGTCGGGGTGGTCGATGCGGATTCCCGACACCAGCGATTTCCGTATCAGCTCGAACGGGATGCGGTGCACGATGCTGAACACCTCCGGGCTCTCCACCCGAATCGCGGCCAGGTCATTGATGTCAAAAAATCGGCGATAGTTGATTTCGTCGGAGGCAACGCGCCAGAAACTCAAGCGATACGCCTGGTCATCCAGGATTTTCTCCAAAGCGTCAAAACTGTGCGGGTTTCCCTTGCTGCCATTGATGATGAGCAATACTTCCTTCAGGCAAGCGCGCATGGCGTCACTGTCCTCGACCAGTGCGGCCAGACGGCGGCGGATGACCTCTTTCTCGCGCTGGCGTTCACGGACTTTGGGCAGGTTAGTGTCCTCCCGCAGCGGGAGATGAGAGATAGCGGTGAGTATGCTTTCCAGTTCCTGGACATGCCCGTCCGCTTCGGTGAGTTTTTCTTTCGCCTTCATCAGAACGCGCTCCAACAAGGGGGACCACGAACGCGGAGCCAGAGGAAAGTGGATGCCCAGCGAATCGAGGACAAACCCGCCGCCGTCAAACAGGACGCGAATGGATTGACTCTCGAGAACCAGGCCAAACTGGTCGGGCAAAAAAGGCAACAGGACTTTATTGGCAAGCTCGGATTTGGGAGGGCTCCAATCAATATCGAAATGGCGGGAATAGTCTGAACTGGGCCCGTTCTCAAGCACATCCCACCACCACAGGTTCGAAGAGTGCGTGATGCACATGTGGTTGGGCACGACGTCCACCAGCAGACCCATGCCGCGTTGCCGCAGGCGTTCGGCGAATTCGGTGAACTGTTCCTCTGATCCAATTTCGGGATTGAAGCGAGTATGGTCGGTGACGTCGTAGCCGTGCATGCTCCCGGGATGGGCCATCAGAAACGGAGAGGTGTAACAGTCTGTGATTCCCAGATCGTGCAGATACGAAACTACGGCGGCTGCCTGGGTAAAAGTGAACCGCAGATTGAGCTGAAGGCGATAGGTCGAACACGGGACATAAGCCGGTTCTAGTGAAGCTCTGCGGTTCACTCAATCGCCTCGATCGTAGTCTGATGGTGCAAAGGGACCGCGGTTGCCGCGGACATCCTCAGGCTTTTTTGCAGCACTGAAATGCAGTTCCCCTGACGCGGGTTTCTCGATCACCTGCTGCACGCCCGAATGCAGTATAAACAGATGGCGCCGGTCGTGCGGCACTCGAAATGGACAGGCTGCATCAAATAACGAGTCTTGCTGATAACCTATATTGAACGGCGGTAGTGACGGTCCCAAAGATGCAGGAGCAATCGCAGCGGTTGTTCGTTGCGAATTCAAGAATACATAGAGGGAAAGTCCGGTAGATTGCCCTACTCGCTCCCCGTCGCGCGCGTACTGTGGCGAACATCCAGGAGATCTGATGGAACGGTACGTATGCATTCATGCGCACTTTTACCAGCCACCGCGGGAAAATGCGTGGCTGGAAGCGGTTGAATACCAGGATTCTGCTTATCCCTATCATGACTGGAACGAACGGGTCACGGCGGAATGCTATGCACCGAACAGCGCCTCGCGAATTCTGGATGGCGATGGCAGAATTCTTCAGATCGTCAACAACTATTCGAAGATCAGCTTCAATTTCGGTCCCACCTTGCTTTCATGGATGGAGGAGAAGAGTCCCGCGGTGTATGAAGCCATATTGTCGGCCGACCGCGAGAGCCAGCGACTCTTCTCCGGTCACGGCTCGGCCGTGGCCCAGGCCTACAACCACATGATCCTTCCCCTGGCGACCCGCCAGGACAAATACACTCAGATCCTCTGGGGTGTCCGCGATTTTGAAAAACGATTCGGCCGTCATCCCGAGGGTATGTGGCTGCCCGAAACCGCCGTGGATCTGCAGACCCTGGAAGTTCTGACCGAGCTGGGTATCAAGTTCACAATTCTTTCTCCCTATCAGGCGGGGCGGGTGAGGCCACTGGGGGGACGGGCATGGCGCAAGGTGGACGGCGGCAGAGTTGATCCATCGATGGCTTATGCGGTGCGCGTGCCGTCAGGACGAGCCATCAGCGTGTTTTTCTACGATGGCCCTATTTCCCGCGCCATCGCCTTTGAAGACCTGCTGGCCGACGGCAAGCGATTCTCTGACCGCCTACTGGGGGCATTTTCCGATGCCAGAACCTGGCCCCAACTGGTTCACATCGCCACCGACGGTGAAACCTACGGCCATCACCGCGCGTACGGCGATATGGCGCTGGCGTTCGCCCTGCACAATATTGAAACCAGCCAGGTGGCGCGCCTGACCAACTACGCTGAATATCTGGAAAAGCATCCGCCCACGCAGGAAGCCAAGATCATCGGCAATACATCGTGGAGTTGCGCTCACGGAATCGAGCGCTGGCGCAGCGATTGCGGCTGCAATTCAGGGGGGCATGCCGGATGGAACCAGCAGTGGAGAGCGCCCTTGCGGCAGGCCTTCGACTGGCTACGCGATACCGCAGCAACCCGCTTCGAATCCGAGGCCAAAAAACTCTTCGAAAATCCCGGTCAAACGCGGGATGCCTATATCGACGTGGTGCTCGACCGGTCACGGGAGAACATAATGCGCTTCATGACCACACAGGCGAAGCGGGAGCTTTCACCAGCAGAAATCGTGACTGGGCTGAAACTGCTTGAACTGCAGCGCTATCTGATGCTGATGTACACCAGCTGCGGATGGTTCTTTGATGATCTCTCCGGAATAGAAACGGTGCAGGTGATTCAGTATGCCGGCCGCGCCCTGCAGCTGGCCGGACAATTGTTCTCCGAGGACCTGTCCACGCCATTTCTCGAGTTGCTGGCGAAGGCGCGCAGCAACCTTCCCGAACAAGGCGATGGACGGTCGATCTACGAGCGTTACGTTCAGCCCGCAATGGTTGACCTGGAGAAGGTCGGGGCCCACTACGCGGTCAGCTCATTGTTCGAGGAGTACGGGCAGAACACTCGCATCTACTGCTACGACGTGGAAAAGATGGACTACCGGGCCTCGCGGCACGGAAAACTCCGGGCGGTGCTGGGACAGGCCAGTATCACTTCGGAAATCACCTGGGAGTCGGACCAGGTCACTTTTGGGGTGCTGTATCTCGCGGACCATAGTGTGATTGGAGGAGTGCGAAAATTTCAGGGCAGCGAGGCCTACCGCACGCTCGACCAGGAGCTCGACCATGCGTTGCTGAGCGGCGATCTGGCAGAACTGGTGCGGATGATCGACAAGAACTTCAGTTCCGGCACCTACACCCTGCGCCTTCTTTTCCGCGATGAGCAGAGAAAAATTCTTGGCATCATCCTGGAAGAAGCGACCAACGAGGCCCGCGCCATGTATCGCAATTTTCACGACGAGCATGCGCACCTGATCCGCTTCGTGACCGACCTGGGGGTCCCCCTGCCCAGGCGCTTCCGGCTGGCGGTGGACTTCACGCTGAATTCGGACCTGCTCGACGCCTTTTTGGCGGACGAAGTGGACCTTAAGAAATCCCGTGAAATTCTGGAAGAGATCAGGCGCACCGGCGTGACGCCGGACGCGGTGACCCTGGAATTTGCCTTGCGCCGCACCATCGAGCGGCTGTTCACCCGCTTCGTTGCCAATCCCACGGAACCCGGCCTGCTGCCGCGATTGCAGGAAACCATTGCTTTGGCCCTCACCCTGCCCTTCCAGGTTCGCCTTTGGGAGGCGCAGAACACGTACTACAGCATGATGCGAGGTATCGCGGGCGAAATTAGAGAACGCGCCGAACGCGGAGATGCGGAGGCGCAGGCCTGGCTCGATGGCTTCGTAAAGCTGGGTGAAGAGCTGAAAGTGAGAGTCCAGATCAACGCGGCCGCAGGGGTAGCTTAGCCAAGTGTGGGCGGGCGCCCTCACCAGCCGCTTTTGCCGTGCATGAAGTTGACTGCCTTGCTATCGGGAATCTTCTGATAGCCAATATCCAAGTCAAAAGCGGCGGGCGGGGGCGCCCGCCCCACGCGTGCTCTACGCCCCCGCGTCCTGGCGGGCGTGCTGGATGTCTTTCACGTCTCCCATCGCAATAATAATGTGCTGATTCTCTACCACAGAATGGTCGGGCGGATTCACTTGCAGGTCTAACGTGCCCTCCGCCCGGGGGCGTTTCAGGCCGAGGACAAGAAGGTTATAACGGCCTTTCAGATTCAGGTCGCGCAGAGTGCTTCCCTTCCATGGGGAAGCGGCGTTGACCTCGATCTCGTCCACGCGCACGGTCCTGCCCTGCTCCTTGAGCATGGTGTCGAGGAAGCCGACCACGTGCGGGCGGATGAGTTCGCTGGCCATGCGGAGGCCTCCGATCTGGCTGGGTGAGACGGTGGAATTGGCGCCGGCGCGCAGCATGCGTTCGGCAAACTTGCGCTCGGCGGAGCGCGCCACGATCCGCATTTTCGGGAAGCGCTGGCGCACGATCACCGTCACCACTAGGTTGTCTTTATCCAGAGGCAGGCCGGCGATCAGGCCGGCGGCGCGGCTTAGTCCGGCTTTTTCCAGAATATCTTCTTCGGTGGCATCGCCGACAACGTAGAGCATTTCCTGCAGAGTGCCGGGATGCAACTCCTTCAGCTTCCGAATATTTTCCTCGGAAATGTCCACCGCCACGTGAGGAGTATTGGTTTTCTGCAGCTCAGCCACGGCGTGCCGGCCCGTGTCCCCCAGGCCGCAGACAATGTGGTGGCCCGATAACTGGTCAATATGGTGCTGCATTCTGCGCCTCCAGAAAGGTTTCTTGAACTCCATTTCCACCATGAAGGCGGCCACGATCGAAAAAACATAGACCGTGATCGCGACCCCAAACAGCACAACCCCGATGTTGAACACCCGCAGCAGGGGATTGTGGCTGGTATCGACCACTTCTCCGTAGCCGACTCCGGCCAGGGTAATGACCGCCATGTACAGGGCCTGGAGGAAAGTGATGGAGGGCCCGCCGAGCACGCGGTATCCCGTGGTGCTGATCACGATCAGGATCAGCAACAGACCGAGCGCGAGCAGGAGACGTTTGCGGAGGACCATCGAGTTATCGCCGCCATTCGTCGATCAGATTCGCCACCAGGCCACTCCACCCCGTCTGATGGCTGGCTCCCAGACCCATTCCGCTGTCGCCGTGGTAGTACTCGTTGAAGAGCAAACACTGGTTCCAGTACGGATCATCCTGAAATTTGCGGTAGAAACCGAAACAGGGACGCTTACCGTCAGGCCCACGTTTGAAAATCGAGATCATGCGGTCGGCCGCTTCCCGTGCGATTTCATGGGGAGTAACCTGGCTCCGGCTGCCTGCGGCCGGCAACGAAAACTGCGGGCCGACCGCATCGCCGAAACGCAGGAACGAGTGAATCAGTAAGTAAGAGGTCGGGAACCAGACGGGACCGCGCCAGTTCGAATTCCCTCCCTTCAGTTTGACCGCCGCTTCTCCCGGTTCGTAGCCCATGGAGCGGTCTCCAAACTGAAAGGGGTGCTGTTCATGATATTTTGAAAGGCTGCGGATGCCGTAAGGCGAGAGAAATTCCGCCGGGTCCCAGATGCGCTGCAACAGGCGCTTGAACTGGTTGGGATCGGCGATTGAAAGCACATAACGCTTCTTGCCGTCTCCTACCGTGTAACAGGCATCTCCCACCAGGTCGGGCCGGTTCTGGATAAACCATTCCACGTCGCGCAGGAAACCGGGGTGAGCGGCGAGTTCTTCGCTTTCGAGGACCTCAATCGCGTAGAGGGGAATCAGCCCGACCAGCGAGCGCAGGCGGAACTTATGAAACTCGCCATTGGGATAGCGCAGAACGTCATAGAAGAAGCCCTCCTGCTCGTCCCACAACTGGTAGTTGCGGCCGCCCATCTTCTTCATAGCCGCACCGATGTAGATGAAGTGCTCGAAGAATTTGGTGGCCACGCCTTCATAGACGCGGTTCTGGTTGGCCAACTCCAGCGCAATTCGCATCAGGTAAAGACAGAAAAAACCCATCCATCCGGTGGCGTCGGATTGCTCGAGGATGGCGCCATTGGGAAATTTTTCCCCGCGATCGACGACAGCGATATTGTCCAGGCCAAGAAATCCGCCTTCGAAAACG
>Ga0207648_10006044_pt1 | contig 12074 bp, 8 predicted proteins | sample KBSMisM32_FD_184310 | JGI IMG/M metagenome (GOLD analysis project Ga0207648, IMG submission 184310) | Miscanthus rhizosphere microbial communities from Kellogg Biological Station, Michigan, USA - KBS Miscanthus M3-2 (SPAdes) (version 2) | ecosystem: Host-associated > Plants > Roots > Rhizosphere...
CGGCGCGCCCGTCGGGTCGTCCCGGCCCTTCGCGCCCCGCCGCAACGCCTGCGGCTCCCGCAGCCAAGCCGGCTGCGTCGGCCGCCCCCGCGCCCGCCGCCCCGGCGCCTGCCGCAGCGGCTGCCGTCCCGGCTCCGGCTGCGCCGGCACCCGCTGCTCCGGCCGCCCCCGCTGCTCCCGCATCCCCCGTGACGCAGCGGGAATTCGAAAGGCCGCCCGGATCCGGATCCATCCGGTAAGGCTCGGCCAACCGGTTCAGAATCGCGCGCAGCTCCGTGGTCTCACCCGGGCTCAGCGCGAGCGGGTCGCTCGCGGCCGCGATGTAGTCGTCGATGAGCAGCTCCACGTCGGCAGCGCTCAGCGGAGTCAGCTTCCAGATCAGGTCGAAGCTCTGCGGTGGGGTAGAGCCGAAGCAGCCCCAGAGATTCGTGCTGAACGCGATGAGCCGGTTCAAAAACGCGTTCCGCTTGTCGAGCCCGATGTCGGGATCGAGGTAGAGGAGCCGCACCCAGTTGATCCGACAATCGGTGTTCACGGAGATCTCGAACGCGCGCGACACGTCCCAGGCGATCGTGCTCGGCTGAGTCGACAGCCGCACGCACACCTCGAGCTGTGTGCTGCCGCCCGTCGCCCCCGTACCCTCACCCGCGAGCCCGCTGTCGCCCGCTTCCGCAGCGGCGCCGGCGTTGCCGCTCGTAGTCCCCCCGGTCGCGCCCTTGTTCCCGCTGCCCCCAGCGCTCGTCCCGCCGCTGCCGCCACGGGGGAGCGAGCCGCCGGTGCCGTCGTTCACCCCGCCGCTGCCGTCGCCCGCGCCGCCGCTCGCGAGGGCACCTTCACCGCCGAGCTCCGCTCCCGAGTCGCCGGAGCTGCCGCCGTGACCGCCGCCGCCTTCACCCGAGAGGGTGTGACCGCCCGCGCCGGCGTTGCCGGCGCCGGGATCGCGCCGCTCGCTGTCTCCGCAGCCGCCGACAGCGAGAAAGGCCAGAGAGGCCGCTGCGAGCGTGATCGGCCACACTCTGCCCATGACGTGCCGCAGCATAGCGGAGAATTTCGCTCGGAGCGATCTCGTCACACGGGCGTCGCGATCGACGAAGAAGCGCACCAGCGCGGTCGCTTCGGCCTCGCCCAAAGCGTACGTCGGCATGCGCGGCGTGGCGTGCTCGGCCGGGACGAGATCGCGATACGCGAGCTCCGGATGAAACGCGAGCCGCACCGGATGGCGCTGCGGCGCGCGCAAGAACTGGAAGAGCCATTGCGGCTGCACGCGGAGGCCTTCGCCGAAGAGCGACGGGCCTGCGCGTTTGTCGTTCGGATCGTCCGTCGCGTGACAGCCCGCGCACCCGAGCGACGCGAAGGCTGCCTCGCCGGTCCGCGCAGGAACGCGCAAATCAGCACGAACGCGAGCGGGGTGCAGCGACTTCACGTAGGTCGAAAGAGCGCGCTTCGTCGCGTCGTCGAAGCGGTACCCGGCGTGATCGGCGAGCGGCTTCTTCGCGTCGATCGCTCGCTCCGGCGCGAGCTTCGCGGCGTGGCACGCGACGCACTTCGCCGTCGCGATGATCGACTCGCCGTCATGCCGGCCCGACGCGGGCGCTTCGATGGCCGGCTTCGTGCGCACGAGGTGCTGCGCGAGGCTCGAGGCTTCACGCGCGGAGAGACGAAGGCTCGGCATGCGCGACGACGGGTTCGCGCGCGCCGGATTCGCGAGATACCAAGCGATCCAGTCTTGCGTGCGTCGCTGATCGACGGCTCCGATGTCGACGTGGAGCGCTTCGTGACACGCGGCGCACGCGAGCTTGTCGAAGAGCGTCTTGCCTTCGTCGGCCGAAGACCCCGGCACGCCCGCGCGGTGCGGAAGCGACGTCGACGCGTCCGCGGACTCGATCGTCGCGAGCTGCTGGACGACCGCTCCACGCGCCGCCTCGTCGAGCCCGAGATCGGTCGGCGCGTGCTTCTCGAGCGCCGCCGCGAGCTGCGCATGCGTGGATCGCGCCGCGAGAACGTCGAGCGGCGTGGCAGGTGGCGACGCATCACGCGCGACGTGACACGCACCACATCGAAGCGACACGAAGAGCGCGCGACCCTTCGTGAGATCGGGGGCGTAGTCCGTGGTGTCGTGCGTGATCGTTGGCTCCGGTGCGCCCGTGAAGCGCGCCCACGCGGCCTTCGCGGGCGAGGCGATCGCCGCCGTCGTCTCGGTGTGACACGCCGCGCATCGCGCCTGCTCGTCGCCTTTTCCGTCGTGCGCCGATTTCTTTTCGAGCGCGTACCCATCTCCGCCATGACACGCGACGCATCCCACACCCACGTGCGCGTCGATCAGCACGGCACGTTTTTGATGCGCGCTCGGATCGTGGCACGTCGTGCAGCGCTCGAGATCGCTCACGACCTTGCACGGTCCGTCGTCGGCGGCATCGCATCGCCACGCCACGCGGACCTCGCGAGCGTGCGGCGCCGGCGGAGCTTTTCCGGAGCGCCAGAGCGCGAACCCTGCGAACGCGACCAAGATCGCAGCGGTGGCCGACGCCGCTTGCTCGAAGCGTTTTTGCCCGACTGCGAATTTCTCGTTCACGCTCGCCGCGCGTCGGAAATCGCGCGCCGCATCGACTCGAGACCCGCTTCGATCCGCTCTTCGCTCGTCGCGTAGCTGAATCGCACGTAGCCGGGCGCGCCGAACGCGCCGCCAGGAACCGCCGCGACGTGGGCTTCGTCGAGCAGGAAGAACGCGACCTCGTCGTCGCTCGCGATCGGCTTTCCGCCGTGCATGATGCCGTACATGCCGCGGCAATCGGCGAACGCGTAGAACGCGCCTTCGGGCTTGCGGCATTTCACGCCCGGAACTTTGTTCAAGCCGCCGACCATCACGTCGCGCCGGCGCTCGAACTTCTTACGCATCTCTTCGACGGTCGTCTGCGGGCCCGTGAGCGCCGCGACCGCCGCGTGCTGCGCGATCGCCGTCGCGTTGGTCGTGCTCTGGCCTTGCACCAGATCGATCGCCTGCACGACTTCCTTCGGCGCGATCGTCCAGCCGATGCGCCAGCCCGTCATCGCGTACGTCTTCGAGACGCCGTCGATGATGATCGTGCGCGCGGCGAGATCCGGCGCGATCTTCGCCAGAGAGACGTGCTGGAACCCGTCGTAGACGAGCTCGGCGTAGATCTCGTCGACGATGATCCAGCAGTCGTGCTTGCGAAGGACGTCCGCGAGCGCCCGAAGGTTCGCCTCCGAGTACGCCGCGCCCGTCGGATTCGAAGGCGTGCACAAGAGGACCGCCTTCGTCTTCGGCCCGAGCGATTTCGCGAGCGCGTCGGGCGAGATCAACCAGCCGTCCTCTTCGCGCGTCGGAACGATCACCGGTTCGGCGCCGACGAGCCGCACTTGCTCCGGGTAGCTCACCCAACACGGCGCGGGGATCACGACCTCGTCGCCCGGCTCGTAGAGCGCGAGCGCGACGTTGAAGAGCGCGTGCTTCGCACCGACCGAGACGCAGACGTTCTCGGGCTTGATCTCGTGCCCGCGTCGCTTTTGGTGATCGTCCGCGATGGCCTTCTTCAGCGCTGGGATGCCGGTCACCGGCGTGTACTTGTGCGCGCCCGAATCAATCGCCTTCTTCGCGGCCTCGAGGACGTGCGCGGGCGGGTCGAAATCGGGCTCACCCACGCCGAAACCGAAGACGTCGATGCCCTTCGCGCGGAGCGCGTTCGCCTTCGCGTTCACCGCGAGCGTCACGCTCGGGACGACGACCGACAGGCGATGCGCAAATCCGTGGGGCACGCGCGTGTTCTAACGCAACGCGGCGCGACTGACTACCCAGGTTCCCCGGTGATCCACCAGGTCTGGGCGTCGTTCACTCCTCTACGTCGGCTTCTTTCAGACCGCGCTTGAAGTTGCGGATGCCTTCTCCGAGCCCTTTTCCGAGGGAAGAGATGCGTCCCGCGCCGAACAAGAGCATCGCGATGATGACGATGATCGCGATCTCACCCATTCCGAGATTTCCGAGCATGCCCTTTGCTCTGCACGAGGTAGGCCAGCCATGGGAGGGTGCACGTCGTGAAAACACGAAAGGCAATCGAGCAGCTCGGGCTCGTGATCACCGCGGCTTCGTGGCTCGCAGGATGCTCGTCTTCGGGCCCCAGCGACACCTCCGACGCATCGGCCTGCCCGCCCACGTGCCCTTCGCCGGATGGAGGTCCGCCTCCGGACCCGTGCGCACCGCCGACGACGTCTTCGTCACCTCTGCCGGCGCCCGGCAGCCAGTCCGGCGCGACGAAGCTCTCCGTTCCGCAGGCGATCGACGGCCTTCGAAGCGATCCGTACGTCGTCGCCGGATTCGTCGACGTGAAGCGCTTCGGCGCGAAGGGCGATGGAACGACCGACGACACGGCCGCATTTCAAGCCGCGCTCGACGCCGCGTCACAAGACGCGAGCGGCACGGTCGGCGCGTCGATGGTCGTCTACGTTCCACCGGGTACGTATTTGGTGAGCAGCACGATCACCGGTTACCAGATCGTCGGCGACACCGAGTACAGCGTGTCGAATGGGAGCTTCGGTTCGATCAGCAAGTACGGCGGCACCGTCGCGCCCGCGCTCGTCGGCGATCCAACCCAGCGTCCCACGATCGTCTTGAAGGACGGCGTCTTCGTCGACGCGACGCAACCTCGACCGATCATCCACATGGTGAACACGCCCAACGCCGGGCCGTCGGGCTGCGGCGGGCAATGGGGCGGGAGCGCCGAGGTGGGGTGCTTCGACATCTTGTTCAACGCCGTCGTCCGCGACATCAACGTGAAGACCGGCAACAACCCGGGCGCCATCGGCGTGCAGTTCTACTCCGCGCAGTTCAGCTACATGCAGAGCGTCAAGGTCGACGCGACCGGCGGCTACGCTGGCATCCAAGGCGCACCCGCCACTTCCGTATGGGTCGACCTCGAAGTCGACGGCGGTCGCTACGGCTTGATGATCGATCGCACCGCGGGCGTGAGCGCGATCGCTGGGCTGACGCTCGAGAACCAAACCGTCGCCGGGATCGCGCTCGGTCAGAAGCTCGTCGGCGACGTGGCGATCACCGGCTTCCTCATCCAGGAGACGAACGCGCTGGGGATCACCACGTCGAATCCAATCAATCAGGGTGAAACGTTGTCGCTCGTCGACGGCACGATCACGACGTCGAGCGCGCCGGCGATTTCGAACGACGGCGGCAACAGCCTCTACCTCGACAACGTCTTCCTGCAGGCTCCTGCGTCGAAAGCGCTCATCGCCAACGCCGGCTCGACGTCGTTCGCGGCCTCCGGCGAAATGCAGCTCGTCCGCGAATACGCCCACGCCGATCAAGGGACGAATCCGCTCTCGGGCAATCCGGGGTACGCGCTCTCGTGCAACATCGTCGTCGACGACAAAGTCCAGCAGACGGACTACGGCCCCACGTTCGGCAGCGGCGCTCCGCCGAAGGATCTCGTCCGCCGCCACGTCCCCGGCCACATGCCGTGGGCGTTCGAGCCGAACACAGCGTGGGTCACCGATTTCGGCGCCGACCCCACCGGCTTTTCCGATTCGACCGCCGCGATTCAATCCGCCATCGAAGCCGCGCACGCGAACGGCAGCGAGCAAGTCTTCATGCCGCGCGGCGACTATTCGATCTCGGCGACGCTCAAGCTGCATCCGAACACGAAGCTGTTCGGTCTACCGGGCGGCTTCACGCGCCTCATGGGCTTCGGTTGGGTGACGAACGCGCAGATTCGACCGTTCATCCAGGTCGGCGACGCGACGAACGACCCGGCGGCGACCGCGGATGGCAGGGCGATCGTGAGCGACATCATGTTCTTCTTGCCGACGGACGCGTCGCTGTGGCCGGCGTACTTGAAGCTCCTGCCGAACGACGGCGCGGGCTACAGCATCACGGATCAAGCGTACCTGACCGCGATCCTCTGGCAGACGGGCGCGAAGTCGATCGCGAACCAGATCGGGATCGCTTTTCAGTATCTCAACCCGACGACGATCACCGCGCCCACGCGGAACATCGTGCAGATCGATCACGCCGGGGGCGGTCGCTGGTACGGATTGCAGATCGGCGGCGACTTGGGATTCAACAGCGCTTCCGGTCACCTCTTCCTCGTGAAGGACACGAAGACTCCGCTCACGCTCTACGGATCGAACCTCGAGCACGGCGAGGGAGGATCGTTCTACGCCTTCGAGAGCGCCGCCAACGTCCGCTTGCTCGGCTTGAAAACGGAGTGGGGCAGCGCGCCAACTCTCGTCACGATCGACGGCTCGCAGAACATCATGGTGTCGGGCGTGAACGGCGGTGGCGTGATGCCGATCATCGTGCACGGCTCGGCCGGAGTGAGCTTGAACACGATGGCGTACTACGAGCCCGAGGCCCTCACGACCGGCGCCGCGTTCGTCGCGGACGACGCGGCCACCTACACGTTCACCGACGCCTACGCGATGTTCAAGCTCGGCACGCTCGACGACAGCGCGTTTCCGACCTGCGGCAGCGGCCTGCCGTGCTGCCCGTGAACGTCAGAGCTCGAATTCGACGAGCTTTCGCGACTGCTTGGCGACGACGCTCTTCGGCGTGCTCTTGAGCGCGAGGTTTCGGAAGAAGACGCCGATCGCGCTGTCGATCGCGCCCATTTTCCCGAAGCTCCGCGAGTCGAGGACGACCTTTCGCGTGCGCGCGACGCGCTTTCGGTCGTATTCGGCGAAGGCAGGAGCGTAAGGCGCCGACGCGAGGCATTTCGCGAGGACGACCGCGTCCTCGATCGCGAGGCAGCCGCCCTGGCCGAGATCGGGCGTCGTCGGATGGGCCGCGTCACCCAGGAGCGCGACGCGTCCGCGCGAGAAAGCGTCGATCGGGTCGCGATCGTGAACGTCGGTGCGGATGACGCGAGACGGATCGGTGGCCGCGACGATCGCCGGGACGGGCTCGGGAAAATGAGCGAAGCGAGCGGCGACGACGGCGCGCGGGTCGTCGTCGCGCTCGTTCGGCTCGGCGTTCGCGACCGCGAACCAGTACGTCTCGTCGGCGGCGATCTCCACGGCGCCGAAGCGCAAGCCGCGGCCCCACGTCTCGGTGATCGTGCTCGCGCGCGCGAGGCCGGCGACCTTCGCGACACCGCGCCAGCTCGTGTAGCCCGCGTAGCGCGGCTCGCCGTCCGCGAGCATCGTCGCGCGCACCGCGGATCGAAGACCGTCCGCGCCGACGAGGAGGTCGCCCGAGACGCGCTCGCCGCCATCGAGGATCGCGTCGACGCCGTCTTCGCGTTCTTCGAACGACGCGACGCGCGCGCTCGTGCGCACGACGCCTTCGCCGAGCTCGCTCCGCAAGAGCGCATGGAGCCGCCCGCGGTGGAGCGCGATGATGGGCGCGCCGAGCTCGCGGGAGAGGCCCGCCATGTCCAGCTCGCTGAGCGTGCGCCCGCGATCGTCGCAACCAAGCCCGGCGTGAACGGGCAGGCCGATCGCACAGACGCGCTCCTCGAGCGCGAGGTGGCGCAGCGCGCGCATCGCGTTGATCTGGAGCATCAGCCCGGCGCCCTCGGCGCCCTCGCGCTCGGCGCGTTCGAGGATGACGACGTCGATGTTGGCGCGTCGCAGCGCGATCGCGAACGTCAGTCCGCCGATGCCTGCGCCCGCGACGACGACCTTCACGCTTCCTTCAGCTTTTCCTTCTTCACGTCTTCTTTTTTGTCGTCGTCGTCGTCTTTGGCAGCGGCCTTCTCGTTTTTCTCGGCCTTCTCTGCCTTCTTGGGCTTGTCGTCTTCATCGGCCTCCTTGAGGCCCTTCTTGAAGTTCGAGATGCCCTGACCGAGGCCCTTGCCGATGTCGGCGATGCGGCCGGCACCGAAGAGGAGCAACGCGATCAATCCGATGATGAGTAGCTCGCCCGGTCCGATGTTGCCCATATTGGCCTCTTACCTGTTTTGCTAGCACGCAAAGCCCTGGAAAAAAAGCCAATGGCGAGCGAAGCCCCGGCTGCGACGATCGGCGTCACGAAATAGACCGATGCGGGAACATCCGCCCGCTCGAACGCGCGCATCACTCCGAGCGCCGCGAGCGGGCCTGCGACCGCGACACCGACGGCGGCGAGCGGGCCGTGCGCGAGGCGTGTGAGAGAAGCGAACGTCGCGACGAGCGCAGCCAGCGCGGCCGTGAGCACGATGACGATCGAACGCTCGAGCGGCGGGACGTTCGACGCGTGCGTCCACGGCGACATGCCGTGAAGGACGACGTGCTCGGCGTGGACGTGCGCGTTGAGTGATTCCATCGAGAAGCGCGCGTCATCGAGCTCGAAGCGTCGCATGTCTCCCGCTACGCGCGCGTCCTTCGCGGTGAACGCGACCGAATGAAGCGAGCCGGGGCCGCTTCCATACAGAACCGGCTCTTCGCCCGGACGACAGAGCCACGTCGCGTCGACGAACGGAATCGCGTACGTCCTCGCCGATTGCGGCGTCCCGCTGCGCGGATCCGCCGACGCTGTCGTCGCGCGAGCGCACGCGGCGCGGCCTTGCGCGATCAGCTCACCAGCCATGATGCCCGGCGCGCTCGCGTCACGCGCGCCCATCGCCGACGCGATCGCGAGCACGATCGCGAGCGGCACGCCGCTCCGCCATTGGAGGAGCGTCGCGCGAATCGGCGACTCGCCGAGGAGCATCATCGCGCGCGCTTCTCCACGCTCCGCGAATTTGTGCGCAGCGAGCGCCCACCCGAGCGGCCATCCGATGAGGATCGCGGCCTCGATCGCGAGCTCTCCAACACCACGCGCGAACGGGAGCGCGACGCGCATGGGCACGGACGGATCGAGCACCCACGGAAGAATCCGGACGGCTCCCGCGAAGAGGGCGGCGGCGACCAGTCCGCCACACCAGATCAGGGCGGATTTTGCGGCCGATGGCGAGAGCGGGTGCATCCGGAAACCGCATTGAACATCGGTGCAGGCCCCACGGCAAATGGCGGGCAAACGCTTGCGCCAGCCCATGAACGCCGTGCTACCTTCCCGCACCGAGGAACCAAGGATGACCTTCGCGAAACGACTCGCTCTTGGCGTCACGGCCGCTGCTTTCGGAACCGCCGCGATGACGGCGCACATGCCGCAAGCCCGAGCGGACGAGATCCAAGGCACGCCGAAGGCGATCGTCGGCGGTGCGTTCCTTGGCGCAGAGGTCGTGGCGATCCCCATGGCGATCGCGGGCGTGAAGGCTGGCTGGGCTTATGCCGTGTTTCCGGCGCTCGGCGCGGTCGGTGGCGGCATCGGCGGCTTCTTCATGGACAAGGCCTACGACGACTCGAAGACCGCAGCATACGGCTCGGCTTTCATGCTGGCCGGCGGCATGGCGCTCATCATCCCGACGATCGTCCTCATGCTGAACGCGACGCGCTACCACCCGAGCGCCGAGGCGACGGAAGATCGCGCCCCGAAGAACGTCGGCCCCGAGGCCAACCCTGGCGGGGCCGGTGGAAGCGCAGTGACGCCCACGAATCAGGGCGGCACGTCGGCGCCTCCTCCGCCGAGCGGCACGAGCGGGACTTCCGGCACCACGGGAGGCGGCGGGAATCAGCCTCCGTACGTCCCGCTGTCGCTCGTCGACATGAACCAAGGCAAATTTCGCATGGGCATCCCGGTGCCCGAGGTCCACAACGCGTACACCACGCAACAGCTGAAAGAGCTCGGCGTGCGCCAGGCGACCGAGCTTCGCGTTCCGGTGTTCAAGCTCGCGTTCTAAATCGGGCTTCGGTACCATCCGTAAGTGCGATGGTGAACCAGACTGCTCCGCGCGCGCCCATGGCATCGAAGCCGACCGATCCGATGATCGGTCGCGTGGTGGCCGGGCGTTATCGCCTCGAGTCGCGCCTCGGCGAAGGCGGCATGGGCGTCGTCTATCGCGCCCGCCACGTCCTCATCGATCGCGTCGTCGCTCTCAAGCTCATCCGCCCTGATTTGCGCGGTGAAACGCACCTGCGCGCGTGGATGCTCCGCGAGGCGCGCGCCGCGAACCGCGTCGATCACGCGCACATCATCGACATCCACGACATCGGCGAGACGGAAGAAGGCGAGCTCTATCTCGTCATGGAGTACCTCGTCGGCACCGCTCTTTCGGCGGAGCTCGCGCGCGGGCCGATGTCGCTCTCGCGCGGCGTCGACATCCTCGAGCAGATGTGCGCGGCGCTCGGACGCGCCCACGACCTCGGCGTCGTGCACCGCGATCTCAAGAGCGACAACATCCTCTTGAGCACGAAGGGCGGCCGCAAAGACTTCGTGAAGATCCTCGACTTCGGGCTCGCGCACCTCGCGATGGACCCGCGCCTCGCGCCGAAGGGCGCCGTCTTCGGAACGCCGGAGTACATGGCGCCGGAGCAAGCGCGCGGCGAAGAAGCCGGCCCGCAGAGCGATCTCTACGCGCTCGGCGTCTTGTTCTTCGAGATGCTCACGGGACAATTGCCGTTCCGCTCGAGCGATCGCGAGACGCTCCTCGAGATGCAGCGCAGCGCTCCGCCGCCGCGCCCGCGATCGATCAAGACGGACGTGCTCCCGGCCGCGGAGGCGATCGTCCTCAAGCTCCTCGAGAAGGATCGCCGCCGTCGTTTCCAGGACGCGCACCACCTCCACGAAGAGCTGAAGGCGCTCCAGCGTTCGCTCCCGTCGACGGCGTGGGAAGTCGGCTCGGGCGGCGAGCTCGCGCCTCCGCCGCCTCCTCCTCCTCCGCAGTCGCCTGGCGTCATCGAGTGGGCGAACCGCGCCGGTCTGTTCTCGCGCATGGTCTCGCGCGCGTATCCGTCTGGGAACGCTCCGCCGGAAATCCAGAAGGCGCTCGCGTCGGCGTGGGATCTGGCCGCGCGCGCGACGAAGCTCGAAGGCGAGGTCGCGAGCCACACCCGAAAGCTCGAGTCGCTCGAGCGCCGTGGTCGTGCGCTTCGCGCGGAGATCGGACGCAAAGTCGAGGAGCTCGCGCACGAAGAGTCGCGCGCGCTGCGTGACGCGGCGGCCGAGCAGCAAGAAGCCGCGCGCCTTCGCGAGCAGCTCCAGATCGCGGAGCGCAACGCCCAGCTCGCGAAGGCTCAAGCCGATCAAGCCCAGGGTCAGCCCGCGCAGCTCCGCGTGGCGTTCGAGCGTGCAGGCGCGGCGTCCGCGCACGTCGAGGCGCGCCGTGAGCAGCTCGCCGAGCGCGAGCAAAAAGCTTCGGTGAAGGACGCGCACGCGCGCGATCTCCGCCGTCAGATCGAAGAGCTCCGCGCGCAGCTGTCACGCTACGCGGAGGCGCTCGAAGAAGATCTCGCGCAAGGTCGCGAGAAGGTCGCCGTGCGCACGCGCGAAGGCCTCGCGTTCGAGAAGGGCTTCAGCGAGGTCTCCACCACGCTGCTCAGTCACCTCAAGGCCAAGCCCGAAGCGCGCGATCTCATCCAAGAGCTCATGGAGAACATGCACGCCCCCATCGTCACGAACAAAGGTGGCGGCGGTTCCGAGAGCCGCGGCCCGGGCATGTGATCCGCGCCGATTCTGGATAGAATCCCGGATCGGGCGGGACCCGTGCAACTGCAGGACACCTTGGCAGCAGAAGGGATCGCGCCCCCGCGCGCGCGTCTCGTCAGGGGCACCAACATCGATCGGTACGTCGTGCTCGAAGAGCTCGGCGAAGGCGCGATGGGCGTCGTTTACAAGGCCTTCGATCCGTACCTCGAACGAAAAGTCGCGGTGAAGCTCGTGCACCCGATGGGCGCGGCCGATCAGACCGAAGCGCGTGCTCGGCTTCTGAGAGAGGCACAAGCGCTGGCCAAGCTGAGCCATCCAAACGTCGTCGCCGTGCACGACGTTGGCTTCGCGGGCGAGGGCGTCTTTCTCGCGATGGACCTCGTCGTCGGCCGGACGCTCGCGGCGTGGCTCACGGAGTTGCGGCCTTCACGCCGCGAGATTTTGCGAGTGTTCGTAGACGCAGGGCGCGGCCTCGCCGCAGCTCACGCCGCAGGGCTCGTCCATCGCGACTTCAAACCCGACAACGTGATCCTCCGTGACGACGGTCGAGTGCACGTGCTCGATTTCGGTCTGGCGCGCGCAGGGGATTCCTCGGTCGACGCGAAGG
>Ga0207648_10006045_pt1 | contig 12073 bp, 9 predicted proteins | sample KBSMisM32_FD_184310 | JGI IMG/M metagenome (GOLD analysis project Ga0207648, IMG submission 184310) | Miscanthus rhizosphere microbial communities from Kellogg Biological Station, Michigan, USA - KBS Miscanthus M3-2 (SPAdes) (version 2) | ecosystem: Host-associated > Plants > Roots > Rhizosphere...
CAGAAGGTGCAGTCGGCGGGCGGCGAGGTGCCGCCATGGCTCTGCACCACATAGATATTGTCTTCCTTGTCCCAGGCGATATCCAGCGGCTGGTTGAACATGCCGTTCCACTTGCTGTCGTCCCAAGCCGCATTCTCGCCGCGCACGCCGAAGCTGCGGATCACATCGCCATTGGGGTTGAGCTTGTAGATCACGTTCAGGAAGCTGTCGCTCACCCAGATGTTGCCGTAACGGTCGACACGCAGGGCATGCGGGTTCATGGCGATATTGGGATTGAAGACGCGCAGCACCTTGGTGCCGGTGGGATCATACTCCACCATCATGATGTTGGGGTTGCGGTTGAACACCAGCAGGTTGCCGTTGGGGCGCACTGCCACCGCCGCGACATTGCCGAACTGCTCGCCATTGACTCCGGTGATTTGGGTTCCGAAGTGATAGGGCAGTTGCGGCGCGTCGGGGATCTTCACCGGGCCCGGCGGCTCGGGTTGTTGCGGAAGGAAGGCTTGGGCCACAGCGGCGGTCGAAAACAGCAGCGACGCGGCGAGCAGCTTGGCAAAATGTTTCATGGTTCAGTCCCCTTTTTTATTCAGTAACGGGCAATGCCCTTGGCTTTCCACACATTGCGCATTTCCGGTGAGAGCGCGAAGGCGATGAAGGCGGCGGCATTCTTTTTGTCGGTGGCGCGCACCGAGAGGCCGGTCGCCATGTCCATATGCATGCCCAATTCCGCGGGCAGTTCGCCCACCAGATAGGGATTGCCGGTTTCGGTATTGGCCGGATTGTGCGGATCGTGGATCAGCCCCAGCCCCATCGCCTGGGCGTCGCCGTCGCCGCGCTTGAGCGCCGGTTCTGCATCGCCCTTAATCGGTTGGCCCTTGACGCCGGCGAATTCGCTTCGTCCAAGCAAGCGACCACTCATGCCCGCCTGCATGCTGCCGGTGGCCGGATCGGTGAAGAACACCACCGACGCGCCTTTCATGGCCGCGATCAATTTGGCCACGCTGGTGATGTCGGGCCGGGGTGCGTCGGGCTTTTTGAACAAGCCGATCTCGGCCCGGCCCAGCGGCGTGAAGTCGGACGCGGCGTTGGAAAGCACCATGGTGCCCATCAGGTCCATGGGCAGCATCACCACATCGGCCGCCGGGGCACGGTTGCGGATGTCATTCATGATCTCGCCCATGCCGGCGACCTGGATGGTCACCTTGACGCCGGTCTTCTTCTCGAAGGCGGCCGCCACATCGCTAAGCCCGGAATTCGAAATCACGCCGGGACTGATAACGCGGATTTCGGCCGCGCCGGCTGCTATGGTCAGCGCCGCGGTCGAGACGGCCAACGCCAGACTCAACGCCACACTGGGGCAGATCCCACGCATCGCTTTTCCCTTGGCCTTATGGGGCGCCGCCGCTCCTGCGCGCATCATTCGCGATTACGGGAGGATTGCCAAGGTCCGCAATGGTGGATTCCCAGGGGAAGGACAGGGTGGGATCGTTGCCGAACCGCCTCATCCGTATGGTCAGCTTCGCACCCGCACCCGGAGCCAGCCGCACCGGGAAGGTGGGAGCGTTCACTTCCATGGTCGTCTTGCCGTCCGAAACCGAAACTATCTGGTGTTCGGCATAGGCGCCGCCCTGAACGATCACGCTGCGCGCCACGCTGGGGCTGATATTGACCAATGTCAGCGTCAGGCTGTCGGGCCCCCAACTGTCGACGAGCGCTGCCACATCTTGCGGCAGGCCGGCCCGCCGCCGCGCCGGATCGAAATAGCGCAGCCGCGTGAACAACAGAGTGCCGCCCTGGTTGGGCGAGCTGCGGGCCCAGCTGCCATGGCCCAAAAACAGGCCGCCTTCCATCAGCTGGGTGAGCGCCATGATCGCGGCGGGATTGTATTCCAGCTGCGAGTCCGCCAGCCGCATGTCGGCGGAGGTGTTGTCCTTATCCACCTCCTCCATGCGGGTGCGGATGCGCGTCAGGCCCGCGTGCAACGCCTTCACCGGATAGCCGGGATTCTTTCCTTCCAGGAAGCTGTACCATTCGGTGTCCTCGCAGCGCGCGCGATCCGACGGCTTCATCGACAAGGCATAGATTTCCAGGAAGTTCAGATTGTAGTTGCCGGGCCGGAAACTGTAGAAGCCCTGGTCGCCGAACATGGTGGGCGCCGACTTCTTGCCATCCACCACCTTTGCCGCGGCGTCGAATTTGTCGGCGGTCTTGCGCCAGACATCCAGGTATTTGTCGTCGCCCTTGGACAACAAATAGGCATTCATGAATCCATTAAAGCACCAGGGCACGCGGTTGCGGTCCGCCGGCTTGCCCGTCATCGGCACGATGGGAGAAAAGCCCCAGCCATAGGCGCTGGCATACCATTTGCCGCCAGGGCCGCCGATCTTGCCGTCCACGCCGACTTTGGAGGGAATGATGCCGCCATTGTCGCGGGCGCGCTGGGCCCAGGCGTCGCAATAGCCCAGCACCCAATCCCGGTACTTCGGCTGATGCGTCAGCATATAGGCATTGGTGGCGAGCTGGGTCGAGGCCAGATTCAGCGGCTGGTCACCCACCACATCCTCATAGCCGGTGAAATGCTGCAGCATCATTTTGTAGTCATCTTCGCCGTGGCCCAGCGACGGGAAGCGGTCTTTCACATCAATGGGGTCGCCCGTCCAATCCAAGGGCGTGGCATCGCGCAGCATCGGCCCGCGGCTGCCGTTCATCATGCTTTTGATCAGCTTGAGCTTGGGATCGTAGTTGGGCGCGCCCGGATCCTCGTCCATATAGAATCCGGCGAAACGCTGCACGCGTTCCTTGTAGCGGCGGCTATAGGGATCGCCCAGCGGCATCAGATTGAAGACGGTGAGGCCTTCGCCATTGTGCTGCCAATCGAACTGGCTGGGAAATTCCTTGTAATACATGCCCAGCCTGCCGATCGGCACGTCGGTGGTTTTTTCGGCGGAATATTGCCGGACATGGCCTTCATAGGCCTTGGTGTACATTTCGCGGATGACCTCGTCGCCGCCCAGGGCGTAGAGATGCGGCCAGTCATTGACATTCTCGATGGCGTCGTCGGGGCCGTCATCGCCGCCCCAACGCGGCGTGGTCTCCAGATAGCCGGTGGCCGCATTGAAATAGCGGCGGAAGAATCTCACACAGGCCGCGGTGTGGGCGCGCAGCAATTCGCGCTCCAACAAGGCCCATTCCGGCGGATCCATCGGCGCGGCAATGCTGAAAGCGCTCTCCGCGGCGATGGCCTTTACCGGCAGCGCCAGAACCGCGGCGGACGCCATCAGGAACGAGCGGCGGGTGGTATGCATCATGGTCTCTCCGAATTCTTGCTATTTTCGCCGATCCTAAGAAACGCCAGCGCCCGCGTGCCAATCCCAATCTTCTATCGATCGATGCGGCTGCCACATCAGGGATCGAGCGAAGCAAGATAGGCGGCAATGTCGATGCGCATATCGTCGGTCATATTGGCGACTTGGGGCTTCATCATCGCCGCGCCCTCGCCATTGCGGGCGCCGGCCTTGAAGTCATAGAGCTGGCGCACCATCTGGCTGGGCGAACGGCCCGCCAGCGCCGGCACCGCGCCATTGCCCTTATATTCCGGGCCGTGACAGGCGGCGCAGGGAAAGGCGCCTGCCCCCGATTCCACCAGCCTCTTGCCGCGCGCGATGGCGCCTTTGGGCACGTAAGCAATGAAACCGGATTTGGAGTCGCGCCATTCCGTGCGCTCCAGATTTTCCGGTACCTCAAGGATACGCTTGCCGATCGGCTCCTTGGTTTTGGAGACCACGTTCAACATATTGCGGTCGCCGACGGCGATTTTCGGCACCGTGTCGGCTTCCACCACCCGGATCCATTTCTGGTATTTCAGCTTGGCGAAATAATCGGCGGCGATCTTCACTTCGGCATCGTTGGAAGCCTGGGCGACCGCCAGCATGGCGTTGATCGAGCCCATCTTGTCGGTGGAGGATTTGCGGCGTCCCGAGCGCATGTCGGCGACCTGCTGCACGATATAGGCGGCAGGCTGGCCGGCAACGGAGGCATTCTCAGGCCGTCCCTGTCCGTTGGGCAGGTGACAATAACCGCAGGCGAACACGCCGGGCTTGCGCCCATGGGCGACGACGTCCGGCATCTTGGGATGGGACGTGGGGTACCAGTCCGGCGCATTGAAGCGGTCATTCACTCCGGCGCGGGTAAAGCTGACTTTGGTGCCGGGCAGGCGGCCGACTTGGCTGGGATCGGGGGCGGGGAATTTCTTGTCGGTCACCGGATAGGCCCAATAGGGCAGGGCTGTTTGCGCAGCCGCCGCACCCCCTATCAGGGCCACGGATATTCCCAGCAAAATGAGGCTTTTGCGCATGCGTCTCCCCGCTCTTTGGACGGCTTTAAAGCGAAGTGGCGCACGAAAATCGCGGAAAATCAACAATCCGCGAGGATCGGTCGTCGCGAGGCGCAATTACCGGCGACGACCGATAGGCCCAGGCGGATCCTTACTTTTTGGGAATCAACACATCCGTCACCGGCGAGCGCGGTGGGGTGCCTGTGTCGATCACCAAAGTCACCGCCAGATGGACGGGCGGGCTGCCCGGCTGCGGCCGGCAATCATGCGGCGCCTCGCGCGGGATCACGAAGCTTCCACCGGTAGCGATCTTCATCACGGGCTGGCCCTTCACATAACATTCAAACGACCCGGTCACCACCTGGGTCATCTCCACGCCGAAATGCATGTGCGCCGAGGTGCTCTCCCCATCCTTCAAATCTCGCGTGGTGATGATGACGGTCTGCGGCTTTGAGCCCGCCGGCACGTCATAGGTCTGGGTATTGTTGCCTTGCTGCACCGCCAGCTGTCCGCCCGATTGGGCGAAAGCGGCGGTCGAAGCCAGCACGACAAAACCGGCGATCATTGTCTTCTTCATGGATGTTCTCCCCTTTTGATTTGGCGCCTCGTGGGCGCGAAAATTGGCGGCAGCTTGGCGCTTCGCCAAGGCCCTGGCAAGCGCGGCGCGGTCTTTTTAGGCCCTGGCGTCGTCGCCCAGAATTGGCAGTTTAGCGGCTTTCCAGCCAATGGACGCTGAAAAGCCGCTCATCGTCGGTCCAAAGGGCGCGGGGATTGAAGCCGGCGCGCGCCGCCATCTCGCGGAAGGAGTCGATGGTGTATTTGTGGCTGTCCTCGGTATGCACCGGCTCGCCTTGGCCGAATTCGATCAGCCGGCCGCGCAGGTTCACCCACTGGCGTTTCAGGCTGACCAGGTACATTTCGATCCGTTGGGCGCGCGCATTGTAAGGGGCGTAGTGGGCAAAGCCCGCCGCGTCAAAATCCGCGCCCAATTCGCGATTGGCGCGCAGCAGCAGATTCTTGTTGAAGGCGGCGGTGATGCCGGCGGCATCGTTATACGCCGCGTGCAGCCTGGCAGGGTCCTTGACCAGATCCACACCGACCAGCAGCCCGCCGCCATTGACGCCGGCCCGCATCCGGCGCAGCAGGGCAAGCGCTTCCTCGGGGCGGAAATTGCCGATGGTGCTGCCGGGGAAAAATCCGGCGCGGCGCGGATTGTCCGGCAAGGGCGGAATGTCCAGGGCTTGCGAAATATCGGCGACCATCGGCCTCAAAGTCAGCGCCGGATAATCGGCGGCCAGGCTGCGCGCCACGCCGCCGAGATATTCGCCGGAAATATCCAGCGGCGTGTAAGCGCGCGGATTTTTCAGGGCATCGAGCAGGATGCGGATCTTGCGCAAGCTGCCGGCGCCGAATTCCACGATCTCCACCTCCGGACCCACAAAGGCCGCGATCTCTTGCGCGTGACGTGACAACAGCGCGGTCTCGGTGCGGGTCTGGTAATATTCCGGCAGCTCGCAGATCGCGTCGAACAGGCGCGAACCGGCCTCATCGTAAAAGTATTTGCAGGCAATCGCCTTGGGCGTCCCGGTCAGCCCGATCAGCAGATCGACAGCGAAATTGTCGTCTTGCGGTTGCGTGCCGCGCTGAAGCCGGGCAAGCGGCGTGTCCATTATGCGTCCTCCGCCAAACGGATTCCCGAAAACTGCCAGCGCGCTTGCGGCGGGAAGAAGTTGCGATAGGTCGGACGCATATGGCCCGGCGGCGTGGCGGAGGAACCGCCGCGCAGCACCAGCTGGCCCACCATGAACTTGCCGTTATATTCGGCGGTCACACCTTGGAACGGCTGGAAGCCCGGATAAGGATCGTAGGACGAGCGCGTCCATTCCCAGACTTGGCCGTAGCGGAAAAGGGATTTTTCGGTGGCCGCGATCGCCTCCCATTCGAACTCGGTGGGTAACCGCAGTTTGGCCCAGGCGGCATAGGCCGCCGCTTCATAAAAACTCACATGCTCGACCGGCGCGTGCGGATCCATCTTTTGCAGGCCGGCCAAAGTGAAGACGCTTTCGCTGCCGTCATTGTCCTTGAGCCAATAAAGCGGCGCTTCCCAGCCTTCCTCCTGCACGCGCGCCCAACCGTCCGAAAGCCAGAACTCGGCGCGGCGATAGCCGCCATCGGCGATGAAATCCCGATACTCGCCATTGCTCACCGGGCGCGAAGCGATGCGGAAGGGGCGCAGCAGCTGCTGGTGGCGCGGACTTTCATTGTCGAAGGCAAAGTCTTGACCTTCATGACCTACCAGCGACAGGCCGCCGGGATGTTCAATCCATTCCATCGCTGATGGCGCGCAAGGCGCAGCCGCTTGATCGCGATAGGCGGGGAGGAGCGGATTTTGGAAAAAGGCGTGCTTGATGTCGGTGAGGATGAGTTCTTGATGCTGTTGCTCATGATGCAGGCCCAGCACGATCGCATCGCGGCGGCTTTGATCTGGGAAGGCTTGCGCCATGGCCTGATCGACATGAGCCCGATAGGCGTGAACCTGCTCCAGGCTGGGGCGGGTGAGAAGGCCGCGGCGCGGCCGCGCATGCCGGGGGCCCAAAGCCTCGTAATAGGAATTGAACAGATAGGCGAAGCTCGGATCGAAGGGCTTGGCGCTTGCGGCCAGCACCACCGTCTCGAAGAACCAAGTGGTGTGCGCCAAGTGCCATTTCACGGGACTGGCATCGGCCATGGACTGAACGGCGCAATCCTCGGCCGATAGCCCGTCGGTCAGGGCCAAGCTGTGGGCACGGACGCAAGCATAGGCCTCCGCGATGGAGGAGGATGCGAGAGCGGCGGCTTTCATGACGGCTCTATGCCTCCACGGGCTGGTCCCAAGACTAGTCGAAGCCAGGCCATGGGAACAAAGCCGGGGTCCGCCGCCGCTTGTTCAACCTCCAAACCACTGGAACAGTTCCCGAAATCGCCGTTGCCGGCATGCCCGTCCAAAGACGGCGTGTCTTTGGAACCTCACCCACGGTCCGGCGTTGAGGTGGGTGTTGGGCGGGACCGGTGCAAGGGCTGGCGATGACTCTCCCTTTGGAAAAACGCGTGACGGGCAAGCCCGCCTTTCTTGCCGGCGACGGCGAGATGGCGGCCGCCATCCGCGATTTCGATTGGAGCAAATCGCCGCTGGGCCCGCCGGAACAATGGCCGCGAACTTTGCGGACCTGTCTCAGCATCATGCTGGCGTCCCGCCAGCCCATGTGGGTGTGGTGGGGTCCAGAACTGATCAATTTCTATAACGATGCGTATCTTTCCATCATTGGAGGAAAGCATCCGCGGGCACTAGGACGGCCGGCCCGCATGGTATGGGCGGAGATCTGGGGCCAAATCCAAGGTCGTATCGCCGCCGCCATGCGCGGCGAGGCCAGCTATTCGGAAGCCGAGCTGCTGGTGATGCAGCGCAACGGCTATCGCGAAGAAACCTATTACACTTTTTCCTTCTCCCCGGTGCCCGATGACGAAGGCGGCATTGGCGGCATCGTTTGCGCCAATACCGACGATACCGACCGGGTCGTTGGCGGGCGGCAGCTGGCCCTGTTGCGCGAGATCGCCTCGCGCACCTGGGAGGCCGACAGTGTCGAGGAGGTCTATGCGCTTTCGGCGGGAGCGCTGGCCTCAAATCCCCGCGACATGCCTTTCACCATGATCTACGGCTTGGAAGAGGACGGCATGCGAGCGCGGTTGCACGGCCATAGCGGCATTGCCCCCGGCCATGCCGCGGCGCCGGAAAGCATTGTGCTCGAGCGCGGCGCGCTTTGGCCGATCGGCGATGTGGTGCGCGAAGGCCGGAGCTTGGCGGTGCATCTAAGCGAAAAATTCGGGAGATTGCCCAAGGGTCTTTGGGAGGATCCGGCGCAAGACGCCTTGATCCTGCCCTTGTCGAGCAGTGCCGATGCGGCGCCGCGCGGCGTGCTGATCCTGGCCGCCAATCCTTATCGCCGGCGCGTGGGCGACACCTTCGAGAATTTCGCCATTTTGGTTGCGCGCCAGATCGCCGCCGCCGCGATCAATATCGAGACCTTCGAGGCCGAGCGCGAGCGCGCCAAAACCGCCGACAGCCTGGCGCTCGAAATCGAGCATCGCCGGCGCATCGAGCGCCACCAGAACCTGTTGCTGGACGAGTTGAATCACCGCGTCAAGAACACGCTGGCGACAGTTCAGGCGATGGCGACCCAAACCTTGAAGGGGGGCGAAGCGGGGCCGCGCGACACTTTTCTGGCGCGGCTTTTCGCCCTTTCCAGCCAGCACGATCTGCTGACCCTGGACAATTGGGAAGGCGCCTCGTTCGAAGGCGTGTTGCGCCGCGCCTTGCGGCCCTGGCGCGAAGCGGGACGGGCCCGCTTCAAGGCCGAAGGACCTGCGGTGCATCTGGACACCAAGCGCGCTCTGGCGCTGGGCATGGTGTTTCACGAATTGGCGACCAATGCCGCCAATTACGGTGCGCTGTCGAATGCGTCGGGCAGCGTCAGAGTGAGTTGGACGCTGGAACCGGACGAAAAGCTGCTGAGATTGCGCTGGGAGGAAGAGGGCGGCCCCCAGGTTTTGAAGCCGCCGCACCGCGGTTTCGGACTGCGCTTGATCGAGCATGGATTGGGGCGTGAAATATCCGGCAAGGTGAAGCTGGAATTCCGGAAGGAAGGCTTGCTGTGCGAATGGGACATGAAACTGGCATGACAAAGACTGCCAAGGAGCTGGGAATGAGCACACGCGTGTTGATCGTGGAAGATGAAATCATCGTCGCCTTGTTCCTGGAGGATTTGCTGGCCGAATTCGGCTATGAGGTCGCCGGCGTCGTCAGCCATTTGGACGATGCCATGGCGCATCACCCCGACTACGACGTGGCGGTGCTGGATGTGCATCTCAATGGCCACCCGGTGTTCGAGTTTGCCGACGCCCTGGCGGCGCGCGGAACGCCTTTTGTCTTCGCCACTGGTTATGGCGCACGCGGGATCCCCGACCGGCATGCCGGCCGTCCGGTGGTGCAAAAGCCCTTTCAGCCCGACGAATTGAAATGGATTCTGTCCCAAGCCCTGGAGAGCCGGAACGAGCCGAATATCGGGGCTGCCTAGAATCCCGGCTCTCAGGGAATGAGACATTGAAATTTTATTTCAATGAGCCGCGGCCGTCCAACGACCTCACGCGCTTGTTATTGCCGCCTGTGGCCGAAAAGCCCCAGAAAAACCCTTGTTTTCCTTTGGCCCTGCACCCCCGGTCTGGTATTTTTCGTTCACTACAAGAGGGGCCCCGAACAGGGGTAGGTAATGGGCAAATTCAGGCACACTGCGGTTTTGGCCGCGGGGTTTGCTGCCATCTGCATGGCGGCGCCGGTGCTTGCTGCCGATCTCTCGCCAAGCCTTCAATCCTTCGGCGCCTCGCGTGCGATCTCGGCTTACGAATTGTCGGCGCCGGGTGTTTCGGGCGGCGCGGTGCAGCCGGAGATCTCGGCGCTGCTTTCGGGCAGCACGTTCAGGCCGTCGGCGCCGGGCCTGCCGCCTGTCGCATCCAGCACGCTGCTGGCGAACAACCTGGCTTTGGATGCCGCCAGAGGCGTGGACATCGCATCGCGCCTCACTCTGCGCGGCGACAATGTTTCGCCATTCCTGTCGGCGGTCACCGCGCCCTATCTCGCGCTGGCCAATGGCGGCCGCTATGCCGGTCTCACCTATGTGCCGGCCGATAATTTGCGGGTCCGTCTGGGCGCCGCATTCGGCGACGAGCGCTTGGACCGCTTCCGCTTCGATGCCAGCGCGCCCACCGGGCCTTTGGCGCTGACCTATGACGCTAGCCAAAGCAAGTCGCTTTTGGGCGGCCTGTCCTTCGATGTCACCAGCGCGCTGGGCTTGGATGTCACCGCGATCGCGTCCCAGCACACCGGCCTGCCATTGGGCTTCGCGCGCGATGCGGCGATTGCGCCCAGGTCCAGCACCGTGGCGCTGGGCGTTTCGACGCGCATGGATTTCGGCCGAGGCTGGGTGACCACGGCCTCGTTCAGCGAAGGCTTGACGCAACTCGATCCGCGTTTCGGATTTGGCGGCGGCACCTTGCGGGAACAATCCTATTCTGTGGCCATCGCCAAGCGCGGCGTGTTCGGCGATGACTCGCTGGGCCTGTCCTTCTCGCGGCCCGCGCCCAGCTTGAGCGGCAGCCTGTCGTCCTTGGCGGCCGGCGATGTGCCGTTGACCGTGACCCCGGGGATGCCCTTGGGCCGCGCCCAGGAAACCGACATTCAAGTGGGCTATGTCACCAACTTCCTCAATGGCGCGGTGGCATTGCAGACCAATGCCGGCTACCAGACCAACGCCCAGGGCCAGCCGGGCGCAACTTCGGTGTCGCTGTTGTCGCGCGCCAAGATCAAATTCTGAGCCGACTAATCTACTGGCGATAGCCGCCCGGCTTCGCTAAAACCCCCGCACTTCCAAGAAACATCAAAGGAACCGTCCATGGCCGGGCCGCAATTTGTCTATGTGATGAAGGATCTGTCCAAGACCTATCCCGGCGGCAAGCAGGTGCTGAAGGGTATCTGGCTCAGCTTCTATCCGGGCGCCAAGATCGGCATCGTCGGCGTCAATGGCGCCGGCAAATCCACGCTGATGAAGATCATGGCCGGCCAGGACAAGGACTTCACCGGCGAGGCCTGGGCGGCCGACGGCATCCGCACCGGTTATCTGTCGCAGGAGCCGCAACTCGATCCCAGCAAATCGGTGCGCGAAAATGTGATGGAAGGCGTCGCCAAGAAGCAGGCGCTGGTGAACCGTTTCAATGAGATCGCCAACAATTATTCCGACGAGACCGCCGATGAGATGGCGCGGCTGCAGGACGAGATTGAGGCGCAGGGCTTGTGGGACCTGGATTCCAAAGTCGACCAAGCGATGGACGCGCTGCGCTGTCCCGATGGCGACGCGCAGGTGGAAACCCTGTCGGGCGGAGAGCGCCGCCGCGTGGCGCTGTGCAAGCTGCTGCTGGATGCGCCCGATATCCTGCTGTTGGACGAGCCCACCAACCATCTGGATGCGGAATCGGTGGCATGGCTGGAGCTCACGCTGCGCGAATACAAAGGCTGCGTCATCCTGGTCACCCATGACCGCTATTTCCTGGACAATGTCACTAGCTGGATCCTGGAGCTGGATCGCGGCAAGGGCATTCCGCATGAAGGCAACTATTCCTCCTTCCTGGAGATTCAGGAAAAGCGCCTGAAACAGGAAACCAATGAAGAGGCGGCGCAGCAGCGCACCATCGCCCGCGAGCGGGAATGGATCAGACAGTCTCCTAAGGCGCGCCATGCCAAATCCCAGGCGCGCATCAACCGCTATGACGAACTGGTGGCCAAGAGCCAGGAACAGCGTCAGCAGACCGCGACCATCATGATCCCCGTTGCCGAGCGTCTGGGCAGTTTGGTGGTAGAGGCCGAAGGCCTGGGCAAGGCCTATGGCGACCGGCTGCTGGTCGAGAATGTGAATTTCAAGCTGCCGCCGGGCGGGATTGTCGGGGTGATCGGCGCCAATGGCGCGGGCAAGACCACTTTGTTCCGCATGTTGACCGGCCAGGAAAAGCCCGACGCCGGCAGTTTGCGCGTCGGCGACACGGTGCAGATGGGCTATGTCGATCAATCGCGGGACGCGCTCAATCCCAACAAGACGGTGTGGGAGGAAATCTCCGGCGGCACCGACATCATCGAATTCGGCAAGACCAAGATCAATT
>Ga0207648_10006046_pt1 | contig 12071 bp, 6 predicted proteins | sample KBSMisM32_FD_184310 | JGI IMG/M metagenome (GOLD analysis project Ga0207648, IMG submission 184310) | Miscanthus rhizosphere microbial communities from Kellogg Biological Station, Michigan, USA - KBS Miscanthus M3-2 (SPAdes) (version 2) | ecosystem: Host-associated > Plants > Roots > Rhizosphere...
CTGAAAGAACGGCTTGTAGGCGAGGTTCACCGTCATCACGTCGCAGAGGAACCCGTCGAAGTTGAAGATGTCGAACATCAGCTGGCCGTCGCGATCCCACGCCTTGTCCGCCAGCATCAGGTTGACGTCGTAATCGAGGTTGCCCCAGTCGTCCCTCGTGCCGCTCGGCAGCCGCAGGTTGACGTGGTTGCGATCGTCGATTTCCTCGTTGCCGCGATCGAGGGCGCTGTAGAGGTTGAACATCGCGGCGTTGCCCTTGTAGACGTTCTGCGCGGTGAAGCTGAACATGTGGTCGTGGAACCAGTGCGTGCTCATCGTCTCGCGCCAGTCGCCTGGAATCCTGGCCACCTGCCCGTTGCCGTCCGGCGCGCCGGCCTTGTCGTCGGTCGCAAATTTGTTGATCGTGTTGTGGCCGGCGAGCACGATCGGCCAGTGGTAGTCGTAGAACTGGCCGGGGAAGAAATAGGCGCCCGTGAAGCCATCGTTCTCGGCCCCGTGATGCCCGTTGTGCTCGTGCGTCGAAATCGTGTGACGGCCGAACCCGCCGTTCTTCTTGCAATCGGCGGGCAGCCCGTTGTGATGCCGGAAGAGCATCGGCTCGCCATAGCGACCGAGCACGAGCTTGGGCGGTATCGTGCCGTTGAACGTCCACACCGAGGTGTCGAACTGGACCGGCATGTCCGGATGGAACCGCAGCGGAATCGGCGCCGCTGGATCGATCTCCGAGTTCAGTTCCTTGGGGACGCGCGGGTTGTATCGGGTGTTGGTCGTCGCCGGCGCCTGCGTCGCTTCCACCCAGGTTTTCGGGTAGAAGTCGTCGAAGTGCTGGTGCGCCCACACCGCTCCGGGCGGCCGCCCTTCGCACGGGCCCCAGCCTCCGCCGAGTTCGTCGGCCACCTTGATCGGGGTCGTGTTCGCTTCCGGCATGCAGATCGGTGACATCGGTTTCGTGTCCATCGACTGGCGTTCGAGGACGTCGAACCGCGGCATCGGCTGCGTGAACGGCTGCGCGCCGAACAGCGGGCTGCGCGGGATGCCCTCGCCATCGGCCCACGCCGTGCGGACGAAGGGGTTGAGGCCGCCAATCGGCGCCAGCAGGCCGGCGCTGGTGAAGACGCCCCACTTGATCAGGTCGCGCCGCGAGACGCGGCCCCAGGACAGCTCCCTGATGATCTCGGCGCGGTTCTCGCGGGCTCGCTGCGCATCACGCTGCCGCGCCTTGGACGCGTTCCAGGGCAAATACATTCGGCTCATCAGTGCCTCCTTAATTGACGGTGACTACGGCACTTGCCACGGTCGGGTTCCTCGCGCGTTCCTCTGGCGGAACATCGGTCGACGCGCGCAGTCCTGCGTCGTGAGTGAGCCTGTAAGTCGTCGGATGAAAGATGGTTGCGACCGATGTCTATGAATCGACTCCCGCGCCTTTGGAACGGATGCGGGTCGACTGCTGTCGTCGCTCGCCTGGGAGATCGACGCCGCTCATCGGCAATCGTGTCGCGCAAATCGCTTGTGGCATCCTCGCCACGTCGAACTGTGTCGGCCGGGTCACGGCCGTGAGCCGTATTCCGCTACGGCCGCGCAGTAGGAAGTAGTAAGGAGGTCGACGACCAATGGGAAGAACGAGTCAATGGCGGGGCGCGGCAGGCAGGCTGGCTGCCTGGGCGTGCGTCGTTTCAGTCGCCGTGCTGTCCGCGGCAGGCACGGCGAGCGCGCAGCCGACCGCTGGCGCGATACAGAAGATCGACTTCGGAACGGCCGGTACCATCCGCCGCTCGCTCGAACGGCTCGATTACAGGTCTTTGATTACGGAGGCGCAGCAGCAACCGTCATCATCCCCCCGCCGCTCGGTCGGCCGGAAGATCCTCGGCGGCGCGCTGGGCGGAGTCGGCGGGTTCTTCGCAGGCGGTTACATCGGCGCCAAAATCGAGGGGCCTTGCGATTGCGACGACCCCGGCTTCAAGGGCGCCCTCATCGGGGCACCGATCGGCGCTGTTGTAGGCGCCATCCTCGGCGCGAAGTTTTTTTGAGTGTCGCGGACAATTGTTCGCAGCGCCTCACCGCTCGCCTCAGTCGCCAGTAACCAGTCCACGAGTCAGACGCTGGCGTCAGTTGCCAGTGGCCAATCGACAGTCGTAGCGCAGGCCTTCAGGCCTGCCCATCGGACTGGCCACTGGCGACTGTTTCCTGGACTGGCAACTGGCGACTGACGCCAGCGAACCAAGCGCGAAATGAGCTAAGGTTTCCTCTTCACCGCGCGCAGTTTCGCGAGCACTCCTTCGTTCAGCGCGACGACTATCCGGTTCGCGAGGGCGGAAGGGTCGGCCGCGGTGAAGATCTGGTGGTCGTTGGCGATCTGCAGCGACATCATGCGCTCGGCGATGTCATCGTCCTCGATGCCGAGCACCATCAGCGTCTCGCGTGTGTAGCGCTCGGTCACCATCATCGAGGCCGCAAACGGCGGCCCTGCCGTGCCGGCGACGATCCAGACGATGCGCGGGGTGGGTTCGCGGGGATTGAGCTCGATGTCGGGGGAGGACTCGAGGCCGCGCCGCAGCTCGTCGAACAGCCGCGTCGCGTTCTCGTCCCGGTCGCGCCGCCCTTCGGTTCGCACTTCCAGCGCGAGCTTGATCTTGTCCGCCGCCGCCGGCTGGACCGTGGGGCCCGGCGCGGCCATCGCCGCGGCGGCAGCCAGCGCGACCATCGTTTTCACGGCCCGAGTATAGCCGCGCGGCAGCCAGCCGCGCAGCCAGCAACAGACGAGGTACGTGAAAAGTCGGACGGCGCTGGTTTTGCGTCGGCTCGACCTAATGCTTCGTGTGCTCGAGCCGGCGCTGGCCACCCAGCTCTCCGAAACCCGTGAACTGCTCGGGGCGGTTCGCGACGCGCTGATCGATTTCGGCGCGGTCGGGCAGGACCAGGCGGCGCTCGCCGCCTCCATCCGCCAGCTCGACGATCTCTTCCTGCTGGTCGTCGTCGGCGAGTTCAACGCCGGCAAGAGCGCCTTCATCAACGCGCTGGTCGGACAGACCGTGCTCGAGGAAGGGGTGACGCCGACGACGGCGCAGATTCATCTGCTCACCTACGACGAGACGATCAAGCACGAGACCCGGCCCGACGGCCTGCAGGTGGTCTATGCGCCCGCCGACCTCCTGCGCGACGTCCACATCGTCGACACCCCCGGCACCAACGCGATCTTCCGCGAGCACGAGAAGATCACCGCCGAGTTCGTGCCGCGGTCCGACTTCGTGCTGTTCGTCACCTCCGCCGACCGGCCGTTCACGGAGTCCGAGCGCGTGTTCATCGAAGCGGTGCGCGGCTGGGGCAAGACGATCGTGATCGTGCTCAACAAGATCGACATCCTGACGAGCCCGTCCGAAGTCGAGCAGGTGGTGGCGTTCGTGAAGGACGCCGCGCGCGATCTGCTCGGCTACAAACCCGACGTGTTGCCGATCAGCGCGCGGCAGGCGCTGCGCTCGAAGCAGGGCAATCCCGCCGAGTGGGCGCCGAGCCGCTTCGAGCAGCTCGAGAACTTCCTGCGCGAAACGATCGACGCGCCGGCGCGCTTCCGCCTGAAGCTGGCCAACCCGCTCGGCGTCGGCCAGGCGCTGGCGGGGCGTTACGCCGGCATCGCATCGCAGCGGCTCGCGCTGATGCAGGAAGACACGGCCCTGCTCGGCGACATCGAGCGCCAGCTCGCGCTCTATCGCGACGACCTCGCGCGCGGCTTCGAGCTGCGGATGGGCGCCGTCGAAAAGGTGCTCGTGGACATGGAGAACCGCGGCAACCGCTACTTCGAGGACACGCTCCGCATCGGCCGCGTCGTCGATCTGCTGAACCGCTCGCGAATCCAGAAGGAGTTCGAGGACAAGGTGGTTGCCGACGCGCCGGCGCTGATCGAGCGCGCCGTCAACGAGCTGATCGACTGGCACGTCGACCAGGAGTTCCGGCAGTGGCAGGCGGTCACCGGCAAGCTGGTGGAGCGGCAGAAGCAGCACGCGTCGCGGATGCTCGGCGCTCCCGAGGTGGGGACGTTCCACACCGATCGCGCGCGGTTGATCGAATCGGTCGGCCGGCAGGCGCAGAAAGTCGTGGCGACCTACGACAAGCGGCACGAAGGGGAAACGATTGCCGACCAGGCGCGCGTCGCGGTTGCCGCGTCGGCCGCCGCCGGCGCCGGCGCGCTCGGCCTCGGCACGCTGGTCACCGTTGCCGCGTCAACCGTCGCCGCCGACGTCACCGGCATCCTGCTCGCCAGCGTCGTGCTCGGCGTCGGCTTCCTGATCATCCCGGCACGCCGCAGGAAAGCGAAGTCGACGCTGCAGGAGAAGCTCAGCGACCTGCGTCAGCGCCTGACCGCCTCGCTGAAGAGCGAGTTCGGCCGCGCGCAGGAACTGAGCGAGCAGCGGCTGCAGGATCTCGTCGGCCCCTACGCACGCTTCGTCCGCGCCGAAGAAACCCGCTGGCGCGATGCGGAGAGTGCACTCTCTGCGTTGCAACGGCGAACTGCCACCGCCCTTGCTGCGTTGGGCGCAGTCGCCACCAAAACCTAGAGCCCGACTCGCGGCGCCTCACCGCCAGCCTCAGTCGACAGTGGCCAGCATCAGTCGTCAGTCGCAGTCCTGCGTTTGCGCCGGATGCACGCCTGACTCCCGGACTGGCTACTGCCTACTGGCCACTGGCCACTGGCGACTGACGCCAGCGTCTGACTCGTGGACTGGCTACTGGCGACTGAGCGAGCGGTGAGGCTTCGCGAAGTCTGGCCGGCGGGCCTGAATTTCGCCCGGCAGATCGGATAGAGTTCCAGCACTCGTTTCATCCAGCGGAGAGAGGCCGATGATTCTTCGTTTTTCTCGTCTCCTTACGTTGACCGCAACAGCGATCGCGTTGACGGCACCCGCCTACGCGCAGCCACCGGGCGGTGGCCAGCAAACGCCGCCTGTGAACCCGAATGCGATCGTGCCGGGTGAGTTCGTCATCGAGCCGCCGACGCTGATCAACCTCGGCTTCGAGTGGTTCGTTCAAGGCGACGACAACCGCAACGCGTCGGTCGCCGTCTCTTATCGTAAAAAGGGCGAGACGACGTGGAAGAACGCGCTGCCGCTGCTGCGGCTGCAGGGCGAGCGCATCTACGCCGAATCGCGGGTCGACTACATCGCCCCGAACATGTTCGCGGGCAGCATCCTCGACCTCGAGCCCGACACCGCCTACGAGGCGCAGTTCGTCGTCTCCGATCCCGACGGCGTCACCGGCCCCGCGCGCAAGGCCGTCGTTGTCCACACGCGGCCGGAGCCGATGCCGTACGAGGGCGGGCGTGTGTTCCATGTCTACCCGCACGGCTTCAAGGGACAGAAGACCGAGCCGGCGTTCGAAGGGCTGATGTGCGCCTACAACTTCTGGTGCGCTGGCACCGACTGGGCGACCAGCGGCCGACCGCGCGTGCGCCCGGGCGACACGATCCTCGTGCACGCGGGCGTCTACAAGTACAACCGCTACGAGTACACGAACGACCCGACGGTAAACCGCACCGTACCGCTCGACGGCACGTATTACCTGACGGCCGACGGCACGCCCGAGATGCCGATCGTGATCAAGGGCGCGGGCGATGGGGAGGCGATCTTCGACGGCAACGGCGCCTTCGCGCTGTTCGACGTCAAGGCCGCGGACTACACCTACTTCGAGGGGCTGACCTTCCGGAACAGCGAGGTGGCGATTGCCGCCGGCACGCAGTTCATCGCCGGCGCGAAGGGGCTGACGGTGAAGAAGTCGAAGTTCGAGAACGTCGGCGCCGCCATCTTCACCAACTACTCCGGGTCGAGCAACTTCTACATCGCCGACAACCGCTTCATCGGCCGCAACGATCCGAAACACCTGATTGGCTGGTCGGGGAACTTCTGGACCAAGTTCGACGGCGTCGAGGGTCAGAAGTTTCCGCCGGCGATGGCGTCGTATGTCGCGATCAAGCTGTACGGCCCGGGCCACGTCGTCGCCTACAACTACATCACCGACTTCCACGACGGCATCAACGTCGAGACCTACGGCAACCCGGACGGCTCGTCGCCGTCGGGCCCGGGGATCATCGACGGCCCGCACTACCCGACGCGCGAGTACTGGGATCGGCGGCCGGTGGCGATCGACTTCTACGGCAACTACATCACCAACAGCCACGACAACCCGATCGAGGCCGACGGCAGCATGCACAACATCCGCATCATGCGGAACATGCTGATCAACCACGCCTCGCACGCGCTCTGCAACCAGCCGGCGCTCGGCGGGCCGGTCTACTGGATCCGCAACATCGCGTATCACCTGCCGGGCGGCTCGACGCGGCTGACCAACGGCTCGGCCGGCGCGATCTTCTACAACAACACCATCCTGTCCGAGACGCAGTCGGCCGGCGCGTCGAACATCCACTGGCGCAACAACCTGATGCTCGGCGAGAACTCCGCGCCGGCGATCCTGTCGGTGAACACATTCACCAGCTATACGTCGTCCGATTACAACGGCTTCCGCCCGAACCCCAACGCGGAAGCGTCGTTCGTGTGGACCACGCCGCGCGGCGCGGCGGCGGACTACCCGGGCCCGAATCACAACCCGGCGATGGAGACGCGCCAGTTCAAGACGCTGGCGGAGTTCAGCCAGGCGACGGGGCAGGACAAGAACAGCGTGCTGGTGGACTACGACATCTTCGTCAATGTGCCGCGGCTCGATGCGCAGAAAACCGAGGACGTGCAGAAGCTGTATCGCGCGGAAGATTTCGATTTCCGGCTGAAGCCCGGATCCGCCGCCGTTGATAAAGGTGTGGCGTTACCCAACGTGACCGACGGCTACGCCGGCCGCGCGCCCGATCTCGGCGCGTTGGAAGTGGGGCAGCGTCCATTCCACTACGGCCCGCGCACCGAACCGACGACGCGTAGCAGCGCCGGACGGTGAACTCATTCGCGGCACCTGTGTAACCGCAGAGATCGCAGAGATCGCAGAGTCTAAAAAGGAAAAACCAAACTCTGCGTGCTCCGCGTTCTCCGCGGTTAAACAGTCAACGCGATCCAGCACTGAATCAGAGAGCAGCCTGTTCGCCGTAGAGTTCAAGCAAGAGAAAAATAAACTCTGCGCGCTCCGCGGTCTCTGCGGTTAGGCTGTCGCCGCTATCGGTTACTGCAGCAGATCGAACATCCGGCTGAACTTCACGATCAGGCTGCGGTCGGTCCGCTCCGGGCGATCGAAGAGGTCGTAGAGCCCGCGCGTGTCGGTGTAGACGATGAAGAGCCCGGTGTTGGCGGCCTGCTGCCACCCGAACCGCAGGTTCATGGACCACAGGTCGGCGCGGTCGTTGTACTGCACCAGCCCTTGAACGAACGTCCGCGGGTTGAACGAGTAGGAGATCCGCGACCGCAGCAGGTTGGTGACGAAGCTTCCCCACGGCAGGTCGATGTCGTTCCGCTGATACGCCACCTCGGTGGTGAGCGTTTCCCCCAGCCGCATGTTCAGCGTCGGGCTGAGCGCGACGCGGTCGCCGCCGAAAAACCCGCCAATCGTCGTCATCATCCGCACGCTGACCGGCAGCCCCTGGTTCGACATGAAGACCAGCTGCGCCTCCTGGTGATCGTAGGTGCCGGGCGGCACGACAATCCCGGGGAAAATCTCGAACGGCCGGCGCACGCCCTCGAGCGTCAGGTTCATCCCGGTGTGCACCTCGGTGCTGTCCTTGAACTGCCAGTGATTGTCGATGTGCGCGTAGCCGGTCTCCTGAAAGCCGTCGAATCCGAAGAAGGCGCGCGAGTTGACGTGCGGCCGCAGTTCCTGGAGCTTCAGGAAGTCGTTGGGCCGGAATCGCGTCTGCAGCCGGAAATCGACCTTGCGGTAGCCGTCGCGGCTGAGAAACCCGACTTCTGGATTGAAGACGTCGCCGACTTCCTGATACCCCATCTCGAGGTCGAAGCGCGGCACGTTGGTTCGCGATCGCAGGTTGTAGGCATGGTCGCGGCCGTCCACGCCCGGCGTGCGCGTCCGTGCGACGAAGCTCGAGAGCATCGTCGCCTGCCCGATGCCCCATTTCCCGTCGAGCGCATAGGTCTGGTTGGTGTTGCCATCCGGCGAGAGGCTGCCGGTTCCGGAGCGGTTCACGAACAGGCCGCCGACCGACGATCGGTTCGGGAGGTCGCGCGTCACGCGCATGACGCTGAAGTTGTTGGCCGCGACGCGATCCTGGAACTCGTCGGTCTGCATATTCAGCAGGCCGAGGTTGAACCGGCCCGCTTTTCCCGAGACGCGGCCGCCGGCGAGAATCGGAATCGCCTCGCCGTTTTCGCCGATGCCGATGCGGCGGCTGAAGAAGAGGTCGACTTCGCCCGGGTTGCCGACGGTGAAGAAGCCGGCGTTCTCGAGGAAGAACGGCCGCTTCTCCGGGAAGAACAGGTTGAACCGATCCAGGTTGACCTGCTGATCGTCGACCTCGACCTGCGCGAAGTCGGTGTTCACGGTCGCGTCCAGCGTCAGGCTCGGCGTCAGGTTGTATTTCAGGTCGGCGCCGACGTCGCCGATCACCGTCGACGCCACCGGCTTCTCGCCCGATTCGAGCGCGTTCGCGAGCGCGTACGGGGTCACCTTGAAGTTGCGGACGACAGGCGTGCGGATGCCGGCGACCGATCCGGCGAGCGACAGGCGATAGAGGCTGAATTGCCTCGGGATAGGCGCCCAGTACGCGCGCTCGTTCCGCCGCCGGATGTTGCGCTGGAAGTTCATCCCCCAGACCTGGTCCGACCCGGACGGAAACCGCAGCGTGCGAAACGGAATCGCAAATTCCGCGGTCCAGCCGCGCTCGTCGATCTTCGCCTCGACTTCCCACGCGCCGTCCCAATTCAGGTTGAAACCGGCGCCCGACCCTGACTGCTGGTTGCCGCCGCCGCCTCCGCCCGTGCCGCCGCCGCCCTGCCCCTCGTTGGTCACCTGCCCGTCGTATTCAATCGCCGCGGGATTGGTGCCGAAGACGAAGCCATTCTGGCGATCGCGGTAGGTGTCGAAGATCATCTGAAAGCTGTCGCTGTCGTCGAGCGGCGCGTCGCGGCGCGAGTCGGACACGACAATCGACGCCGGATCGCGGTCGTAGCAGACGACGCCGACATACAGCGTGTCGTTCGTGTAGAGCATCCGGACCTCGGTCGTTTCCGACGCCGGCTGCCCTTCGTCGGGCTGCTCCTGCCAGAACCCGCTGATCACCGGCGCCTGAGCCCAGACCGGATCGTCCAGCACGGCGCCGTCGATCACCGGGCCTTCGGCCACCGCGACGGCCGTCGCCGTCAACCGGGCCGGTGCCGTGGCGCGCGAGGAATCAACGATCGATTGATCGGGCCCCGCCGCGGTCGTCGCGTCGGTGAGAACGTGTACGCAGAGCGCACTGATACATATGAAGGACAGGCTGGCTCGATTCATGATTGATTCGCGACACTCGATCAGAATAGTAGCCCGGTTCACCGTCGGTGAAGCATTTGTGGCGCCGTCGAACCATTCGTGGCGCCTGCTTAACCGCAGAGCCCGCAGAGATCGCAGAGTTAGAAAAGGAAAAAACAGACGCTGCGTGGTTCGGTGAATGATGCGCGGCGCGTGTGAAACCGCACGGAGAACGCAGAGGCCAAAAAGAAAGCTCAAAATTGCGGCAGCCCTGAAGGGCTGCGCTACGAGTACTTTGAACCCACTCTTGAGGCTCTGCGTGGTCTGCGTTCTCCGCGGTCAGGCAGCCGCCGCTATCGAGCGCAAGTCGCCGCTATTGAGCGCTCGACCAGAACAGCAGCCGGTTGGCCGTGCCGGTCGGCAGGCCGCTCAGATGATTCAGTGTCGCCGCGTTGACGATCGCGTTCCTCACCGTCGCCGGCGACGCCGTCCGGTTGTTCTGCAGATATCTCGCCGCCACGCCGGCCACGTGCGGCGTCGCCATCGACGTGCCGCTGATCGTGTTCGTCGCGGTGTCGCTCGTTCTCCAGGCCGACAAAATGCCGACGCCGGGCGCGAAGATGTCGACGACGCTGCCGAAGTTCGAGAACGACGCGCGCGCGTCGCTGCTGGTCGACGCGCCGACCGTGATCGCTTCGCTCACCCGCGCCGGCGACGTGTTCGCGGCGTTGATGTTCGAGTTGCCGGCCGCGATCGCGTAGGTGACGCCGGAGGCGATCGAGTTGCGCACCGCCGTGTCGAGCGCCGTCGACACGCCTCCGCCGAGGCTCATGTTCGCCACCGCGGGACTGACATGATTCGCCGTCACCCAGTCCACGCCCGCGATGACGCCCGAGTTGCTGCCCGATCCCGAGCAGCTCAGCACCCGCACCGCGAACAGCCGCACCGCCTTCGCGACGCCGTAGGTCGAGCCGCCGACCGTGCCGGACACGTGCGTGCCGTGGCCGTTGCAGTCGTTGCCGTTCTGCCCGTCGCCGATCGAATCGAACACTTTCGAGGCGCGTCCGCCGAACTGCGTATGGGTCGTCCGGATGCCGGTGTCGATGATGTAGACGTTCACGCCGCTGCCGGTGCTGGTGTACGAGTAGGTCTGGTTCAGCGGCAGATCGCGCTGGCCGATCCGATCGAGCCCCCACGGCGGGTTGGTCTGCGTCGCCGTCGCAAACATCATCGAGTCCTCCTCGACGAACCTCACGCGCGGGTCTTCGCTCAAGGCGACCGCCTGCGTGTCCGACATCCGCGCCGAGAAGCCGTTGATCGCGTGCGCATAGACGTTGGTGATCTCGCCGCCGGCGCGGAACGCCATCTCGTTGGCGGTCGACGCCGTCCGCGACATGTTCCCCTGCTGTCCGGCCGCGTCCTCGTCGAGGACGACGATGTAGTGTTGCGCGATGGCCTGGGGGCCCTTGCGAAGCATTTTCGGACGGTCGACGCGTTGTCCCAGCGGATCGGTTTGACGCTGCGCGGAAGCGGGCACGAGGCCGAGCGTGACGGCGGCGAGCGCCGCGGCGGCGGCGAGAACGGGTCGAAGGTGCATAGGGTCCATCCTCTCTGGTGAGCCGAAAACCGATCGACTATACGTGCATCGAGAAAGCGCCGGAAGCCCCGTCGTTCGAGTCACTTGGAGCGCTTTCGGAACGGTTGAGCCGCGCTGATGACGGCTTCGGCCTTGCACGTCGTTTAAGTGATGCGAAGGATCGGGAACGTCAGAAAGCGAACCAAGGTCATCGTCGCCGTCCTGGCGATCGTCGGCCTGTTTCTGTTGTTTGCGCAGGATCCGTCGACGGTGCGGCTCGAAAGCGCGATCTCGATCGAGGATGCGCGCTTCCACGACTACGTCGGCGCAGTCACCGCGAGCCCGTCGAGCCGCGGCGATCGCTACGAGATGCTGCTCAACGGCGACGAGGTGTACCCGGCGATGCTCGACGCGATCCGCTCCGCGCGGCGTCGCGTCAACTTCCTCACCTACATCTACAGCCCCGGCGAAGCCGCCGATAAGTTCACCAGCGCGCTGGCTGATACGGCGCGCCGCGGCGTCGAGGTCAACGTCGTGGTTGACGCGTTTGGCGCCAGCGACATTCCAAAAGAGCATATCCAGCAGCTCGAGGGCGCCGGCGCGAAGGTCGGCCACTACCGTCCGGTGCGGTGGTACTCGATCCAGGAATCGAACTACCGCAATCACCGCAAGATCCTCGTCGTCGACGGCGAGGTCGGGTTTACCGGCGGCATCGGCATCTCCGATCACTGGCTCGGCCACGCGCAGGATCGCGACCACTGGCGCGACACGCAGTTCCGCATGCGCGGGCCGGTGGTGAGCTATCTCGAGGCGGTGTTCTATGAAAGCCTCGCCGAGACGATGCCGAGCGTGAAGCCGGCCATCGGCCCGAACGGCGACGGCCGCCCGCCGGAGCCGGCGGGCGATGCATCGTCGATCGTCGTGTCGAGCGCGCCAAGCGGCGGCAGCGGCGGCGTCAAGCGCCTCTATCTCATGAGCCTCGGCGCCGCGCTGAAGACCCTCGACATCACCACGCCCTACTTCGTGCTCGACGATTCAACGCAGTGGGCGCTCGAACAGGCGCGCAACTTCGACAAAGCCGGCCAGGAGGCGCAGTGCATGGACGCCATTC
>Ga0207648_10006047_pt1 | contig 12070 bp, 11 predicted proteins | sample KBSMisM32_FD_184310 | JGI IMG/M metagenome (GOLD analysis project Ga0207648, IMG submission 184310) | Miscanthus rhizosphere microbial communities from Kellogg Biological Station, Michigan, USA - KBS Miscanthus M3-2 (SPAdes) (version 2) | ecosystem: Host-associated > Plants > Roots >...
AGAAGGAACGCGGCGGTGCCGGTGTCGTCGGCCGCCGGGGGCTTGGCACCGGTGCTGAGGTCCAGACCGCTGCCCGGGTGCAGGATGTTGCCGACGACCAGGCCGATGACCAGCGCCACCGTCGACATCACAAGGAAGTAGCCCAGGGCCAGGCCGCCCACCTTGCCGACCTTCGCGGCCTGGCGCACCGATCCGATGCCCAGCACGATCGTGCAGAAGATGATCGGGCTGATCATCATCTTGATCAGGTTGACGAAGCCGTCGCCGAGCGGCTTGAGCTCCTTCGCGAAGTCGGGGAACGCGAAGCCGACGGCGATGCCGAGCAGCACGGCGACGATGACCGCGAGATAGAGGTAGTGCGTGCGGTCGCGGCGCGGTCAGGCGCTATCGCGCGCGCGCGCGCCAGCGCGTTCTCGAAACCGTCGGTGTGGGCGTCGATGTAGCGGTAGTCGAGCGCGCACAGGTCGGCGAGATGCACGAGCAGCCCGCAGAACAGCGCGGTGTCCTTCCCCGGCGCGATCGGAAGAAACAGGTCGGCATCCTCCGCGGTGGCGGTGCGGCGCGGATCGATCACCACGATCCTGGCGCCGCGCTCGCGCCTGTTCTTGACCATGCGCTGGAACAGCACCGGGTGACACCACGCGGCGTTCGAGCCGACGAGCACGATCAGGTCGGCAGCGTCGAGATCCTCGTAGCTGCCGGGCACGGTGTCGGCGCCGAAGGCGCGCTTGTGGCCGGCGACCGAGGAGGCCATGCACAGCCGCGAATTGGTGTCGACATTGCCCGAGCCGATGAAGCCCTTCATCAGCTTGTTGGCGACATAATAGTCCTCGGTCAGGAGTTGGCCGGAGAGGTAGAACGCGACCGCGTCGCGCCCGTCGCGTTTGATGATGCGTTGAAAGCCGTCGGCGACGCGGTCGAGCGCGACCGACCAGTCGACGCGCGCGAGGCTGCCGTCGAGCTGCCGCAACATGGGATGCAGCACGCGTTGGTCGAGCCCCAGCGTCTCGCCGAGCGCCGAGCCCTTGGAGCAGATGCGGCCGAAATTGGCGGGATGGTGCGGATCGCCGGCGACGACGGCCCCGCCGTAGCCGTCGGGCTGCGCCAGCACGCCGCAACCCACGCCGCAATACGGGCAGGTGGTGCGCACCGCCGGCGGCTGCGGTGAGGGCGCGTTCACGCCGCCGTGCGCGTCGCGAGCGCGCGCCCGAACACGAGATCGTCGCGCAGGCGCGCGACCGGCGAGCCGGTGCGAATGAGATCGAGATACCAGAGGCCATCGGCGGTATCGCCGAACAGCACCGCACCGACGAGGCGACCATCCGCGATGACCAGCTTCTTGTAAACGCCGGCGGCGGGATCGCTGAGCACGATCTCCTCCGCCTCGGCCGTGGCGCCGAGGAAGTCGCCGGCGGAGAACACGTTGACGCCGGAGACCTTGAGGTTGGTGGCGAGCACGCTGCCGGGATAGCTCGCGCGCTCGCCGGCGAGCCGCCGCGCCAGAAGTTGCGCCTGCTCGTAGGCGGGCTCCACCAGGCCGTAGCAGCAGCCGCGATGCTCGGCGCATTCGCCGATGGCGTGGACGCCGGCGGCGTTGGTTTCGAGATGGTCGTCGACCACGATCCCGCGCCCGACCTCGATGCCGGCCGTACGCGCCAGCGCGGCGTTGGCGCGGATGCCGACCGCGACCACGACGGCGTCGGCAGCAATGGTGGTGCCGTCGTGCAGCTCGACCCCCTCGACCTTGCCATTGCCGGCGATGCGCGCGGTTTGCGCCTGCAGGCGCACGGCGATGCCCCTGGCCTCGACCGCGCGCTGGAGCATGAGCGCGGCGCGGTGATCGAGCTGGCGCTCCATCAGCCGGTCCATGAGATGGAGGAGGGTGACGCGGGCGCCGGCCTTGGCGAGGCCGTAGGCGGCTTCGAGGCCGAGCAGCCCGCCGCCGATCACCACGACCCGGGTGCCGGCGGCCTTGGCCGCCGCGATGGCGTTGACGTCGTCGACGTCACGGAAGGTGAGCACGCCCGGCAGATCCATCCCGGGAATGTCCGGCTTGATCGGCTGCGAGCCGGTGGCGAACACGAGCTTGGAGAACGACAGCCGGGTGCCGCCCGCCAGCGTCACGTTGCGCGCGGCCGCGTCGACCGCGGTCGCACGCACGCCGTAGCGCAGGGTCACGCCGCGATCGCGCCACCAGCGCGCCGGCCTGAGCTCGATGTCGTCGAAGCCGACCTCGTCAGCCAGGAGCGCGGACAGCAGCACGCGGTTGTAGGCGAGCCGGGGCTCCTCGCCGATGACGGCGACGGCATAGCGGCCGAGCGCGCGCCGCGCGAGCTCGTCGACCAAACGCGCCGCGGCCATGCCGTTGCCGATCACGATGAGGGGCTCGCTCATCGGGTGGGTTCCTCGTGCTCTCGGACTGCGCGGCGGTGCGCCCGGCGCCCCGCGCTCGTGCGAGGGGGCGGCGGCTGAACGGACTCGCCATCGTCGTTGACAGCGCCGTACCGTCCTCCACTTCAAGGAGCGTGCCACCTGGGCTCCGGCGGTTTATTGCTGCGACTGCAGGGGGTTAGGCAATGCGGCAGGTCGAGTGAGAGTGGCCGAAACAGGCGTTTTGCCCATTCCGTACGCGCTCCGCCTAGGGCTTATGCAAAGGCGCGGGCATGACTCGGGAACGGCAGCTTGACCGAGCCGTTTCGCACTTCGCCGCTTCACACTCGACTCAGCCGGTCGGCGCCTTCCGGAACAGCTGCGCAAACGTCTCCAGTTCCCCGACGCCCAGATCGGATACGGCCCAATAGCTGACGCCGTTCTCACGCCAGCTCACCACATTGTATCCATTGATCGAGCGGCGCGCGGCTGGGCCGCGGCCCTCGTCCGGAATTGCCGACAGACTGATGATGTGGAGACGGCGACCATACACCAACGTGGGAACCGGCGTGTTGTCGATGACATCCACGCGCGCGCCGATCAGAGGGAATCCCTCCTGCGCAAGATCGACGACGCGGGGTGCCTGCGGGATGCGACCATTGAACCACGGCTTCACCGTGTGCCGCTCGGAGGAGTTCATGTCGCTCGGATGCGGTGCCATGAGCCCGCGCATGTGACCGTCCAAGACGGCCGCGGCCGTTCGATCGCCGGCCGCCGGGCGCAGAACCGCCCAGGTCGATCCGCCACCGAGCACAAAGGCGATTGCGATCGAGGCCGCCAGCGCCTGCCACGATGGACGCGTCCATCGGCGCCTCATCCCCACGGCAGCTTCGATCCGCGACCGCAAATGAGGCGGGAGTGTTCGCGGCGGCAGATGTTCGCGCAGAGCCTGACGCAAGGTTCTGGTTTGTTCGAACTCGGCGGCAAGTGCGGGGCTGGCAGCGATCTTGCGACCGACCACAATCGCATGAGCCGGATCGAGCTCGCCATCCAGATACGCATGGACCAGCTGAGAGTCGTCATCGGGGACGCGGGTGCTGTCGTTGGTCATGCGTCGTTCGTCCTGAGAGCACCAATGATGCGACGCCGGGCGCGCGCCAGGCGCGACATCACCGTGCCGACGGGCAGCGTCGTAACCTCGGCAATCTCACGATACTCAAGCCCCTGAAGGTCGCGCAATATCAGCACTTCGCGAAACGCGAGCGGCAGTGCTGCGATTGCAGCCTCCAGACGGCGCACATCCAGCTTCGCGAGCAGCGCCGTCTCCGGAGTGGATGTGACCGTGGCGGACCATCCTCCGATACATTGCTCCGTCAAACGCTCCTCGCCGAGAAAGTCTTCAACGGCAACGATCTCCGACGGGCGATTCTTGGCGAGCCACGAATAGGCCGTATGGCGGACGATGGTCAGCACCCACGCCCGAGCATTGACGCCGGCGAAGCTGCCGATGGCACGAAAGGCGCGGAGGCAGGCTTCCTGCACCACATCCTCCGCATCGGTTCGGTTGCCTGTGAGCCACGACGCGACCGCAAAGGCTTCCGAGAGATGGGGCACCACGATACCGGCAAACTGTTTCCTGTTTTCCTCGTCGCTCAAGCCAACCCCCATAGACTCAAGTTCGGCCAGGTTTATTCCCCATGCCTGAAAAATAAAAAATTCCCGTTTCGGGAATTTTTGATTCGATTTCGAGTCTCCTGCGCGACCGTACCGCGCACGCCGACGCGCAGGTGTGAAGTGGTTCACGTTCTCATCGGCACTCTGCGATCCCGAGATCCGCTCGGCGCCGCGCGACAACAGGGGGTGGGATGTCACGGGCCGAAAATTATTTCGGGCACCTTAGTGCAAGCGCGCTCCCTGCGCGCGACCCCAGGATACCTCCGCAGACAAAAAGCACTCGGCTGGGTGATGCCGGCTCGTTGAAGCCCGACGGAGAGGGTGGCATGGGAAAAAGTGACGCCGCACTGAACTACAAGTCCATGTCTCCGGAGGATCGGCGCAGTTTCGATCGCTGGCTCAAGGCGAACGCCATCTTCGGCCTGATCTTAGCCGCGGGTGTCGTCGCCATGGCTTTCGCGGGATCCAGGACTGTGGGATCGCGCGACGCGACCATGGCGGACAATAGGGACGCTTCCGATGTTGCTGCGGCTGCTGCACGCAGCCGGCAAACCGGGGTGCCGTCGACCGACTAGCCCCCATCCGACAGAGCTTATCGTCGAGACGATGCCGTGACTCCTCGGGCTTCGTGCTCTCCATACGGGAGGTTTGGCCCTTGTGGTCTTGGTCCGATTTCGCGGTATGCCACGCGAGACTCGTCGTATTGGCGATCGTCTTGGCGGTCCCGTGCGCCGCGACGGCGAAGCAGGAGCGGCTTGAGTCCGCTTGTCACAGCCTCTTGCACCGTTACGTCCTCGACTGCGGGTGCACGGCCAAGTTCCTGGAGGACCATTTCGGCACCGAGCAGGCCGACATCCTGCTGAAGCTGTGGGTCTACGGGGTGAACGGTGACAATCGAAGCGACGTACTCGATCTCTACCTGCAGCATGGTGCGAACAAGATCAACGAGGCCGTGATGGAGTTTCACCGGCACCGCGATCAGCTGCGTGCCTACTGCGTGCAGGGAGAGGGCCCGATGATCGCCGACTAGGATGCTGTGCCCTATGCGCTCTTGTTCACGTAATTCAACGGCAAGACGACCCATCACCGGCGCAAGGAAGATCTGTACCGCCGCGGGCACCGCTGCAGCGGATGTCGATGCTCGCTAGGCGCGGCAATCACACGGCCGGATGATGGATCGTCGCGGCGGCGTGGGTGAAGCTGCGTCGGCCGCGCTTGTAGCCGAACAGCGGTCGCGCGAGTTCGGCCACCGCCATCGCCGGATCGCGGCTGTCGATGACCACGAGGTCGGCGGGATGACCGACTGCGATGCCGTAGTCGGCGGCATTCATGAGCCGCGCCGGCAGCGTGGTGACCATGTCGAAGCAGGCGCGCATGTCGTCGCCGCGGCCGAGCTGCGCGATATTGGCATAGAGGTTCGCCATGCGGATGAGCGAGCAGTCGCCGAACGGCGTGAACGGATTGAGCACGTTGTTGGTCGCGAGCGAGCAGGTCACGCCATGAGTCAGCAGCCGATGCGCGGGCGCGACGCCGCGCGGCACGTGATGCTGGTGCTCGCGCCCCATCAGGAACAGGTCGGTCGCCGGCAGCACCGTGACGGCGACCCCGGCGTCGGCCAGCTGGGCGGCGATCTTGTCCAGGCGGGAATGATCGATGGTGGAGAGTTTGGTGACATGGCCGATCGCCACCCGGCCGCCCCAGCGGTGGGCGTCGGTCTGTCGGCACACCTCGTCGAGGTGCATCCATGAAGGGTCGAGATCGAAATCCAGATGAAAGTCGATGTCGAGATCGAAGCGGCGCGCGATGGCAAAGATGCGCGCAGTCTGCGCCGCCGGATCGGTGTCGGTGTAGGGGCAGCCGCCGATGACGTCGGCCCCTTGCTCGCAGGCCTCGACCAGCAGTTCCTCGGTGCCGGGATCGTTGGTCAGGCCCTCCTGCGGGAATACGCAGATCTCGAGGTCGAGCGCCCAGGCGTAATCGCGCTTGAGGGCGCGTACGGCGTGAAAGCCGTTGAGCCCCACGCGCGGGTCGGCCTCGACATGGGTGCGCATGCGCGTCGTGCCCTGGGTGATGGCTTTCTCCAGGGTGCGTTGCGCGCGCGCATGGATGTCGGCCTCGGTGAAGGCGCGCTTGGCCGCGGCCACCGTTTCGATCACTTCCTCGAGCGTCCCGCGCTCGCAATTGCAGCGCTCGAGAATGCAGGACTTGTCGAGATGGATGTGGGTCTCGACAAAGCCGGCGATCACCAGCCGGCCGTCGAGCTGTTCCTCCGCTGCGTCGGCGTCGATGCGGGCGGCGATGTCGACGATACGGCCCGCGCTGACGCCGATGTCGACCAGCGCCGGATCGCTTCCGGTCAGCCGGCCCTGACGCAGGATGAGATCGAGCGACATGGCGTGGGACCGCTATTGCGCCGCCTCGGTGCGGCCGAGATACGCCGCCTCGAGCTCGGGGTCGTCGGCCAGTCCCGTCGCGTTGTCCGAGCGCACGATCTTCCCCAATTCCAGCACATAGCCGCGGTCGGCGACGGTGAGCGCCAGGGCCGCCATCTGATCGACCAGCAGAATCGTGACGCCTTCATCGCGCAAGCCGGCGAGGATGTCGAACAGCTCGTTGATCATCGCCGGTGCGAGGCCGAGCGAGGGCTCGTCGAGCAGCAGGATGCGCGGCTTGGCCATCAATCCACGCGCGATCGCCAGCATCTGCTGCTCGCCGCCGGAGAGGAGCCCGGCGCGGATCGTGAGCCGCTCCTTCAAGCGCGGAAAGCGTTCCAGCAACCCCGCGATCTCGTCGTCGCGGTCGGCGTCCTTGCGGCTGTGCGCGCCGAGCACGAGGTTGTCGAATACGCTGAGCTCGGGGAAGACTTGCCGGCCCTCCGGCACGAGCGCCAGTCCGCGCCGCACGATCTGGTGGGTCTCGAGCTCGTTGATCGGGACGTTGTCGAGGACGATGGCGCCGTCGACCGGGCGCAGCAGTCCCGAGATCGCGCGCATGGTGGTCGACTTGCCGGCGCCGTTCGAGCCGATGATGGTCACCATCTCCCCCGGGCGCACGTCGAGGCTTACATTGTCGAGGACGGGCGCGGCGCCATAGCCGGCGGTGAGCTTGACGGTGGTCAGCACCGCGTCATGCGCGCCGCTCCACGGCGTGGTGCGCGGGCGTGCGCGCATTTCGCCGCCACCGAGATAGGCCTTGAGCACCCTGGGGTCGTGGCGGACCTCGATCGGTGATCCGGCAGCGATGCGCACGCCGGCATCGAGCACGATCACAGCGTCCGAGATGCCCATCACCAGCAGCATGTCGTGCTCGACCAGGATGACGGCGATGCCGAGATCGGCGATGCGACGGATGAGCCGGCTCAAGGCGTCCTTGTCCGAGCGCATCAGGCCGGCGGCGGGCTCATCGAGCAGCAGCACGCGCGGACGCATGGCCAGCGCACGTGCTATCTCGACCAGCCGGCGATCGACGTGCGGGAGGTCGCCCGCCGGCGTCGACAGCGATCCGTGATAGCCGACGAAGGCAAGCAGCGCCTCGGCGGCGTCGCGATCGCCGCGCGATGCGGCGTCTGCCGCCATGCTGCCGAGCCGGCCGCGCCGCAACGCGATCAGCACGTTGTCGACGATGCTCATGGTGGCGAACAGCTTGGTGGTCTGATAGGTGCGCGCGATGCCGGCGCGCGCCACCTTCCAGGCCGCGCGGCCGGCCAGCTCACGCTCGCCGAGCCGGATGCTGCCGCTGTCGGGGCGGTAGAACCCGCCGATCAGGTTGAGCACGGTGGTCTTGCCGGCGCCGTTGGGGCCGATCACGCTCGTCACCTTTCCGGGCGGAGCGGTAAAGGTGACGGCGGTCGCCGCCTTGATGCCGCCGAAGGTGATGCCGAGGTCGCGCACCTCGAGTGCGCCAGGTCTATCTGCGGGCGTGAGGAACCCGCCGATATCGAATGGAGTCGAAACGGCCATCGCCGAATCCCGGCGTGGCCACAGGCGCGCCAGCAGGCCGAGCACGCCCTCAGGCGCAACCCAAAGGATCACCAGCAGCGCGGCGCCGAAAAAGAGCAGCCGATATTCCGCGAGGCCGGACAGGAGCTCGGGCAGAACGACGCTCACCAACGCCCCGACCACCGGGCCGAAGGTCCAGCCCGCGCCGCCGACGATGACGGCGAACAGAAACAGGATCGACTGCGAGAACGGAAACGAATCCGGCGCCACGAACATCAGCAGCGGTGCGAAGATCCCTCCTGCCAGTCCCGTGAAGACAGCGGAGAGGGAAAATGCCGCGGTCTTGACGATCACCGGATTGAGGCCGATCGAGCGCGCGGCGGGTTCGGCGTCGCGCACCGCCACCATCGCCATGCCCCAGCCGCTGCGGGCGAGGCGGTGGAATGCGTAGAGTGATGCGCCCGCGAGCGCGACCGCAAGCATCGCCATTTCGCGCTCGGAAAAGATCAGTGCACCGATCGACGGCGGCGGGATGCCCATGAGGCCGTTTGAGCCGCCCGTCAGGGTGCGCCACTCGATCGTGCCGTGCTGCACGATAAAAGCAAAGGCGATCGTGACCATGGCGAGATAGGGGCCGGTGACGCGCAGGGCGGGCAGCGCGAGCACGAAGCCCACGATGCCGGCGACGGCGCCCGCGAGCGGCAATGCGATCCAGAAGTCGACGCCCTTGAGCGTGAGGATGGCGACCGTGTAGGCGCCGATCGCGTAGAAACCGACGTGCCCGAGCGACACCTGCCCGGTCAGTCCGAGCAGAATATTGAGCCCGACGCCGACGACCGCGGTCAGGGCCACGAGCGCGAGGACGAACGGCGTGTAACCATCGGACTTCGCCGCCAGCAGCAGGCCGGCGGCGGTCAGCACGACGATGGCAAGCGGCAAAACGTTGCGTCCGGCGTCGATCCGCATCGTCAGACCTTGTTCACGGCCGCGCGCCCCATGAGCCCGTTGGGCATGAAGGCGAGGGCGAGAATGACGACGCTGAACACGACGATCTGGGTATAGACGGAGCCGAGGTAGGCGGTGACCAGCGCCTCGATCAATCCATAGGCGAGGCCGGCGAGCATCACGCCCGAGGCTGACGTGATACCGCCGAGGATCGCGACCGCGAACGCCTTGATGCCGAACAGCGTGCCCATGTCGGAATGCACGCTGAACAGCGGTGCGATCAGGAGGCCCGCCAGGCCGGCGAGCGCGGTGGAGATCATGAACGACACGGTGACCGCGAGCCGGACGTTGATGCCCATCAGCTTGGCGGCGTCGGGGTTCTGCACCACCGCAAGCAGGGCCTTGCCCAGGCGGGTACGGGAGAACACCACTTGCAGCAGGATCGCTATCGCGATCCCCGCCACCGGGATGACGAGCTGCAGCGGATAGACGCCGGCGCCGAAAATCTGCACCGGCTTGGTCGCGAGCACGGAGGGAAAGCCGCGCGGTTCCTTGCCGAAAGTGAAGAGCACCAGGTTGTCGAGCACGATGCCGCCCGCCACCGTGGCCATCAGCCACGCGTTCGAGCCGCGCTCGGCAAACGGACGCACCAGGGTGCGCTCGATCACGGCGCCGGCCAGCGCGCAGGCGGCGAGCGCGGTCATGGCCGCCAACGGCAGCGGCCAGCCCAAGGTGACCGCGAACGTGTAGCCCAGCACGGCGCCCAGCATCATGGCCGAGCCCTGGGAGAAGTTGACCGTGTTGGAGACCACGTAGGTGACGTGAAAGCCGAGCGCGATCAGGCCGTACATGCTGCCGAGGCCGAGACCAGAGATGACAGCCGAGGTCAGCAGCATGTCAGTGCGCTCGCATGAAGCCGAAAGGGCAGCGACGATATTCGCCGCTGCCCCTTCATGACGGCAGAGGCGTCAGTTCGTCAGCGGAAGGATCTCATCGCCTTTGAAGTAGGTGAAGAGATAATCCGACGCAGCCAGAGCATCCTGGTTCGTGGGCGTGAACGGCTTCTGGTAGGTCTTGATCAGCCCCTCGTACTTGTCGATTACGTAAAATCCCTCGCGGACCTTCGGGCCTTCGGTCGAGCCGGCCTTGGCAATCGCGAGCGCGGTCAGATGCATCGCATCATAGGCGTTGGCAATGCCGACTGCCGGGGTGACATCGGCAAGCGACTTGATCTCGGGATATTTCTTCTTCAACGCGTCCAGCAGCGCGGTGGCCTTGGGGCTGGAATTGCCGGAAAAGCTGAAGGTCTGGATGAAATGCACCTTGGCCGCGCTCGGTCCTGCGAGCTCGGTGAAGCGTCCGCCCGACGGGCCCCAATGGGAGACGATCGGAACGTCCCAGCCCATGCGGTCGAGCGATTTCACCACCTGCGCCGATGGCGCCACGTTGGCCACCAGCAGGAGCACGTCGCTGCCAGCCTGCTTGAGGCGACTCAACTGCGGCACGACGTCGACATCGTTGGTCTCGAACTTTTCAATACCGGCGTAGGGCAGGTTCTTGGCTGCGAGCGCCGCCTTAAGACCCTTCTCATTGGATTCGCCCCACGGATTGTTGATCAGGATCAGTCCCGGTTTCTTGGCGCCGTACTTCTTGATCGCATAGTCAACCAGGGCAACGTCGACGAGGTCATCGACCGCCGACACCCGAAACACATAGTTCTCGGCCGCGCCGTTCTGGGTGATCGGCGTGCCGGCCGCCCAGACGCCCATGAACGGCACCTTGGCCTGGTTGGCGAACGGCACGATCGCGATCGAGACCGGGGTATCAAGGCCGCCGAACAATGCCGCGACTTTCTCGCGCTGCACCAGCTCACGCGCGGCGAGCACGCCCTTGGCGGGATTGCTCTCGTCGTCGCGGACGAGCAACTCGACCTTCTTGCCAAGCACACCGCCCTTGGCGTTGATCTCGTCGATGGCGAGCGAGAGCCCGCGCACGATCGCCTCGCCCGACTTGGCGGACTGGCCGGACATGGCGGCGACAAGGCCGAGCTTCACTGTTTCCTGGGCGTGGACCGGAGCGGCGGCGAAAAGCGTCATCAGGCCAAGTGCCGCAAGCGCTCGCGCGAAGGGCTTTCTGAGGGACATGGGAAACCTCTCCGTCAATGGGCGATGCCTTGAAACAGGCAAGCCGCGTGCCAAACCGTATCCACTGAATCGGCGATAAAATCCCCAGTTTGCCGGTGTCGAACGCTTATCCAAGAGGCAATATTGGCAGCGAGCCGCCGCTATTGTATGCAGTATTGTATACGATATCATAGCAGATCGCATGCTATTTCTGGTCCGGATTGTGCATAGTGAGCCGGCGATCATCATCCTGGAGACCGTATCATGCCAAACGCCCGCGCGAGCGCTGTCGCAACCATCGGCGAAACCCCCGATGCGGCCGGGGTCGTAAAGGCCTTCCTGCACGCGTCGATGGTGCCCGATCCCCAGACCGCCGCGCTCTACATCGCCGACGATCTCGCCATCACCTTCACCGGCGGCCGCAAATATCGCCATCCGCGCGAGACCACGGCGTTCAACGCCAAGCGCTACAAGTGGGTGAAGAAGAAAATGGAGCGCTCCGACGTGGTGGCGGGCGAGGGCGAGACCATCGTCTACAATCTCGGCACGCTCTACGGCGAATGGCCGGACGGAACCCCCTTCGAAGGAAACCGCTACGTCGACCGCTTTGTCGTCCGGGACGGCAAGATCGTGCAAATGGATGTATGGAACGACAGTGCCGAGCGGCTCCTGACCAAGGCGGGGATCGAGGCTTAGTTTTCTGTCGCCTTCGGACCTGACCCCGATTCGGAGAGGACACAGGGTTCGCATCGATGCCGAGTGAGCGGCCTACCGCTTGACGCGCGCGCGCGCCTGCCGGCGCAACCTCGCCGGAGCATCGTCAGCGTAACGCGCCAGAATGGTCTTGATGTCGTAGTCGCGCGGCGGACGCGACACGATCAGGGCGCGTCCCGCGACGGCCTCCAGATGCTGGTCCATCACCGCGGTCGCGCGGTCGGCATCGCCGGCGGCGAGCGCGGCGATGATGGCGCGATGCTCGCTCACCGCGCACTCCGCGGAATGAGGCCGGCTGTAAAGCGC
>Ga0207648_10006050_pt1 | contig 12067 bp, 7 predicted proteins | sample KBSMisM32_FD_184310 | JGI IMG/M metagenome (GOLD analysis project Ga0207648, IMG submission 184310) | Miscanthus rhizosphere microbial communities from Kellogg Biological Station, Michigan, USA - KBS Miscanthus M3-2 (SPAdes) (version 2) | ecosystem: Host-associated > Plants > Roots > Rhizosphere...
CACTCGTTGAAAGATGCATTTTTTTGCACCTGGAAGGAAATAAGTATTGTTGGCAAATCCCGGATTAAAAACGGACCTATGGGATTCCTGTATCAGGTGAAGTTCAGGAGAATTATTATACGAACTAAGAAGTTGTATTTTTTTCCGGGTTGCACTGAATTCATTTTCGTCATCGTCGTCGTCATCATCATCAAACAATGAAATTTCATCGAACCCAAAATAGATTTGTAGGGCAGATATCGCTTTTTCATTGCCGTTTGATTGGCTGGTAGTAGATGCGGCCATCCAATTACCCGTTCCGGCATTGACGAATACCGGTTCCCTTACGAACAGGGAACATAAGAATATTGAAAAGGTAACGAGTAATTTCATTAACAGGCAAAAATAATACGACGCATTAATATATTGAAATATTTGCCTGAAAATCAATTCAAAATAATGATTCGTTAATAGGGTTTACTCTGCTTTGTACTGTGAAAACTTGTTATTACTATTAGCGTGGAAACTGTGCTTAACTACCATTGGTTAGCACAGGAATGAAAGTTTATCCATCCGGTAAAAGCCTGCCTTTTCTTTTAAGACGGCTTTTACCAGACTGGAATCATGCCGAAAGTTGGTGATAGACAGGAACTCCAGTTCTAAAATTCAGGTTAGCAACGGCACGCTCTTATACTTCCCAGCCTCAATGATCATAATTTCATTGGTAGGAAGGGCCTTTAGTTTAGGGTGTTTCAATGATCATTCTGCTACGAATATCAGAGCCTGGTTACCGCAAAAGGTTAAGAAAATGGTGGCTCTAATTCCATACAAAATAAGGTTAATGATTAGGGCCCTGCAAAGCGTTTAATGGCACTCAATGGTTATTAACAAATATAGAAACCTGAAATTCTAAACAAACACCTATTGTGTAACCGTGTAATTTTTCGAAAATAACGTGCAGGATTGCAGGATGCGGTTGTGTTCCTGTATTACTTGTCCCACCAGACTTTGCCATACAATCCGTCTGTTCCACTGAACTGTCGCTGCACCGCATCCTGGTAATTTACCGCATTATTAAATACCTCATTGGGTGGGTAAGAATGCCGTAATGGTATTTCACGGCCACCTGGTTTTACCAGGTTATCCGGGAAACCGGTCCTTCTCCATTCGGCCCAGGCTTCATACCCATGCATGAACAAATGTACCCAGCGCTGCATACCGATCTGTTTCATGGCATTGGCTGGATCATAGGTGATGCCCGGCGATGCCATTAATGCTGCCACTCCGGTATTGCTGCCAGTCCATTGACGAACGGATTGATCTATTGCCAGATCATAGTTTGTTTTGGCTGTTGCATCACCACCAGGGATCCATCCGCGTAAAGCAGCCTCTGCTTTGGCAAATAATACCTGGGCATAGGTAACCAGGTAAATGGGAGAATTTTGCGCATAGATGGCTGTACCCATCAATGAAACTCCGGTTGTATTGGGCAATCCAACCGTAGTACCAAATGGAAGACCCTTATAAATATTGGTATTTGTCTTCTTGCCATAAACAGGCAGCCTCGGATCATTCACCGGGTTCATATAATCTACCAGCGTTTCGGTTAGCGCCCACCATTCCCTGTTCTGATTCACCACCTGTCCATACCAGTAACTCTGGTTATTGGCATCAGCCAGATGTTTAAATACCAGGTTATCGGTATTGGCGGACATAACTCCATCTGTCAATGCCTTATTGAATTCAGCATTGGCCCTGGTTGCATTCACCTGTGACAGGCGAAGTGCTGCCAGTAAGTGAATGGAATTTCCAAGTCGCTTCCACTTACCAATATCACCACCATAGACAATGTCGTTAGCTATGTTCCCCGATACTATCATGGCATTGGCATCACTCAGCATTTTGAATATACTATCATAGATCGCCTCCTGCTTATCATATACAGGGCTGAAATCATCCTGTCCTTTTAATGATTCAGTAAAGGGTACATCACCCCAACGATCTGTTATATGCCAGAAATAATAAGCCTTCAGGATCTTTGCAACTGCTATTTGGTTAACAACAGGACCCTCAGTAGGAGTAAGTTCCGAAGTCAATACTTTTTGAAGATTGATCAATGGTCCCTGGTACAAAGAATAAAAATTAGTTCCTCCATCGGGGTAGAGTGACCCACCGGGGTATTGCGTTTCTGCCAGGTACTGTCCATGAAACTCTGCCTGTGGCGATGAACTCAGGGTAGGAAGCGATAGTATGGAATTATTGATCAATTGTGCACCCGATGCCTTGTTAGGCAAATTGGGATTGGTATTAATATCCGCATCGAATTTATTGCAGGCGGTCAGCAATAAGCCAACGGCCATAATGCTATATATCTTCTTCATGCGCGTTATTTTAAAAGATTACGTTTAGGTTAATGCCATAGGACCTTACTGTATTGGCCTGTCCGGATTCATACCAGCTGATGGATTGCCCGCCAGTAGATAGTTCGGAAGGATCCAGGCCTTTCGGTGCTTTCTGCCAGATCATAACAGGATTTCTTGCGATCAGTGCTACGGTTACTGTGCTTAATGGCAATTTCCCTATTCTTAATTTGGAAAAACTATATCCCAGTTTTATTTCTCTCAGTTTGATATAGGATGCATCGTACAGCCATTCTTCGTATACATGTGTACCCAATGTGGTGCGGTAATAGGCTCTTGCATCTACATATGTATCCACTACCTGCTTGGTAGCTGCAGATATTCCGGTAATATGATACCCTCCACCATTTGCGAGGTCATCACGCACATTCTTTCCTTTATCATTGATGGCGGCGGTTTCTTTTGCCATACCGGTTTTAGCCAATAGCATTTTAGACCGACTGAAGAATTGTCCTCCATATTGAAAATCGATATTGGCACTTAACTCAAATCCATAGATCCGGAACATATTCTGTAAACCCCCGGTATAATCCGGCAATACACTACCGAAATTATAAGTGGCATCCGTATATAATGGAAGATTATTTGTACCGAGTAATACCATTCCTGTGGCTGGATCACGTTGATAAGCTTTTCCCACCAGGCTTCCAAATGGCTTTCCAACATAAGAATTCAGGAAACTGGTTACACTGGAATAAGTAGTGGAGCCATACGCATAAACATTTGTGCCGGGGTATAATTCAACAATCATGCTCTTGTTGCGGGCCAGGTTAAATACGACATCCCAGGATAAGTTCTTTGATTTCAATGGTGATCCAGTCAATGTTAATTCAATTCCCTTGTTCTCTATCAAGCCGGCATTAATAGTAGTGGAAGCATAACCACTTGCACCTGATACATCCAGCTTAATAATCTGGTTCTTGTTCTTCTGTTCATAATAAGTGAAATCAATCCCAAATCTTTTGTTGAAGAACTGAAGGTCAATACCTGCTTCATAAGAATTTGCAAAAGAAGGTTGGATATTGGGGTTAGCCAGGTTATCCGGTACGGAAAGCGTATTAATAGGAGGGGTGGAAGTGTATACAGTCCCTACCGCATATGTGAATGATGTTTCATAAGGACTGAGATCTGAACCGGCTTTTGCATAGCTTAACCTGATCTTTCCAAATGAAAGCGGCTTCCATTTGATCAATTCACTAAAGGCGAAACTGGTAGAAACAGAAGGATACCAATAGGAATTATTGTGTGCTGCCAGTGCTGATGAATTATCATTCCGCAAAGTTCCATCAATGAAGTATGTATTGCGGTACCCCAGTGAAACTAACCCGTAAAGGCTCCTGATCTCTTTTCGTAATAGATATGACCCTACGGCAGGGCGGTCAATGGATGCGGCTATATTATAAAAATTGGGAGATGACAATCCTCCTACGGTAGCTTCTGTTACCTCGGTATACCTTCTTTTATAAATATTCCCTCCAAGATTTGCATTGATGGAAAATTCATCAAAAGTTTTATCATATGAAGCCAGGAATTCATAATTCAGTTCCCTGTTCTGGTATTTACCTACTGAATAGGCTGCAGTTCTTCTTCCACCCACTGCTGTTTTCTCTTCTATATTCTGTGTATACATATCACCGCGTGCAAATCCTGCTATCTTTAGTCCGGGCATCAGCTGATAGGTCAGTCCCACATCACCAAAGAACCTGTCCCGGTTATCAGTAGATGGATTTTCATATCCTTCAAAGAAAGGATTGTTCCAGTAAAGAGGGTTGAAATTGGTGATCTCACCTGTGGAAGCACTTGGACGGTTCAGGTTCCAGTTCTTGAAAGTGCCATCAGGATATTTATAATCCTTTAATCGTTTCATATCCACATTGCGCTGGAACCACTGCACTATATACCGTGCTCCATATTCTGATCCCTGGGTGGGACGTTGAGCTTTATTGGTGGCATAATTGAGGTTGGTTGTAATGTTCAGTTTTTTGGTGAGATCCAATCCTGCACTGATACCCAGGTTATTTCTTTTTAACCAGGTATTGGGTTCAATACCATTTATACGGGTATCATTGAAGCTAAGGCGGAAAGTGCTGTTTTCATTACCCCCGGAAACATTGATGCCGTTATTGATTGTATTTCCTGTGCGATAATAGTCCTCAATATTATTGGGATGGGGGATGAAAGGTGTGAGCTTTCCATATTCCGCATCCTGGGGATAGAAGCTGAATACCTGTCTCACTTCAGTCCCATCCATTTTTGGTCCCCAGCTTTCATCCACACTCATGTCCACATATTTCTGTCCATTGGGCAGTGTTCTCCATGTTTGTGATGATCCACCTCCATATACATTTTGTAATGGAAAGAAATTGCCTGCCTTTTCAAGAGATGCTGCGGAGTTCAATTGCACATTAACTTTTTTGGCGCCTTTCTTACCTTTTTTGGTAGTGATCATAATTACACCATATTGTCCACGTATGCCATAAAGGGCAGAGGCAGAAGGACCCTTCAATACATTCACAGTTTCTATGTCTTCAGGGTTTACATCCTGACTTACATTACCAAGGTCAGCTTTATCGCTGCCTGCAAAATTTGCATTGGAGATAGGAGTGCCATCCACTACAATCAATGGTTGGTCTGTACCTGCTATAGAATTCACACCGCGTATCTTGATCTTTTGCGTACCACCCATACTCGCACCTGATGAACCTGTAACCTGTACACCGGCGATCCTTCCTGCCAGTGATCCCAATACATTCTGTTCCTTGGTAAGGGTGAGGTTATCGCCTTTTAATTCCTGTGTGGAATAACCAAGTGATCTTTCTTTTCTTGATATGCCCAGTGCAGTAACAACAACTTCACTGAGATTATCATTTTTATCCCTGAGCTGTAGACTTATTTTTGCTTCACCACCATCTGTTACAGTTACCTCTTTTGATTCAATTTCAAAGCCAATGGCAGATATCTCCAGTTTGTAATTTCCTGCATTCAGGCCAGTAATGGTAAACTCTCCATTTTGATTGGCAATGGTTCCCTTATTGGTGCCGGCAATTGTAATGGAGGCATTGGGAACGGGCTGACCATCCTGTGTGGTGATACGTCCACGAATGCTTCCATCAAAAGGCTGCGGATCAGGATTGGCAACCAGGACATTTACATTTAGGTTGACGCGGATCCTGCTTATAACTATATTGGAATTGACCAGGTCATATTGAAGTCCTGTATTCTTCAAAAGATCAGTCAGTATCCTGGTAAGGGCAATATTGCTGGCCTCGTAGCTGATATTGTTAAAGGGACTAACATCATTAGTCTTGTAGGTAAATGGAAGCTTTGTCTGCTTCTCGATCTTTTGCAGGGCCGTTTTGAGGGTAACATTCCTGAATTGAACTGAAACCATTACCTTATCAAGGTCCTGGCCCTTGCCATTACCAGCTATCAATAATCCGCTTACAGAAAGCAAAATTGCCAGAATCGAAGCTCTCATAAGTAATGCTTTTGTGCTTAGCATCTGTAAAAGAAGGGATTGTATCCGTTCTCTTTCAGGCAGGGCAAGTGTGTGCGGTTTAACATACAAAATCATAGTTTTGATTGTTTTAATAATTCTAGAAGGGATTATTTAAAATGAAAGGTCGTTCCCGGGTGCAACCGGGGCGACCTTATTTATTAGCAACACTAAGTAGGTGATAAGTTAATGTGTGACATAGCAGTTGTTTTAGCAGTTATTGAATAATATAGTTGTCTCCGTCTTTAGACAGTTTTGAATCATTGACCTTGCAGAGTATCTGTAATGCCTGTTCAACCCCGATTTCTTTTTTGAAAGAGGTAGAAATATGAAGGCCTGCAATAACAGGATCCACCAGTTGGATATTTACATTGTAAATGCGTTCCATATCCGAGATGATATCAATCAATGCCTCATCGTCATAAACAATATTGCCCTGTTGCCATCCCGCAATCTGTTCTGTGGGCACAATCTTTTCTGATGAGCTTGAATCACTTTCGTTAAGCCTTAACTGTTGCCCTTTTGTAAGTGTGATCTCCCATCCGTCTTTGCGGGTGATCTTTACTTTACCCCGGGTAACAGCAATGGTGATAATCTTTTCTCCCGGGTAAGCCTTGATATTAAAGGCAGTTCCCAAAACAGTAGTGGATACGGTACCTGTGTGAATCACAAATGGAATTTCTTCGGCATGCTTTACATCAAAATAGGCTTCGCCCGAGAGATAAACTTCCCTTTTCTTTTTATCAAACTGGTCAGGGTATTCCAGTGAAGTAGCTGCATTCAGCCATACCTGTGTACTGTCTTCCAGTAACAGGAATTTAGATTCTGAACGATTGGTTCCTTTTTTCGTAAGAGCTGTCCCGATGGCTAACGGGTGGGTTTTTTCATTGGAGGATCTGGTGGTTAACCAGAGAATGCCGACAGCTATGATTATTGCGGCTGCTACTGCGTAGCGCGCAAAGCTTTTTCTTTTTGTAATGGACTTTGTAGGTACGATCCAATCGGGTTCGGTTGAAACAAGTCGCCCTTCCTCATTAACGTGGGTAGGGATAATATCACTATTCTCCAGGCTGTTATAAACTTTCCTGATCAGGTCCCGCAATTCATCATCATATTTTGCCTGGTTAACGTATGCAAGAAACTCTTCCAGTTCATTCCGTGAGCAGGTATTTTCCAGGTAGCATTTGAAAAGATAGTGTAGTCTTTCTTCCATAATGGCAGTAGGGATTGGCCCTCTCTTAGAGAATGACGAAACAGACGCCGGGTTTTCCTATTGGAAAAGAAAATAATTTTTAGATAGGGATTACCAGAGCTTGATATTCCTGGTCAGGAAATTTCTTACGGATTGGATAGCGGTGGATAGCTGGTTCTTTACCGTATGTTTGGAAAGCTGGAGTTCATCAGCGATCTCCCGGTAGTTCATACCGTTCTCTTTATTGAGCTGATAGATGAGCTTTCGTTGAGGAGGTAACTGGTCGATTGCCTTTTGAATGATCTGGTTGTATTCTTTAGCTGCAAGATATTGTTCTGATTCATTGACGATCTGCTGCAACTGGTTCCATATCCTTTCTTTTAAGCGATGATCTGCAGAAGCCTTTCGAAGGAGATCTATGATCTTGTTCTCTGTAACCCGGTATAACCATGCCTCAATATTCAGAATGGAGGATAACTGGTTGCGCTGATCCCATAGTTTTAAAAAAACTTCCTGGATAATATCCTTGGCTAATTGATCAGACTTGGTGAGTTTGAGGGCGAGAGTATAAAGTTTATGTTCATGTTTTCGGAATAGTTCCGAAAACATGAATTCCAGTTTTTTCTCATTAGCAGTGTGAACGTTTTGGTCCAAAGCAGGCGCTTTTTTCTAAAGTAGGATTTTTTAGCGTTGAAACCTGCAGTGTTAATAATGCAAAAAACGGCAGAAAGCCGCATTGATTTTAATTCTGCGTGGTGGAAGTATGAACTTTATAGTGTTGATATTCTGGTATCTGAGTCTTCTCCTTCGATGCTCCTTCGGTCATCCTTCGATTCTCCATCGAATTTTAAGCTCAAATCAAGCTCAATACCGAAGGATTACCGAAGGATAACCGAAGGTTTACCGAAGGAAGGATAAGTCTTTTTTGCAGGTTAATGCTTGAATTGGTAGAACAGTCCGAACTGCCAAACCCTGTTTTTCAGGTCAGTTGATTCACTCTTGCTGATATCTGATATACCCAGGTTATAACGGGCGTCTATACCAACGCCAGTCCCTGGAAAAAGATATCCTGCTCCAAATGTCCAGGCAAAATCGGTGTTTTTGTACCCATTGTCCGTGTCAATCTCAACATCTCCGGTTTTTGCTTTGGAACTTGTTAGAATTCCAAGCTGGGGACCAGTTTGCAAGCGAAAGCCATTAGCAAACATGTACTGCCCGAGTACAGGGATATTTATGTAATTGACCTTTGCTTTAGTGCCATTGTTAAATTCTGCTCCCTGCATGGAATACACAACTTCTGGTTGAACAGCCCAATTCTCATTGAGGTGAATATGTGCAAGTGCACCAACATTCAAACCTGCTTTAGAACTGGAATTAGGAGAAGCATCATCATTAAAATTTGCGAGGTTAACTCCTGCCTTAACCCCGAATTGAACCTTCTGGGCGTAAGCAGCATTGGCTGCAACAGCCACAACTGCTAATAAAATAATCCGTTTCATGTAATTAAGTTTTCTTAGGTATTACAAACCAAAGACCAAAGGGACCCCCTGGTTATCCCCATTAACCACCAAATAACCAGGAAGCCCCAGATCACTGGTTTTGAGTGGCTTAACCGCCTTTTTTCTTATGTTAAGTAAGTATGAATAAAGAAAGGCGAATTACCGGGGGAATTATGCGTACGAAACGGGAAAAATCGACTCACCTTTTTTTTAAGATTCTAAATTTGTCTGTCCAATTCCCCTCCCTTGAACTGTTATTATAGTATAACATGATTCAAAAACAAATAAAAAATTAGTTATGCAAGAGTACATGTTGATTTTCAGACACCAGGATGGGAGCAAACTTGCCTCTCCGGAACAAATGCAGGTATGGATGAAGCAAACCATGGATTGGATTGGTGGCATTGCCGCACAAAACAAATATGTAGAAGGTAATGGCCTGCCTTTCGATGATGCCAAAGTAGTTCATCACAATAAAACTGTAACCAATGGTCCGTTTGGCGAGATCAAGGAAACATTGGGAGGTTATGTAGTGGTGAAAGCTGCTTCAGTTGAGGAAGCCTGTGAATTTGCAAAAGGCGCTCCTGTATTGCAGGGAGAAGGAAATACCGTAGAGGTAAGAAAGTTAGCAAGGAGATGACGAAGGAACTGATACCGCATCTATTCAGGACTGAGTTCAGCAGAATTGCGGCTGTACTGGTAAAGTATTTAGGTATCGGTAATATGGAAATGGCAGAAGATATTACAAGCGAAACCTTTTTATCTGCCCTTGAAACCTGGACCTATAAAGGCATACCCGAAAATCCAACCGCCTGGTTATACGTAGTAGCCAAAAACAAAGCGAAGAATTATTTATCACGCAACCAGGTATTTCAGCAAAAGATCGTTCCGGTATTAAAGAATTCAGATACAGTTATAGCTGAAGACGAAATTGACCTCTCAGAGAAAAACATATCGGATAGTCAGTTGCAAATGATATTTGCAGTTTGCCATCCTTCCATACCGGCTGAATCCCAAATTGGATTGGCATTGCGCATCCTTTGTGGATTTGGAATTGATGAGATCGCTAATGCATTTTTGACAAATAAGGAAACTGTCAATAAGCGACTCTTTCGCGCCAGGGAAAAACTGCGCACTGAAAATATCCAGGTGGAGTTTCCACAGGAAGCTGAATTACCGGGGCGCATGGATGCGGTATTACTCACGCTTTACTTATTATTCAATGAAGGCTATTATTCAGAAAGCCAGGATGTGATATTGCGGGAAGATCTTTGTTTTGAAGCCATGCGACTGGTAAAACTCCTTATCGACAATGAATCGACTAATCTTCCCAACGTAAATGCATTATTTGCCCTGATGTGTTTTCATGCCAGCCGCTTTGCTGCAAGAAAAAATGATAATGGAGAAATTATTCTTTATGAAGACCAGGATGAGAATCTGTGGGACAGGGAACTGATTGCACGCGGTGTTTATTACCTGCACCAGGGTTCAACTGGTAATAAAATTTCCCGGTATCACCTGGAAGCCAATATCGCTTACTGGCATACCATCAAAGAAGATACTGCTGAAAAATGGGAAACCATCCTGCAGTTATATAATCACCTGCTGACACTGGAGTATTCTCCAATAGCTGCACTTAACAGAACATTTGTATTATCAAAGGTAAAAGGCAAGGGAGCAGCCATTGAAGAAGCGGAAAAGCTTAAACTGGATAACAATCATTATTACTTCATGCTCCTGGGTGAATTATATTCCGGGATAGATCAGAGCAAAGCAAAAGAAAACTTCGAGAAAGCCTTGCACCTCGCAAAGAATAATTCGGATAAAGCATTAATTGAGAAAAAACTGACCCTATGTCAATAACTATCAGGATTTTTATTACCTGCCTGATACAAATCCCATTGAATATCGGGACTGTCACGATTTTTGTACTTAAGCGGATATGAAACAATCCAGCAGGTGGGCGATATTATCAGGAGTGGTTTTGGCAATGTTACTTTCCTCACTCGATCAAACAATTGTTGCTACCGCCATGCCCACAATTGTGCAGGAATTGCATGGACTTGAACATTTCAGTTGGGTATTTACCGCCTATATGCTTGGCTCAACTATCACTGTTCCCATCTATGGCAAGTTGTCTGATATTTTTGGGAGAAGGAATCTTTACCTGATTGGTATTGGAATCTTTTTATCAGGATCCATATTATGTGGTCTTGCACAGGATATGACGCAATTGATATTTTTCCGCGCATTGCAGGGTATAGGTGGAGGCGCAATGATGGTTAATTCTTATGCTATCATTGGGGAAATATTTCCCCCGGCAGAAAGGGGAAAATACCAGGGAATGATCGGTGGTGTATTTGGATTAAGCAGTATTGCAGGACCATTATTAGGTGGATGGATCACAGATAATTTTTCATGGCGCTGGGTTTTTTATGTCAATATCCCTATAGGTATTATTGCATTGATTGTATTGGCTTCCGCATTACCTAAACTGGTGCCACATGCAAGGAGCAGGATCATCGACTGGTGGGGAGCCTTGTTTATTATTGCTACGCTTATCCCGTTATTGCTGGCTCTGGTATGGGGTGGGAGTGTGTATGGATGGTCTTCCATGATAATCATTGGTTCCTTTATTACAAGCCTTGTATCGCTGATAATTTTTATTTCCATTGAAAGAAAAGCAGCCAACCCGATACTATCATTGGGTTTATTCAGGAACAGTGTTTTTATAGTATCAGTTTGTTGCCTGTTCTTTACCACCATGGCCATGTTCGGGGCAATTGTATACATTCCAATATTTTCACAGGGAGTAATTGGCAGGTCGGCCACACATGCAGGACTGGTGCTTACACCTTTAATGATCTCGCTTATTACCGCATCAACAGTGAGTGGAAGGATCATATCCCGAACTGGAAAGTATAAAGCACTGGCAATAGGAGGAACGGCCATTATCCTGGCAGGATTGCTCTTTTTCTCTACGGTTGACAGCACTACTACCAATGGAGAACTGGTTCTTCGTATGATCATCCTTGGCATTGGTCTGGGTACTACCATGCCCATCTTCACGTTGGCTGTTCAAAGTGCATTCCCTAAAGAACGATTGGGAGAAGTAACAGCCGGCTCTCAATTATTCCGCAATGTGGGAGGAACTGTGGGCACTGCAGTGCTGGGTGGAATTATGAATATCCGGTTAACGGAACAGATGGATCAATTGAAACAGGAACCATTCCTGGCAGAGATGAAACAATTTGACCTGGGACAAACTGCCAGTCATTTCGATGGAAGTTTTATTCAATCCGTATTAAACCAGGATAATCAGCAACATATTCGCACATTACTGGATAAATTACCACCTGTTTATCATTCAACCGCCATTGCCGATTTCAACCAGTTTATAAATTCTGCCAAAGCGGCTTTCAGTGATGCCGTGAGTGATGTGTTTCTTGTTGCATCTGGACTGATATCAGTAGCGCTTATT
>Ga0207648_10006051_pt1 | contig 12066 bp, 8 predicted proteins | sample KBSMisM32_FD_184310 | JGI IMG/M metagenome (GOLD analysis project Ga0207648, IMG submission 184310) | Miscanthus rhizosphere microbial communities from Kellogg Biological Station, Michigan, USA - KBS Miscanthus M3-2 (SPAdes) (version 2) | ecosystem: Host-associated > Plants > Roots > Rhizosphere...
TTATCTCTATCATTTCCACCTATTACCCTTACAAGAATGCCTTTTTTGGTTTCGCCACTAATTTTGAACACATCGTTGCCAGCCAAACCATATAATCGTAACTCTTTTGTTTCATCGGTCTTGAATGTGCGATAGTAATTGATAGTTCCTTTTTCGTTATAAACTACTACGCTCGTCAGTTCGTCATTAACCCTTGTTACTTCAAATACTTCGTTCTGGCTTGTACCCACTATATTCACTTCTTTTGAAAGAACATTGTAGTACTCTTTGGCATACTTATGCAAATTGTTCCTCCTGACCTTTAATTTGGCGATAGTCTCTTTACCAGAGATGGCAAATATTTCCTTTGGCATCTTACTGAATGCATCTTCGATCACTTTATCCGTGATCACTGTCTGCAATTCATCAGCGATGGTTAACCAGTCTGTCAGTATAAGACGAGTTGTAAAGCTTCTGTCCAGGTGACGGCCATTCATATTCAATCCGGCCACATCTTTAATGCTATAATCAAAATCCTGAACCTTACGGAGAGCCCATTTCTTTGTTGTCATTTGAGGGATCACACCATCAAGGCTGGAAAAAGCCTGGTCACGGTCACGGGGAATAGGCTGATAGAATATCTTATCATCTTTCTTAAAGCCAGCCCACATCCATTGATCTTCATGTCTGTCCCAATCTCCGATTAGCATATCAAATAATCTTGCTTTCAGGAATGCCTTTTCATCAACCTGGTGATTGGTATTGGAAAGTATTCTTTCAAACAGCTTTTCTGAATTAACTACATTCTTTGAATAGCCATAGGCCGGGTTGTTTTCTTCATTACCTGAAGGACGTTCTTCCAATAAGCAAAGTGTGCCACCAAAACTCTCTTTGAATTCACCCAATCTCTCCGTGGCTGGCACATACACCAGTTTGGGAGTGCTATGATAGATACCAGCGGTCTGAGCAAGTGATGCCACTACCATTGGTGCGAAAGGATTGCTTGATGAGATCTGATCCTGCACAATATCTTCTGCAAAAGTTCCTCTCAGTTCGGCTACTAATGCCTTGGAAGGGTCTTTGTTTACCGAGCGCAATACATATTGTTGTCCGTCTGCGCCATCCAACCTGAGTGATTTTGTTTGTAAACCACCTCCCATTTTCACAGGGGTCAAACCACCAGCGTAGGTATTGATATCTAGAATTTCAACATCAACAGCTGTTGCCCATTCTTTGCGGTAGTGATCTCCGAGGATTACTCGTTTGAATTTGCCTGCTTTATTGTATTCTGTATTTGCAGCTATTTTAATCGCTGCCGGGTTAGACCCCGAACCATTGTTCGGGGACTGCCCCAGGCCAGGAGTACATAGGAATAAACCCATTACCAGTAAGCCTGTTGTTGTTTTATTATTTAAATAATTTTTCATTGTTATTGCTTTGTAGCAGTTATTAATTAGTTGGCGCCGGCAATAAGTTAACCACCGGTGCTTCTTCTTTTTTCTTACGTGTAAACCGATCCTTGATCTTGTCGATGATCACATACATAACAGGTACTACCACAAGAGTTAGCAACATGGAACTTGTTAATCCACCGATCAACGCCAGGGCCATACCGTTCTTCCACTCAGCACCTGCACCACTTGCGAGTGCCAGCGGAAGCATACCGATCACCATCGCGATCGTTGTCATCAGGATCGGACGCAACCTTGTACGACCCGATTCAATCAATGCATCTCTTGTGGCCATTCCTTTTGCCTTCAACTGGTTAGTGTAATCCACTAACAGGATGGCATTCTTGGCAACCAGTCCTACCAGCATGATGATACCGAGGATAGAAAAGATGTTCAGTGATTGCATGGTCAATGCAAGTGCTAACAGCGCTCCTACCATTGCCACAGGAATAGAGAACAGTACAACGAAAGGATAGATATAGGAATCATACAATGCTACCATGATCAGGTACACAAATATGATTGAAGCGATCAGCGCCATTCCCATACTTCCAAAGGCATCAGCCTGCTGCTTCATGTTACCTTCATAAGAAATAGTCATGCCTTCAGGTAACGGATCTTTATCTACCAGTGCTTTAATTTCTGCACCGACTGTACCTTGCGGACGACCAACTACTTCACAGGAAACCGTAACTGAACTGATCCTGTCCTTCCGCTCAAGCTTTGCAGGTCCAATTGTTCTTTCAATTGCAGCAAACTGATCCAGGCGAATGGTTTGTCCCGCTGTATTCACAAAGGATAACTGGCTGAGCTCATCTGCTGACTGTCGATTGAATGCATCCAGTTTTACAGTGATATCATAGTCATACTGACCTTGTGTAAGTTTTGAATCGCTATTACCACTGAAGGCGAGATTAATTACACTCCCTACCTGGTCAAGGCGAAGTCCCAAAGCCATCATCTTTTCCTTATCCACCTTCACACTCACTTCAGGCTTATTATTTTCAATTGATACCTTTTGACTGGAAGTACCCGGAACCGTTTTCATTTTAGCCAGGATGGTATCAGCATATCTTAATAATTCGTCGACATGCTGTCCATTCAGAACTAACTGTATAGGCGCTTCACTTGTGCTTCCCATGATATCAACCTGGCTGGTAGTGATCTTCGCACCTTCAATTTTTTCTTTTAATTCTTTCAATAATATCTGTGAGAACTGTTCTGTGCTGAAAGAGCGTTTGCTTTTATCTACCAGTTTGATACTTACTTCAGCGAGATGTCTTTCACCCTGAGCAGAAAACTGATCATTACTCTTACCCATAGAAGAGAACACGTTCACTACTTCAGGTTTTGTAAGGATATATTGTTCAACTTCCTGGGTCTTAAGATTGGTCTGTTGAATGCTTGCATCTTTGGGCAATTCAACTTTTACCACCATTTCACCTCTATCGCCCATATTCACAAACTCATTCCCAATAAAGCCGGTACCTACCAGTGAAAATGATCCGACCAACAACGCAATTGTTGTTATCAAAATCCATCTCTTATGAGATAAACTCCATTTTAATAAAGAAGTATAGCTTTCTATCAGCTTGTTGATCCTTGCTTCTACCCAGAGGATGATACGTCCGCCGAGCCTCTTTTTGCTGGGGTGTGTCAATTTACCGAAACGGGAAACCAGTAATGGCGTCAGTGTGAAACACACAAACAGGCTCATCAGCGTTGATACTACTACCACCAGTGAGAACTGACGGAGGATATCAGCAATCAATCCATCAACCATGGTGATTGGAAGGAACACTACCACATCTACCAGGGTGATTGACATAGCGGTGAAACCAATCTCCTCACGACCTTCCAATGCCGCTTTACGTTTATCCTTACCCATTTCCATGTGGCGTTGAATATTTTCCAGTACCACGATACTGTCATCAACCAGGATACCAATTACAAGAGAAAGAGCCAGCAACGTCATCAGGTTAAACGTGAAACCAAATGCATGGATAGCGATATAAGTACTTACCAGTGATGCGGGGATTGCAATCATTACTATGATCGCATTGCGCATACTGTGGAGGAAAACGAGCATTACCAACGCCACTAGTATGATCGCCAGCAACAGGTCATGGTTTACTGCTTCTGCTGCTTTCAGGGTAAACTCTGATGAATCCTGTGCTATTGCAAACTTCAAACCTTCCTTCGCATATTCTTTTTCCAGTTTAACGATCTCTGCATGCACCTGCTCGCTGACCTCCACTGCATTTGCATCTGTTTGTTTATACATCAGCAGCCCGATAGCAGTAGTTGCATTAAAGCGGCTGATGGATTCAGTTTCTTTTATTCCATCGATCACAACTGCCACATCTTTCAGAAAAATGGTGCGGCCTTCACGATTGGTGATTACCACCTGTTCCAGGTCTTTCGGTTCTTTAAACTTACCTGCCAGGCGTATTGTAGTTTCATTAGAAAGATCTTTTACAGAACCAGCGGGGAAATCCAGGTTTGAACTTTCAATTGCTTTCAATACAGCCTGGGCATCCAGTCCAAATGATTCCAGTTTCTTTCTGTCGATATTTACACGTATCTGTCTTTCTTCACCACCCATGAGTCCTACATTAGCAACTCCAGCGAGTTTAGAAAGAAGTGGTTTAATGCGTTGATCAACGATCTCGTATAATTGACGGTTCTCAACTGTAGAGCTCACGGACATTTTCATGATCGGGGCCTCATCTACTGAGAACTTGGATATTTCAGGATCCTCGGCATCTTCAGGAAGATCAGAAGAAATACCATCCACTTTCTGCTGTGCATCCTGCATGGCCTGGTTGATATCTACATCTGATTTGAATTCTACGATAACCTTGGAGTTACCTTCAAACGAGGAGGATTTTATATTATCCAGCTTTTCCAGGGAGGATACTGCATCTTCGATCTTTTTGGTAACCGAATTCTCTACTTCAGAGGGAGCAGCACCAGGATAAGCCGTGGTGATTGTAATGATCTGTTTTGACATTTTAGGAAGCAGCTCATACCCTATCGTGAAATAACTGGCTACTCCTAACAGAGCCAACACTGAGAAGATCACGACGATCAGTGTTGGTCTTTTTATTGCGGTTGACGTTAGTGACATAATTTTATGGTTTTAGTTTTTGATTAGGAAAAGTGGGCGCCTTAAACTCACTCGCCTCCGGCACCCGTTGACTGTTTATTTGTTAATTGAAATAGATTTTCCGTTTTCAAGATTCATTTGTCCGGAGATCACTACCAGTTCACCTGCTTTCAATCCTTCCAGCACCTGTACTTTATCTGTAGTTACTTCACCGGTCTTAATGCTTCTCAGTTCTACTGTGTTTCCGTTGGCCACATATACTCTTGCTCCCTGGGCACCACCCAACAGCGCGCTTACAGGAACTGAAAGACCTGTTTCTACAGCATCGATAGCGAAATGAACATCAGCGAGAATACCTGCTTTCAATCCGTCTTTTTCATTATTGCTAAAGCTGATCTCAGCCAGGAATTTTCCAGAAGCGTCTGCCTTATCGCTGATCATGCTGATAGTTCCTGTTTTAGGAGCTGCCAGTATAGTGCTGGTAATGGATACTGACTGTCCTTTCTTTACCTGGAATGCCTGCTTTTCTGAGAGATAGATATTGATCTTCAATGAAGAGTTATCAATCAGCTGGCTCAATACTGTTCCAAAAGAAACAAATGAACCAAGCTCTACATTTACATTCTCAATCCGGCCACTGAATGGAGCCCTGATCTGCATGTGCGCCATTTGCTCCAGGATCTCTCTTTTTTGTGCCACCAGGGAATTACGGTTCAGTTGCACATTTTCCAGTTGCATTGGAGTAGCACCACCTAAGTTGATCAGGTTGGTATATCTCTTGATATCAAGGTCTGCTTTAGCGATAGAAGCTTCGATAGTGTTCAATTGAACCTGGTAAACTGAAGCGTCCAGTGTTGCAATTACCTGTCCTGCTCTTACCACATCACCGTTATCGATATATAATGCTACCAGCTTGCCCTGAACTTCAGAAGCGATCTTGACCTCTTTGGCAGGTATTGTAGCACCATTGATGGTGAAAGATGTGTTGAATGAATCCAGCTTTACTTCATAAGCCTTTACCGGGATGATCACATTTTCTTTAACCGGGTTAGCGGCTTTGTCAATTTTTGATTTATTGTTAGCCAGTACAATTCCGATACTGCCTGCGATCAATAAGCATACTGTGATTGTTATGATTTTCTTTTTCATTGTTAATGATTTTGATTTTTTATAATTAGTTATTAATGGTTTTTGATTTGGTTATGAAAGACAGATGGAGATTGATCCTCTCATGGTCTTCAGGTATATTTTCTGGGATGCAGCTTTCAATTGTGCAGCGAGTGCCAGAACATGGCTGATCGCTTCAATATTGGAAGACTGGGTCCTGATGGTTATAATTATCTTTTCCATTTTATAAGGAGGTTATAAATTCGGTTAATAAGGTTCCGTTTGCCTTGTGTATGTTCATCAGGCTGGTTTGTACATTGATCATTGCCTGTACATAGAGGTTCCTGGAGTTGCTCAGCTCTTTTTCTGCATCGAGCAATTCAATGAGTGAGGAAACGCCTTCTGTATACAATGCTTTTCTTGATGTAAACACCTTCTCTGCAAGCAAAAGGTTCTGTTTAGTGATTTGGTACTGACGGTTATCATTGTTGAAAGTTTCCCATGCCCTTACCTGCTCAGTGGTAGCCAGCTGTTTTGCCTGCTCCTGGCGGTATTTCAACTGTGTCAGTTCAGTTTTTGCCTGGTTCATGCGATTCCTGCGGCGATAGCCATCAAACAGCGGGATTGTAGTAGCAATACCAACTGTTGAACTCTTGTACCAGAAATCTTTATTGTTGATATCACCTGTTTTATTGAATTGAGACTGATAGTTGAGGCGGGCATACGTGCTGATCTGGGGTTTGTTCTCCGCAGTTATGCTTTTCAGTTCAATTTCTTTCTGCTGGATCAACTGGTAAGACAGGCGGATATCTGCGCGTTGCATGATGTTTTTGTCAGATGCAGTGTACTGAATGGTCTCAGGCAGATGGCCGTCGATAGCAGTAGAATTTTCAGCAGGCAGACCCAACAGGTAATTGAAGTAAGCCAGTTGATCTTTGTACTGTGTTTCCAGCTGGTTCAGGTAAGATTGTTTGTTGGCTGTATTGATCTGGAGTGATTCATAATCGATCCTCTTCAATACACCATTCTCAAACTGTGCTTTTGCAATCCTTACTATCTCTACCATATTCTGATAATCATGGTTGGTAGTGCGGATCAGTTCGGCGTTAGTTTGCAAAGAGTAGAATATGCCGGCTACCTGGAATACCAGTTCTTCGCGGGACATTTCATGTTTTGTCTTTGCGATGCCAGTACCCATGCTGGCTGCTGCAACCTGGTAGCGGAGATCTTTCCTGAAGAGATTGTAGGAAGCTTCCAATCCACTGCCCATTGAGTAACGGGTGCCGAATTGAACAGGTACATACTCTTTGGAGGGCTGACCAACATATTGTCCGGGCAGCATGGTTGAAGCAATGGCGGGGTTGTATTCAGCCTTGCTGTTGTAGTTTAAATGGGGTAATAGGGAAGATTTTAAAGCATTCGCCTGGTAGCCGGCAGCCGCCATATTAAGGCTGTCTGCTTTTAGCGAATAGTTGTTAGCAAGAGCCATATCTATGGCGCTTTTAACTGTTACAGTTACAGGGGTTGTTTGAGCCAGGGCCTTTATGTTGATTGAAAGTGCCAGGATAATTAACCACCGATTCCACGTTCTCATAAATTGGTTTTTGATTTGAGAAATTTGATTGACAGGGCAAATGTGAGATTGCAGGCAAGCTGCACGGTTCGGATTGGCCAGCCCGAACCGGTTGAGCTGGTTCGGATCGCGGAGTTTATAGATCCGAACTTCTAAGCGTTTGATAAGCAGAGAGAAAAGGAAATGGGAGAATTGATCGAACCGATCAGAAAATGGAGCAGAATTGTAAAATGGGACTATCCGGTTGCCGGATTTTTGGAGAATTTATAGATCCGAACGTGCAAAAACCTGCAGAAGCGTGCGATTGGTATTTAAGCCTGCCAGTTACTGCGGAATTCTGTGGGAGTAAGACCAGTGAATTTTTTGAAAACGGTATTGAAGGTGGTTTTTGAATTGAAGCCTGCTTCAAAGCCTACCGACAAAATTGTGTAATTATTGTTATTGGGATCAAGCAAAAGTCGCTTGGCTTCTTCGATGCGGTATCCATTGACCAGGTCATAGAAGTTTTTCTTTAGTCCTTCATTGATGGCCTGGGAAACCTGGTAGGCCGGAACGTGTAACTTATCTGCCAGGTTCTGTAGAGTGAGTTCAGGTTCCTGATAATATTTTTCTTTTTCCATTAGTTCAATGACACGTGAAGTGATGGCAGCTGTGCGGCTATTGACCGGAGATGAAATTGCTTCCTGCATGCTCTTACCTGAATGAAGAAATTCAAATTCCTCCGCTTTCTGCATATCCGCTTCCAATTGCTCTTTCTTAACACCAGGCTGAATCTGCCATAAGGTAGGTTGAGTAACTCCCCTGAAGGTAGCAAGGTAAATGTAAATACAGGTAAGTGTGGACGGGATCAGGGACCATAGATTAAATTTCTCCGGATCCCGCAGTAATAAAAAGGTAAACAAAAGGGTCAGTATAAACAGAACAAGACCTCCATTGATCAGCCACTTTACCCATCGCAAGTTAATACGACTGGTTTCAGAAAATAACTGGCGAATGGAACGCTGATAGTTGGCCAGCGCCCTAAGTGATAACAAATAATATAACAGGCGTTGGAGATTACGAATAATTATTTCAGTTCGCACCACAGGATTTTTTAACACTTCCACGGGCACGTTTACCGTTGGAGGATAGTTAATTCCTATATTGAAATACTGCCAGCAGGAAAAACCGATATACAATACAGGAAATATAAAATGGGGCCAGGCCTTTTTAAAGGTGATCCTCTCTTTAAAACTTCTTACATATAGATAAAGAAATGGCCCTATTAAAAGGATAAATGGTTCAACAAAAACTATGAACTGCCATGAAAACAGATGTTGCCCAATAGCAATCATTATGGGCATACTAACAACCAGTATATAAAGCGCAAGAAAAGGAGAAACAGATCTGTCTCTTTTCGGATGAAAAAAAATGAACAACGCAAACAGAATTCCCTGCAAAAAGCCAAAGGAGGACACAAATAGCAATATGTTCTCTGAAACAGTTAGCATGGAGTTTCCGGTACGCCATTACGCCATCACTCTCTCTTTGTCTCTGAAATCAGTTGGGGTAAGACCGGTAAATTTTTTAAATACAGTATTAAAAGTGGTTTTGGAATTAAATCCTGCTTCAAATCCTACTGACAGTATGGTATAGTTCCGGTTCCCTGAATCCAGCAAAAGGCGCTTGGCCTCCTCTACCCTGTAACCATTCACAAGATCATAAAAATTCTTTTTCATGCCCTCATTCAATGCCTGTGATACCATATAAGTGGGAACTTTCAGTTTGGTAGCCAGCTGATGCAAAGTCAATTCGGTTTCCTGGTAGAGCTTTTCCTCCTCCATTAAAGCCGTGATCCGCGCAACCAGACCATCCAGCTTTCCATCCTGACGGACAGGAGTTACTTCTTTAACCCGTTTTTCATTATTAGAATCTTCAATAACCTCGGCTTCACGCATTTCCTCAACTGCGGTTTCCTTAGTCACTTCTTTTTGAGCCTGCCAGGCGGTTGGTTGGGTAATTCCCTTATACGTAGCAATATAAATATAGGGTGCAGCCACTGCCATGTTGAGAAGCAGAAGAAAATGGAAATATTCAGGGAACTTCAGCATCAATGGAAAGAGAACCAGGAAGACAACATTGAGCAATAAATATCCATTTACCAGGTACCTTGCCCAGTTCATATTAATCCGGCTGGTCTCAGAAAATAGATGGTGGATGGAACGTTGATAGGAGGACAGGGCTTTGCGGGCAAGGAAATAATACAGGATCTGTTGGGCAGATTTAAAAAAAGTAATGATAAGCGTTCCCGGATTTTTTAATACTTCTTCAGGAACCTCAACTGCATCCGGGAAACGTCTGCTCAATGCAGAAATATTCAGGTAAATAATAATGAAAAAGACTGCAACCACGAGAAAATGTGGTAAGGCTATTTTCCAGGTGATCTTTTCCTTAAAGCTTTTTAGGTATAAGTATAGAAACGGGCCCGCTATTAGAGGAAGTGGAATTGTATAAAAATTGTTTTGCCACCCTATTAATCGGATGGCAAATGGCATCGTCATTATAGCCGATACGGTGAAAATGAAAAGGGAAAGAAATATATTGACCGACCGGTCGCTTTTGGGATGGAAATAAACGAGTGCTGCCAATAATATCCCCTGTAAAATGCCCAGTCCGCAGACCAAACCTAAAATCTTCTCAGAAACAGAAAGGATGAACATATCCTTTAATTATTAGCTCTACGAAAATAAGAAACTCGCATTAATAAAATAGCTAAACTATGTAGGCTGCATTTTTTCTGAGCCATTAACTTAAACTCCTCTGGAAATAGAGCATAGCGAGAATACCGCACACAGCTTTCACTAACATTAGTCCGTCCACAACAATAAGATAATACAGGAGGGGTCTGCGACGACGCAATAATGAAATAGCCACCAGAATAAGTAAAATGAATGGAATAGTGTTGAGCGATACTTTCACCCAGTTAAACTGGTGAGTGGTGGCATAGTAAATAAATGTGCCAAGCCCAATTAGTGCAAGTGGAAGTAATAAATAAACAACTGTTGTTCTCAATCCCAGTCTTACCACAAAAGTGCGCATCCTGTATAGACTATCGGTAGCGAAATCCTTTACATCAAACATGATGCAGAGCAGGGTAATGAACATGAAATTCTTTATAAACAGCAACAGGCCGATCCAGCCTGGAGCATATTCCTGCTTATTAATGATGCTGTGGAATAAGACCGGATAAACAGTTACAAGGCCAGCCCAGGTAAATCCGATGATAAAAGGTTTCAGCCAGCCGATCCTTCGCAGGTTATATTTTCCCATGCCGCTGCTGCTGCCATAATATAACGCTGCTACGATAGGGAACACAGTCAATACCATCCATTGTCGAAGGGTCATTTGTAACACTTCGGAACCATGATCTTTCAGAAATAGCATAAGAGCAATAGATAAAATGATGGTGATGATGATCTGGTTCCACCTCATTAACTGATAATGTTCATTATACCAGAGGGTCCTGGGGTTGGTAGTAGGCTTTGTGGTCTTTTTGATATACGGGTAAGAGTAATAGAGTACAGTTGTTATGAATACAAGAAAATAATAGAGAAAGCCATTAAGTAGAACCTGCTGTTGTAAGGAAGCTTCTATTGAAAGGGCTACAGCACACAATCCGTAGAAATAGTTGCTGAAGAAGAAATGGCCGGGCAATTGAAACCCTTTTGCTATTACGGCTTTTGTATTCATCGCTTTAAAATTAATGGTTCTAATCAAGGGATGATGAATGAACTTCAGGCAGCTCATTCATCATCCAATCCTGATGGTTTGTTATAGGCTTTCATTACTTTATTGCAGTGGCATCTCCCTGTGGGAAGCTGGATAGAATTTTGTTGACAGCATTGCTGATTGCCACATCAGGATTTTTAGGCTGTTTTTCAAATTCAGCATTTCCAGTTCCCTGCCATACAAGACGATCCTTACGTGCATCTACCACATCTATCATCAGGCTTCCTTCCTTGTAATTGCTGGTCTGGAAGGTGGTAGTACCTGAAACCATTCCGCCGCCCCAATAACGGTAAGGGCGATAAGCGCCACCGTAACCATAAGCGCTGGAATTGGCTGATACTGCTTTCCGGTTCTTCACCACTGAAACTGCATTCACTACCAGGTCAGGGTTCCTGTTATCTTCCCTGTAACCTTTTTTGATCATCTCTGCTCTGAGTGAGTTCCAGATACGTTCTTCATTGAGCTCGCTTACATGGCGGTTAGTCACCAGATAATAGAGTGTAAAAGTTTTGTACTGTGAAAAATTGGCAGACCTGTCATAGTCCGAGCTTACCTTCAGAGCAGGTTTGCAGGAGGCCGCCAACAGGAGGCCAAGTACGAGAATCTTGATTGTTGCTTTCTTCATAATTGATTTTTTGATTAAAGAATTTTTTGACGGCACAAATGTGAGATGTGAAAAGGGCAATACTGTTCGGATACGCTGATCCGAACGTGCAAGTGCATCATTTTCAGGTTCAGATCATACGATCCGGACGTCTAACGGGATTGATAACCGGATGAGAATGAGGGAGTGAGAAAATACAGTATAATTGCAAGCAAATAATGTCTGCTGAAAATGAAAAAGTTAATACTGCTAGCGGCCTTGACAACCATCAGTTTCCTGCTTCCGGCACAACAAAATCTGCCCTGGAAAAATAAAAAATGTGCTGTATCTCTTACATATGATGATGCACTGAACGTACATCTTGATAATGTTATCCCTCTGCTGGATTCACTGAAACTCAGGGGGACTTTTTACCTGTCAACATTCTTTCCTGGATTCTATAACCGGATAGATGGCTGGAAGAAAGTAGCCAAAG
>Ga0207648_10006062_pt1 | contig 12054 bp, 9 predicted proteins | sample KBSMisM32_FD_184310 | JGI IMG/M metagenome (GOLD analysis project Ga0207648, IMG submission 184310) | Miscanthus rhizosphere microbial communities from Kellogg Biological Station, Michigan, USA - KBS Miscanthus M3-2 (SPAdes) (version 2) | ecosystem: Host-associated > Plants > Roots > Rhizosphere...
GTGACGATGCACGGGACGGCGATGGTCTTCCTCTTCGTCGTGCCGGTGCTCGCCGGGTTTGGCAACTACCTCGTGCCGCTCATGATCGGGGCGAAGGACATGGCGTTCCCGCGCCTGAACGCGGCGTCCTACTGGCTCTTCCTGCTCGGCGGGCTCGTTCTGCTCTCGAGCTTCCTCGCCGACCAGGGCGGCGCCCAGTGCGGGTGGACGTCGTACACGCCCTGCTCGTCGGAGCAGTTCAGCCCCGGGCACGGCCAGGACCTCTGGATCCTCGGAGTTCACCTGACGGGCATCTCCTCGATCCTCAGCTCGATCAACTTCCTGGTCACGATCCACAACATGCGCGCGCCCGGGATGACCTGGATGCGCATCCCGCTCTTCACGTGGGCGATCGAGGCGTACTCCGTCCTCCTGGTCCTCGTCCTTCCGACGATCGCCGCGGCCGCGACGCTACTGCTCCTCGACCGCCAGGCGGGGACGACCTTTTTCGCGCCGGAGAACGGCGGCCCGATCCTCTGGCAGCACATGTTCTGGTTCTTCGGGCACCCCGAGGTCTACATCATGGTGCTGCCCGCGATGGGGATCATCTCGGAGGTCATCCCCGTCTTCTCCCGCAAGCCGATCTTCGGCTACAAGGCGGTCGCGTTCTCGACGATCGGAATCGCCTTCGCGAGCATGCTGGTCTGGGCACACCACATGTTCACTGTCGGAATGCCGACCTACCTGCAGGCGTTCTTCGCGGCCACGTCCCTCGCCGTCGCCGTCCCGACCTCGGTCAAGATCTTCAACTGGCTCGCGACTCTCTGGCGAGGGCATCTGATCTTCCGGGCGCCGCTCATGTTCGCGCTCGGCTTCATCGGCCTCTTCACGATCGGCGGCCTGACCGGGATCATGCTCGCCGTCTTCCCCTTCGACTACCAGGCGCAGGACTCGTACTTCGTCGTCGCGCACATGCACTACGTGCTCTTCGGCGGCACCGTGTTCGGCGTTTTCTCGGGCGTCTACTACTGGTTCCCGAAGATCACCGGCCGGATGTACAACGAGCGTCTCGCGCAGGTCCATTTCTGGCTCCTCTTCCTGGGCTTCAACCTCGCCTTCCTGCCCCAGCACCTACTGGGCCTCATGGGCATGCAGCGGCGGATCTACACGTACACCCAGGGTGGGATCTTCGAGTGGTACAACGTCGTCTCGTCGATCGGAGCTCTCCTCATGGGCGTGGCCATGCTCGTCTTCGTCTGGAATGCAGTCACCAGCTGGCGCAGCGGCCGCCGCGTCGGCCCCGACCCGTGGGGCGCGGACACCCTCGAGTGGTACGCCGACTCTCCGCCGGCCCCGCACAACTTCGACCGCGTGCCCTACGTGACGAGCGCGCGACCGCTGCGCGACCTGCGCCTGCGCTTGCAGGAGCGTGGAACATGACGCCCGGGCCCTGGCTCCGCCTCCTCGCGATCGCCTCGACGGCCGGCGTGGCCGCGGTCGTCGCGACCGGCGAATGGGGCCTCGCCCACGACGTCGTCGCGAACATCACGCTCGTCCTGCTCGCGGCCGTCGTGCTGTGCGCCCGCCTGGCTCACAGCAACCGGCGCACGCTCGTCGTCGCGTCGGGCTCGTCGTTCGTCCTGTTCGCCCTCGCCGGCCTCTCGGCCCTGGTCGGCGCTCCGACCGCTGTCCATCTCAGTCTCGGCGCAGCAGCCCTCGTCGCTGCGGCCGTGGCGGCTGCCATCTGCGCCCGGGGCGGACAGCCTGTTCCCCGCGGCTCGTGGCGGGACTACCTCACGCTCACCAAGCCGCGCATCATGGTGCTGCTCCTCCTCACCGCCGCGGGCGGGATGTTCGTGGGCGCCGAGGGAGTGCCGCCCGCCGGCCTCTTCGCGGCGACCATGGCCGGGCTCGCACTCGCCTGCGGCGGGGCAAGCGCGCTGAACCACGTCCTCGACCGCGACATCGACGTGCACATGCGGCGCACGGACAAGCGCCCGGTGGCGGCCGGCCGCGTCCCGATGGAGCGGGCACTCGAGTTCGGCCTTGCCCTCTCGGCTCTCTCCTTCGTCGTCCTCGCGAGCTTCGTCAACGTCCTGGCAGCCGTGCTCGCGCTCGCCGGAGGGCTCTTCTACGTCATCGTCTACACCCGCTGGCTGAAGCGCTCGACGCCGCAGAACATCGTCATCGGCGGCGCGGCCGGCGCAGTCCCTCCACTCGTCGGCTGGGCTGCGGCCACCGGGAACCTGACCCTGCCGGCGCTCTGGCTCTTCCTGATCGTCTTCTTCTGGACGCCACCGCACTTCTGGGCGCTCGCGCTCCTCATCCGCCGTGAGTACGAGGCAGCGCGCGTACCGATGCTGCCTGTGGTGAAGGGCGAGGCCCAGACCGCGCGCTCGATCGTCTCCTACTCGCTCGTCTTGCTCGGCATCTCGCTCCTGCCGTTCCTCTCGAACACGCTCGGCGTCTTCTACCTCGTCTCGGCTCTCGCGCTCGGGCTTGCGTTCGTGGCCCTCGCAGTCGTCCTCCGGAGGAACACGACCCCGGCGAACGCGCGGCGGCTCTTCTCCTTCTCGCTCGCCTACCTGGCGCTGCTCTTCGTTGCCATGGCCCTCGACCCGATTCTCTTCTGATGGATCCCGAGCTCTCGCGCAAGAACCTCAGGCTCGGCCTCCTGCTCTTCGGTCTCGTTGTCGTCCTCTTCGCCGGCTCGATCATCGTCGCCGAGATCTGGCACGCCGCGTACTGAGACGGGCCTGAACGCGTTCATCACCGAGGTCGAGGAGCCTGGGGACGGGATCCGCCTCGGCATCAAGGACCTGTTCGACACCGCCGGCCTACGGACGACCTACGGGTCGGCGATCTTCGCCGGGCACGTGCCCGACCGGACGGCGACGGCGGTCGTGCTTCTCGAAGGCGCGGGCTACTCGGTCGTCGGAAAGACGAACCTGCACGAGTTCGCGTACGGCATCACGTCCGAGAACGAGCACTTCGGAGATGTCGGCAATCCGCTCGCCGCGGACCGCTATCCAGGCGGGTCGAGCGGAGGTTCCGCGGCCGCACTTGCGGCGGGGCTCTGCGACGCGGCCCTGGGAACGGACTCGGCGGGCTCCATCCGTATCCCGGCCGCCTGCTGCGGGGTCGTCGGGTTCAAGCCGACCCACGGGCTCGTGCCCCTGGACGGCTGCTGGCCGCTCGCTCCCTCGTTCGACACGGCCGGGCCGATGGCCAGGGACGTTGGTGCCTTGCTGGCGATGATGAAGGCGCTCGACCCGGAGCTGCCCTCGAGATCGGTCGACCTCGAGGATCTTCGCGTAGCGGTCGCGTGGGTCGACGACGCCGACCCGGGTGTCGCGGCGCGCGTCCGGAAAGCTACGGCCCTCTTCGGGCGAAGCGAGGAGATCTCGTTTCCGCTCATGCCGGCGAACATCGACGCGTCGTTCCAGCATGAGGTTGCAGACGTGCACCGCGACCTTTTCGCCCGGAACGCGGAGCTCTACGGCGCGAACGTCCGCTGGAAGGTCGAGCGGGCGCTCGAAGTGACGGATCAGGGATACGAGGAGAGCGTGGCCGCGCGTGGCCGCTACCAGACCGAAGCCATGGGGGCGCTCGACGGCTTCGACCTCCTCGTGGTGCCGACGATCGGGACGGTGGCGCCCTCCCGATCCCTCTCCGAGCGGGAGCTGCGGCCGGGCGTGCTCCGCTTCACGGAGCCTTTCAGCGTCCTCGGCTGGCCGGCCCTGGCACTTCCCTGCGGCGAAGCCGAGGCCGGCCTCCCGGCTTCCGTGTCCCTCGTGGCGGCGGGCGGCCAAGATGCGCTCATTCTCGGCGCGGGACTCGCGCTAGAAGCCGCCCTCCAGGGCCCTGATCCTTATGCGGGCACCGCGGACAGCCCGCGGACGGCCTCTTCGTAGATCCGGTCGCGGCTGAAGATCTCGAGCTGGTCGGAGAGCAGGTCGCTGGACGACCGGCGCTTCGCCCTCGGGGCGGGAACCTCGTCTCCGTCGACGGCGACGAGCTCGACCTCGCCGGCGGGCTCGTGCTCGAGCTCGAGCTCTCTGCCCAAGCGCGCCTGCAGCCAGCCCCAGAGGAGAAGTGTCTCGCCGCGCGGCCCCGCGACGCGGAGCGCGTCCGCGTCTGCGATGTCGGGCCAGAGGGATGCGCATGCCTCCCGCCAGGGCTGCACCTTCGCCCAGGCGATGTCGGACACTCCGATGCGGTCGAAGATCTCGGGCAGGCGGGCGAAGGTCCCGTCGCAGTCGCTCCATTCGTCCGAGTCGAGGACGAGCCGGTCGGCGACCTCGCTCAGCTGGTCGAGCGCCGGATCACCGAACCACGGTTCGCCGCGCCAGCGCAGGAAGACCGGAAGGTCGGGGATGAGCAGGGGCATCGCCACGCTGGCAGGAGCCTTCGCCCGCGGGCCGCAGAGCTGGAGCGAGATGACCTCCGAGCACACCTGTCCCTGCTCCCCGGCGCGCACGAAGCAGCGCAGGTCGACCTCGCCGTCGAGCGCGTCACGCGGGTCGTCCGGGCGCGGGAAGAGGAGGATCGTGCGCGACGGATGGCGCTCTCCCATTCCCGCAAGCGTGTCCGTCGCCGCGTCCACCCACCGCTCCGGCACCCAGGCGAGGTGGGTCATGACGCTCGTGCGCAGGTTCGGCGCGCTTCCCGGCGCGGCGGCCGCGTGCCTGAGGCGCCCGAGCTCCTCTTCGATCTGGCGAATGGTGATGTTCTCGTTCAGTGCCGCCTCCACGAGCGCCCGTCCCGGTGGATGAGCTCGTCGGCGGAGACCGGCCCCCAGGCCCCGGCCGCGTAGTTGGGGAAATTCGGCCGGTCGCGCTTCCAGGGGGCCACCATCGAGTCCACGAGCGCCCACTGCTCCTCCACCTCGTCGGCGCGGGTGAAGAGCGTCGCGTCGCCCAGCATGCAGTCGAGGATGAGCCGCTCGTAGGCCTCGGGGAGGCCCGTGCGGAAGGCGCCGCCGTAAAGGAAGTCCATGTGCACCGTGCGGATGGACATGCCCTGGCCGGGCACCTTCGCGCCGATCGCAAGCGAGACGCCCTCGTCCGGCTGGATGTGGACGAGCAGGACGTTGGGACGCAGTGCGTCGTCCGAGTCGAGCTCGAAAGGCGGATGCGGCGCGCGCTTGAACTGAATCGCGATCGTCGTCTCCCGGCGGGGGAGGCGCTTGCCTGTGCGGATGTAGAACGGCGTGTCCGCCCAGCGCCAGTTGTCGACGTAGAGCTTCGCGGCGACGAACGTCTCGGTCATCGAGTCGGGCGCAACCCCGGGCTCCTCGCGATACCCAGGGACCTCCTCGCCCTCGATGTAGCCGAGCCCGTACTGGCCACGGGCGACGTGCTTCGGCCCGGGCGTGTGTAGCGCTTTCAGGACCTTGACCTTCTCGTTTCGCACCGATTCGGCTGTGAAGTCGATCGGGGGCTCCATGGCGGTGAGTGCGACGAGCTGCAGCAGGTGGTTCTGGACGATGTCGCGGACGGCGCCGGCGCTCTCGTAGTAGTCCGCGCGGCCTTCGATCCCGAGCGACTCGGCCACCGTGATCTGCACGTGGTCGATGAACTGACGGTTCCAGATCGGCTCGAAGATGCCGTTCGCGAAGCGGAGCACCAGCATGTTCTGGACGGTCTCCTTGCCGAGGTAGTGGTCGATCCGGAAGATCTCCTCCTCGGCGAAGTGCTCGTGGATGACCTCGTTGAGGTGCCGGGCGGTGTCGAGGTCGTAGCCGAACGGCTTCTCCACGATCACGCGCGTCCAGCCCTCGGCCGCACGGCGCTTCCCCATCTCGACGACGATCGTCTCGATCGCCGAGGGCGGCACGGCGAGGTAGTAGATGCGGTTGGAGGCCGTGCCGAACTTCTCGTCGAGCTGGTTCAGGCACTGGACGACGTGCTCCTCGCCGCCCTCGTCGGCGAAGTCGGTCGCCACGTAGCGGATCGACTCGGCGAACTCGTCCCAGACGTCCTGGCGGAACTCGTCGCGCGCGTGGTCCTGGATCGCCTGCTTCATCTTCTCCCGGAACTCGTCGTCGGACATCGCCGTGCGCGCGACCCCGACGACGCCGAACTTCGGGGGGAGAAGGTCGCGGATCGCGAGGGCGTAGAGCGCGGGGAAGAGCTTCCGCTGCGTGAGGTCCCCCGAGGCGCCGAAGATCGTCAGCGCGCACGGTTCGGGCGTGCGTCGGCGGCGCAGGCCCTCCTCGAGCGGGTTCGGCGCCTCGACTCTCTCCGAGACACTCATTCGCTCTTCACCGCGTGACCGCCGAACTGATTGCGGAGCGCGGCGTTGATCTTCGCCGCGAACGACTCCTCCTCACGCGAGGCGAAGCGGGCGAAGAGGGCCGCGCTGATCACCGGAGCGGGCACGCTTTCGTTGATCGCCTCGAAAACCGTCCAGCGCCCTTCGCCGGAATCCTCGACGTAGCCGGCGATGTGCTTCAGATCGTTGCCCTCCGCCTCGAGTGCCGCATACAGGAGCTCGAGCAGCCAGCTGCGCACGACCGAGCCGTAGCGCCAAATGCCGGCGATCTCGTGGAGGTCGAGGTCGAACTCGGACGAGTTCATGACGTCGAAGCCCTCGGCGTAGGCCTGCATGAGGCCGTACTCGATCCCGTTGTGCACCATCTTCACGAAGTGGCCCGCGCCGGAGGGGCCGACGTGTGCGTAGCCGTCGTCGGGCGCCAGCGTCTTGAAGGCGGGCTCGAGAAAGCCGACGGCGTCGTCTTCCCCGCCGACCATCAGGCAGTAGCCGTTCGCGAGGCCCCAGATCCCACCGGAGACTCCGGCGTCGATGTAGCCGAGGCGCTTCTCGGCCGCGAGGCCGGCGCGCCGCTGGGAGTCCCTGAAGTTCGAATTCCCGCCGTCGACGATGACGTCTCCCTCATCGAGGAGCCCGAGCAGCTCCTGCACGGCCTGCTCGGTCGGGTCGCCCGCCGGGATCATGAGCCAGACGGCGCGGCGCCCCTCGAGTTGGCCTACGAGCTCTTCGAGGGAGCCCGCCGTGCCCCCGCCGCTCCGCGCGTAGGACTGGACGACGTGGCCGTCGTTCTCCAGCCGCTTCGCCATGTTGCCGCCCATGCGGCCGAGACCGACCATGCCGAGCTTCATGCGACCTCCTCGAGGTTGACGCGAACGATAGGCCTGCCGCGCTCTCGAAGCGAGGCGAGGTCGCCGTCGGCCTGCGCCCTGATGAGCTTGCCGAAGCCGAACGGCCGGTCCGGGATCGCAAGCTCGTCGCCCAGCTCGTCGAGGACCTGGATGAAGCGGCCCTCCGGAGGGCCGCCCTTGTGCAGCTGGCCCGTGGAGTGCAGGTACCGCGGCCCGAGCCCGTGCGTGACGACGCAGCCGGTCAGCGCCGCGCGGTCGATCAGCCGCTCGAGCTCTGCCTCGCGTGCAGGGTCGACGAAGGCCTGGATGCAGACGTAGTCCCGCGGCGAAGCAGCTTCGAGAAGCTCGTCGAGGCTCGGCCCGTCGTCGTCGGGCGGCGGATCTTGGCCGGCCAGCACCTTGTTCGTCCGGTCCTTCGCCTCCTGCACGTTCGGTTGGTCGAATGGGTTGATGCCGATGAGCGCCCCTGCGACAGCGGTGGCGAACTCCCAGCGGTAGAACTCCTGCCCGAGCTCGTACGGGTCGGTGACCCGCGCCTCTTCGCTCTGGCGGTCGAAGCCGTCCGCGGGCTCGTCGACGGGGACAGGCACGAGGCCTTTCCCCTGCTTCCCGGTCGACTCCGCGACCAGCTGCTCGACCCAGAGGCCGAAGCCTCCCGGGATCGGGCTGATCTGCAACTTGTCCCGTCCGTCCTTCCAGCCCTCGCCCAGCCGCTCGCCGAGCTCGAGGCCCGGGTTGCCCTGATCGAGGTGGCACGCTTCGACCATCTCCTCGACGCGGAGGAGGAAGCGCTCGAGGTCGACGCCGATGAGCGCCGCCGGAACCATCCCGAAGGCCGAGAGCGCCGAGTAGCGCCCGCCGATGGTCGGCTCACCCGCGAAGACCGCGCGGAAGCCGCGCTTTCGGGCCAGCGACTCGAGCTCCGAGCCGGGGTCGGTGATGGCCGCGAACGCATCCGCGCGGCCGCCCGCCCAGTGCCAGAAGAAATCGAGGTGGCATCGCGTCTCGAGCGTCGTGCCCGATTTCGAGGAGGCGAGGAACAGCGTGCGCGCGGGGTCGAGGGAGTCGGCCGCGCGGCGGATGGCCGCGGGATGCGTCGTGTCCAGGACATGCAGGTGCTCGCTCTCGAACGTGCGCCGAAGGACCTCCGGAGCGAGGCTCGAGCCGCCCATGCCGAGGAGCACGACCGAGTCGAACTGGCCCACCGTCCCTGCGGCGAACTCCTCCAGCTCGGCCACCCGCTGGCGCATCCTCAGCGGCTCGTCGAGCCAGCCAAGCCAGCGGTTCTCGTCCCGGCCGGTCCAGAGCGTGGAGTCGCGGGCCCAGAGGCGCTCGACGAGCTCGGCGGGCGCGAGCGAGGCCAAGGGTCTACGCCGGGACGAGCTCGCCCGACTTCGCGCGAATGCCTTCGAGGAGCTCCGCGAAGGAGTCGGCGAACTTCTCGACGCCCTCCCGCTCGAGCGTGTCTGTCACGTCGTCGTAGTCGATCCCCGCCTGTGCGAGGTCGGCGAAGACCTTCTCCGCCTCGTCGATCCCCTGCTCGAGCGTGAGCGCCGCCTTGCCGTGGTCCTGGAAGGCCTGGATCGTCTCCTCGGGCATCGTGTTCACCGTCATCGGACCGATGAGCTCCTCGACGTACATGACGTCGCGGTACTCGGGGTTCTTGGTCGACGTCGAGGCCCAGAGCGGCCGCTGCGCCGTTGCGCCCTTCGAGACGAGGAAGTTCCACTTCTCGCCGGAGAAGAGCTCCTTGAAGCGCTGGTAGGCGAGCTTCGCGTTCGCGATCGCGAGCTTCCCCTTGAGGCGGTCCTGCCCGCCCATCTCGTCGAGGCGCTTGTCGGTCTCGGTGTCGACGCGGCTGACGAAGAAGCTCGCCACGGAGGCGACCGTGCTCGGGTCGCCGCCACCGGCAACGAGCCGCTCGAGGCCGCGGATGTAGGCGCGCGCGACCTCTTCGTAGCGCTCGAGCGAGAAGATCAGCGTGACGTTGATGGACTTCCCCTTCGCGATCATGTCCTCGATCGCGGGAAGGCCCGGCTTGGTCGCCGGGATCTTCACGAAGAGGTTCGGCTTGTCGACCTCCTTGTGCAGCCGGACGGCCTCCGCCGTCGTCCCCTCGGTGTCGTAGGCGAGAGTCGGGTCGACCTCGAGCGAGACGTACCCGTCCTGGCCGGAGCCCTCGTCCCACACCGGTCGCAAGAGGTCGAGCGCATCGCTCACGTCCTGGATGGCGAGCCTGAGGAAGATCTCCTTCGGGTCGCGCTCCTCGGCGAGCACCTCGCGGAGCTGGTCGTCGTACGCCTCGCCGGCGGCGATCGCCTTCTGGAAGATCGTCGGGTTGGACGTGACGCCGACGACGGCGTCCTCGCGCATCATGCGCGCGAGCTCGCCCGAGCGAAGCAGGTCGCGCGACAGGTAATCGATCCAGACGCTCTGACCAAGCTCGGAGAGCTTGTGCAAGTTGCTCTTTTCAGCCATGCCTTTCCTTTCCTCAGCCGACGCGCTGCCGCTTGCGCATGAGCGCCTGGGCGCGGGCGACGACGTTCTCAGATGTGAAGCCGAGCTTCTCGAGGACAGTGGTCCCCGGCGCCGAGGCGCCGAAACGCTCCAGGGAGAGGACATCTCCCTCCTGGCCGACCCACTTCCACCAGCCGAGCCCGACGCCCGCCTCCACGGACAACCGCGCCTCGGTTTCCGGCGGGAGCACCGAGTCGCGGTACTCGACCGGCTGTTTCTCGAAGAGCTCCCAGCACGGCATGGACACGACGCGCGTGGCGATGCCTTCGTCCTGCAGCCGCTTCGCAGCCTCGAGAGCGATCCAGACCTCCGAGCCCGTGGCGAGGAGGAGGAGATCCGGCGCGCCGTTTCCGTCTCCGTCCCAGAGAACGTAGGCGCCGCGCTCGACCCCCGAGGCCTCGCCGAGCTCGGAACGGTCGAGCACCGGCAGGTCCTGCCGGCTGAGCGCCATGCCAACGGGCCCGTCCTTCCGCTCGAGCGCGACCTTCCAGGCATACGACGTCTCGTTGGCGTCGGCCGGGCGCATGAACCAGAAGTTCGGGATCGCCCGGAGCGCCATGTAGTGCTCGACGGGCTGATGGGTCGGACCGTCCTCGCCGAGGCCGACCGAGTCGTGCGTCCACGCCCAGACGACCGGCAGCCCCATCAGCGCCGAGAGACGCACGGCCGGCCGCATGTAGTCGCTGAAGATGAGGAACGTCGAGCCGTAGGGCTTCACGATCCCGCCGTGAACGGCGAGGCCGTTCACGATCGAGCCCATCGCATGCTCCCGAACGCCGAACGGGACGTTGCGCCCTGCGAAGTCCTGGGCAAAGACGCCCGCACCGTCGAAATTCGTCTTCGTGGACTCGACGAGGTCGGCGGCCCCGCCGAGCATCGTGGGCGCGTAGTTCTTGAACGCCTCCATCACCTTGGCGCCGGCCGCCCGCGTGGCCATTTTTCCCGCCTCGGCGGGGTCGAACGCGGGAAGCGCCTCGGCCCAGCCCGGCTTCAGCTCGCCGGCAAAAGCGCGGTCCCAGTCCTCGGCCATGTCGGGATAGGTGCTCCGCCAGGCCTCCCAGCGGTTGTGCCATTCCTCCTCGAGCTCCTGGCCCTTGTCGCGCAGGTTCATGTGCTCGTAGACCTCGTCCGGGACGACGAAGTGTGCGTCCGGATCCCAGCCCATGATCTCCTTGGTCGCGCGCACCTCGTCCTCCCCCAGGGGAGCGCCGTGCGCCTTCGCCGTGTCCTGCGCGTGCGGGGCCGGGTAGGCGATGTGGCTGCGGACGATGACGAGCGACGGGCGCTCGCTCTCCTTCTGCGCGTTGGTGACCGCGCGCCGGATCGCGGCGAGGTCGTTGACGTCGGCGACGTTCTGGACGTGCCAGCCGTAGGCCTCGAAGCGCTTGCCCTTGTCCTCCGAATCGAAGGAGAGCGCCGTCGTCCCGTCGATGGTGATGCGATTGTCGTCGTAGAAGAAGATGAGCTTGCCGAGCCCGAAGGCGCCGGCGAGCGACGCGGCCTCCTGCGAGACGCCCTCCATGAGATCGCCGTCGGAGGCGATGCCGTAGACGTGGTGGTCGACGACGGTGTGGCCGGGGCGGTTGTAGCGCTGAGCGAGAAACTTCTCCGCCATCGCCATGCCGACCGCGTTCGAGATCCCCTGCCCGAGTGGCCCGGTCGTCGTCTCGATCCCGGGGGTGAGGAAATGCTCGGGATGGCCCGGCGTGAGCGACTCCCACTGGCGGAAGCTCTTGATCTCCTCGAGCGCGAGGTTGTAGCCCGTCAGGTGGAGCGTGGCGTACTGGAGGATGCAGGCATGGCCGGCCGAGAGGACGAAGCGGTCGCGGTCTTGCCAGTCGGGATTCGACGGGTTTGCACGCATGACGTCTCGGTAGAGCACGTAGGCCACCGGAGCGAGCGCCATCGCCGTTCCCGGATGGCCCGCGTTGGCCTGCTGGACGGCGTCCATCGAAAGCGTGCGAATCGTCTCGATCGATAGTTGCTCGCTGGTTTTCGTGTCCTTGGCCACCACTGCAACCATACCCCCATGGCTGTTCTTATCGCCTCACGCCTGAGGAAGGAGATCGCCGGCGACGCGCTCTTCGACGGAGTCAGCTTCAAGGTCGAGCGCCGCGACCGGCTCGCGCTCTCCGGGCCCAACGGGGCCGGGAAGACGACGCTGCTCCGGATGCTCACCGGAGAGACGCGCCTGGACGGCGGTGAGCTCGCGTTCGAGAAGGGAACGCGGGTCGCGCTGCACGATCAGCGGCCTCCGCTCGAGCGCGCGCTCTCGCTGCGCGAATACGTCCTCGACGGCGCCCGCGACCTCGTCGCAGCCGAGGAGGAGCTGAGCCGCCTGGAGGCGGCGATGGCCGGTGGCGACCACGGGGCCGACACGCTCGCCGCGTACTCCGCCGCCCAGGCGCGGCTCGAGCACGCGGGCGGCTACACC
>Ga0207648_10006063_pt1 | contig 12052 bp, 13 predicted proteins | sample KBSMisM32_FD_184310 | JGI IMG/M metagenome (GOLD analysis project Ga0207648, IMG submission 184310) | Miscanthus rhizosphere microbial communities from Kellogg Biological Station, Michigan, USA - KBS Miscanthus M3-2 (SPAdes) (version 2) | ecosystem: Host-associated > Plants > Roots >...
ATCGCAGCTCAGTCGTTGACGATCTTCGGGTCGAGGAATGCGCAGTCGGTGAACTGGGCGCCGTGGTCGGCGCGCAGCCGGTGCTGGACTGTCACCGTGTACTTGAACTCCTTGGGTCGGCCGTGAACGCTCTTCCAGCTGAACTTGTCGTCACCGGACGGGTGACCGTTGTTGAAGTCGGTGCCCGGGTCATTGCCCTGGATCACGATGCCGTCGGCCGGGTGGAACCTGTACACGTAGGCATCTTCCTCGTCGAGCGCATCGAGCTTCCAGAGCACCGTCGGGTGCCATGTCTTGGCGACCCGCACGGTCTCGAACGCGACGACGACCTCGCAACTCGCCGCGTTCTTCGGGCTGACATAGACCCACAGCGGGCAATTCCCGTCGGTCTTGCACGGCGGCCGCTCGGCGAGCGCGGCGCGCGGATGCATGTGGCCGATCCGTTGCGCACAACCTGATTGAAGCGCTGCTGCGGCGATCACCGCGCCGATGGACAAGACGGTCTTATTCATAACACCTCCCTGGAAGAGCCAGCCGGTATCTGAATGTAGTCGGCAGGTCGCCGGACCGGCATCCCCAGGTCCACAAACCGAAGCATGGTCCATTCAGGCGGGCTTCTTCTCCACATGCCCGCCGAACTGCATCCGCATCGCGCTCAGCACCCGGTTCTGAAAATCGGCCTCGCCGCGCGAGCTGAAGCGCGCATACAGCGCCGCGGTCAGCACCGGCGCCGGCACGGCCTCGTCGATCGCGGCCTGGATCGTCCAGCGGCCCTCGCCCGAATCGGAGACGCGGCCGGCGAACCCGGCGAGCTGCGGGTCGGCGTGCAGCGCGCTCGCGGTCAGGTCGAGCAGCCACGAGGTGATCACGCTGCCGCGGCGCCAGACCTCGGTGATGTCGTGCAGCGGCATCTCGTAGCGGTAGTGCTCGGGGTCGCGCATCGGCGTGGTCTCGGCATCGAGCGCGTGCGTCGCACTGCCGATGTTGGCGCCGCGCAGGATCCCCAGGCCCTCGGCGAGCGCGGCCATCATCCCGTACTCGATGCCGTTGTGAACCATCTTGACGAAGTGCCCGGCTCCGTTCGCGCCGCAATGCAGATAGCCCTGCTCGGCCGTGCCTTCGCTTCCTGCCCGGCCGGGCGTGCGCGCGATGCTGCCGATGCCGGGCGCCAAGGTCGCGAAGATCGGGCCGAGGCGCTGCACGACCTCGGCCTCGCCGCCGATCATCATGCAGTAGCCGCGCTCCAGCCCCCAGACGCCGCCGCTGGTGCCGACGTCGACATGGTGGATCTGCCGCGCCGCGAGCTGCTTCGCGCGGCGGATGTCGTCGCCGTGGTGCGAGTTGCCGCCGTCGATCACGATGTCGCCCGGCGCCAGCAGCGGCGCCAGCGCGTCGATCGTGGCGTCGACGAACGCGGCCGGCACCATCAGCCACAGCACGCGCGGGCGGGCGAGCTGCTGCACCAGCGCGTCGAGCGTGTCGGCGCCGCGCGCGCCCTCGCCCACCAGCGCCTGCACCGCCGCGGGCGTGCGGTCGAAGACGACGCAGTCGTGGCCGCCCTTGAGCAGGCGGCGAACCATGTTCGCGCCCATGCGGCCGAGGCCGATCATTCCGAGTTGCATCGCTCGCTCCGGTTCGCGCCCACGGCGCGGGGCGCCCATCGTAGGATCTTCCAATGATCACTGTCGACCACATCAGCGCCGCCGCCGCGCGGATCGCACCGCATGTGCGCGAGACCCCGCTGTGGCGGCTGCCCGGCAGCGCGCTCGGCGTGCCGGCCGAGAGCGCGCCGTTCGAGGCCTGGTTCAAGCTCGAGCATCTGCAGCGTGCGGGCAGCTTCAAGGCGCGCGGCATGTTCAACCGCCTGCTGTCGAACCCGATCCCGGCCGCCGGCGTGATCGCGGCCTCGGGCGGCAATGCCGGCATCGCGACCGCGCTGGCGGCGCGCTCGCTCGGCGTGCATGCCACGATCTTCGTCCCGGCGGTGACCTCGCCGGCGAAGCGGGCGCGCCTGGCCGCGCTCGGCGCCGAGGTCGTCGTCGCCGGCGAGTTCTATGCTGACGCGCTCGCCGCCTGCGAGGCGCGCCAGCGCGAGACCGGCGCGCTGATGACGCATGCCTACGACCAGCCCGAAGTGGTGGCCGGCGCCGGCACCGTTGCGCGCGAAATCGAGCAGGCCGCCGGCACGCCCGACATGGTGCTGGTCAGCGTCGGCGGCGGCGGGCTGGTCGGCGGCATCGCCGCCTGGTTCGCCGGCCGCTGCCGCATCGAGGCACTCGAGCCCGAGCTCGCGCCGACGCTGTTCCGCGCCCGCGAGGCCGGCGTGCCGGTCGATGTGTCGGTCAGCGGCATCGCGGCCGATTCGCTCGGCGCGCGCCGCATCGGCGCGATCGCCTGGCCGCTGACGCAGCAGCATGTCGCGCAGGCGCGGCTGCTGAGCGACGCCGCGATCCGCGAGGCGCAGCAGTTCTTGTGGAATGAGTTCAAGCTCGCGGTCGAGCCGGCTGCCGCGCTGCCGCTGGCGGCGCTGCGCAGCGGCGCGATCCGGCCGCGGGCCGACGCCAAGGTCTGCCTGATCGTCTGCGGCGCCAACCTCGACCCGGCCACCCTGGCCTGACGAGATCGAGAGGCCTCGGCATGGACATCCTGTTGATCGGCGGCGGCGTGTTCCTCGGCGCGGCCGCGCTGCAGTCGGCGCGCGCACGCGGCCACCGCCTCACGGTGTTCAACCGCGGGCGCTCGCGCAGCACCTGGCCCGACGGCGTCGAGGTGCTGGTCGGCGACCGCACGACCGATCTCGGCCGCCTCGCCGGCCGGCGCTGGGATGCGGTGATCGACACCTGCGGCTACGTGCCGGCCGATGTGCAGGCCAGCGCCGAGGCGCTGCGCACGTCGGGCGCGTATCTGTTCGTCTCCAGTGTCTCGGTCTACGCGTCGACGAGCCATGCGCCGCTGCGCGAGGACGACGCGCTCGCACCGCACGGCGCGATCGCGCGCGACGACCGCGACCTGGCGCATTACGGGCCGCAGAAGGCGGCCTGCGAGGCCGAGGTCGGGCGCGTGTTCGGCGAGCGCGCGCTGATCGTGCGGCCGGGCCTGATCGTCGGCCCCGGCGACCGCAGCGGCCGCTTCAGCTACTGGCCGTGGCGCGTCGCGGCCGGCGGTGAGATGCTGGTTCCTGCTGCGCCCGCGGGCGCGCCGCTGCAGTTCGTCGACGTGCGCGACCTCGGCGACGGCCTGATCACGCTGCTCGAGCGCGGCGTACGCGGCTGCGTCAACGCCACCGGCCCGATCGACGCGCCGCTGATCGACTGGGATGCGCTGATCGGCGCCTGTCAGGCCGAAGCCGCGGCGCGTGGTCTCGCGCCGGCGCGCGCGGTGCGGGTCGACGAGGCCTTCCTGCTCGAGCGCGGGCTGCAGCCGTGGACCGAGCTGCCGCTCTGGCTGCCGTCGACCGACCCCGAGACCGCCGGCTTCAACCGCGCCGACCTGACCCGGGCGCGCGCCGCCGGGCTGCGCACCCGCCCCTTGCGCGAGACCGTCGCGGCCGTGCTGGACGAGCCGATACCGCTGCTCGGCGACCGCCGCCGCGCCGGCGCGCTGGCATCTGCGCAGGAAGTCACGCTGCTGGCGCAATGGTCGGCGCGCGGCGCGGCCGACAGCGCGGCCGAGCGCGCATCATGACCGCGCTCGGCACCACCCCGGAGACGACCATGACGATTGCGCTGCACAAGGAATCACGCACCAACGCGATCGCATCGATCGAGCGCTACTTCCATGACGAGCTCGAGCAGAAGATCGGCAACATCCAGGCCGCCGCGCTGCTGAACTTCTTCCTCGAAGAGATCGGGCCCAGCATCTACAACCGGGCCGTCGCCGACGTGCAGGAACGGCTGATCGCGCGCGTCGCCGAGATCGACATCGAGTGCCACGAAGACGAGTTCGGCTTCTGGCGCAAGCGCAGCAAGGTCTGAGCGGCTGAGCGGCCGAACGGCCGGTCCGGCGCGTTCACACGTTCAGATCGGCACGCCTGCGTCAGCCGGCGCGTGCGCCGCGAACCAGGCCCTCAGTGCTTCGCGACCGCCAGCCACCGATCGAGCCGCTCGCGGTCGGCCATCAGTTCGGCGCTGGCGCCTTCGTGCACGACCATGCCGCGGTCGAGCACCACGGCGCGCTGCGTGATCGGCAGGATCATGCGCGGGTTCTGCTCGACGATGATCGCGCTCATGCCTTCATCGCGCACGACGCGCCCGATCGAGCGCAGCAGCTCCTCGACGATGATCGGCGCCAGCCCTTCGAGCGGCTCGTCGAGCAGCAGCAGCTTCGGGTTCAGCACCAGCGCGCGCGCCACCGCGAGCATCTGCTGCTCGCCGCCCGAGAGCTGGTTGCCCATGTTGGCCTTGCGCTCGGCCAGCCGCGGGAACATCTCGTAGGCGCGCGTCACGGTCCACGCGCCCGGGCGCGCGACCGCGGTCAGGTTCTCGTCGACCGTCAGCGACTTGAAGATGTTGCGCTCCTGCGGCACCCAGCCGATGCCCGCCGCGGCGCGCTCGTGCGGCGCCAGCGCGGTGATGTCCCGCCCGGCCAGCGTGATGCGCCCGGCGTGGCGGCGCGTCACGCCGACCAGCGTGTTGAGCAAGGTCGTCTTGCCGGTGCCGTTGCGCCCGAGCAGCGCGAGCGACTGGCCCTGTTCGAGCGCAAGGCTGATGCCCTGCACGACGACCGCTTCGCCGTAGCCGGACCGGAGCCCATCGAGTTTCAGCAGTTCAGCCATGCGCGCCCTCGCCGGCCGGGTCGCCTTCGCCGAGGTAGACCGCCTTGACGCGCGGATCGTTCGCGATCGCCTGCACGTCGCCTTCGGCGAACACCGCGCCGTTGACCAGCACGGTCACGCTCTTCGCGAAGTTGAACACCAGGTCCATGTCGTGCTCGATCAGCAGCACCGAGACGTCGGCCGGCAGCGCGTTGATGATGTCGAAGATCTCCTGGCGCTCGCCTTCGGGCACGCCGGCGACCGGCTCGTCGAGCAGCAGCACACGCGGTTCGCAGGCCAGCGCGGTGGCGATCTCGAGCAGGCGGCGCTTGCCGTAGGCGAGGTGCTTGACCTGCTGGTTCTGCACATCGTCGAGGTGGAACTGCGCCAGCAGCGTCTCGCAGGCCGGCGCCACACGCGGGTCGGCGCCGAGCGGCCGCCACCAGCCGCCGCTGATGCCGAGCTGCGCCGACACCGCCAGCGCGAGCGACTGCAGCGGCGTCAGCTCGTTGAAGAGCTGGTTGATCTGGAAGGTGCGCACGACGCCGCGGCGCACCCGCAGGTGCGGTGCGAGCTGCGTGATGTCGGCGCCGTCGAGCCAGATCGAGCCGGAGGTTGGTTCGAGCACGCCCGTCAGCAGGTTGATCAAGGTCGTCTTGCCGGCGCCGTTCGGGCCGATGAGCGCGTGGCGCGCGCCCTTGTGCACCTGGATCGTCACGTCGTTGGTCGGCGTGATGCCGCCGAAGCGCTTCAGCAGGCCACGGGTTTCCAAGACCACCGTGCTCATCGCTTCGCCCCGAACCAGGTCCAGGGCCGCATCAGCTTCTCGCGGCCGACCAGCACTAGCACGACCAGGAACAGGCCGAGCCAGAAGTTCCAGTACTGCGGCGTCCACGCCGACACCAGGTCGTGCAGCAGCTTGAACACGATCGCACCGAAGATGCCGCCGTACAGGTAGCCGGTGCCGCCGATCACGAGCACCAGCATCACCTCGGCGCTGCGGTGGAACTCGAACACGTCGAGCGATGCGAAGCCGCTGGTCTGCGCGAGCAGCGCACCGGCCGCGCCCGCGATCGCCGCGGCCACGGTGTAGACGGCGACGAGGCGCAGGTTCACCGACAGCCCGATGCTGCCGGCGCGCAGCCGGTTGTCGCGCAGCGCCTGCAGCGCGTAGCCGAACGGCGAATGCACGAGCTTGCGCGCAAGCAGCAGGCACGCGATCAGCACCGCCAGCGTGTAGGCATAGGCGGTGCGGCCACCGAGATCGAACTCGAACTGGCCCAGCAGCGGGCCGATCACGACGCCTTGCAGCCCGTCGGCGCCGCCGGTGAGCCAGTCGAGCTTGTTCGCGAGTTCGTACAGGATCGACGCGACGCCGAGCGTGACCATCAGCCGCGTCAGGTCGGTGCCGCGCAGGATCAGCACGCTGCACAGCGCGCCGAACGCGGCGGCGGTCGCGACGGCGACCGCCATGCCGACCAGCGGGTCGGGCATCACCAGCTTGGCGAACAGCGCGGCGCTGTACGCGCCGATGCCGAAGAAGGCCGCGTGGCCCAGCGACACCACCCCCGCATAGCCCAGGATCAGGTCGAGCGAGAGCGCAAACAGCGCCAGGATCGCCACCTCGTTGAGCAGCAGCGCATGCGACGGCAGCAGCAGCCATGACACCAGCAGCACTGCGAGCAGCGCGAACTCCCACCAGCGCCACGACGCGTGCGCGCGCAGCCCCTGCGTGACGGCTGTCACTTGCCACCCCCGGCGCGCGCGAACAAGCCCTGCGGGCGGATCAGCAGGATCACGATCATCAGCGTGTAGACGATGAACGCGCCGAGCTTGGGCACGTAGTACTTGCCGGCGACGTCGGCGATGCCCAGCAGCAGCGCGGCCAGCAGCGGGCCGGTCAGCGTGGTCGTGCCGCCGACCGAGACGACGATCAGGAAATAGATCATGAACTTGAGCGGGAAGGTCGGGTCCAGGCCGAGCACTTCGGCGCCGAGCGCGCCGCCGAGCCCGGCCAGGCCGGAGCCGACCGCGAAGGTCAGCAGGAAGATGCGGTTCACGTTCAGGCCCAGCCCGCCGGCCACACGCGGGTCGTCGACCGAGGCGCGCAGCTGGCTGCCGAAGCGGGTGTTGGCCAGCACCCACTGCAGCACGACGGTCAGCACGCCGCACACGACGATGATGAAGCTGCGGTACTTGCCGATGCCGACCCACGCGATGTCGAAGCGGCCCTTCAGCCATTCGGGCAGCTGGATGTTCTGCTGCATCGAACCGACGAAATAGTCGACCCCGGCGACGGCCATGAACACCAGGCCGATCGAGAACAGCACCTGGTCGAGGTGCGGCTTGGCGTACATGCGTCGGTACAGCGTCGGCTCGAGAAGCGCACCGAGCAGCGCCGTGCCGACGAAGGCCAGCGGCAGGCACAGCAGGAACGGCACGCCGAGCCGGTTCATCGCGAGCACCGTGATGTAGCCGCCGGCCATCGCGAATGCGCCGTGCGCGAGGTTGATGAAGTTCATCAGCCCCAGGGTCACGGCCAGCCCGACCGCGAGCACGAACATCAGCATGCCGTAGGCGATGCCGTCGAAGAGAAGAGTGAGCATGCGGGCGGGTCAGCTCACTTGGCTTTGCCCGGATCCTTGACTGCCTTGATCACGTCGAACTCGACGTTGTACAGGCCGTTGCCGAGCGCCGGCACGCGCTCGACCTTGCGGATGTAGATGTCCTGCACGATGTCGCGGGTCTGGCCGTCGATCAGCACCGGGCCGCGCGGGCTCTCGAAGACCTGGCCCTTCATCGCGTTGAGCAGCTTCTCGCCGCCCTCGCCCTTGCTCGCTTCGAGCCCCTTGTAGATCACGCGCATGCCGTCGTAGCCGCCGACCGCCATGAAGTTCGGCCGCATGCCCTTGTTCGCGGCCTGGAAGGCCTCGACGAACTTCTTGTTCGCCGGCGACGGGTGCGCAGCGGAGTAGTGATGCGAGTTGACGACGCCCAGCGCGACGTCGCCGATGTCGGCGAGCTGGTCGTCGTCGGTCACGTCGCCGGTGGCGATCAGCTTGACGCCGCTCTTGTCCAGCCCGCGCTCGGCGAACTGCTTCATGAAGGTCGCGCCCTGGCCCGAAGGCAGGAACACGAAGAGGGCATCGGGCTTGGTGTCGACCACCTTCTGCAGCACCGGCGCAAAGTCGGGCGCGCGCAAAGGGGTGCGCAGCTTGTCGAGGATCTGCCCGCCGTTCAGACGGAACTGGCTGTCGAAGAACTTCTCGGCATCGAACCCCGGGCCGTAGTCGGCCACCAGGGTCACCGCCTTCTTGATCTTGTTCTTCGCGGCCCAGTCGGCGAGTGCGACCGTCGCCTGCGGCAAGGTAAAGCTGGTGCGGATGATGTACGGCGAGGCCTCGGTGATGCTCGAGGTGGCCGCGGCCATCACGACCAGCGGCGTCTTGCTCTGTGTGGCCAGCGGCGCGGTCGCGAGCGCGGTCGGCGTGATGCCGAAGCCGGCGATCACCGCGACCTTGTCGTTGACGATCAGCTCCTGCGCGATGCGCTTGGTCGCATCGGGCACCGCGCCGTCGTCCTTCAGGATGACCTCGACGCTGCGGCCCGCGATCTTGTTGCCGTTCTGCGCCATCCACAGCTTCACCGCGGCATCGATCTGCCGGCCGGTCGACGCCTGCTGGCCGGTCATCGGCAGGATCAGGCCGATCTTGATCGGGCCGGTGTCGGCCGCGCGGGCGCCGGCGCCGCAGGCGGCAGCGATCAGGCCCAGGGCCAACTTCAGGGCGAGGCGTTTGCGTGTCATGGGATCTCCGTCGGGGCCGATTGATTGCCTGCAAATGTAGCCGCGCGCATCAGTCGGGCCGATAGGCAGAATCCAGCACAAGCCCGCCGCCGCTGACCCGCGATACGCAGGCGCACAGGCGCCGGTTTTCCTGCTTCTCGTGCGCGCTGAAGAACACGTCACGGTGGTCGATGCGGCCCTGCGCCTCGACCACATCGACCGCGCACAGGCCGCACTCGCCGCGTTTGCAATCGAACAAGGTGTCGACGCCGGCGTCGTTCAGCACGTCGAGCAGGCTGCGGTCGGCCGGCACCTGCAGCTCGAGACCGTGGCGCGGCAGCCTGACCCAGAACGCCTCGTTCGCTACCGCGCCGCTGTTGCCGAAGGTCTCGAAGCGCAGGTTCGCGGCCGGCCGGCCCGACTGCGCCCATGCCGCGCGCACCGCGTCGAGCATGGGCAGCGGGCCGCAGACCAGCAGCAGCGCATCGGGATGCAGCGCGGCGATCTCGTCGGCGAACGCGATGCGCTGGCCGGCATCGTCGGCGAAGGTCTGGAGCCGCTCGCCGAGCGCGGCCTGCAGCACGTCGTGCAGCGCGAACTCGGCGTTGTTGCGCGCCGCGTAGCGCATGCGCACGTCGGCGCCGCGCGCGCTCAGCATCTGCGCCATCCCGACGATCGGCGTGATGCCGATCCCGCCGGCGACCAGCAGGTATTCAGGCGCCCCGAGCGGGAGCTCGAAGTGGTTGTTCGGTTCGCCGATGTCGAGCTCGGCGCCGACCTCGAGCGACCACATGTGGCGCGAGCCGCCGCGGCTCGGCTGTGCGAGCTTGACCGCGATGCGGTAGACCTCCGGGTCGCCCGGCAGGCCGACCAGCGAATACGAGCGCGTCTCGGCCCGGCCGTCGATCGGCAGCTGCACGTTCAGGTGGCTGCCGACCGTCCAGGGCAGCACGCCGCTGACCGGGCGGATCTCGAACTCGCGCACCGTCGGGCTGAGGTCGCGGCGGGCGCGGATGTGGGCCGGGTGCCAGTGCAGGGGATTGCGCATCGAAGGTCTCGAATCAACGAACGGAGCGGCGCCGGATCAGGTTGGCGCCGGGCACCAGTTGCAGGGTCTTGTGGCTTTGCAGCGCCTGCTGCAGGTTGCGCCGCGCGATGCGCGCGTGCTCGCGCATCAGGCTCTCGGCACGCGCGCCTTCGCGCTGCACGATCGCCTCGATCACCATGTGGTGCTGGGCCTGCGCGACCACCAGGATGTCGCGCGCATGCGGGCCGACCGACTGCGCCATCACGAAGCCGTTCGGCGACGCGAACGGCAGCGCAACCGCCTTCTCGAGCTGCCGCGCGACCAGCGGGCTGCCGGCCATCTCGGACAGCAGCGCGTGGAAGCGCGCGTTCTGCTGCACGTAGACCGAGAAGGTCGCGTCGGTCAGCTCGGGCGTCGCGAGCGCGGCATCGATGCGCTCGAGGCACTCGCGCGCCTCGGCGATCAGCACCGGGCTGACGCCGCGCTCGGCGGCGAGCCGCGCGGCCAGGCCTTCGAGCGTGCCGCGCACCTCGATCGCGTCGTGGATGTCGCTCTCGGAGAAGTCCTTCACCGCATAGCCGCCGGACGGCAGCGCGTCGAGCAGCCCTTCTTCGGCGAGCCGCACCAGCGCGAGCCGCACCGGCGTGCGCGAGACGTTCAGCCGCTCGACCAGCCAGAGCTCGGCGATGCGCGCGCCAGCCTTCAGCTCGCCGCCGAGGATCAGCTCGCGCAGCGCGAGCTGCGCCTTGACGGCCTGCGGCGCCGACGACCCCTCGCCCGTCGCACGCACCGCGCCCTCGCCCGATGGGAACGCAGGCCGCGGCTCGCGGCTGGCGCCTGCCGTGTTGGCAGCGGCCCGGCGCTCGGCCTGCAGCTCGCTGGTCACGCTGCCGACCGCAGCGGGATCACGCGCGGCTTGCCCGGCCCGCCGCTCTCGGCCGCGATCATCTTGTCGATCAGCCGGCGCATCCACATCGAGCCGGCGTCGATGTTGAGGTTGTAGAAGCTGTAGTCGGGGTGGTCGTCGATCGCCTGCTGCTGCGCCTCGAGGATCAACTCGTCTTCGTGGAAGATCGTCGCCACGCCCTCGCGCAGATCGTGCGTCAGGCGCTGCTCGCCCAAGCTGTAGTTGCGTGCGAAGGCCCAGAAGTACAGGCAGGTCTTGTCGGTCTCGGGCGTGATCGTGTTGAGCACGTAGCCGCTGACGCCGTGGCTGCGGTCGCCCTGCAGCGCGCCGGTGCCGGTCTGCGCCACGCCGACGTCGATGTTGATCGTCGCCGGCGCCTCGAACTTGATGATCTGCCAGCGGTCGACCTTGCCCTCGTAGCCGGTCGCGTGGCGGATCTGCCCGGCCCAGAACGGCGGCGCGTCGATGTTTTCCATCAGGCGCGTCACCGTCGCGGTGCGGTCGCCGTGGGTCGCGACGAACGGCGCCTCGGCGAGCGCGCGCTGGCCGATGCTCGAGCCGTGCACGAAGGTCTCGTGCGTCAGGTCCATCAGGTTGTCGAGCACGAGGCGGTAGTCGCACTTCACGCGGATCATCTTGCCGTCGCCGGCCCAGGCCGGGTCGTCGTTCCAGTGCAGGTCGGGGATCAGCGCCGCGTCGGCCAGCGCCGGGTCGCCGGGCCAGACCCAGACGAAGCGGTGCTTCTCGGCCACCGGGAAGCTGCGCACGCAGGCCGACGGGTTGAGCGTCTCCTGCGACGGCATGTGGGTGCAGCGGCCGTCGGCGTTGAACACCAGGCCGTGGTAGCCGCAGGTCACCTCGTCGCCATTCAGCTGCCCTTTCGACAGCGGCAGCAGCCGGTGCCAGCAGGCGTCTTCGAGGATCGCGACCGTGCCGTCGAGCTTGCGGTACATGACCAGCTTCTGGTTGCAGACGGTACGCGCCAGCAGTGCCTTCTTGACCTCGACGTCGTAGGCGCAGGCGTACCAGGCGTTCAGCGGAAAGGTGCTCATTGTCGCGATCCTGGATTCACGTTGTATACAGAACAGGAGTTTGAAGCCCGAAGCTTGGCGTTGAAATCGGGTTTTCCCTAGGTATTTCTTAGAAGCTGTATCCAACAATGATCGAATCGACACCGGAGAACCGCATGACCTCGCGCACCACCCCGCCTTTCCGCGCCGACCACGTCGGCAGCTTCCTGCGCCCGAAATTCCTGCTCGACGCCCGCGAGCAGCGTGCCAAGGGCGAGATCACGGCCGAGCAACTGCGCGCGGTCGAAGACAAGGCGATCACCGAGATCGTCAAGTTCCAGGAAGACGTCGGCCTGCAGTCGATCACCGACGGCGAGTTCCGCCGCACCTACTTCCACATCGACTTCCTCGAGCAGCTCGGCGGCGTCCAGACCGACATCCCGGTCACGATCGTCAAGCCCGACGGCAGCGAGGAGCTGGCGCCGCCGGTGATGCGCGTGATCGACAAGGTGCGCCACGTGAAGGACATCCAGCGCGCCGACTTCGAGTACCTGAAGAGCCAGGTCAGCGC
>Ga0207648_10006073_pt1 | contig 12041 bp, 13 predicted proteins | sample KBSMisM32_FD_184310 | JGI IMG/M metagenome (GOLD analysis project Ga0207648, IMG submission 184310) | Miscanthus rhizosphere microbial communities from Kellogg Biological Station, Michigan, USA - KBS Miscanthus M3-2 (SPAdes) (version 2) | ecosystem: Host-associated > Plants > Roots >...
GATGCCGGCCGCCCATCCTGACAATCACCGGCGTGTGAACATGGCTGACCTCCCGCCTTTGCGGCGGGAGGGACTCTAGCGCGCCGCCGGCTTAGAGCAATCCCAGGGATTTGAAACTGGCATGGCCGCCCCGGCCGATCACCAGGTGGTCGTGCACCGCGATGGACAGGGTTTTGGCCGCGGCCACGATCTCGCGTGTCATCAGGATATCGCTTTTGGACGGGGTGGGATCGCCGGAAGGGTGATTGTGCACCAGGATGAGCGCGCTGGCGCTGAGCTCCAGCGCCCGCTTGACGATCTCGCGGGGATAGACCGGCGTGTGATCGACGGTGCCGCGATTCTGCACTTCGTCGGCGATCAGGTGGTTCTTGCGGTCCAGGAACAGGACACGGAATTCCTCCTTCTCGGCCCGCGCCATCGCCGCCGTGCAATAGTCCAGCAAGGCCGGCCAGGACGACAGCGCCGCCCGGCCCATCACCCTGCTCTTGGCCAGGCGGTGGGCGGCCGCTTCCACGATCTTGAGATGATTGGCCACGCTTGCACCCACGCCCCGGATTTCCATCAGCCGGGCGCGCGGCGCGGCAATCACCTCCGCGAAAGTGCCGAAGCGGTTCAGCAAGGCGCGGGCCAGAGGCTTGGTGTCGCGGCGGGGCAGAGCCGCGAACAGGGTCATTTCCAACAGCTCATAATCGGGCATGGCGTCCGCGCCGCCATCCAGGAAGCGGGCGCGCAAGCGCTCACGATGGCCGGCCGTGCCGCCTGTTTCGCCGTCATCGGGATTCATCGAACCGGGCGCGCTCCGAATACCGCCTTACAGATAAGGCGGTTTGTGCCAGCCCTTAGGAGACAGCGTGAAGATCTCAACCCCTGTTTCCGTCACGCCAATCGAATGCTCGAACTGCGCCGACAACGAGCGGTCCCGCGTCACCGCCGTCCAGCCGTCGCTCAATACTTTCACGCCATAACCGCCCAGATTGATCATGGGCTCGATGGTGAAGAACATGCCGGGTTTCAGGGCGATGCCGCCGCCCGGCTTGCCGTAATGGACGATATTGGGCAGGGCATGGAACACCTTGCCCAGGCCATGGCCGCAAAAATCGCGCACCACCGAACATTTCTCCTGGCCCTCGGCAAAGGATTGGATGGCGTGGCCGATATCGCCGGTGGTGCTGCCGGGCTTCACCGCGGCGACACCGCGCATCATGGCGTCATAGGTGATCTCGACGAGCCGCTCGGCCTTCCGCTTGACCTCGCCCACCGGATACATGCGGCTGGTGTCGCCATGCCAGCCGTCCAGGATCACGGTGACGTCGATATTGACGATATCGCCGTCGCGCAAAGGCTTGTCGTTGGGAATGCCGTGACACACGACATGATTGATCGAAGTGCAGACGGTGTGGCGATAGCCGCGATAATTCAGGCAGGCGGGAAGGGCGCCATGGGCAATGACATAGTCATAAGCCACCTTGTCCAAGGCGGCGGTGGTGACGCCCGGTTTCACCAGGGGCACCAAAAGGTCCAACACTTCGGCGGCCAGGCGGCCGGCCCTGCGCATGCCCTCGAATTCAGCCGGATCGTGCAAAGTCACGGCGAAGTGCGCTTTTCGGGCGGCGTCAAAAATCTCGGACTGGGCTAGGATGGTCATCCCAGGGAATATACCGGCGGCGGCGCCAAAACCAAACAGGAACCTATGAGCGGCGTTTTGGATCGGAACAAAGGGGCAGCCGTCCTGGTGATCGGCGATGAAATCCTGTCGGGCCGCACCCAGGATGCCAACAGCAATCATATTGCCCGCTTTTTGGGCGCGCTGGGGATCGACCTGCGGGAAGTCCGGGTGGTAGGCGATGTCGAGACCGAGATTGTCGCCGCCCTCAATGCCCTGCGCGGCGTTTACGATTTCGTCTTCACCACCGGCGGCATCGGTCCCACCCATGACGACATCACCGCCGATGCGGTGGCCAAGGCATTCGGTGTCGGCATCGGCTACCACCCCGGCGTGTATGCCATGCTGGAGGCGCGCTATCCGCCCGGCGAGTTCAACGACATGCGCAAGCGCATGGCGCGCATTCCCGACGGCGCCGCCCTGGTGGCCAACCCGGTTTCCGCCGCGCCGGGATTTCACATCGGCAATGTTTATGTGCTGGCCGGGGTGCCGATGGTGATGCGGGCCATGCTGGAACAAATCGCGCCGGAATTGCCCAAAGGCCCGACCGTGAAAAGCATCACCGTGGAAGCCAATATTCCCGAAGGCACCATCGCCCCCGGCCTGGCCGAGCTGCAGAAAAAGCATCCCGAGATATCGATTGGGTCCTACCCTTTCTATCGCGAAGGGTCTGCGCAACCCTTTGGGGCACAGCTGGTGCTGCGCAGTCGCGACGCAGACGCATTAGAAGATACCGGCCGGGCGCTGGAGGAATTGTTGCGCGGCCTGGGTGCTGCACCGCAGCGCATAAAATCCGGCTGACAGTTCATCACAGAAGTGACAGGCTGCGGCCAAAATCAACAACAATCAGAGGGGACGTTCATGGATATCAAGAAGCGGGATTTTCTGTTCGGCGCGGGCTTGGCGGCAGCGGCCGCCGCCGATGCCGTGGCCCAGCCAACGCGGAACCCCGAGGGCGGCTATCCGCCAGGCGTTCCTAAGGCCACCGGCCGCAGCATGCTGGACAGCCCGCATTATATCGGCACCGCCAGCAAGGGCTATGGCTTCAAGGCGAACTGGGCCCGCACCATGCCGATGGTCCCGACTGTGGATCCGAACTACAAGCCGCGCCGCATCAACAAGGCGATCGAGCTGTGGGAAGACAATCAGGTCGTGGCCTATGCCGAATTCGGCGCTTCCGGCGCGCCGGACTGCTATGAAGAAGGCAAGCGCATGGCCAAGACCTATTGCGATGCCATCAATTACGAAATGGAGAATGACTCGTTCAACTTCGACGGCTTGCGCAACTTCATGCAGGGCCTGGTCGATGGCGGTCCCACGCCGTCGGGTCATCGCACCCCGATGGTGTTCGTCACCCTGCCGGCCTGGGGTTTCGACGGTCCCTCGATGCGCGCCAATGTCTGGCAGATCGCTCAGTCGCTGGCGGCGGGCGCGCATGGCGTCTTGATCTGCGAAATGGAATCGCCGGAAGCCGCCGAGATCGCCATCGCGGGCGGGCGCTACAAATGGACTTGGCCCGGGGTGGAAGAACTTCCCATTGAAGGCGTGCGCGGGGCGGGCAGTCAATCTTTCGCCGCCCACATCTGGGGCATCAGCCCGGCCGAGTATTTGCGCGTCGCCGATGTCTGGCCGCACAATCCCAAGGGCGAGATCACCATGGGCTTCAAGCTGGAGAACCGCCGCTCGGCCATGGCGGCGGAGCAGCTGATGGCGGTGAAAGGCCTGGCCTTTGCCGAGCCCGGCCCGGGCGACAATGGCTGGTCCCACCTGCAATGGGATGCGGTCCGTGCCGACCTCACCCAGGCCCAGCGCGCCGCGCTGCCGGCTTCAAAGCAACTGGAAATAAACCTGGAACGCATCCGGCTGGCGGCCAAGAAGAACAAAATACAGTGGCTGGGCGGTGGCCCTCCCGGCGCGACTCCCCAGCAGGAGATTGACCAGGGGCGGCGTATGGGGCCTGCGACGGAAGAGCGGGCGCATGCGGATAGGCTCTATACCAAGCGGAAAATGCCGTATTGACGCGCGGTTCTTTTACGCCCTGAGTTCGTCGCGCATCGCCTCATGGGCTATTAGCCCACATCGGCTCGCGCTCCTGCTCAGGTCGTAAAATCCCTCGCGCTATTGGTAGAGCTGTATTCGAGCTTCAACGCGCTGGGTCGCGCGCTTATTCCAGCTTGAGGGCTTTCGCCGCCGTCATGAACGCGGTCTGAGCATCTTTGTTGTCGGGAAAGGCCTTGCGGGCATCGGCCAAAGCCTGCTTGGCCTTTTCCATTTCTCCCAGCACCGTGTAAGCGCGCATCAGGCGGACCCAGCCCAAGGCGTCATTCGGATCGGCCTTCAACCGCGCCGCCAACATCTCGACCATGGCGCGCGGATTGGGGGCTGCGCCTTTTCCGCCGGCCAGGCCCTGCGAGGTCAGCATGGCGATCCGGTCCACCAACAGCTGATGCAGCGGCGAAGTCACCGGCGTGTCGTCCAGCAGGCTCTGCCAGATCTGGATGGCGCCCGGGCGATCGTTACGCGCCACCCTGGCGAGCCCCAGATAAAAGCGCGCCGGCGCGTTGCCGGGATCGACCGCCAGCGCCGCCGTGAACGCTTCTTCCGCTTCCTGCGGCACCGCGCCATTGTTGGCCACCACCAGCGCTTCGCCATAAGCGGCGTCCAGCGCGGCATCGCCCTTGCCGACCAGTGCGATGACTTTGGCAAAGGCCTTGGCGGCGTCGCGCGGATCGCGCGCTTCCATATAGGCCTGGCCCAGATAGGTCCAGGCGCGCGCATCCTGCGGATATTGGCGCACCCGCTTGACCAGGTAGGGGATCAAGCCGTTCACCTCATGACTCTTGAGCCCCTGCGCTTCGCGTTGCGCCAGATGCGGACGGCCCACAACAAAATAGGTGCCGCCGCCGATCGCCAAAACAAAGAGCGCCGCCGCCGCCAGATACAGAATGCGCGTCTTCTTGGACTCGATGCGCCACAGCGGCACGGCGGCAAAGCCGATGGCGAGCAAAGCGACCAGGACAAAACCGATAATCGGGACCGCGCTCACTCGCTCTTTCCTCGGCCCTTTTGGCCTCTGTATTTGTTGCGCACCAAAGCCACGATCATGCCGCGGATGGTGCGCACCTCCTGATCGCTCAGGCCGGAACGCATTATCATAGCCCGGATGTTGCGCACCATGGTTTCCCGCTTGGCAGGGGGAAAAAGGAATTCTGCCGCATCCAATTCGCGTTCCAGATGCTCGAACAGGTCCGTCAGTTCGGCACGGGTGGCGGGAACCGCGTTTGTTTGGCGGGTGCGCACCGCGGGCGTGGAATCGGCGGATTTGAGCCATTCGTAACCCAACAACAGCACCGCCTGGCCCAGGTTGAGGGAGGAGAATTCGGCGGTGGGAATGGTGATCACGCCGTCGGCCAGGCTCATCTCGTCATTGTCCAGGCCGGCCCGTTCGCCGCCGAACAACAGCGCCGTCCGCGCCCCCGCCTTGCCGGCCTCCCTCAGCCGCCGGACCGCGGCCTCGGGTGTGTGAATCTGTTTCAGCACATCGCGCTCGCGCGCGGTGGTGGCCAAGACCAGGTTGAACGGCGCCAGCGCTTCGCCCGCCATGGGATGAATGCGTGCGCGTTCCAAAATGTCGCCGGCGCCCGCGGCCAAGGCTTGGGCCTTGTCGCTGGGCCATTTGAATTGCGGCGCGATCAGGACCAATTCCGACAGGCCGAAATTCTTCATCGCCCGGGCGGCGGCGCCAACATTTTCCCCCATCTGGGGGTGGGAAAGGATGACTGCAGGTGGGGTCATTTGGCGCTTTGACGGGCCGGTTGTGGCGGGCTAAACGAAGCCCGCTATAGCCTCTCCGGCCCCGATTTTCGAGCCCATCGCCAAAGGAAAGCCTGTCATGGAAAAGATCAAGGTCGCCAATCCCGTCGTGGAACTGGACGGGGATGAGATGACCCGCATCATCTGGGACCTGATCAAGAAGAAGCTGGTCCTGCCCTATCTGGACATCGACCTGCACTATTACGACCTTTCCATCCAGAAGCGCGATGAGACCAACGACCAGATCACGGTCGACGCCGCCCAGGCGATCAAGAAATACGGCGTGGGCGTGAAATGCGCCACCATAACCCCGGACGAGGCGCGGGTGGAGGAATTCAAGCTCAAGAAGATGTGGAAGTCGCCCAACGGCACCATCCGCAACATTCTGGGCGGGGTGATCTTCCGCGAGCCCATCATCTGCAAGAATGTGCCGCGCCTGGTGCCCGGCTGGACCCAGCCCATCGTGGTCGGCCGTCATGCCTTTGGCGATCAGTATCGCGCCACCGATTTCGTCTTCCCCGGTGCGGGCACGCTCACCATCAAGTTCGTTGGCGCTGACGGCAAAGTCATCGAGCATGAAGTGTTCAAGGCGCCGGGCGGCGGCGTCGCCATGGCGATGTACAACCTGGACGAGTCGATCCGGGAATTCGCCCGCGCCTCGCTGAATTACGGCTTGGCGCGCAAATATCCGGTCTATCTGTCGACCAAGAACACCATCCTCAAAGCCTATGATGGCCGCTTCAAGGATCTGTTCCAGGAAATTTACGACGCCGAATTCGCGGCCCAGTTCAAGGCGGCAGGCATCATCTATGAGCATCGCTTGATCGACGACATGGTGGCCAGCGCCTTGAAGTGGAGCGGCGGCTATGTCTGGGCCTGCAAGAATTACGATGGCGACGTGCAGTCCGATACCGTGGCGCAGGGCTTCGGCTCGCTCGGCCTGATGACGTCGGTCTTGTTTACGCCCGATGGCAAGACGGTGGAAGCTGAAGCCGCGCATGGCACGGTGACGCGCCACTATCGCGAATATCAAAAGGGCAAGTCGACCTCGACCAACTCCATCGCCTCGATCTTCGCCTGGACGCGCGGGCTTACCCACCGCGCCAAGTTGGACGGCAATGACAAGCTGGCCAAGTTTGCCCACACCATGGAAGAGGTCTGCGTCGCGACCGTCGAGCAGGGGTATATGACGAAAGACTTGGCTTTGTTGGTTGGGCCCGATCAGAAATGGCTCACCACCGAAGGATTTCTCGACAAGGTCGACGAGAATCTCAAAAAGGCCATGGCATAACCACGATCGTCATGGCCCGGCTTGTCCGGGCCATCCATTTTTGACATGGGCGACAGGCGGCCAAATTGGATGGCCCGCATGGAAGCGGGCCATGACGGTGGAAGGTGAGGTTTATTACTCCGCCGCTGACCGCTGCGCCTTCTTATGCGCGTACATCGCCTGATCCGCGCGGGCGATGGCGACATCGGGATTGTCGCCGGATTTCAGCTCAAAGGCGCCATAGGCGAAGGTCACAGGAATGGCTTGGCCATTCCATTGCGTGGGCGTGGCCTGCAAGGTCGCCGCCAGGCTGTCGGCTTTCTTGAGCGCCTGAGTCTGGTTGGCGTGGGACAAAAGCACGCCGAATTCATCGCCGCCCAAGCGTCCGACGCAGTCGCTGTCGCGCACATTCTTGCTCAACACTTCCGCGAAATGCGCCAAGACCGCGTCGCCGGCGGCATGGCCGTAGGTGTCGTTGGTCTTTTTGAGGTGATTGAGATCGAAATAAATCAGCGAACAGGGCGTATTGTAGCGTCCGGCGATGCCGATATAGCGGGTCAGTTCGCGCACAAAGGCGCGGCGGTTCAACAGCGGCAGCATGCCGTCCTGGTCGGCGGCCTTTTCCATGTCTTCCAGCCGGCTGCGGGTCTGGGTGAGCTCGCGGCGCAAGGAGTCGACCTCGCTCATCAAGCTCATGATGGCGTCGCGCACTTTGGGGGTGAATTCGGCTTCGGGAATGCCCAGCACACTGGCCGAAGGGCCTACCGCGTCGGCGCTGCCCGGGCCTGCGGCGGCTTCCACCCGCTTGGCATAGGCGGCCTGGGCCACCGAACGGGTGCTGCGGACGGGGCTGTTGCGTTCGACCTTCATCGGCTTTTCCAATGGCCCGCCGCCAGTTGCGGCCGGGGCGCCAGTTCTTGGCTCGGTAAAATTAACGCTTAGGGGTTAACACTTCCTTTAAGATGCCGGCCCCAGGGTTAACGGGTGTTAAAACGGCACTTTCCTTGAAGTTTCAGGTGCCTATACTGCCCCGCTTTGCTGGGAGAGCTGGGCCGGGATGGCGAATCGGAGCAAAGCCTTGAGAAAGACCGCGCCTGCGGTGGGCATCATCATGGGCAGCCAGTCGGACTGGGCGACCATGCAGGCCGCTGCCCATATGCTGGACGCGCTGGGCGTCGGCCATGAGGTCCGGATCGTGTCCGCCCATCGCACCCCCGACCGCATGGCGGGTTATGCCAAGGAAGCCCAAGGGCGCGGCATCAAGGTCATCATCGCCGGCGCCGGCGGGGCGGCGCATCTGCCCGGCATGGTCGCCAGCATGACCACCTTGCCGGTCTTGGGCGTGCCGGTGCAAAGCCGGGCCTTGAAGGGGCTGGACTCGCTGCTCTCCATTGCCCAAATGCCGGGCGGCGTGCCGGTGGCGACATTTGCCATCGGCGAGGCCGGCGCCAAGAATGCGGCGCTGCATGCTGCGGCCATTCTGGGCCTGTCGGATGCCGGCGTAAAAAAGCGGCTGGATGGCTGGCGCGCCACACAGACCCGTTCGGTCGCCAAGAAGCCAAAGTGAATCAGAGCGGATGAAAAGTTTGGACAAGCCGCTTGCTCCCGGCGGCATGGTGGGAATTGTCGGCGGCGGCCAATTGGGCCGCATGTTGGCGCTTGCCGCCGCCAGGCTGGGCTTGAGGACCTGCATCTACAATGACGCGTCGGATGCGCCCGCCTTTCACGTGACGCCTCATGCCATCGTCGCGCCCTATGACGATCTGGAGCAGCTGGGCAGCTTTGCCGATCTTTGCGATGTCGTGACGTTTGAGTTCGAGAATCTTCCCGCCCATGCCATCGCTCATCTGGAGCAGCATGTGCCGGTGCGCCCCGGCGCGCATGCCTTGGCGATCACCCAGGACCGGCTGAGCGAGAAAGCCTTTGTCGAAAAGCTGGGCCTCAAGACCGCGCCTTTCTTCGAAGTGTCTTCGCCGGCGCAAGCGCAGGCGGCATTCGGCCGCTTGAACGGCAAGGGTATCTTGAAGACCAGGCGCTTCGGCTATGACGGCAAGGGCCAGGCGAAAGTGATGAGCGCCGGCGATGCCGAGCAAGCCTTCGCTGCGTTCAAGGACGCGCCCGCCATTTTGGAGGGCTTTGTCGATTTTTCTTACGAAGCTTCGGTGGTGGCGGCACGGGGCGCGGAAGGGCAATTCGCGGCCTTTGACCCGCCTGAGAATGATCATGAGAATCATATTCTGCGCCGTTCCACCGTGCCGTCGCGCCTGAGCCAGGCGCAGGTGAATGAGGCAAAGGCCATCGCCAAGGCGATCGGCGATGCCTTGAACTATGTGGGTGTCTTTGCGGTGGAATTGTTCGTGGGAAGAAAGGGCGAACTGCTGGTCAATGAGATCGCGCCGCGCGTCCACAATACCGGCCATTGGACCATCGAGGCCTGTCAGTGCTCGCAGTTCGAACAGCATATTCGTGCGGTGGCCGGCTGGCCCTTGGGCGATCCCACCCGCCACGCCGACGCGGTGATGGAAAACATCATCGGCGCCGAAGCTCATGCCTGGGATAGCTTGGCCAAAAGCGGGGCGCTGCATCTCTATGGCAAGAAAGAAGCCCGGCCCGGGCGGAAGATGGGCCATGTTACGCGCCTCAAGCCCAAGAGCTCCTAGGAGAACGGCCATGAAAACCGCGCTTGTGAGCCTTGCCTTGCTTCTGGCTTTGCCCGCCTGGGCGCAAGAGCCGGCAACACAGGTCCAAACCGAGGCCGCGCCCAAATACACCATCAAATCCAGCAAGCTGGGCGAATTGCTGGACAATCCCGCCACCAAGGCGATCTTCGAGAAATACTTTCCCGAAGTGGTCCATCACCCGCAGATAAATGAGGGCTTGGACTTGACCCTGCCCGATGTTGTGCAGTATCTGCCCGACGTCGTGACGCCGGAAAAGCTGGCGGCGATGGACCAGGAACTCAAAGTCATACCATGACCGGGCTTACCAAGCGCAGCAAGAAGACCAAGACCCCCACTATCGACGGGGCTGGAATCGCGCGCGCTTAAGGACAAGCCAAGCCGAATATCCAAGCCCCGCTCCAAACCCGGACGGGGCTTTTTTATTGCTTGCCAAGGAGATTGTTGTGAAGAACAAGCATGTTGCGATCGTTGGCGCCACGGGCGCTGTGGGCCGCGAATTTGTCGGCTGCATCGAAAGCCGGGGCGTGCCGCTGGCGTCGCTGAAATTGCTGGCCTCCGCCAAGTCGGCGGGCAAAAAGCAGACATTTCGCGGCCAGGCGCTGACGGTACAGGAATTGACCGAGGATGCCTTCAAGGGCGTCGACATCGCGCTGTTCTCGGCCGGCAGCGGCATTTCCAAGCAATATGCGCCCGCCGCGGTGAAAGCCGGCGCGGTGGTGGTGGACAATTCATCCGCCTTCCGCAGCGACCCGACAATTCCGCTGGTGATTCCGGAAATCAATGCCCGCCGCATCAAGGATCACAAGGGGGTCATCGCCAATCCCAATTGCGCGGCGATCACCACCTTGGTGCCGCTGTGGCCGGTGCACCAGGTCAATCCGGTGCGCCGCCTGATCGTCTCCACCTATCAGGCGGCGTCGGGCGGCGGCGCGGCCTTGATGGAAGAGCTGGAGCTGTCTACCCGCGCCTATCTGGACGGCAAGGATTATCCGCCCAAGGTGGTGAAGTATCCTTATGCCTTCAACCTCTTCAGCCACAACACCGCCATCGACATGGCGACCGGCTATAACGACGAAGAGAGCAAGGTCATCAAGGAAACCAAGAAGATTTTCGAGGACGACCGCATCGCCGTGTCGGCCACCTGCATCCGCGTGCCGGTTTTGCGCGCCCATTCCGTGTCCATGACATTTGAATGCGAACGACCGATCACGCCGGACGAGGTGAAATCCTTGCTGGCCAAGGCGCCGGGGGTAAAGCTGGTGGACGACTGGGCCAACAATTATTTCCCGATGCCCAAGGACGCGTCCGGCCAGGGCGATGTGTTGGCGGGACGCATCCGCAAGGATCTGTCGGACCCCAGCGGCAAGTCGGTCAGCATGTTTGTGGCGGCGGATCAGCTGCTGAAGGGGGCGGCGCTGAATGCGGTGCAAATTGCCGAACTTCTCTGATCCCTACTTAGCCTTCGGCTTCGCCCAATCGGCGAAGGCGGGAAAATTCGACAGCGCTTCCTTCGCCTTGGCCTTGAACTTCTCGAACTGCATCACATTCTCGATGCGGGCGGCGAGAAATTCCTCGGTGGGCGTTTCATCCGCGCTGGTGTCGTTGAACCAGCGCACCGCTGTCGAGCCGTAAACCCCCGCCAAGATTCCCCGCTTGGTGTAGAAATTGAAATCGGTCGAGGTGTCGCCCACCGCCCGCCACATGCTATCCACCGTGTGGTACATCAGCTTGGCGCCCAAAGCCGCATGCATGGGCAGCGACAGAAAGGCGGCCGCCCGGCGCGCCGCCTCCTTGTGCGGCTTCAAGATCGCCAGCCGTGTCTTGACCGCGGCGGCGATGCGCTCGCGAATCTTCATGGCTTTGAGATCCATGCCGGCGAGGCGCTTTTCCATCTGCGCATCGGTGTTGATGGAAAAGAATTCGACCAGACTCAGCACGCCATTTTCGAACAGCCGCGCCAGATCGGCCTTGGATACGCCGGCTTCGGCGCCCGCCTTCTGAAGCAGGCCGTCGGTGAAGCCGTCAAAGGCGGCATGGGTCAAAGCGGCGGCCAACACCGCCTCGCGCATCTGTTGGTCATTGCGCGGCGGCGAATCAGCCTTGGGCGCCTCCGTCTTGGCAGCTTTCTTCCGAGTCTTTTTAGGCGCGTCGGTCATGACGCCGCCTGGAAGTGATGAATCTCGGATTCAAAAATCAGCCGGGAGAGATCGCCGATCCGCGAAATGTACAGCCGGCCGTCCAGGTGATCGCATTCATGCTGCACCACCCGGGCATGGAAACCGCGCGCCACCCGCTCGATGGTTTCGCCATTGATCCCCAGCCCCCGGTAGCGGATATGGTCCGGCCGCTCGACCCAGCCGCGCAGCCCCGGCACCGACAGGCAGCCTTCCCAGCCCCCTTCCAGTTCGGTCCCCAGCATTTCGATTTCAGGGTTGATCAGCACCGTCAGGGGGGCAGTGCGGTCGAAACGCTCTGCCTCGCCCAACCCCGGGTCGGTCCTTCCTTCCGGCGCCTGGAACACCACGATCCGCAAGGGAACATGGACTTGGGGCGCGGCCAGGCCCGCCCCATTGGCGTCGACCATGGTTTCCACCATGTCATTGACCAGACGGCG
>Ga0207648_10006076_pt1 | contig 12039 bp, 8 predicted proteins | sample KBSMisM32_FD_184310 | JGI IMG/M metagenome (GOLD analysis project Ga0207648, IMG submission 184310) | Miscanthus rhizosphere microbial communities from Kellogg Biological Station, Michigan, USA - KBS Miscanthus M3-2 (SPAdes) (version 2) | ecosystem: Host-associated > Plants > Roots > Rhizosphere...
GAGGCTCCCGGTGTGGGCGAGCATTGTGCTGGTCGTGGTGCTGGAAGTTGCGGTGGGGTTGATCATCCACGACAACCTGACGCTCAACATCCTGATGCTGATCTACCCGTTCGAGGCGATCAAGCGGTGGCAGATCGGCCAATGATCCGGGATGCCACCGAGTGCAGAGCCGCCGCGCGCAGAACGAACTCATCTGTCATCGTACCGCCACGATCTCGACCGACCCGGCGAGGCGATCGCCGGCCACGGTGCGCACGCCCCGGTCGAACGTGGCGAACACGCCCTTGCGTCGATGCGCCAGCGCCATCAGATAGACGTCGGTCACCTGCCGATAGCCCTGAAGATTGGCCTCGACCGATCGAACCGCCGCCGGCAGCGGCAGCTTCTCGCTCCAGAATTCATGGCCAGCATGCGCCAGGTTGTCAACCAGCAGGGCCACCGCTTCGCGCGGCGACAGCGCATCGCGCGAGAAGGCCGGATTCGACAGGATGCGGACGACGCCGAGCTGGGTCAACGCGCACGTCGCCCAGCGCGCCGTGCCGCGCGCCCCAAACCACCGGTGTGCCAATTCGTGGTGTTCGTGCGCCGGCCACAACAGCGCCGTCAGGATGTTGAGGTCGAGCAGCGCGGTCTTCACGGCAGGTCGTCGCGCAGGCGATCGACGTGGTCGGCGGCGACCCGCGGCGATCGCCGGTCGAGACGAACCACCCGCAGGCCGCTGCGCTGGTCAGTGAGAAGCGGCCGCGCCGCGCCTTTCCTGACAAGCTCGCTGACCGCCTGGCCAAGGGTCAGCCCGTGGCGATCCGCGTGCGTGCGCGCTGCCTTCATCGCATCCGCTTCGAGCTGCAGGGTCGTGCGCGGCATACCGACATCATAACAGACGGGTGATGCGGCTTACGCAAGCCTTACATCACTGCGCGATACTGATGCTCGAAGCAGATGATGAGCATCGGCGGCTCCATCGCCCAAAGCCTGGCCTCGGAATCCGATGCGGCTCTCACACCTGGCGACGCGACGTCCTCGCCTCAGGCAATAATCGGTGATATGTCCATGCGGTTCTCGCGGCGCCTCGCCCTTGCCGCCGCAGCGGGCCAGCTTGCCGTCGCGGGATCGGCCGCCATCGCCGACGTTCGCGAGCTGACGCTGTCAGCTTCTCCAGCGATGCGTCTGCTGGTCGTCGCGCCCCACCCGGACGACGAGGCGCTGGGATCGGCCGGGCTGATCCAGCGCGTCAGGAGCGCCGGCGGCCAGGTTCGCGTCGTCCTGGTGACGAGCGGCGACGCGTTCCCGGAGGGCCTCGAAGCGGAAACGCACATCGCCAACCCCCGCCCGCGCGATTACCGCAGCTACGGCGCGCTGCGCGAGCGCGAGACGCTGGCGGCAATGCAGCGACTCGGGATCGATGGCGAGCGGGTGCGCTTTCTCGGGTTTCCCGACGGCGGCATCTGCCTGATCGCGTCGAGCTACCTGTCGCCGAACGCGCGCGCCTTCGTCTCGCCCTACACCGGCCGCGAGGAGCCGCCGGCGCGGGAGCAGATCATTCGCGGCGCGCGCTACCGCGGCGTCGACATCCGGCGCGAGCTGGAGCGGATCCTGATCGAATACCGTCCGACGCTGGTGACGCTGCCGCACCCGGAGGATCTGCATCCCGACCATTGCTCGACCTACATCTTCGCGCGCGAAGCGCTCGACGCGGCGGCGGCGCTCGATCGCGCGCTGGCGCCGCGCGTGCTCCACTACCTGGTGCACACCGACGGCTGGCCGCCGGACGCGTCCGCCGCTGCCGACACCGCGCTCGAGCCGCCGCCCGATTTCCCGCCGCGCGAGGGCGAATGGCGGACGCTGAAGCTGTCCGACGCCGAGGCCGCCGGCAAGCGCCGCGCGCTCGATGCCTATGCGAGTCAGGCGCTGGTGATGAGCCGCTTCCTCAGGGCGTTCGGCCGCACCAACGAGCTGTTCCTCGAGGGCCGGCCGGCGTCGCTGCCCGAGTGCTGGTGCGACGCGACCAGCGTCGCCACCGAGGTACCGCCGGAACGCTACCGCCGCCGCCCGAGGCCGCGCCGGTGAGAGCGGCGGCGCACCACGTCGAGTCGCTCGACGTCTTCCGTGGCTTCACTATCTTCTCGATGATCGTCGTCAACAACCCGGGCGACTGGAACGCCGTGTTTCCGCCGCTCGTGCACGCCTACTGGCACGGCTGCGCGTTCGCCGACGTCGTGTTTCCGTGGTTCATCTTCATCATGGGCTTCGCCATGCCGTTCGCGTTCGCGCGGCGGCGCGACAGCGGGCACGCGCGCGCGCAGCTGTATCGGCGAATCGCGCAGCGCGTCGCGCTGCTGATCGTGCTCGGCCTGGCACTGAACGCGGCGGCGACGTGGCCCGACGTCGCACCGCTGCGCGTCCCCGGCGTGCTGCAGCGGCTCGCGATCTGTTACCTGCTTGCGTCGGTGGTCGTGCTGCATTTCGAGCCGCCGGTCTGGGCGATCGCCGCCGGCATCGTCCTCGCCGGCCACTGGATGCTGCTGGCTCTGATGCCGTTCGACGGATTCGCGGGCGGCTCGCTCGGCCCCGACCACAACCTTGCCGGCCACATCGACGCGATCCTGCTCGGCCGCCACGCGATGACGACGCCAATCGATCCGGAAGGGGTGCTGGGCACCCTGCCGGCAGCCGCCACCGCGCTGGTCGGCGCGCTCGCCGGCCACCGCGTCCGCACATCGTCTGCCGCCGCGCGGCTGCGCGTGCTGACCGCCGGCGGCGCCGTCGCGTTGATCCTCGGCCTGGCGTGGTTACGGGCGCTGCCGCTGAACAAGCACCTGTGGACGGGCTCGTTCGTGCTCGTCACCGCCGGACTCGCCCTGCTGGCGCTCGGCGCAATCTATCTCGTCGTCGATGTCGCCGGCCTGCGGAGGTGGTCGCGGCCGTTCGTGTGGCTGGGGGTCAACCCGCTCGCGATCTACTGCGCATCAGAGCTGGGCGGGCATCTGCTCGATGCGGCGTGGCGGCACCGGACGACGCCGAAGGCGTGGCTGTTCTGGAGCGTGCTGCAGCCGGCGACGGGATTCCGCTACGCGGAGTGGACCTCGCTCGCCTTCGCGATCGCGTACGCATCGCTCTGGACCGCGGTGGCGGGTGTGCTCTACCAGCGCGGGATTCGCATCCAGGTTTGATGATCGGTGCTACGACTTCGCGCGGATCTGGGCGCCGACGCGGGCGATTTCGACGAGCAGCTTCTCGAGCTCGGCGTCGTACTGTTCGGGCGCCATCGTCTCCTTGCGCGCCTTGAGCGCTTCCAGGTCTGCCTCGAGCTCGGCGCGCCGCTTCACCAACACGGCGAGCGCGGTGTCGGCCGGCAGCGCCAGCGCGGCGTCGGGCTCGAGGTAGGTGATGCGCGCAATCGCGCCGTCAGTGCCGGGGTTCAGCGCCTCGCGGCCGATGCCGGCGCCGGTGTCGTCGAGCAGCGGACGCTCGGTCGGCAGCTGCCCCTTCTGCTCGAACCACTGACGAACGCCGCTGCTGGCGTAGGTGAACGCTTCCCAGATCGACACGCGGCCGTTCTTGTCGAGGTCGGCCGCCGCGTCGCCGAAGGCCTTGATGAAGAACTCGGGGAAGACGGTCTCGAACTGCTGCACCGCGGAGTCGGTCGCGGTCAGGACGACGCGGCCCTTGCTCGCAAGGCGCCGCAGGAACGGGAAGCTGGCGCCCGTGGTGTTGACGAACACCAGCCGCCCAGGCAGCGGCTTGAGCAGATCGCCCCACTCGGCGGCGGTGAGGTCGGGACCCACGAGGTTGAACTTCGCCTCGTCGCCGTCGAGCGAGGTGCCGTGGCCGACGAGCAGCACCAGCAGCTGGTCGTCCTTGGTCATGCGCTTGCGCAGATCGCCGAGCGCGCGCTGGACGTTCTCGCGCGTCGCTTTCTGCACGCCCTCGCCTTCGCGTTCGGCGAGCGCGATGATTCGATCGGCGTCGTACTTGAACGTGTCGCGCAGGGTGGCGGTGAACGTCGTGCGCCAGCCGGTGTACTTCTGCTCGTAGGCGTCGCCGCCGGCGGCGCCGGTAACGATCAGCGCATAGCGCTCGGCGCGCGCGGCGGTCGGGATGAGCAGCAGGACTGTTGCAACCCCAATCCGCAATCCAATCCGCAATCCGCAATCCGCAATCCGCATTGTCGCGATCACCGCAGCCCCCACCGCCGCCGCAGGATCCACTCCGCCGAGAGCAGGGCGACCACCAGCGCATACGCCCACGGCTCGTGCCACAGATCGCGCTGCTCGGGCGCGGCGTTCTGCGGCACCGTCGCCTCGAGCCACGCCGGCACGCGCCCGGCTTCGGCGGCGCGGACGTAGCGGCCGCCCGAGTTGCGCGCGATCCGCCGCAAGAACCCTTCGTTCAGCCGCGGGTCGGCGAACTCGCGATCGGATCCGCCGACATACATCCACCGATCGGAGGCGCCGAGCGAGCTGGTGCCGCGCCGCGCCTCGGCGTGAATCCGGTAGAGCCCGGGCTGATCGAGCGCCAGCGCCGCGGTATAGCGTCCGCCGGCGGGGTCGGCGTGGCGCAGCTTGAGCGTGCGCGACTCGCCTCCCGGCGCGGTCAGCGTGACGTCGACCGTCGCGTCGGGCACCGGCGCGAAGGACGCATCCCGGGCGTCGACGTCGAGCGACACGCTGTCGCCCGGCTCGGGCGCGTCGGGCAGCGAGATCGCCACCGGATCGGGCGCCGCCGACGAGAGCCAGCGCGCCGCCTGCCGCCAGAAGAACTCGTGGGTGCGATCGGTCGAGGCGACCATCATCTTCCAGCGCCACGACGCCTCGCCGGCGAAGACCATCGCGCGCCCCTGGCCGTAGCGCTGCACCGCGACCACCGGGTAGATGCCGCCGCCCGGCGCGGTGGTGACGGCGAGGATGGTCGCGCCGGGGCGCGGGCCGCCGAGCGGCGCGCTCGCCGCCAGCGCCGGCAGCGCCGCCCACAGCTTGCGCGTCTCGTCGGCGCTCGCGCCGATGCGCATGATCGGATGGGTTTCGCCCTCGGCGGTCAGCGTCACCTTGTTGTGCGTCTGGATGTCGCCGGTGTCGCGCGATGCCCGCACCAGGCCGCCGCGGCGATCGTTCAGCTCCACTGGGAGCACCTCTTCAAGCGGCGTGCCGGACAGGCCGCGCTGCGCAAACGAGCGGCCCCCCATCACCATCAGCCCGCCGCCGCGCTCGGCGACAAAATCGGCCGCCAGCGACAGCTGCGCCCGCGAAAAAAAGTCTCCCTCCACGTTGGCGATGACGAGCGCATCGTAGGCGTAGAGCTGCTCGCGTTTTGCGGGGAATCCGCTGGTGAGCGCCGCCGATCGACCGGCGCCCGCCTGCACGAAGAAGGTGTCCTGCGCGTCCGAGTTCTTGCCCTTCCTGGTCACCGAATCGACCTCGAGGCCGGGGTCGGCGGTCCACGCGCGCGTCAGGAAGCTGTGCTCGTGGCCCGGCGCGCCCTCGAGGACGAGGATTCGCCGCTTGCGGCCGGCCGGACTGACCAGCACGCTGCGGCTGTTGTTCTCGGCCACCGCCTCGGTTTCGTCGCGCGCGATCTCGGCGGTGTAGACCGTCGGGTTCAGCGGATCGGGCGACACCGTGAACACCTCTTCGATCGGCGACCCGTCTGCGGCCGGCGCCATCCGCCGCGTCTCGAGCAACTGCCCGTTGCCGAGCACGCGCAGCGTGAACGGGGTGCGGCCGAAGCCGGTGGTGATCGCGGTGACGTGGAGATCGACCGATGCGTGATCGAGCCGCGGATCGCCGGTGGAGATGCCGAGCACCTCGCGATCCTTCGGGCCGTCGGGCGAGCCGATGCCGACGGCAAACACCGGCGGCCCGCCCGCCTCGCCGCCTCGTGACCCATCTGCACCCGACCCAACCGACCCACGCGACCCACCGGACCCGGTGTCGCCGCCATCGGAGAGGACGATGATGCCGGCAACGCGCTGCCCGCGATAGCGCTCACGGACCGCCGTCAACGCGCCGGCGAGATCGGTACGGCGGAAGTCGGCGGTCAGCGCGTCGGGCTTCGCCGGCGTCAGCCCTTCGCCGACGGCGTAGAGCTCGGTCTGAAAGTGAGACGACAAGGCGGTACCGAACTCGCTCTTCAGCAGCGCGTTGGCGCGCGCCACGCGCGTCTGGCCGTCGGCGTCGCCAAGGCGCATGCTGCGCGACGCGTCGACCAGGATCGGCACGATCGCGTCGCGCGATCCGGTTGGCGGCAGGATCGCAATCGGCCGGAACAGGCACAGCACCAGAATCGTCAGCGCGAGGACGCGCAGCCCCACCAGCGTGCCGCGCTGAGCTCGCGTCAGCGGCGACAGCGGCCGGCGGTATTCACCGTAGGCGACCGCGGCAATCGCCGCCGCGAGCACCACCGCCAGCCACCACGGGAGAGGATGCGCAAAATGCATGGGTCAGTAGCCAGTAGCCAGTTCACGTAGCGCAGCCCTTCAGGGCTGCCTCACGGTTTTTTCTTTCCAGCGATGGCTTTGAAGTAACTATCGACCTGTTTCTCGTACCCCGCGGGCGCGTTGTCGTCGGCGCCGGCGGCCAGGCGATCCTTGATCTGCTTTTCCTGGATCTTCTTCGACAGCGACGTTTCGACATTGTCGAGCGCCTGCGTGGCCTGCCGCCGCATCTCCTCCCACTTCGCGAAGTCCTGCTTGAACGCCTCGGTGCCGGGTGCGGAAATGCCGCTGCTGGTCGGCGCCTCGAAGGTGAAGCCGCCGCCGCCGCCGCGCGTCAGGCTCGGATCGTCGCGGCGCATCTGGTCGATGAAGTCCTTGGTCTCCTGGAACTGCCGCGCGTACTGCTCGCGCAGCCGCTCCAGATCGCTGCCGGTGCCGGCGCCCGCGGCCTGGCCCTCTCCGCTCTGGCTCGACTGGCCCGACTGGCCGGTTTGGCCCGCGCTCGATCCCTGCGACTGGCCCTGGCCACCCTGCGCGTTCTGGCCGCTCCGACCCGACTGGCCCGACTGGCCGCCGTTGCCGGTTTCGCCGGCGCGCCCCGATTGTCCGGACTGCCCGGGCTGACCGGCGCGGCCCGACTGGCCGGCGCGCCCCGCCTCTCCGCTCTGTCCCGATTGCCCGGCGCGCGCCATCCGCTCGATCTCGCGGCTCGTCTCGCCGAGCTTGTCGCGCAGCTCCTGCGCGCGCGCACGCTGGTCGGAGAGTTTCTGCGTCTCGCCGTCGCGCCCGGTCGCGGACGAGAGCTTGTCGGCCACTTTGTCGAGCGCGCGGGCGAGCTCCGCGGCGGGCGCCGCCTGCGTGCGCGGGTCGTCGCTCGATCGCGGCGCGGTGTTGCCGCGTCCCCTGGGTTCCTCGGCCGCGCCGCGGATCGCGTCCGCGGTCTGCTGCAGCCGATCGGTGACGCGCTCGCGCTCGAGCTGCCGCGCGGCATCGCCCGCCGCCGCCTTCGACGCCTCGTTCGCTTTCGCCGCCGCCGCGCGCGGATCGGCGCCCTTGGCCGCCGCCTGCTGCTTCAACGCGTCCTGCAGTTTGCGCGCGCGGTCGGCGAGGCGCTCTTCCTCACCCGCCAGGCGACGCACGGCGTCCCTGCCCGCCTCGCCCTGCGCGGTCTTTCCGAGCTCGGTGGCGATCTGGCGCTGCGCGTCGGCCAGCTGCCGCGCCTCGAGCTGCATCTCGCCCAGCGCGCGCCGCCGCTCGTCGGGACGGCCGGCCTCGAGCTGCTGCTGCAGCTCGCGCAGCTTGTCGAGCGCCCGGCTGCCGCGCGCGCTCGCCTGCCCCGGATCCTGGCGGCGCAGCTCGCTGGCGGCGCTCCGCATCTCCTCGGACACATCGCGCATGCGCTTGCTGTTCTCGCCTTGCTGCTGCTGCGCGCTCTGCTGGCCGCTCTGGCCCGATTGACCGCTCTGGCCCGATTGGCCCGACTGTCCCTGCTGCCCCTGCTGTCCCTTCTCGCCCGCCTTGCTGTCCTGCGGCTGGCTCGACGGCTGCTGGCTGCCCGACTGCTGCGCCATCTGGCGCGCCAGCTCCTCGGCCTTCTGCCGCAGCTCGGACTGATCGCGCGTCAGCTTCTCGAGCTCGCGCTTCAACTCCTCCTCGCTCATCTCGGCGCGCCGTCTCGCCAGCTCGTCCTGCTTCTTCAGCAGCTCGTCCTGGCGCCGCGCAAGATCCTTGATCTTGTCGAGCGCGCTCTGGTTCGCGTCCTCCTTCGACTCGGAGGTCTAGGCCTTGTTCTCGTAGTTGGTCTCCTGCTGCTTCTGCAGCTCCTTGTCGAACAGCGACGACATGTCGTAGTTGCTGCGGTTGTTGCCGCTGCCGCTGCCCGCCTGCTGCCGCATGATCTCGCGCTTCTTGACGTCGGCCTGCGCCTTCAGCAGATGGTTGAGCGCTTCCATCTCCGGCGGCAGCGCGTCGGAGGTCTTGAGCGCGTCGAGCGACACCACCGCCTTGTCCATCGCGTTGGCCGCCGCGGTCATGTTGTCTTCTTCGGGCAGCGTCTCGCCGACCTTCAGCTCCGGGGTCGTCGGCGGCGGCGGCTGCGGCCCGCGTCCGCGCTGCGGCTGGCGACGCCGCGGATCGCGCATGTTCGACTCGCGGAAGGTGCTCGCCGTCTGCTCGACGCGCGTCTTCAGCTCGGCCTCGGCCTTCGACACCGACTTGATGTCAGTCTCCGATTTCGCGCCGCTGGCGCTGCGGCCGCGCCGATCGAGCTTCCACGTGGCGACGACGATCTCCTTCTGGGCGGTCACCAGGTCGTCGATCGATCCCTGGCTGCCGCCTGGCATCCCGCCCTGGCTCTGCGCCAGCGAGAACTCCTGTTCGTACGGCTTCACCTCGAGAAAGAAGATGTCGCTGCGCGATTCGTTCGGGCGCGTGCCGCGGGTCACGTCCCTGGCGCGGACGTAGTACGACACGAAGTCGCCCGGCTGGACGTTGAGGTCCTCGAGAAACAGCGTGTGGCGCCCGTTCACCATCGGGCTCTTGCGCTCGATCGGCAGCGGCACCACCTTCTCGGCGCCGCCGCGCACCGAGTAGACGAGATCGAGCCGGTCGATCCCGTAGTCGTCCTCGGCCTGCGCCTCGACGTCCACCTCTTCGAGGCGGGTCACCGATCGATCGGTCGCCGGCTTCAGCACGCGGACATCGGGCGGCCGATCCTCGAGCATGCGGATGAAGTACTCGGTATCTCCCGCACTGCCGAAGCCGTCGCCGTCCGCCAGCGCGATGCGGTACGAAGTGTCCTCGCTGACCCGCAGCGTGGTCGTGAACTCGTTCGATTTGGCGGCCACCAGCCCGATCTTCTTGCCGTCGCCAAGCGACATGCTGCCGGTCGCGGCGGCGCGGTCGGTGAAGACGTGGACCCGCACGTCGGTGCCGGCAGGCGCGTAGATATCGCCGCTGTCGGCCTCGGTGCGCGGCTCGAGCTTCAGCGCCGCGGGATAGGCGTAATCGACGTCGATGCGCGTGACCCGCGGCGGAAACGCGACCGTCACGTCGTAGGTCGGCGAGGTCACCGCGCCGGCGACGACGCGGTACTTGAACGACGAGCCGACCGAGGGCATCGCCAGGCGGAACGAGCCCGGCTTGTCGCTCGCCATCTCGGCGTGGCGCCAGCGTTCGCCGTCGGCAATCTGCACCTGCGCGATCACCGGCGCGCGGTTGCCGACGAGCCGCGCCTGAATCGCCAGCGGCGCGCCCGCCTTCACGCGGGCGTTGCCGGGCGTGACGTCGAGCGTCACCCGCTCAGGGAAGAGCGTCAGCGAGGCGGCGTCGGCCGCCTGGTTCGCGGGGCCGCGCGCGAGAAACAGCGCGACGCCGAGCACGACGACCGCCGCCGCCGCCTGGAACCCGGCGCGGCGCAGCGACTCGGCCGGCACGATCGTATCGATGTCGATCTCGGCCGTCCGCCGCGCGGCGTCGCCGAGCATCTGGTCGGCGAAGGCCGGGGGATGGCTCGCGCTCGCGACGTCCACGGCGGTCACCAGCCGGTCGTCGAGCGCCGGCGCCCGTTCTTCGATATAACGCGCCACTTTGCCGTCGGCCGGCACACGCCGTAGCGGCAGCAGGCACCAGCCGATCGCCCCGGCGGACAACACCAGCGCCACCCCGGCGAGCAGCATCAGCACCACCGGCGCGCCAACCGTCCACCGCGCCGCGAGCACGGTGACAAAGATCACGGCCGAGGCGTAGAGCGCAGCGCGAACCACCGCGTGCATGGCACACAACGCCCGCCACCGCCGCCTCACGCGACGGAGTAGATCGTGAATAGCTGCGTAGTGCTGCATAGTGGCCTCGACCCCGAACCCCGAACCCAGAACCCCGAACCTCTCCGCTCCGCTCGCGTCACGCCGTTCGCGCCGCGAGCAGTCCCTCCACCGCGAGCAGCCCGGCCATCAGCGCGAGCGCGTATTGCCAGAGATGCTGTCGATCTTCCTGCTGCCGCGCCTCGACCCGCGCTTCGACGCCGCCTTCGCTCTTCAGCCGCGTCACCGCCGATTGAAAATCCTCGACCGAGATCCGCGCCGGATCCGCTTCGCGCGGATCGACGTTGATCGCGATCCGCCGCTGCACGCCGGCGGCGTCGATCGTCGCCAGGCCCGGCGTCCGCGGCACGCCGGCCGGCGCGGCGCCGACGAAGTATTCCGACGCGTGGGCGCGCGTGCTCGCGAGGTAGCGCACCACCTCGTGTAGGAACGGCACGAAGGTCGCGTGCAGCGGAAAATCGTTCCACCGGTTGTTCAGATCCGAGGCGAAGACGAGCGCGCGGCCGTCTCCCGACGGGCACTCGAGCAGCGCCGGCTCGCCGGTGGTGAATCGCGCCAGCGTCTGGCAGGCGCTGCCGGCGATGCGAACCGCGGTCTGGAAGTTCACGAATCCGAGCGTCGCGGCGCTGCCGGCAAACGGCTGGAACACGGGATGCCGGACGTCGGTCGGCGCCAGCGCCCGCGCCTCCTGGCGGATGCCGTTGGCCGGGGCGATGGTCAGCGTCGACGCGGCGCCGAGCACGTCGGTGACGATGCTGCCGTCCATCTCGGTGCCCGACGCGACCAGCAGGCCGCCGCCGCCGCGCGCATACGACGCGAGCAGCTCGCGTCCCCGCCGCTCGAGGCCGCGCGTCGATACCAGGAAGATCGCCGCCTGACCCGCAAGTCGCTCGTCGCTCCACGTCGACAACTGCGCCCCGCCGACGCCCTGCACCTGGAAGGCGGGCGTCCCGGCCGCGGCGGCCGCGAGCGCATGCTGCACGTAAAAGGCATCGCGGTTCAGATCGCCGGAGGCGCTCACGACCAGCACCGACGGCCGGTTGGCGCCGCCAAGAATCGCGTAGCGCACGTTATCCGCCGCCAACCCCTCTCCATCGTCCACCGCGACGGTCGCCGAGGCGCCGCGAGGCGCGCCGGCAAATGTGGCATCGGCGGACTGATTCGGCCCGAGCGGGACGGTCACCGTCGTCGGCGGCCGATCGTCGATGGCGAGATGCACCCTGGCATCGCGGGCGCGTGCGCCGGAGTTGTGCACGGTGGCGACGACGCGATCGGAGAGCGCGCGAATGCCGGTGACGGCGAGATTCGGCGGCATCGCGCCAATGTCGGCGACCTCGATCGTCGTGCCCTCCGGCACCGATGCGCGATCGCCCGCGTCCCAGCCGTTCTCCTGCAGGTCGGTGACGACGACGATCGTCCCTTTGCGGCCGTTCAGCTGCTGCGCCGCCGCCGAGAGCGCCGCGCGGTACCGCGTCGCGCCGTAGCCGGCCTGCGCGTCGTCGACCGCGGACGACGCGAGCACCCGATCGGCCGACGGCCTGGCGACGATCTCGGCTTCGTCGTCGAAGGTGACGACGCCGACGAGGTCGCTCGCCGGCACGCGGCCGATCGCCGCCCTGGCGAGCTCCTTCGCCCGCTCGAAGCGGCCGGGCGCCGAGACGCTGATCGAGGTATCGAGCGCGACGATGGTGACGCCGGCCGTGCCGAGCGCCGCGCCGGTGGCGAAGAACGGGCGCGCAAAGGCGAGGGCGAGCAGGATCAGCGCGGTGACGCGCAGCGCGAGCAGGA
>Ga0207648_10006077_pt1 | contig 12038 bp, 9 predicted proteins | sample KBSMisM32_FD_184310 | JGI IMG/M metagenome (GOLD analysis project Ga0207648, IMG submission 184310) | Miscanthus rhizosphere microbial communities from Kellogg Biological Station, Michigan, USA - KBS Miscanthus M3-2 (SPAdes) (version 2) | ecosystem: Host-associated > Plants > Roots > Rhizosphere...
GAGGCAAGCAGCCGCAACTTTTCCCCACGTCGCAAATCGAGAGAGCTCGCGAATTACGGGGACGCCGTTATTGCAGGAACGCGTAGAGGACGCCGTCGAGGCCGGCGACGAAGACCTTGCCCTTGCCGATGGCGGCGGAACCCGCGAAGCCGTACGGCGTGAGCGTCTCGGGGGCGGGCTCGGGCGGACGGGCTGGATACCACCACTTGACGGCGCCGGTCGATCGATCGAGCGCAAGCAGCGATCCCTTGTGCGGGGCGGTGTAGTGCAGCACGCCCGCGACTCCTTCGTAGACCGTGGACGTCGTCACCGCCGGCTGCCCCCAGGCGCTGCCGCCGGCATCCGCGGACCACGTGACGCGCCCGGACGAGGCGTCGATCGACGAGACGGTGCCGGCATCCGACGACCCGATGTAGGCGGACGCCCCGGCGACGGTCGCCGGTGACTCGACCCACGAGAACCAGAAGTAGCGCCGCCACGCGACCTCGCCCGTCTGCGCGTCGAGCGCCTCGAAGTCGAAGCTCCGGCTGCCGGCGAGGACGCGGCGTCCACTCACCGCGACGGCAGACGTCACGGCACCCCCCGTGTCGTGCTTCCACGCCAGCGCGCCCGTGGCCGCATCGAGCGCGTAGACGAAGCCGTCGAAGCTGCCGCAGAAGACGCGCCCGCCGCTGACCACGGGAGTGGCGATGACCGCGTCGCCGGTCTTGAACTCCCACACCCTGGCGCCCGAGCGCGCGTCGAGCGCCACGATGCGCCCATCGTGCGTGGCGGTGAAGAGACGCGCGCCGTCGATCGCCGCCGCGGGCGCCCGATTCTCGTAGCGGGACGCCGGATCGGAGAGCGGCACCCGCGCGATCGCCTCGCCGATCTTCACGCGCCACACCTCTTTGCCGGTGCGGCCGTCTACCCGATACAGCATCCCCCCGTCAGCCTGCACCACGACGTCGCGATCGATCGGCACGGCGCGGGCGCGAATGGCGCCCGCGGCGGTAAACGTCCAGCGCTCGCGCCCCTGCTCGTCGAACGCGTGCAACCGTCCGTCTTCGGCGCCGACGATCACCTGGCCGTCGAGCCAGGCGACGTCAGCCCAGGTGGCTGCGCCGAGCGAAGCCGTCCACGCGGGCTGCCGGATCGGCGCATCGATCTGGCGCCGCGCCTCCGGGATGACGGCCTCGCGCCGGCGCAACGTCGTTTTCATCTGGTACTTGGGAATCAGCTCGGCGGGGATGGTGGTCGTCAGGGTGTCCGCCGCCGGATCGAAATCGATCGCCAGGCTGTCGCCCGACGTGATGCGGTTGCCCGCCATCGTCACGACCGCTACCGGGAAGCGCCAGGCGTGAATCGCCGGCGTCGAGGCCAGCATCACCACGCGACCCCGCGAGCGGACGAACTCCAGGATCATGTCGCGGCGCTCGCCGGCGTGCTCGATCGTCCCCTGCCACGCGCCGAGGATCCGATCGATCGGCTCCTGCGGCTGCTGCGAGGGAGCCGGAAAGAGCAGGGTAACGACGAGGACAATGACGGCCAGCATCTCTCGAGAATTCCCGTGGCTTCCGGCTTCAGCCGGAAGATGCCACCCCGAGGGCAGCACCTTCCGCCGGCAGGACTTCCGCCTAAAGGCGGAAGCTTCCGCCTGAAGGCGGAAGCCACGGAGGACGTCTAGAACTGGAAGCGCAGGCCGAAGCGGACGATGCGCGGGTTCATGATTTCCGCGACGTCGTTGAAGTTCGATGCGCTCACGTCGTAGATGCGTCCGAGCACCGTGCCGCTGTTCAGCAGGTTGAAGACGTCGACGTCGAGCCCGAGCTGCCCGCCGTTGAACTTGAACAGCTTCTCGACGCGGGCGTCGAGCGACTTCACCGCCGGCAGGCGGAAGTCGCCGACCCGGCCGGGAATCACGACGATGTCCTTCGTCGAGTAGACGGGATCGTTGGTGGCGACGTCGTTCGAGAAGAACATCTCGCTGTAGCCCTGGCGCAGCACGAAGTTGCCGCCGAAGTTCAGGCCCCACGGGCCCTGGTAGTAGCCGTTGGCGTTGAACTGATAAGTCGGCAGCGTGAGATAGATGTTCGACTTGCTGCTCCCGGCGGTGAGCACGGTGACGAGGCCGCCGTTGACCTGCGGATCGACGGTAATCGGCGTGGGATCGACGATCGACTTGGCGGGATCGTCGAAGTACTCGCGGTCGCGGTTCCAGGCGAACCCGAAACGTCCCATCCAGCGGTTGCTGAGGCGCTTGGTCGCGGCGATCTCGAGGCCGTTGAACGTGTGGTGGTAGCCCTCGCGGTTCGAGGTCACCGTCCCGGCCCCCGCGGGTGCGCGGTCGGGTCGCAGCGCGTAGTACGGCACGTCGTAGGACGAGCCGTCGGGCAGCGTGCCGGTCAAACGGCCGTCGACCACGTAGTCGGCGCTGGTCACGCCGATCGGCGGGGCCTGGTTCCACAACTGGTTCACGTAGCGGCGCCAGGTGTAGGACGCCGAGACGCCGAAGTTCGGCATCAGTTCGTGATCGACGCCGAAGACGAGCTCGTGCGTGCGCGGCGCGCTGAAATTGGGATCGATCTGGTTGACCGCTCGGCCGGGATCGTCCGACAGGATGTTCTTGGCGAAGAGCAGCTGCTGCAGCTCGGCCGGCTCGATGTTGAAGTTGTGGTTCTCGTCGACGGCGAGGTAGTAGGCATAGGCGTAGCTCGCGGCCGAGATGTTGCCGGCGGTCGTCGCGTTCAGCTGGCTGGCAAACGACGCGTAGCTGCCGCGGAGGATGGTCTTGCGCTCGCTGCCCAGGGCCACCGTCGCGCCGGCGCGCGGCGACCAGGCATTCCAGACCACCGCGTTCTTGACCGCGGGAGCGCTGACGCCGGGCAGCACGTCGGGCACCACCGGATGCGCGGCGACGCTGATGGCGTCGACCGAGTTGGTGGTGCGATCGTAGCGCAGGGCGCCGTTGAGCGTCACCCGGCCGAACGAGAGGGTATCGCCGGCGTAGAGCGACGTGTAGAGCGCGCGATTGACCTGGTGATACGGCCGCAGGGCGATGGCGATGGTCGTGCCGTCCGGATCGATCTCGATGTCCTCGAAGTCGCCGGCGAAGCGCGTCGTGTTCTCGTCCTTGTAGTGGCGGACCGAGGCGCCGACGCGCACTTCGTGCTTGCCGTGGAACCAGTTGCCGTCGCCGTTGAAGACCACCTGCGGCCGGTCGTTGGTGGTGAAGGCGTTGCTGTTGTGGAAGACGCCGTCGGAGTCGATGAAGATCTGGCCGTTGTCGAGGCCGCCCTTGGGCGTCAGCGTGAACGGCCCGTTGACGTGCGCGCCGCGCGCGGTCAGGAACAGCGAGCTCGACGCGACGTAATTGATCTCCCCCTTGTACATCTTCGACGGGCCGTCCTGGATGAAGGTGGTCTCGGGCGGATTGAACGGGCCGGCGCCGCGGCCGTCCTTCTTCTTGTTGCCGCTGAAGAAGGTGAAGTTGCCGCGCAGCGCCTGCGTGAACGCGGCCTGCGCCTTGGCGCCGACGTCTTCGAGCGTCGTCTTGTCGGGCACGCCGGCGAGCGTCTGGATGTTGACGTCGGTGCGGCCGTACGAGCCCCAGCCCCACAGCCGATCGCGGACGAGCGGCCCGCCCAGCTCACCGCCGTAGTCGGCGTACTTGTTGATGCGGTTCCCCTTGCCGCTGGCGCCGCCGAGCGACTCGACCAGGTCGTCGGGGAGGTTGTCGCCCTGCAGGTTCTTGTTCTCGTAGTAGGTGCGCGCGGAGCCGTGCGGCGTGTTGGTGCCCGACTTGAGCACGAAGTTCATCTGCACGCCGGGGGTCGACTGCTGCGCGTCGGCGCCGCCGGTCGTCACCTGCATCTCCTGGAACATGTCGAAGTCGTAGTAGCTCGGCGACGAGCCGAGCGCGGTCATGTCGGTGATCGGGATGCCGTCCATGTACCACGTGTTGTCGCCGGTCGTCGCGCCCTTGGCGATGTAGTTCGACTGCTGCCCCGACTCCGATCCGCCGACGTTGACGCGATCGACGATGACGCCGGGGACGGTCTGCAGCACGACCCACGGATCGCGCGCGGTCGGAATGTTCTGCAGCTCCTGGTTGGTGATGTTGGTCGACACCGTCTGCTTCTTCGGCTCGATCACCGGCGTTTCGGCGGAGACCTGCACCTGCTCGGCCACGCCCTGCACGCCGAGCGTCACCCGCAGCGGCACGACGCTGCCCGCGGTCACCGGAACGGATCGATTGAGAAAGTCGGCGAAGCCCGAGAGCGAGGCCTTCACCTGGTAAGTGCCGACCGGAAGATTGAGCAGGTGCACCTGCCCCTGCGTATCCGTCACCGATTCCTGGTTCTGTGGGCCCGTGAGCGTGACCGTCACGCCCGGGAGCACCGCGCCGGTGCTGTCCTGGACGGTGACGTCGAGCCGCCCCGTGAACACCTGCGCCGCCGCGGGCGCCACCGTCCACAAGATCGCTGCGAGCATCCAGCCGGCGCTGATGCGCCAGCCGTGTTGCCTGTTGGTCATGTGAGTCAGCCTCCTGCGCACGGACTCCTCCGCTGCCCGTCCGGCGCCGCGCGCTCTTTGAGCAAGCGCGGTGCCGCGAACGGTGCCGACCGCGGCGTTTGTCGACGCGGTAAACGCGCAGTGATGAACGGTCCGTGGACGGGGACGGATGTCGGATGCGCGTGCCCAGTGAAAGCACGTCCATTCCACGCGCGCACCACCCGCCGCTCGGCGCCTGTCGCGAATTCAAGAATTCGAACGCGTGAATTCGCAAATCCAGACAAGCCGTCAGCTCGGGCGCGCTTGCATGTCGCGCCGCTTCCTGACATCGTCTGCCGCACGGAGGACAGCTCGATGGCAGAGACAGGCTCGCGCGGACGATTCGTGTGGTACGACCTCATGACATCCGATCCCAGGAAGGCGCAGGACTTCTACAAGACAGTCGTGGGCTGGGGCACGCAGGTGTGGGACCAGGCGGGGATGAATTACGCCATGTGGACCGCGAACGGCACGCCGATCGGCGGGGTGATGGACGGCCCGCCCAACATCCCGACGCACTGGATTGCCTACATCACGGTACCCGACACCAACGCGTCGGCAGAGCAGATCGCCTCGCTGGGCGGACGCATCATCAAGCCGCCGGCGGACATTCCCGACGTCGGCCGTTTCGCGATCGCCGCCGATCCGCAGGGCGCGGTGTTCGCGGTGTTCACGCCCGCAGACCGATCCGAGCGGCCCGACACGAAACCGGCGATCGGCGAGTTCTCATGGCACGAGCTGATGGCCGACGACTATAAGAAGGCGTGGGCCTTCTACCAGGCGGTCTTCGGGTGGGAACGGATCGAAGAGCACGACATGGGACCGATGGGGATCTATTTCATCTACGGGCGCAACGGCGTGCAGCTGGGCGGCATGTTCAGCAAGTCACCCGAGATGCAGATGCCGGCGAACTGGTTGCACTACGTCCGCGTCGACAGCGCCGATCGCGTCGCCGACGTGGTGAAGGCCAACGGCGGCACCGTCATGAACGGCCCGATGGACGTGCCGGGCGGCGATCGCATCGCGCAGTGCATGGATCCGCAGGGCGGCGCGTTCGCTATCCACTCGATGAAGGGCTGACGAACCCGGCGACCACCTCGGCGTAGGCCTCGGGAGACATCGAGTAGGCGCTGTGCCCGGCGCCGGGGAACTCGTGCCAGGCGGCATGCGGAAACGCCTGGCGCAGCCGCGCCTGCTCGGCAGGCTTCGCCACCACGTCGTCGTTCGAATGGATGACGAGCACGGGGCCATTCCAGGCTCCCGTGCCCGCCATTTCGTCGAGCGACGCGGCGAGGTGATACCGCGCGACCATCGACGCCTTCGTCAGCGCATCGACGGATGCCAGGTAGAGGCGCTTCCAGAGCTCCTTTCCCGGCGAGCGGCGCAGCAGCAGGACCACGACGAGCCGCAAGAGCGCGCGCATCACGCCCGGCGGGATGCGCGCCGCGATGGCCGCGGACCGCCGCTCGCGAGGGGCGCGCTCCGGATCGGCGAGACCGGTCTGCGAAAGCACCAGCGCGCGGACGCGGTTCGGGAAGCGCCGCGCGAACACCTGGACGAAGAGGCCCGAGAACGACGCGCCGAGGAGCGTCGCCGATCGCACGCCGCGGCTCTCGAGCAGCGCGTCGAAGCCCGCGAGCGCCGCCGACGCGTCGGCCGTGTCGGGCAAATCCACGGCGAAGACGCGGGTCTTCGCGGCCAGGCGGTTGAAGACGACGAAGAAGATGTCGGCGCCCCCGACGGCCCCCGGCAGCAGGACGACCGCGTCGGGGCCGCTGCCCTGCTCGAACCACCGCCACGGGAGTCCCCCGAACGTGCCGCGGTGCTCCGGCACGGTGCGCCGGAAACCGTCATAGGCGTCTTCGAGGGCGGTCGGCGGCGGCACGGCGCTCGCACTCTACCGGCAGCGTGGCGGTCGGCGCAACGATCCGGGGCGGAAAACAGCCGATTCCGGCGGCCATGCGAAGCTGACACTGCGCTCACGCGACTCGCCTGTCGCGTACATGGGACGAGGCCTATGAACGGAGTGCTTCACGACCTGCGGTTCACCGTGCGCAACATGGCCAGGAACCCTGGCCTGGCGGTGGTCATCGCCATTTCCCTGGCGCTCGGCATCGGCGCCAACACCGCGATCTTCAGCCTGATTCGCACGGTGCTGATGACGTCGCTGCCGGTCAAGGACGCCGACCGCCTGGTGCTGCTGCACTGGCACGGCGAGACCTGGCCGTCGGGGCTGAACCAGAGCGGCGCCGGCGGACCGAACAACCCCGCCTACAAGAACGCCAGCCGATCGCTGGCGTATCCCTTCTTCCGCCAGTTGAGCGCCGACACGTCGACATTCGAGTCGGTCTTCGCCTTCGCGCCGCTGGGGTCCGAGCGGCAGAACACGACGCTCGCGGCCGAGGACGGCGGCGAGCGCGTGGACGGCGAGATGGTCTCGGGCGATTACTTCCGCGGCCTTGGCGTGTCGGCCACGGCGGGCCGGCTGATCACACGGGACGACGAGGCGCGGGCGGCGCAGGTCGCGGTGCTCAGCTATCCCTACTGGACGCGGCGCTTCGGCGGCGATCCGTCGATCGTCGGGCGCGCGGTCACGATCAATCACCTGCCGTTCACGATCGTCGGCGTGACGTCGCAGCGGTTCTTCGGCGTGCAGCCCGGCCGCGTACCCGACGTCTGGGTGCCGATGCTCGACAGCGCCGATCTCGCGCCGTGGGGCTACCATCCGTCCGACGGCGGCTCGCTGCTCGACATCCGCAGCTACTGGTGGACGCACGTCATGGCCCGGCTGAAGGACGGCGTCGACGAGCGCGCCGCGCAGGTCAAGGCCGACGCGATCTTCCAGTCGTTCGTCGCCGATGCGCTGCCGCAGGCCGATCCGAAGCTGCCGCCGCACATCGGGTTCGAGCCCGGCGCGATCGGCATCGACACACTGCGCGCGAGCTACGGCGACGCGCTGCTGCTGATGATGGCGATGGTCGGCGTGGTCCTGCTGATCGCCTGCGCCAACGTCGCCGTCCTGCTGCTGTCGCGGACGATGGCGCGGCGGCGCGAGTTCGCACTGCGGCTGTCGCTGGGGGCCGCGCGCGGTCGGCTGATCCGGCAGCTGCTCACCGAGAGCCTGCTGATGTCCGGCGCCGGCGGGCTGCTCGGCATCATCTGCGCCGCGTGGACGTCGCGCGGCCTGCTCTTCCTGGTGCCGCCCGATCGCCGGCCGTATCTCGACAATCAGATCGACCTCTCCGTCCTCGCGTTCGTCGCGGTCATCTCGGTCGTCACGGCGTTGATGTTCGGCCTCGCCCCGGCGCTGCTGTCGACGCGCGAAGACCTGCTGCCGACGATGAAGCAGGCGGGCTCGGGCAGCGTCGCGACCGAGCACCCGGCGCACAAGGTCTGGAGCGCGGCGTTCGTCGTCCTGCAGATCGCGCTGTCGCTGGTGCTGCTCGTCGCCGCCGCGCTCTTCGTGCGGACGCTGAGCAACCTGCACCGCCAGGCGCTGGGCGTGGACGATGCGAAGCTGCTCGTCTTCAACGTGGACGCCTCGCAGAACGGCTATTCCGGCGATCGGCTGATCTCCGTCTACTCGGACTTGATCCATCGCCTCGAGGCCATCCCTGGCGCGGAGGCCGCCAGCGCCGCGCGCCTGCGGCTGTTCTCGGGGTGGGTGAGCAACGGCATCATCCGCACGCCCGGCGGTGAAGTGAAGCCGTCGATGCAGCTGAACACGAACGCGGTCGGCCCCGACTTCGCGCGCACGACCGGCATGCGCCTGCTCGCCGGGCGCGACATCACGTGGGCCGACATCGAAGGGCGGCGCCGGGTGGCAGTCATGAACGAGGCCGCCGCGCAGCACTTCTTCGGCAGTCTCAACGTCGTCGGCCGCCGCTTCAGCCAGGGCATCAAGTACGACGCCGCCGGCGACTACGAGATCGTGGGCGTCGTCTCGAACGCGAAGTACAGCCGCGTCCGCGGCGACTTCCCGAAAACCGCCTACGTGCCCTTCACCGCGGCGAGCAGCTCGCTGCATGGGCTCTACTTCCACGTCCGCGCCGCGCGCGATCCGCTTGCCCTCGCCGCGTCGGTGCGCACCGCGATTCAGCAGCTGGACAGCTCGCTGGCCGTGACCCAGATGGATGTCATGACTACGCAGGTGGCCGAGTCGCTGTGGCAGGAACGCCTCTTCGCGCGCATCACGTCGGTCTTCAGCGGGCTGGCGCTGACGCTCGCGTGCGTCGGGCTCTACGGCACCATCTCGTACGGTGTCGGGCGCCGCCGATCCGAAATCGCCGTCCGCATGGCGCTCGGCGCGCGCTACACGCAGGTGCTGTGGATGATCCTGCGCCAGGCGATGGTGTTCGGCATAGCCGGCGTCCTCATCGGCACCGTCCTCGCGCTGTGGACGAGCACCTACATCTCGTCGCTCCTTTACGGCCTCACCTCGCGCGATCCCGCGACGCTCGCCGGCACCGCCCTCCTCCTGGTCGCCGTCGTGATGTTGGCGGGCTATCTCCCCGCCCGTCGCGCCGCCCTCGTGGATCCGGCAGGCGCACTCAAGGGCGACTGACCGGCAATCACCATTAGCCGCCGCAGCCGCGGCCCTGGTATGCATGAGGCACCGGGGCTTGCAGCGTAGGAGGCCGTGAGCAACGGTTCAGATTCGTCATCCGCCGGGCTTGGTATACGGGGAGCGCAGGAGGAAAGGCGACACGACGACAGAAGAAAGGGCGAGAGAAAAGGACGCGAGCGGCGGCGGGGGGACCGGCGCCGCGCGGGCATGCGGACGCTGCTGTTGACGGCGGCGACACTCTCGGCCCCGCACGCGGCGAAGGTCCGCGCCACGAGCGACGCCCGGCCGTTCGCCAGCGCGGCCATTTCCGACGCGATGTCCAGATCGCCGCTGCCGGGTGTGTCGGTGCAGATCGACAGCTTCGTGCCGATCGACGTACGGCACGCCTACGACGACATCATCGCGGAGGCGGCCACGAGGTACAAGCTCGACCCTGTCCTGATCAAGTCGGTGATGCAGGCGGAATCGGCGTTCAACGCGATGGCGGTGTCACCGGTCGGCGCGCTGGGACTGATGCAGCTGATGCCGGAGGTGGCGGCCGAACTCGGGGCCGAGGATCCGATGGACCCGCGGCAGAACATCATGGCCGGCGCGTTCTACCTGCGGCGGCTCCTCGACTCGCACCGCGGCAACGTCAAGCTGGCGCTCGCCAGCTACAACGCCGGCCCCGGTGCGGTCGCGAAGTACGGCACGATCCCGCCGTTCAAGGAAACGCGCAATTACGTGAAGAAGATCTCGGGGCTGCTCGCCGACGCGCGCGCCGGCAACCACTAGCCGCGGCCCGCGGCCTCGCGCGCCTGGCCGGCCTTGCGGATGAACTCCCAGACCCGCGGATCGCCGAACGGCTCGCGCACTTTCTTCATCTGCGGCGTCCAGTTGTCGCTGTCCTGCCAGGCGCGCCCCATGCCTTCCTTGATCTGCTGGTTGCCGCCGGTGAACTCCTCGATCAGCGCCTTCCAGCGATCGAGCAGCGCCTGCGCCTTCGGGCCGGCGGGATCTTCGTCGAGCGACGCGTTGATGTCGGCAAAGAGCGCCTGCCACTTGCGCGTGCCCTCCATCGCGATGTCGCGCGTCTTCTCGGTCATCGCCTCGCGCCGTCGCGTCAGCTCGGCCCACGCCTCGTCGCTGTAGTACTTCCGCATGTCCTCTGCATGGTCGCTCATCTCAATCACCTCGATGATGCGTCTGAGCACCGCCGCGTCCGCCGGCCTGCCCGCCTCGAGCGATCGCTCCGCGCTGCCGATCGCGGCAATCGCGCGATCGAGCCGCCGCCGCTTCTCCTCGAGCGCGCGCCGCTGCCCCCGGAGCACGTCGGGCAGCGACCGCGCGTCGCGATCGAGCACGGTCTTGATCTCCTTCAGCGGAAGGCCGAGGAACTTCAACGCGACGATCTGCTCGAGGCGCTCCAGGTCGGCCAGCCGATAGAGGCGATACCCCGCCCCCGTCCGCTTCGGACGCAGCAGCGCCAGCCGGTCGTAGTGGTGCAGCGCGCGCACGGTCACTCCGGCGAGCTCCGCGAACGCCTGCACCCGGTAGACGGTATTCACAACGCTCCCCATCGAGAGCATCAAGTCTGACGTAACGTGAGAGTCAAGACAACCCGCGGCTAGTCCGGAACGCCGAGGACGACGAGCGCGACGAGGCCGAGGCAGATGCACCACGTGGCGAGCCGATCGGCGAGCGAGGCGTCGTTCGGTGGAGCGCCGGCGGCGCGGCGGCAGTCGTCGGCGACGAGCGCGGCCAGTTCGGCGGGACCGTAGGCCTGCCCGGTGCCGTCGCACGCCACGGTGCGGCCGGCGCGGATGGCCTCGAGCACCCCCTCGCGCGCGCGCGATTTCGAGAAGAGGAACGTCCGCGACAGGCCGACCGGCGCGAAGTTGTGGAAGTCGCTCGACCCGATCGCCGCGATGCCTGGATGCTCGACGACCACACGCTGATAGAACGCGGCGACCTCCCTCCTGGTCCGCGCGTCGAACCCCGCCGCGACGGCCGTCTCCGTGCAAGAGGCGCTGCGGGCCCTCGATCCCAGCGTGCAGCCGCGCGTGTCGTTCGTCTCCGAGAACCTGCGGCAGGAGCTTCGCTCGCCGCGCGCGGCGGCGGCGCTGGCGCTGCTCCTCGGTTCGACGACGCTGATCCTCGCGGTTGTCGGTCTCTTCGGGATCACCTCCGTCGTCGTCGACTTGCGTCGCCACGAAGTGTCCGTGCGCGTGGCGCTCGGCGCGACGGGCCGCACCGTCATCGGCCTGCTGATGCGGGATTGTCTGAAGCCCGTCGCCGTCGGCGCGGTGGTCGGTCTGATTCTTGCGCCGGTCGGGGCGCAATTGCTGCGCGCGATTCTGTTTGGCGTCAGCCCGTACGATCCCTGGGCGATCGCTGGCGCGGTGCTGCTGCTTGGCGCGGCCGCTGCGACGGCGGTGTTCATTCCGACGCGCCGCGCAAGCCGCGTCGATCCGGTCACGGTGCTGAAGATGGAATGAGGGCGCGGCGGGGGCCAGGAAACCTTGAGCCGCGGATTGCGTCAAACTCGTCTGATGGCCTTCATTCGGGCTCATGCTCTTCCTGTTGTCCTGCTCTGTTCGCTCGCCGCCGCACCGGCGGTCGCCCAGACGTCGCTCTCCGGCGAACGGCTCCGGATCGCGCGCCTGACCGGTCCAATCACGATCGACGGCAATCTGTCCGAGGACGCGTGGAAACGGGCGGAACGGGTCGAGCGCTGGTACGAGACCAACCCGGGCGACAACGTCGCACCCAAAGTACGCAGCGTCGGATACCTCGCCTACGACGACCGGTTCTTCTATGCGGCGTTCGAGTTCGACGACCCGTCGCCGTCGCAGATTCGTGCACCGGTGACCGATCGCGACCACGTGAGCGGGAATTCCACCGACTATGGCGGCGTGATCCTGGACACGCGCAACGACGGACACACCGCCGTCCTGCT
>Ga0207648_10006080_pt1 | contig 12037 bp, 11 predicted proteins | sample KBSMisM32_FD_184310 | JGI IMG/M metagenome (GOLD analysis project Ga0207648, IMG submission 184310) | Miscanthus rhizosphere microbial communities from Kellogg Biological Station, Michigan, USA - KBS Miscanthus M3-2 (SPAdes) (version 2) | ecosystem: Host-associated > Plants > Roots >...
CCGCGGTCGGCCGCACCAACGCGGTCACCGGCACCGTCACGATCGCCGGCACGTCGGCCACCGCGGTCGACGCCACCGCCGACCTCACGAAGCTGGCGAGCGACAGCAATCGCCGCGACGGGCAGGTGCAGGGCCGCATCCTGAACACCGCGCAGTTCCCGCGGGCCACCTTCACGCTGACCGCTCCGTACGCCTCGCTGCGTGCGGGTGCACACAATCGCTCGGCGACCTCGCGTTGCACCATCACAAGCATGCGTTCCACAGCAGGGACATGATCGAGCAGGTCACACACGAGTGGCGTGGCGACGTTGTACGGCAGGTTGGCCACCAGAACCCAGCGAGGGGCCCCCGACAGAACCGCATCCCAGTCGAGCCGCATCGCATCTGCCTCGACGAGTGCGACGTTGGGGAGATCGGCGACGACGTCGCGCAGCGCGCCGGCCAGACCGTGATCGACCTCGATCGCAGTGATGGCCGCGCCGGTCTCGGCGAGAGCCAACGTCAGCGATCCGAGGCCGGCACCGATCTCAACGACGTGATCGTCGGGTCCGACGTCGGCCAGACGGGCGATCTTGCGAACCACGTTGGCATCGACGACGAAGTTCTGCCCGAGGTCACGTCGTGGTGCCAGGCCGTGTTCGCTGAGCAGCGCCCCGATGTCGTTGCGCGAGTGCACGCCTACCAGCTGATGTGCACGGGTACCGGCGCGTCGGCGAGATCGCTGATCAGGGCGAAGTCGTCGGTGTGCAACACGATGTCGACGCCCGCCGGCAACGGGGTGCTGACGCTGTTGAGGCATGTCGTCGACTGGCCGTTGTTGGTGTTCGTCACCGTCAGCAACTTGCCCCACGGCGCGAGCGCGGTCGTGCACGGGTGGCTCGTGGCATCGGGGTAGCGGCGGAACGTCGCTCGACCTCTTGCCTCGGTGGCCGAAGGCGCGGGTGGGATGACGATGTCGACCACCGCGGGGTCTGCACCCGATGGCGGGCCATCGAGGAAGATCGGCTCGTTGGGTGTGTACGCCGACGTGGACGGCGCCTGATTGGCGCCGGCCTGCGGCACGCCGGCGGCGCCGAGCGCAGGTGCGGCCGAACCCGCGTCGTCGCGGTTGATGATCCACAGAGCTGGGAGCGCTGCCACCGTGAAAATCGAGGCGAGTACAAGGCGACGGCGGTCGTATGGGTTCATTGTGGGGTTTCCCGTCCGTGGGACGTGAAAAGGCTAGGGACGAATGCCTGGAAACGCAAGGCACGCGTTCGCCACCGTAGCGGAGCGAACCTCGTCGACATCTGCACCGCGCAATTCGGCCAGGGCACGAACGACGTGCGTGACGAACGCCGGTTGGTTCGGTTTGCCACGATGCGGCACCGGCGCGAGATACGGGCTGTCGGTTTCGGCAAGCATCCGATCCGACGGGCACAGGCGCGCCGCGTCGTGCAGTTCGACGGCCGTCTTGAACGAGACGATCCCGCTGAACGACAGGTACGCGCCGAGCTCGAGGCACGAACGCGCCTCGTCGGGCCCGCCGGTGAAGCAGTGGAAGATGGTGTGGGGCGGAGCGCCTTCGGCCGCGAGGATGTCGAACGTGTCGCTCCACGCGTCGCGGGTGTGGATCACCAACGGCAACGCCCGGTCATGGGCGAGTTGGATCTGCGCGGCGAACGCCTCGCGCTGCTGGTCGCGTGGCGAGTGATCGTAGAAGTAGTCCAGGCCGCACTCGCCGACCGCGATCACGTTGTCGTCGTCGAGAAACGGAACGATGGTGTCGACACCGTTCTTGGCTTCGTGTGGGTGAAGACCCGCGGTGGCGAAGATGCCGTCGTTCGCGGCGGCGACGGCGATGGCCTCTGCAGTCGTTGCCGCGTCGCAACCGACGTTGATCATCGTCGTGACGCCGGCGGCACGCGCGGCGTCGATGACGTCGTCGACGGCGACGCCGCGCGTGTCGTACAGATGACAGTGGCTGTCGGTGTAGCCCGGCACGGTCACACAGTCTTGCGTGGGAACAGCGCTTCACCTTTGGTGACGGTGAGGCCGCCGGGGTAGCCGCCCCACGTCGCCGCCGCCGGCACGCGCTGATCCTCCACACGACCAGGCAGACCGAGCCGTTCCCAGACCGTCTGGCACGTGTCGGGAATGGCCGGCGATGCGAGCACGGTGACGATGCGCAGCGCCTCGAGGGCATCGCCCATCACGGCGTCGACCTCCGGGCCGGGTTCGGCCTTCCACGGCTCGTTGGCCTCGAGGAAGGCGTTGGTGGCCCGAATGAGGCTCCACGTCGCGTCGAGGGCGCGCGAGGGTGCGGAGTCACCCCATGCAGCCGCGGTCGTGGCGTAGGACGACTCCGCCGCGGTTGCCAGCGGCGAATCCGGACGCGGCGCGGGACCGATGCCGTCGCACTTCTTGCCGACGACCGTGGCCACGCGCGCCAACAGGTTGCCGAGGTTGTTGGCCAGATCGGAGTTGTACCGTCCGATCAGACCCTCGTACGTGAAGTCGCCGTCGTTGCCGTACGGAGTGTCGGCGAGCACGTAGTAACGGAAACCGTCGACGCCCACATCGGCGACGAGATCGAGCGGGTTGACGACGTTGCCGGTGGTCTTGCTCATCTTCTCGCCGCCCGACAGCAACCAGCCGCCGACGGCCCACCCGGCGGGTGGTTCGATTCCGGCGCTCAACAGCATCGCCGGCCAGTAGACGCAGTGGTGGCGGATGATGTCCTTGCCGATCAGATGATGGGCCGGCCACCACTCGTTGAACCGCTCGTCGTCGCTTCCGTATCCGACCGCGGTGAGGTAGTTGGCGAGGGCGTCGAACCACACGTAGGCCACGTGCTTGTCGTCCCACGGCAGCGGGATGCCCCACGTGATGCTGGTGCGACTGACCGAGAAGTCGCGCAGACCGCCACGGATCAGACCGAGCGCCTCGTTGCCGCGGAACTCGGGCACGATCGAGCCCGGATGCGCGGCGTACCAGTCGAGCAGACGATCCTGGAATCGGCTGAGTCGGAAGAAGTAGTTCTCCTCCTCGACGTGTTCGACGGGCAGCTTGTGGATCCTGCAGAGGTCACCGGGATCGAGCTCGTCGTCGGTGTAGTACTCCTCGCAATGGATGCAGTACTTGCCCTTGTAGAGGTCGAGCTCGATGTCGCCGGCGTCATAGCAACGTTGCAGCAAGTCCGCGACGCCGACCTTGTGACGCTGCTCCGTGGTGCGGATGAAGTCGTCGTTGGAGATGTTCAGCTGATGCCACGCCTGTTGGTACAGCGGGGCGATGGAGTCGGTGAACGCCTGCGGTGACAGGCCTGCGGTCTCGGCGGCTTGGGCAACCTTCTGGCCGTGCTCGTCGGTGCCCGTCAGGAAGTGGACGTTCTCGCCCAGCAGCCTGTGCCATCGGGCGATGGCATCACCGATGATGGTGGTGTACGCGTGGCCGAGATGCGGCTTGGCGGTGACGTAATAGATGGGTGTGGTGAGGAAGTAGTTGCTCACGACGGAATCCTTTCGAAGAATGGCGAACGAACGGCTGATCAGAAGCCGGTGCGCATTCGACGGATTCGAGTCGGTGTTGTCACGCTGCCAAGGATACGTCGGGTGGCGGCGGTCGCGGCAACCGAGTTACCGACGCCGGCGCGCAGTCCGAGCAGCCGCCGCCGGGTGTAGCGCACGCCCGCGGCGAACCCCGCCGCGGCGACTCCCGCGGTGCCGACGGCTTGCGTCGTGCGGCGAACGACGGCCTTGGTGCGCTTGCTGAACACCACGATCGGCCAGCCGTTGTTGTTGGCGATTCGTTCGAGCTTGGCGTCGGGATTCACAGCGACCGGATGGCCGACCGCCTCGAGCATCGGCAGATCGCTGGCCGAGTCGCTGTAGGCGTAGCACTGGGCGAGGTCGAGGTTCTCCCACCGCGCCAGGTCGCTGATGGCCTCGACCTTGCCGGGCCCGTAGCAGAACGGACCGGCCAGCTCGCCGGTGTACACACCGTCGGCGATCTCACTGATGGTGCCGATCCCCGCGGTCATGCCGAGGGCCTTCGCCAACGGTTCGACCAGCTCGACCGGTGATGCCGAGACGATGTACGTCGCCCTACCGGCATGCCGATGGCGGTCGACCAGGGCTTGCGCCTCCGGCCGTACCTTGGCGATCAACTTCGGCACGATCTCGACGTTGAGCGCGACGAGGTCCTCGACCCGTACGCCCTTCACCGCACCGAGGATCCTGTCGCGGACGCCCGTGGAGGTGCCGTCGCTGGCCCCGCTGTACCGGAACGCCACCGCGCCGACGGCGTCCTTGCCGAACTGCCGCGGCGGCACCAGCCCGGCACGCCACGCGGCAACGCCGAGCACGAACGCGCTGGAGCCGCTGATGAGCGTGCGGTCGAGGTCGAAGAACGCCGCGCTCGGTCCACTCGACAGATACTGGCTGACTTCGGAGAGCAGTGCTTCAGACATCTCGGCTCACCGCCAGTGCCAAGTCGTAGACGCGGCGCTTGGGAACCTCGAGTTGACCCACGACGACCTCGATTGCATCCTTGCGAGTATGCCCGACAAGTGCCTTGTGGAGGGCGTTGCGGATCTCCTCGTCGCTGATCTCCGCTCTCGGGGGCGCTCCCTGCAGCACGATCGCGTACTCGCCGCGCGGTGCCGTCGAACGAAGGTGAGCAACCGCTTCGTCGAGCGGACCGCGCCACACCGACTCGTACATCTTGGTCAACTCGCGGGCGAGTGCGACAGGCCGTTCGCCGCCGCACGCTGCGGCCAGATCATCGATCGTTCGCTCGACGCGATGCGGCGCCTCGTACATCACGGTCGTGCGCGACTCTGCAGCGATGGCGGCGAGGCGCGTGGCGCGCTCGCGACCCGAACGCGGTAGAAAGCCTTCGAAGACGAACCGTGTCGTGTCGAACCCGCTGACAACGAGCGCCATCACGAACGCCGCCGGCCCCGGCACCGCGGAGACCTCGTAACCGGCATCCAGCACGACGCGAACCAGACGCGAGCCGGGATCGGAGATCCCCGGAGTACCGGCGTCGGTGACCAGCGTGACGGTCTCACCGCGGGCCAGCAGGGCGAGCACCTCGGTGGCGCGCTCGATCTCGGTGTGTTCGTTGCACACCGCGAGTCGTACGCCGCTGACGCCGGCGTGCGACAGCAGCTTGCCGGAGTGGCGTGTGTCCTCGCACAGGATCAACGACGACTCCGCGAGTGTCGTGACAGCGCGCGGCGAGAGGTCGCCGAGGTTGCCGATCGGTGTGGCAACGAGCACGAGCGCGCCGGTCATTCGGCGGCCTCGCGCACTTCGACCACGTCGCCGACGCGCAGGCCCCACCGTCCGAACGCGCCCTCCTGGGCCTCGACCACCGTTCGGGCCCGCCACACCGGCGCACCCACGCGGTGTCGCCGCATGTGCACCGTCTTCACGACGATGCCGGCCTCGTCGAGATAGGCGACGTCGAGCGCGAAGCGCATGCCGAGCGTGTGCACCCATCGGCAGTTCCGCAACACGAGCGCGCCTTCGATCCCGTCACGGCCGAGCAGCCCGCGGCCCTTGTCGCGTCGGTGGGTGACGGTCTCACAGGAGGCCAAGACCCGACCCTCGGTGACCAACCACGCCATCGCCTCAGCCTTGCACGTTTGCCGCCATTACGATGTTCGTCCCGTGCCAGTCCCCGCAGGCTTCACAGCACCTCCGCAACGATCGTTCAAGCCACGCCGACGCGGGCTGTCGCCGGCGCGTTCCGTTGCCTACGAACGAGCGATGTGTCGTTGGGGGATCGCCGTCTCGGGCCCGGCCTTGTCGTGGTCCGAGGTCTTCGACGGTGTGCCCGCCGGCGATCTGGAAGTAGTGCTCGACATCGGGTTCGGAGGTGGCGAGGCCCTGGTCGAACTGGCCGAGACGCGACCGTCGGAACACGTCGTCGGCATCGATGTCCACACGCCCGGCATCGCCGCCGTGCTCGAAGCCGTCGAGTCCCGCGGTCTGCGCAACGTTCGTGTCGTCGAGGGCGACGTGCTCGATTTCGTCGCTCGAGTTCCGCGTGCGTCGCTGTCGGCCATCCGCGTGTTCTTCCCGGATCCGTGGCCGAAACGCCGCCAACGTGGCCGCCGGCTCATCCGGCCCGACGTCATCGCCCGACTCGTCCCGCTGCTGCGTCCCGGTGGTGTCTTGCAGTTGGCGACGGATGCCGCCGATTACGCGACACAGATGCAGACGATATGCGGTGCGGATCCTGCCCTGCACGGCGGCGTCATCGAGCGCCCGTCGTGGCGTCCGGCCACCCGGTTCGAACAGCGCGGTATCGACGAGGGCAGATCACCCGTCGATTTGCTCTACATCGCCTCGGACAACTCCCCGAGCGATTCGTCGAGCGCAATGAGGTAGTGATCGAGATCCCACTCGGTCACTGCCAAGCCGAGGTTGAGGGTGCCACGCGGTGCCGTGTACACGCCGCGGCTCAGCAGCGCGAGGAACAACGCTTCCTGCAACGCCGGATCGCGGTCGAGTAGATCCTTGCCGTTGGTCGGTCGGCGGGCGAGTGCATGCACTGCGTTCATCGAACCGAACCCGGTGATCGACAACGGCAGCTTGTGCTGATGCAGCACGTCGTCGATGCGCGCCCGGAGTTCTTCGCCTCGGGCCGTCAACGTGATCGCTGCGTCGGACGTGAAGATCTCGGACAACACCACACACCCCGCCGACATCGTCGCCACGTTGTTGTTGAACGTGCCGGCATGAGGGATGGCGTCGGGGTTTCTGGCGTCGAAGCGGTCGAGCAACTCGGCTCGCCCGGCGAACGCCCCGATCGAGAAACCACCGGCGAAGTACTTGCCGAACGTGGCGATGTCGGGGCGAACCCCGAGCAGATCGGCGAGCCCGCGAGCACCGTGCCGCGACGTCATCACCTCGTCGGTGATGAAGATCGCGCCGGCCCGTTGCGCGGCGTTGGCGAGACCGCTGAGGAATCGTGCGTCGGCCGGCACGCAGCCCGACCCGAGCATCGGCTCGACGATCACGGCGGCGAGATCAGGCCCGTATTCGTTGATCAGTTCCTCGCAGGCGTCGAGGTCGTTGTAGGGAGCGACGATCGTCGGGAACGGCGCGTTCCACGGTGCGTTGCCGTGCGAGTAGTAGAAGACGCCGCCGTGGTAGCCGCCGTACATCACCATGATCATCGAACGGCCGGTGACGATGCGCGACAGGGTGATCGCCATGAGGTTGGCCTCGGTGCCCGAGTTCGTGAAGCGCACGCGTTGGTGGCCGAACCGGCTGCAGACGAGTTCGGCGAAGCGGATCTCGTTGGGATGGACGCCGCCGACACTGGTGTTGTTGGACAACGCCTCGGCGACGGCAGCGTGCACTCGCTTGTCGCTGTGGCCCAGAAGGCCGGCGGTGTAGTCGCCGACCAGGTCGACGTAGGTGTGACCGTCGGCATCGGTCAGCGTGCCGGCATCGCCGCTGACGAAGGTCAACGGGAACGGCTCGTGGTGCAGGATGGTGCGCGTCGTGCCCCCGGGGAGCACGGCGCGAGCGCGTTGGTGCTCGGCGCGAGACGCGGGGTTTCGGTCGGCAGTGTCACGTCGCATCCGCTCCACTACTGCCACAAAAGCACTCTCTGTGGGCATCGACCACAGTATTGCCGCAACATTCGGCCGCCGTGAAGGCGGTCGGCGACGTTTGGTTCACGGCACTCTCGCGGATCGGTTAGATTGGTCAGTCAGTATCACTGACTCATCAGTCAGTGACCGACAAAGGAGAGGCCGAAGTGGCCGTCATCGAGAGCAAGCCCGTCACCGTCGATTCGTTGATCGACGACGAGGAGCGGCAGTTCGTCGCGAGGATGCCGAAGTCGATCGCCCGCGCCGAAGAGGCCTGCCAGGTGCTCGCCGGCGGGGTGACGTCGAGTTGGATGCTCGCCCGCCCGGCGGCGGTGTGGATCAGCCACGGGCAGGGATCGCGGATGTGGGACGTCGACGGCACCGAGTACGTCGACCTGCACGGCGGCTACGGCGTGATGGTGGCCGGCCACGGCAACCCGTCGATCGTCGCGGCGGTGCAACGCCGTGTCACGCTCGGCACCCACTTCGCCCAGCCGACCGACGATTCCGTCGTCGTGGCCTCCGAGTTGGCCCGCCGATTCCGGCTGCCGCTGTGGAGGTTCAACAACTCGGGGACGGAAGCGACCATGGACGCCGTGCACCTGATGCGTGCCGTGACCGGTCGCGACGAGATCATCAAGATCGAGGGCTCGTACCACGGTCACCATGACTCGACGATGGTTGCCCAGTGGCGCAGCCTCGACATGCTCGGGCCGGCAGACGCACCGCATCGCATCCCTTCGAGCGGCATCCCCCAGGCGATGGCGGACCTCGTGCACCTGGTGCCGTTCAACGATCTCGTCGCCCTGGAGCGCGTCCTGCGAACCCACCAGAACACGATCGCCGGGATGATCATGGAGCCGATGATGATGAACGCCGGCATCATCCCTCCCGACCCCGGCTACCTCGCCGGGGTCCGCGAGTTGACTCGTCGCTACGGTGTGCTGCTGGCCTTCGACGAAGTGAAGACCGGCTTGGCCGTCCACCCTGGTGGCGTGACCGGTCTGTTCGGAGTCACACCCGACATCGTGTGTCTCGCCAAGGCCCTCGGTGGAGGTCTGCCGTGTGGTGCGGTCGGTGGCACCGAAGCGGTGATGTCGGCCATCGCCGACGGTCGCTACGACCAGGTCGGCACGTTCAACGGCAATCCGCTGACGATGGCAGCTGCACGGGCGATGCTGACCGAGGTGCTCACCGACGACGCCTATCGCCAGGCGGGTGAACGATCGCAGGCGATGTTCGACCGGGCCATGAAGACCCTGCAGGGCCACGGCGTACCGGCGTACGGCTACGCGTTCGGGTTCAAGGGTTCGTTGGTGTTCAACGAGACTCCGGCGCGCAACTGCCGCGAGTTCCTGGCGATGGACACCGGTCTCAGCCATCTGCACTTCCTCGTGCAACACAACGGCGGTGTCTTCATGGCGCCGTGGGGCAAGAGCGAGCAGTGGACGATCTCACCGATGCACGGTGACGACGATGTCGATCGCTTCTGCGCCAACGTCGATCGGTTCGGCGCTCTGGTCAGCTCGACGGGCGACGGCCACTCCCACGAGTACGCGGCCGGCGGATACTGCTGAGCCCAACGTCATGTCACCGAGCCGACTGACCCCCACCCTCACGGGCCTCGAGTACACGTCGGACGCCGTGTTCGATCGCGAACGCGAACGGATCTTCCACAGGTCGTGGTTCTACGTCTGCCGCGACGACCGCCTCGCTCCGGGCGATCGATTCGTTGCCGACGTCGCCGGTGAGAGCGTCTTGGTGGTCAAGGACCGCGACGGACATGTCCATGCGCATGCCAACGTCTGTCGGCATCGCGGTGCGCGGTTGTGCGAGGAGAGCGGGCCCGGCTCGAAGGCTGGGATCACCTGCCCGTACCACGCGTGGACGTACGCACTCGACGGCAGGCTCATCGGCACGCCACATCTGGCGCCCGACGATGTCGACCGCGATTCGCTGTCGCTGTGGACCGTTGCATGTGAGGTGTGGCACGGCTTCGTGTTCGTCAACCTCTCCGCCGAGCCCTTGCCGCTCGTCGATTCGTTCAAGCTCGGGATGGACTCCGTCGAGGTGTTCGAGCATCTCCATCTCGGCGATCTCCGCACGGCCGTGACCACCTCCACGAGGGTCTCGGCCAACTGGAAGATCCTCGTCGAGAACTACCAGGAGTGCCTGCACTGTTCGTGGGTGCACCCCGAGTTGGTCGACATCGTCCCCACGTACAAGACGGGATCCGTCGTCGACCCCGATCGTGCCGACGGTGGGGTCACCGTTCGCGGGAACAGCTTCAGCCTGACGGGTCGATCGAGCCTTCCGGTGCTGCCGCACATGGGCGAGGCCGAGGCCGAGTCGTACTACGGAGCGACCGTGTTCCCCAACATGTTCATCGACGTCACCGGCACGAGCGTGATCGTCTCGTCGATGTGGCCGCACGCAGCCGACGAGACGACGGTAGTGATGGAGTACCTGTTCGCGCCCGACACGATCGAGAGCGCGGATTTCGATCCGAACGAGATCGTGGAATTCAGCGAACTCGTCGGAAAGCAGGACTACGACGTGTGCGAGCGGGTCCAGCGCGGCGTCGCTTCACGCTTCTTCGCGCACGGAGTTCTGGCGCCGCAGGACCACCTGATCGTCGAGTTCCTCACCGCCTACAGATCGCAGATGGCCGACTAGTTTCAGACTTGCTCTACCCGGGGGAGGCCCACTTTGGACACAGGATTCACTCGTCGACAGATCATCGGAGGCTCGGCCCGTCTCGGGTTGGCGCTCGCTGTCGGTGTGCCGCTGCTGCAGGCCTGCGGCGACGACAGCAAGAGTTCTTCGGGCAAGGTGACCGAATCGATCAAGGACGGCCTGAAGCCAGAGGCCGGCCCGCTGCGCGTGTTCGACTACGACTCGTACATCAACCCCGACGTCATCTCGTCGTTCGAGGACAAGTACGGCGTGAAGGTCGAGGTCACCACGTTCACGTCGGACGATGAAGCGATCAGCAAACTGGCCTCGGGAGCAGTCGACGTCGATCTCCATCACAGCGCCGCGACCAACAGTCTGTTCAAGCTCGTCGATTCGGGCCTGATCATGCCGCTCAACAAGACGTACCTCACCAACATCGGCAACGTCGCGGCTCCACTACGCGATCCCTACTACGACAAGGGCGGCACCTACACGGTGCCGTACACCATCTTCGGTACGGGCATCGGCTTCCGCGCCGACCGCGTCGACCCGGCCGGCGTCAACTGGGAGACGTTGTGGAACCCGGCGTACAAGGGCAGCGCGTCGGTGCTCGACGACTATCGCGAAGGCTTGTCGATGGCGATGTTGCGCAAGGGTTTGACCGACGTCAACACCACCGACCCCGCCGTCATCAAGAAGGCCGGCGAAGACCTCAGCGAGCTCACGAACCTGATGAACATCAAGGTGGAAATCGAGGGTTACCACACGATTCCCGAAGGTGCCACGACCGTCGCTCACACATGGAGCGGCGACATGCTCACCGCCTTGCAGTACCTCCCCGAGGGCACGACGTCGGATGTCCTCGGCTACTGGCAGCCAGAACCAGCCGTGATCAACAACGACTGCATGTGCGTGATGACCAAGGCCAAGAACCCCGTGCTGGCTCACCTGTTCATCGACCATCTCATCGACAAGGACAACGCCCTCACCAACTTCACCTTCGTCGGTTACCAGCCGGCCATCGAGGGCATCGACAGCCAGTACCTCATCGATCAGAACTTGGTTCCCGAGAACCTGCGCACGTCCGTGATGACGAACGACCAGATCGCCAAGGGTTACCGATTCCTGCAGCTGTCGACCGATGTCGAGGCGCTGTGGCAGGACGCCTGGTCGAAGTTCACCGCGGGCGGCTGACGTATGGCCAACGCTGCGGGCGCCGCTCCCGGCGGCCATCGCAACGCATTCTGGGGATTTCTGAGCTTGCCAGGCGTCGCCTGGCTGGCTGCCCTGTTCGTCGTGCCGTTCTACGCGGTCGCGGCGGTCGCCTTCGGCAAGATCGATCCGATCCTGCGGACCGCCGACCCGGTGTGGAATCCGGCGCAGTGGGATTTCTCGGCGATGAACCGGGTGATCGACCGGGTGCTCGATCCCAACGATCTCGGCAAGACCTTCCTGCGCACCTTTGCCTACGTGGGTGGCGCGCTGGCCCTGTGTTGCCTGATCGGGTATCCGGTGGCGTACTACGTCGCTCGCCACGCCGGCCCGAAGCGCGGTCTGTTCCTGGCGCTGCTCGTGCTGCCGTTCTGGATCAGTTACTTGATGAGGATGCTGGCCTGGGTCAACCTGCTGCAGCCGGACGGTTATGTGAACCGCATCATCGGCTGGTTGCACCTGCCGGGTGAGCACAACTGGCTCAACGGTGACTGGCCGGCGGTGGTCCTCGGTCTCACGTATGGCTACATACCGTTCTTCATCCTGCCGCTCTAC
>Ga0207648_10006083_pt1 | contig 12034 bp, 10 predicted proteins | sample KBSMisM32_FD_184310 | JGI IMG/M metagenome (GOLD analysis project Ga0207648, IMG submission 184310) | Miscanthus rhizosphere microbial communities from Kellogg Biological Station, Michigan, USA - KBS Miscanthus M3-2 (SPAdes) (version 2) | ecosystem: Host-associated > Plants > Roots >...
CGTCGAGGCTCATCGAAGCGTTCGTCGCCATTGCCGCCGCGTAATTCCTGACGGCTTTCGTCAGCGCGCGCCTCCGAACTTCCAAAAGCGACGAAAGAAACCGGACGGCTATGCCTACACAGGTAAGACGTCGAGGCAGCGGCGACGTCCTCCGTCGGTTCAGCTACGCGGAAGTGATGTCGCTGTATTCGAAAGCGTGAGGAGATCGCATGAACATTTGCAACACAGGACACCTTATCGCGCGCCGGATCGGGCTCATCGCCCGCCTTGGCGCTCTCGGGACGGTTTTCGTAGTCGCGCTCCCGCAAGTCGGTCACGCGCAGAATGTCACGCCGCCCGCAGTGCCCGACAGACTTCAAGTGGAAGAGGGAAATGAGGCGTTCCTCATCGGCCACGCCTTCGGCAGCCAGGATTACGTGTGCGCCGCATCGGGTTCCGGCGTCGCCTTTGTGTTGACGACGCCCGAGGCCGTGTTGTTCGACAACCCGGCACACCGCGTCATCAACCACTTCTTCAGCCCGAACCCCGGCGAGGGCGGCACGATACGCGCCACGTGGCAGAGCACACGGAACTCGAGCGTCTTCTGGGGCAAGCTGGAGAAAACCGCAACATTTGACACGGATCCTGACTTTGTCGCCAAAGACGCCATCGCCTGGGTTCTTTTAAGCCGGGCTGGCGTCCTCGAAGGATCAGGAAACGGCGACAATCTCGCGGCGGCCACGTTCGTTCAGCGAGTAAACACGGTGGGCGGACTGGCACCGTCGATCGGCTGCAACTCGCCGGACGACATCAAGAAGACGGCGATTGTGCCTTACGAAGCCGATTACGTGTTCTACAGAAATCCCACCGCGACAACCGCCGTGCCCAAACGCAATTAGTTCGGGGGCGCGAACGACTCGTCGTTCGCGCCGTTCTTCCTGGCTCTGTCTGGCCATGTACTCCCAGTACATCGCCGCGCATCCGGCCGTCGTGGGTTTTCGAGCTGAGCCGATAAACGCGGCGAGCAGCAAAACGAAGAATCGACTTGCGCATCCTCGGCACCTGCTTCCCCACGCCTTCCAGTAGACACGCTACGCGTACAGGTACAACGCGACACTTCTGGTTGACTTCCTGGTAGTTGGCGACAGAACGTCGGCTCCGAGCGCGGTGCGCGGTTATTGCATCCTGCGCGACTCGGTGCACATGGCGCCGGCTCCGTCCGCACGGCTCCGGCGTTTGGGCCCAGGAGGTACTTATGTCCCGCCCAATGCATACCTGGTGCGTGCTCAGTTTGTCGGTAGCCCGCCGCGGCGCACTCATTGCCATCCCGAGGTGGTCAGTGCGTTGCGCGATTCCTCCCGCGACGGCTTGGGACTCGCCCCGCTGAACGCGGCCGTTTGAGCCACACCGGGCGCATTTGACGCATTTGGTCAGTAGGAGGGGGGCTGAATGGCAAGAACACACATCATCACTGGCGCGGCTGCGGCGGTCATCGTTCTCATCGCCGGAAGCGCGAAGGCTCAGAGCGTGTCGGATTCGTTTGATGCCCTGCAAGGGCGCGTGAACAGCGGGACGCGAGTGGTCGTGAAGGATCAGACAGGCCGGGAGACCGAGGGCGTGCTGACGTCGCTGACGGCCAGCGGGATCGCGCTGACGGTCGGCAACGATCAACGGCAGTGGTCCGCCGACGAGGTCAGAGAATTGCGACGCCGCGGTGATTCGGTGAAGAACGGCGCGCTGATTGGGATGGGCATCGGCCTCGGCGCGGGTTTCGTCGGAGGTATGGCGATGGGCGCCTGGATGTCAAATGAGGGCGGGAACGCGGCCGGGGCCTTTCTCGCGATGAGCGCCCTCGGCGCCGGAATCGGCGCTGCCGCCGGCGCCGGATTCGACGGGTTACGGCAGGGCCAAACGGTGCTGTTTCGGCGTTCCTCGGCTGGACATGGGTCGGTCTCGGTTGCGCCGGTGCTGACGCCCACCGTTCGCGCTCTTCACGTCTCGATGCGGTTCTGAATTCATCTGAGGGGCTTCGCCCCTCAGACTCCCCTACACGCTCTCTCGCTCGCCGCTTCGCCGGCTCGCTCCGTTCGCGTGGCTCGCTCGCTACGCTCGCTCGCTATTCAGCTCGATTGCTTCGCCCGCTGCGCGGGCTCGCTCGCGTCCATCGGCAGCCGACTTCGCCTCTCTGACTCCTCACCGCTCGACCGCGTCGCCCCCTCAACTCCCCTCCACGTTCGAATCGGTCGCCCCGCTATGCGGAGCCGCGGACACGGCGCCAGATGGCTTGACAGGTTTGATATGAGTGAGACATGCCATCCGAACGCGATATCGCCTTTCCACGGCTCAGCCAGAAACAGATAGAGGCACTTCGCCGATGGGGACAACTCCGCTCGCTGGCAGCCGGGGACGTGCTGTTCAAAGAGGGAGACCGCGGGTTTTCCTTCTTCGTGGTCCTCGAGGGGGCCGTCGAGATCGTCGAGCAATCGCGCGGGACGCCGCACCAGGTGACGGTGCACGAGCCGGGCGAGTTCACGGGGGACGTGGACATGCTGTCGGGTCGTTCCTCGCTCGTCACAGGGCGCGCGACCGCTCCCGGCCAGGTGCTGGAATTGACGGCCGCCGCGCTGCGCCAGGCCGTGGACGCATTGCCCGAATTCGGGGAAATCGTGCTGAAGGCGTTCCTCACCCGTCGCACGCTGCTCCTGAGCGAGGGATTCGAAGGAATCAAGATCGTGGGATCGCGGTTCTCGCCGGATGCGCACCGCCTCAGGGATTTTGCGACCCGCAACGCGATCCCGTTCACCTGGATCGATCTCGAGTCTGACGAACAGGCTGAAACGCTCCTGCGGCAATTCGGCGTGCCGCCCTCGGCGACGCCCGTGGTGATCGGTCGCGAAGGCCGCTACCTCACGAATCCGACGGTTGCCGAGCTGGCGCACTGCGCCGGACTCGAAGCGGCGATCGATCCGTCCGAGTTGCAGGATCTGATTGTCGTCGGCGCGGGACCCGCGGGACTGGCGGCCGCGGTGTATGCGGCGTCCGAAGGCCTCGACGTGCTGGTCGTCGAACGCATCGCTACGGGTGGCCAGGCCGGCACGAGCTCGCGCATCGAGAACTATCTCGGGTTCCCCACCGGCATATCCGGCTCCGAACTCATGCGCAACGCCCTGCTTCAGGCGCAGAAGTTCGGCGCGCGCATCACGCTGCCGGGGACGGTCCAGCGTCTCGGGATCGACGCCGGCGTCCGCGTCATCACGCTGGCCGATGGCACGAAGATCCGCGGCAAATGCATCCTCGTCGCGACCGGGGTCGAGTATCGGCGGCTCGATGTGCCGCGCCTGGGCGAGTTCGAGGGCGCCGGCGTGTACTACGCCGCCACCGACACGGAAACGAAACTGTGTCTCAACGAGGAGATCGTGGTCGTGGGCGCCGGCAATTCAGCCGGGCAGGCCATCGTGGCCCTGTCGCGCTACGCCCGGCGCGTGCACGTCGTCGCGCGCACCCGCGATTTGGGGAAGAGCATGTCGCGATACCTCGTCGATCGCGTCGAGAGTATCGACAACGTCCAGATTCACCGGGGCGCCGAAGTGACCGCGTTGGAGGGAGACGGGCATCTCCAGGGCGTCCGCATCCGCGAGGATTCCGGCGAGGAGACGCGGATCAGCACCGCGGCGCTGTTCCTCTTCATCGGGGCCGATCCGCGCACCGAATGGCTGAGCGGCTGCGTGCAGCTTGACAAGAAAGGCTTCGTCTTGACCGGCGCGGCAATGCCGCCGGATACGGCGCGAAGTGATCTCTGGCGCGCCCAGGGGCGGACGCCGTTTTTCCTGGAGACGAGTCTTCCCGGGGTGTTCGCCGCGGGCGACGTCCGGAGCGGATCGGTCAAGCGCTGCGCGTCGGCGGTCGGCGAGGGCGCCATGGCGGTCAGCTTCATTCACGCCTCGCTCGACGCGGCTTCGCGGTCGAAGGATGTTTCTGCACCGGCGACGTAGCCGCACGCGGATATGCGCACCCTAGCTTTCCTGTCGAGCGCCGTCGTCATCACGATCGTGCTGTGGGACGCGTTCGAGACGGTCGTCCTGCCGCGGACGGTGGGCGGGCGTCTGCGACTGGCGCGACTCTACTTTCGCGTCGCGTGGCTGACGTGGGGCCGGTCGGCCGCCCTGTTTCGCGCCGAGGGGCGCCGCGAACGGTTTCTCGCCGTCTTCGGTCCCCTGTCACTGCTCGGTCTCGTCGGCGTGTGGGCCCTCGGATTGATCGTGGGCTTCGCCGGCCTCCACTGGTCGGCCGGATCGCACTTGCGTCCGCTCGGGACGGACGCCCCGTTCCTCGACGACCTGTATATGAGCGGGACGACATTCTTTACGCTGGGACTGGGTGATCTCCATCCGGTCGGACGCATCGCCAGGTTCCTGACGGTCACCGAAGCGGGAACGGGATTCGCGTTTCTCGCCCTCGCGATCGCCTACTTCCCCGTGCTCTATCAATCGTTCTCGCGCCGTGAGGTGCAGTTGACGCTGCTCGACGCCTGGGCGGGTTCGCCTCCGGCGGCGGCCGAAGTGCTGCTGCGGCTCGCCGCGCGGAACGAGATGGCGGCGCTGCAGCGGTTCCTGAAAGACTGGGAGTACTGGTGCTCGGAGCTGCTCGAGAGCCATATCTCGTATCCGTCGGTCGCATTCTTCCGGTCGCAGCACCAGCGCCAGTCCTGGGTTTCGGCGCTGGCCACGATCCTGAACCTGTCGGCGCTCGTCGAGGTCGGCATCGACGGCGTACCGACCTGGCAGGCCCACGTCACGTTCGCGATCGCGAGACACGCGGCCGTCGATCTGGCGCAGGTGCTGCGTGCGGAGCCCGACGCCGGCGCGGATGGGTTGTCCGACGGCGAGCTGGAGGATCTGCGCCGGCAGCTCGAGAGCGCCGGGCTGACGCCCGCGCGCTCGATCGAGGCCGACCGCCACCTGTTGAAACTGCGTCGCTCGTACGAGCCGTACATCAGCGCGCTGGCGCGCACCCTGATGATGCCGGTCCCGTCGTGGTCGCACCGGCAGGGTCTCAAGGACAACTGGCAGACCAGCCCGAAAGGCGCTGCGGAGGCGCATTTATAGGTGCGCGCGCGAAGCCGATGGACGTTGGTGGCCACCATCCTCGCGTCGAGCATGACGTTCATCGATGCCACCGTCGTCAACGTCGCGCTGCCCGCTCTCCAGGCGGATCTTCACGCCACGATCACCGACGTCCAATGGGTGATCGAGGCCTACGCGCTGTTCCTGGGCGCGCTGATTCTGGTCGGCGGGTCGATGGGCGATCAGTTCGGCCGCAAGCGGGTGTTCCTGTTCGGCGTCGTCTTCTTCACGGCCGCGTCGATCCTGTGCGGCGTGGCTGCCTCGTCACGCGTCCTGATCGCCGGTCGCGCGCTGCAGGGCGTGGGTGCGGCGTTCCTGGTCCCCGGCAGCCTCGCGATCATCAGCGCTACGTTCGACGAGGCCGCCCGCGGCCGCGCGATCGGCACGTGGTCAGGGTTCAGCGCGATCACTACGGCCATCGGCCCGGTTAGCGGCGGCTGGCTCGTCGAGCACGCCAGCTGGCGGGCGGTGTTCTTTCTGAACGTGCCGCTCGCGCTCGTCGTGCTGGCGCTGTCCTTCCGGTTCGTGGAGGAGAGCCGCGATCCATCGCGCACGGGGCGGATTGACTGGCGCGGTGCGGCTCTTGCCGTCCTCGGCCTGGGCGGCCTCGTCTTCGGATTGCTCGAGTGGCCGCCGCTCGGCGCGCGCCATCCCGTCGTGCTGGCGGCGCTCGCCATCGGGGCCGCCGCGCTCGTGTGGCTCGTGCGCGTGGAACGCCGCGTTCCGAACCCGATGCTGCCGCTCACGCTCTTTCGATCGCGAACCTTCACGCTCGCCAACGCGCTGACGCTGCTGCTCTACGCCGCCCTGGGCGTGATCATGTTCCTGATGCCGATGAACCTGATCCAGGTCCAGCGCTACACGGCGACGGCGGCCGGCGCGGCGCTTCTGCCCGTGCCGCTGATCATGTTCGCGCTGTCGCGGTGGTCGGGCGGCCTGGTCGCGCGGATCGGCAGCCGGCTTCCCTTGACGATCGGTCCGGTCATCGCAGCCTGCGGCCTTGCGCTCTACGCGCGGCCCGGCATCGGCGGGTCATACTGGACGACCTTCTTTCCGGCGGTCGTCGTGCTCGGCTTTGGCATGGCGATCACGGTCGCGCCGCTCACCGCAACGGTGATGGGCGCGGTCGATGCGCGCCACGCGGGGTCCGCCTCGGGCGTCAACAACGCGGTCGCCCGCGTGGCCGGCCTGCTCGCGATTGCCGTGTTCGGCGTGGCGCTCGCGCGAACCTTCGACGCCAGGGTTGCGCCTCGGCTCGACGGGATTGGCCTGTCTCAGACCGACAGGCGCGATCTGGATCGCGAGCTGTCCCGGATGGCGGGCGCTGACGTCACACACCTCTCGATCCCGCCGTCGCAACAGCGCGCGATCCGCGCGGCCGTCGACGAGGGTTTCGTGTCGGCCTTCCGTGTCGTGATGCTATGGACGGCGGGGCTGGCGCTGGCCGCCGCCGGCTGCGGCTACGCCATTCGGCAGCCCGAGCGATAAGAGCCAAACGAGAGTTACGCGCTGGCCGATGACGGCGACGCGAAAGGCGGATCCCCACCCGCCAACGACCAATCAGCGGCGTCGTCCCGGCTTTTTTGCTCGCGCCGGGGGTTTTCGCAGGTCACTCCAGAGGGTTCGGATCGTGTCGCCGCGCCGGCCGAGCGATGTGGCATAGCGCGCGAGCCTCTCGACGTCCTGTCTGGTGAGATCGGTGAATCGCGTTCCGGAGGGGAAATCGAGATTGAATTCGGGCACGACGACAGACGGGGCGGTTCCCGCCTGGCCGCATCGGTCGAGCTCGTCGATGAACCGATCCCATGCCTCGCCTCGGCTGAACAGTGGCGACGGTTCGTTCTTTGAGTCTTCGGTCACGATCCCTCTTTCGAACGCCCTGGCCGTGTGTCCCGGATCGCGGCGCGATCCGCTCGCACGTAATCATAGGCGAGGTCGCCCCTCTGCGGCGCTCAACCTATCTCGCCGAAGGTGTCTGGCCCGACGTTGAAGGCGCGGGCAAAGCCTTCGACATACCGGCCGCGGCCGAATCTGAGCTCGTAGAGGCTGAAGTCCCCCAGCTGCAGCGTCACGGCGGCGGCCGGGAACCGTGCGACGAAGCGATCGGCGGCGGCCGCGTACGCCGGGCTATCCCTGTCGAGCACAGCCACCGTCGCCTGGACCGACAGCCGCGGCAGCTGCATCGGGTCCGCGTCGGGCGTATCGTTGGCGTGCACGAGGACGCCGACGCGCGCGCCGGCCTGCAGCCCGCGCGTGTGACGCGCCAGGCCCGACGCCTGCACGAACACCGCGCCGTAATCGTCGCGGTGCGCGAACGGCAGCAGGGCCGCCTCGGGATCGCCGTCGACGAGCACCGCCAGGCTCAGCACGCGCGCCCCATGCAACAGATCCCGAATCGCATCCAACACGGCGCGGTCCATCACGTCGGCTCCTCTCAGTGACGTCGTACCGTCGACGCACCGAACAGGATAGGCCAGTCGAGCGGCGTATCATCAACGACATGAGTGAGGAGAGCCTTTGTGGAACCCGGACCCCGAGCGCTTCCTCGTCGGCGCGAACCTGCCGTGGATCGGCTACGGGACGGACGTCGGCGCCAGCGCGTGGTTTCCCGCCGGCGGCGTGAGCACCCGCCCGGACGCACTCGACCTGCTCGATCGGACGCTCGCCGCGCTCGCCGCCGACGGGATCTCGATCGTGCGCACGTTCCTGTTGTGCGATGCGCGATCCGGCGTGCGCTTCGATCGCGACGGCATCCCCGTTGGCCTGGATGACGCCGTCTTCCCGGACATCGACGCGTTGCTCGCCGCCGCCCGCCGGCACCAGATCCGGCTCATGCCGGTGCTCCTCGACTTCCATCTCTGCGGACGTCCACGGATCGCGGACGGCGTGCAGCTTGGCGGACGCACGAACCTGATCGTGCAGCCCGATGCGCGGCAGGCATTCGTCGACCTGGTGCTGCGCCCCATGGTCGAACGGTACGGCGATGACGAGGCCATCGCCGCCTGGGACGTGATGAACGAACCGGAGTGGTGTCTTGCGGGGGGACCGCTGGGCCGCCGACGGCGAGTCGGCTTCGACGCACTCCAGGGTTTTCTCGGCGAGGTCGTCGCCTGCGTGCGCGCCTCGGCGCGCCAGCCGGTAACGATCGGCTGCGCCACCACGGCGCGCCTCGACCTGGTGCGTCCGCTCGGCCTGGATTTCCACCAAATCCACTGGTACGAGAACTTCGGATGGCCGGCGCTCGAGCAGCCGGTGACCGAGCTGGGCCTGGGCGGTGCTCCCGTCATCCTCGGCGAATTCCCCGGGCGCACGAGCGCCGTCACGCGCGTGCTCGACACCGCGCGACACGCCGGCTACGCCGCAGCCCTGGTGTGGTCGGTTCTCAGTGAAGACGACCAGTCCGCATATCCGCCCGATCTCGCGGAGTGGGTCAGAGCCAACGCGGACTGAGAAGACACGGGGAATTGTCGAGTCGGCGCGGTGAATTCCAACCGAACGCTGGCGCGGACGTCTAATTCCCTACAATGACTCGCCGGAGAACGTCATGACCAGCTCACGGTTCCTCGTAATCGCGACCGTCGCCGCGGCCATGGTCACCGGGCGCGCCACGCTGGCACAGCAACCCGCCGCCGACCCGGCGGTGCAGGAGGTCCGCCAGGCGATCGACGCCGCGCGCAAGGAAGTCGACGCCTACAAGAAGGCGGGCGGAGCGACGGACGCCGCGGACCAGCCCGCGATCAAGTGGGACGCGGCCTTCTGGGCCTACCGCGAGCGGTATCCGCGCAGCGACGCGGCGGCGCTCGCGTCCGCCGAGGCCGTTCGCCTGCTGGGGCGCGCCGAGTTGTGGGAGCGCGCGCACGCGCGAGTCGCCTCGCTCGAGGCCGACGATCCGGCCTGGCTGCGGGTGGCGTCGCCGGTTTACGACGAGGGCATCGCGCGCAAGGATCTGCCTTACACGATCGACTCGCTGTCGCGCGTCGTCACGGCCACGACCAACCCGGCGATCAAGTCGTCAGTGGGGCTGATCGTCGGCCGCGCCTACCGCCGCCAGGGAGACCTCGCCGCCGCGACGCGCGCGTTGGAAGCGGCCAAGGTCGCCTCACCCGGCACGCCGTACGCCGAAGAAGCGGACGGGCTGATCTACGAGATCAAGTTCCTGAGCGTCGGACTGCCGGCCCCCGCCGTCGAGGGACAGACGCGAAGCGGCCGCACGATCAGCCTGGCGTCGCTGCGCGGCAAGGCGGTGGTCCTGGTCTTCTGGGGCACGACTTGAGCGATGTGCATGGAGGAGGTTCCTCTACTCAAGGACTTGCACACTCGCTACGCGCAGCAGGCGGAGATCATCGGCATCAGCATCGACGTCAGCGTCCCCCGGGTCGATCGCACCATCAAGGAAAAGGGGATGACTTGGCCGATCCTCGCCGACGGCAACGGCTTCGACGGGCCGATTCCCAGGGCGTACCACATCCAGGGCACGCCGGATCTGTTCATCGTCGATCGCGAGGGGAAGATCTTCGCGCGACTGGGCTCGGCGACCCAGCTCGAAGACCGGCTGAAGGACGCGCTCCGCTAGGGGCTGGGCCGCAGCCAGCTCGTTGAGCAGGCGGGGGCACGCGACGCCGCCGGCCGTTGAGAGGGCACGTTCGAGCCCCGGCAATACGTATTGCGTATTCAGGATCCCCCCGGTACACTCCTTGCCATCCCGCTGATCGAGCAATCCTGAGCGCGGCCCGCCCACCCCGCGAAATGGCGTCATTCGCCACTTTCGCACCGGAGGCGTGCGTGAGCAGGGGTTACATATCTGCATTCGGACGGACCAACATGAAACCTCTCAGCCGTATCGCCGTTCTTCCGTGTCTCGCCGCGGGCCTCGTGTGCGCGGCGGGCTGGCCGACCGCCATTCAGGCCCAGGACGCCAAGCCGACGTTCCGCGCCTCGGTGGCGCTCGTGCCGATCACCGCGGCGGTCCGCGACTCGCACAACCGCATCGTCCGCGGCCTGACGAAGACGGACTTCGACGTGCTGGAGAACAGCCAGCGGCGGGAGATCGTCGACTTCGTGGCGTCCGACGACGCCGCCGTCAGCCTGGCGATCGTGGCCGACACCAGCGGCAGCATGCGCGGACGGAACTGGGAACGGGCCAACGATTTCGTCGATCAGCTCGTTGGCCGGATGACCCGGCCCGACGACGAGGTCGCGCTCTTCACTTTCGACAAGACGCTGTGCCAGCAGACGCCCTTTACCACCGACCACGACAGCGTGCTGGACGCGATGCGCAGCGTGGAAGCGTGGGGGCAGACGGCGCTGTATGACGCGGTGGCGGAAGCCGCCCGGCGGGTGGCCGATCGGCGCGGTCGGCGCGCGGTGATCGTGGTCACCGACGGCCTCGACACCATCAGCAAGATGACCGCGTCAGAGGTGTCGGGCATCGCCGGCGCCATCGACGTGCCCGTCTATGCGGTATCGGTCACGCCCGCGTCGACGCCGACGGCGGCGGCCAACGACGGGGACGCGGGGCTCGCGCAGCTCGCCTACTGGACGGGGGGCGACGTCAGCCACCTGGCCGAGGCCCCGGGCCTCGATCGCGCCATCAATGCGCTGGTGACCGAGCTGCGACAGCAGTACTTCCTCGCGATTCAGTCGGATTCGACGACGTCCGGCTGGCACCGCATCGACGTGAAGACCCGGCGCCGCGATCTCACCGTCCGCGCCCGCATGGGCTACTTCGCGGCAGGAACGGCGCCGGGGGTGATCCACTAGCCGACGGACGCGGTCAGCCAGGCCGCTCCACTCGCGGAGGGAGCAGCCTGGCCGGCCTTTCTTCAGCCCTTGCCGCCTTTCCGCGGCGGCGCGGGCTTGACGGTCCACGCGATGTGCTGCGTCGCGGTCACGCCGTCCTGCGTGTAGGTCACGAGCACGTCGAACGTCGTGACCTGCGTCACGCCCGCCCGGATGTGACCGCTGATCTCCCCGTCCTTCTCGATCTTCAAGCCGTTCAGTCCAGCCATCGTGAACACGCCGCGAAGCTCCGGCTGCGCGCGGTCGTCCTCTGCCCTCCCTCGCAGCTTGTGCGTCGCTGTCGCGGGCGCCACGACGACGACCTGCAGATCGACCTCGTCGCCGTCGGTGTTCGTCTGCGGCGGAATCGGCGCGATCGTGATGCCAGCCGGCGGCGGGGGCGGAGGTGGCGGCGCCGTGATGGTCAGCGTGCTGCCGGTGAACGCGATCGAGTAATTCCCGCCCGCGGCCAACGTGCCTTGCGTGATCGCGTAGCTGCCGGGAGTCTCGCCGGCGGCGCGCGCGAGCGATCCGGTGAGCACCGCCGCGGTGTCGCCGGCCTGGAAGCCGCTCGCCGTGAACGTCAGCGGCGGATCGATCGAGCCCGCGACCTTCGTCTGCGGATCGGCGATCACCGACAGCGACGCCGGCGTCACCGTCAGCGCGCCGTTCGCGTACGTGATGGCGTAGTTGCCGAGGCCGCTGCCCAGCGCGGTGCTCGGGACGATGTCGTACGACCCGGCCGCCGCACCGGCCGCTTCACCTGCGCTCGTGAGGGTGACGCTGTCGACCGTATCGGCGTTCACCAGCCCGGCGGCCGTGAAGCTCGACGCGGTGAAAGGCATCCCGTACACCTTCGTGTCGCTCCCGGCGGTGATGGTCAGGCTCGCCGGCGTGATGTCGAGCGCGCTGCCGGTGAAAGCCAGCGAGTAGTTGTCGGTCGCCGCCAGCGTCCCGATGCCGATCGCGTACGAGCCCACGTTCGATCCCGCGGCGCGCGACAGCCCGCCGGAGAGCGCGGTCGCTTCCGTGTCGCCGTTCTGGAATCCGGTCGCCACGAAGGACAGCCCGGGCTCCGGCGATCCGTAGATCGCCGTCTGATGATTCGCGACGACGGACAGCGGCGCCCTGTCGACCGTGATCGACATCGTCAT
>Ga0207648_10006089_pt1 | contig 12031 bp, 8 predicted proteins | sample KBSMisM32_FD_184310 | JGI IMG/M metagenome (GOLD analysis project Ga0207648, IMG submission 184310) | Miscanthus rhizosphere microbial communities from Kellogg Biological Station, Michigan, USA - KBS Miscanthus M3-2 (SPAdes) (version 2) | ecosystem: Host-associated > Plants > Roots > Rhizosphere...
GCAGTCCGGTTCGATTCCTGTCCGCGCCGGAGATTCTCGATCACGCAAAGGACGGCGCCCCCGGCGCCATGTCGGTCGTCGGCATCAAGTACACCACCGCCCGATCGGTCGGGGCGCGCGCGGCCGCCGCGGCCGCAAAGGCGCTGGGTGGATCGACGCGGCGGACCGACACCGACAGGGCGATTCTCCCCGGCGCCGGCATCGCCGACCACGAGGCCCTCGCCATCGAGACCGCGCGCGCCGTGCACCTCGAGCTGGCACCGCCGATCATCCGCCACTTGATGGGCGTCTACGGCGATCGCGCCGCGGCGATCGTCCGCATCATGTCCGAGCGCAGCGAGTGGCGCATGCCCCTCGTCCCGGGCCGCCCCACCGTCGGCGCCGAGGGGATTCACGCGATTCGCCACGAGATGGCCGTGACCCTCTCCGACATCGTCATCAGACGCACGGAGCTCGGCGCGATGGAACATCCGGGCGCGGACCTGGTGAAGGCGATGGCCGCGATCGCGGCGGAGGAACTGGGATGGGATGCCGACCGCCGCGATCGCGAGATCGCGGCGGTCGACGCGTTCTACTGCTGAGAGCCCGACACGGTGTTGCCGATCGGGCGCAGCTTCCCGGTGTTCGCCTTGTTGAAGGCCGGGATGTCGCTCGACTCGATCTTGTCGAACGCCGCCTTGGTCGCGGCCAGCTCCTTTTCGATCTCCGCGAGCACCTGCATCTGCGTGTCGGTCGGCTTGTAGTCGATGCTGCCCGCTTCGTCGCTGGCCCCCTGCCCGACGCCGCCGCTCAGCCAGATCAGGTTCATGTAGACCTTGTAGGCCTCGGGGAAGTACTTGTCGTCGCTGTGCACTTCCGAGCGCGAGACGAGGCGGTTCTCGACGTCCCAGATCGCCTTGTCGAGGTCCTTGAGCGACTTGAGCTGCGCCGGCTTGCTCGCGTTGGCCTTGATCTGATCCTCGATCTGCTTCCGCCAGATCTCCATCTTGTTGACCATCTCGGAGGTCTGGGTGATGTCGTCGCGGATGCGCATCTGCGTGCGCGTCGACGTCTGCAGATCTTCGACGGATGTCGCGACCGCCGGATCCTTCATCACTTCGAACGGCTGCATGAGCGGCGTGCCGTCAACCGTGAAGCGCACCTGGTACTTGCCCGGCGCCGCCATCGGGACGCCGGTCTGCGGCGTGATCCCCCAGTGCGTGATGCGGCGGATCTGCACGTCCTTGAACCGCTCTTCTTCCCAGATGTGCGGGTTGTCGGGCGGCGTGGTCATCAGCTCGACCAGCTTCGGCGCGTCGAGCAGCAGATCCCAGTAGAAGCCGTTCAGCCCGGCGCGTGCCGTCACCATCTGCGTGCGCAGCACCTTGCCGCCGCTGTCGAGGATCTCCATCTTCACCGGGCCTGCCGGCGCGTTCGCCAGCGCGAGCTGGAAGTGCGGCCGGTTCGCCTGCTGGAAGACGCTGCGCGCCTGGCGGAAGAGCGGCGCCGGCTCGTACAGCTTGGTCGTGGAGGGCGGCGGCGCGGTCGTGTTCCCGCTCTGCTCGAGCAGCGTGATGTTCGGCAGGATGTAGAGCCCGCGGCCGTAGGTCGAGATCACCACGTCGTGGAAGCGCGGCTCCACCGTGATCCAGCTCACCGGCGCGGGCGGCAGCCCGTCCTTGAAGCGCGTCCACGTGCCGCCGTCGTCCATCGAGTAGTAGAACGCGCGCGCGCTGCCGGCGAAGAGCATCCCTTTGCGATTCGGGTTGCCCGACATCGACAGGACGTAGTCGAGCGGATGGCCGGTCGGGATGTTGCCGTTGATCTTCTTCCACGTCTTGCCGAAGTCGGTCGTCTTGTAGATGTACGGCTTGCGATCGTCCATCAGGTGATACGAGACGGCGACGTAGGCTTCCGCCGGATCGAACGTCGACGGCCAGATCTGGTTGAACGCGCCCCACACCGGCAGGTCCTTGAAGTTGCCCGTGACGTCGTTCCACTTCGCGCCGTTGTTGTCGGTGTACCAGAGCTTGCCGTCGTTGGTGCCGGCCCAGATCAGTCCCTGCTTGATCTTCGAGTACTCGATCGACCACACCACTTCGCCGTTGTACTGGCCCAGGTTGTCGCCGACGAGGCCGCCGTTGGACACGACGCGCGACGGATCCTTCGTCGAGAGATCGGGGCTGAGCTCGGTCCACGACTGGCCGCCGTTCGACGTCTTCAGGATCAGCTGGCAGCCGTAGAGCACGTTCTTCGTGTCGAACGGATCGATCGCCATCGGCGAGGTCCAGTGGCAGCGGTACTTCGCCTCGTTGGGAGGCGAGTCGAGCGAGACCATCCACGGCTCGATCGATCGCGCCGTGCCGGTGCGCACGTCCCAGCGCGTCACCTTGTTGCCGTAGCAGCTCGCGTAGACGACGTCGGGATTGTCCGGCACCGGAATCGTGAAGCCCGACTCGCAGCCGCCGATGTTGGGTTGCCAGGCCGTGGTCGGCGCCGTGCGCCCTCGGCCGACGCCCGCGCACGCGCCTTCCGGCTGCGCGGCCGGTGCACCGCCGCGTCCGCGGCCGCCGCCGCCGCCGCCGCCGCGTCCCCTGCCAAAGCCGAACCCGAGGTTCGCCGGCATGGTGCTGTTCTCCGGCAGGCATCCGTTCGCCGCCGTCTCCGAGCTCGTCGACGGACCGCGCATCGTCCCGTCGTCCTGGCGGTTGCTGTAGATCCAGTAGGGCACCTGGTTGTCCACGTGGACGTGATACATCTGGCCGTTGGGGATGCGGAGGTTCTGCGGGCCGTTCGGCGTGTTGATCGACCCGCCGCCGTCGTCGACGAGGGCGTAGCGTTTTGGATCTTTCGGATCGATCCACACGTCGTGGCAGTCACCGCAGCTGGCCTGTCCCTGCGTGAAGGCGAACTGCCCGCCGTTGCCGCTGAAGGACTTCCCGCCGTCCTGCGAGCGGTGCATGCTGCTCGACATGATGAAGATGTCGTCGGGGTTCTGCGGGTTGACGACCATGCGGATGTAGTAGCCGGCGCGGCCGATGAGCGAGCGATCCCAGCTCACGACCTTCCACGTCGCGCCCGCGTCATCCGAGCGCCACACGGAGCCCTGGTCCTTGGTCTGGATCAGCGCGTACATCCGGTTGCTGTCCGACGGCGCGATCTGCACGTCGATCTTGCCGACGTCGGGCTTCGGCAGCCCGCTGGTCAGCTTCGTCCACTTGGCGCCGCCGTCCTTGGTCAGGTAGACGCCGCTGCCGGGGCCGCCGCTGAACTGTCCCCACGTGTGCTGCTCGGCCTGCCAGTAGCCGGCGAGCAGGATGTTCGGGTTCTTCGCGTCCATCGAGAGCCCGGAGCATCCCGTCTTGGGGTCCACGAACCCCACGCGCTGCCAGTTGCCGCCGCCGTCGGTCGTCTTGAAGATGCCGCGCTCTTCCTGCGGGCCGGTCATGCGGCCGGCGGCGCAGACGTACATGATGTTGGGATCGGTCGGATGAATGATGACGCGCGAGATGCGTCCGGTTTCCTGCAGGCCGACGTTCTTCCAGGTCTTGCCGGCGTCCCTGGAGACGTAGACGCCGTCACCCATGACGTCGCTGTAGCGGATCACCCACGACTCGCCGGTGCCGACGGCGACGATATTGGGATCGCTGGGGGCGACGGCGATCGCGCCAATCGCCGCGACCGGCTGCTCGTCGAAGATCGGGACGAACGTGTTCCCCGCGTCGGTCGACTTCCACACCCCGCCGGACGCGGAGCCGAGGTAATACACGTTGGGATCGCCCGGCACGCCGGCGACCGTCGCGATGCGGCCCGCGGCGGCGGGTCCCATGTAGCGGAACTTGAGGGGTTCCGGGGTCGTCCCCGGTTGCGGCCCGGCGGGGCCGCCGCCGCGTTGGGCGGAGGCGACGACGGAAAGCGCGGCTGCGGAAAGCAGCGCGACAGAAAGCTTGCGCCATGTAAACGTCTGCATGGCGGTGAACTATAACAGTTGCCGGTTGCCGGTAGCCAGTTGCCCGTTGCCCGTTGCCCGTTGCCCGTTGCCCGTTGCCGCGACGAACGAACACCGGAAACGGGAAACCGGAAACTGGGAACCGGAAACTGGGAACTGGCAACCGGCACCAGGCAACCGGCTACGGAACGGTGAATCCCTTGAAGACCCAGGTCGCGCCGACGGTGAAGCCGATGCTGGGGTCGCGCGAGGTGATGCCGAACAGGGCGCCGGCGTCGATGCGCACGGTGCCGCGCGTGATGCGGCCGCCGATACGGACGATCGATCGGCTCTCGGTGCCGGCCGGCGGCGTGCCGCCGCGCGTGCTGACGCGGCCGTTGATCTCGCCGACGACCTCCATGCCTTCGCGGACCGCGCGCGCGACAGAGAAGCCGTAGTCGAGCACGTCGTTCTGGTTGGCCCCTTGCGTCGGGTCGCCGAGGATGCCGAGGCCGAAGTTGCCGACGAACCGGATCGACTGCACCGTCTTGCCGATCAGCGCCTGGGCGTGAAAGTCGGTCGTGTCGAGGCCGAGGCCGCTCTCGTTGCTGGCGTTCGGGAGCTTCGTGGCGAAGCGCAGCGCAAAGGCCGGGCGCGACGGCGTCTCGGTGACGAGCCGGATCTTGGTGGCGATGACGATGTCGTCGACGTCGGAGGTCGAGTCGCCGGTGACGTCCAGCTGACTCGCCAGCGGCGCCGGCCCGACGCCGCGATGGGTGATGGCGAGGCGATCGTAGATGCCGCCGTCGATCTGCAGTTCAGCGATCGAGCTGATGCCGAAGCTGAGGCCGAGCATCGGCAGCCGCAGCAGGTTCCCCTGGAGCCCGGAGGCGGGATAGAGGACGTCCCGTCCGTAGTCGAGTCCGCCTTCGAGCAGGATCAGGCCCGCGCCGACGACTTCGGGGTCTTCAGTGACGAGGGGCCGCTGCTGCGCCGCGGCGGGCGCCGCCATCAGGATGCCAGCGAGCGCCGCGCCCGCGAGTACTCTCCGTGTCATCTCACCTCCGTCACTTGGGGTCTGGGGGCCGGGGCCCCGGGGGTCAGGTCTGCAAACCGGCGCCACCCGGGGTCAGGTCTGCAAAACGACGCCACGCGGTGCCAGGCGTGGCTATTTTTTCGTCAATTGCAGCGGAAATGTCACCCCTGGCACCGGTGAAGCGTCGTTTTGCAGACCTGACCCCCGATTGGACGCGCGACCTGGCACCTTGGATGGGGCGGTTTGCAGACCTGACCCCGAGGGGCGAGTCAGCAGGTGGCGGGGGTGGACGTTGCCGAGCGAGCGGAGGATCGAGTTCTTGATGTCGGGGTGCTCCACCTCGAGCTGCGCGACGAGCCGCTTCATGCGCTGGCGCTGCAGGCTCAGATCGCCGCAGGCCGGGCAGCAGCAGCCGATGATCGGCAGGTTCGACGCCTTGGCGTAGGCGCGCGCCTCGGACTCCATCACGTAGACGAGCGGACGGATCACCACGTGCGCGCCGTTGTCGGAGACGAGCCGCGCCGGCATCGCCTTGATCGAGCCCTGGAAGAAGATGTTCAGCAGCAGCGTCTCGATGACGTCGTCGGCGTGGTGGCCGAGCGCGATCTTGGTCGCGCCCACCTGGTCGGCCAGCCGGTAGAGCGCGCCGCGGCGCAGCCGCGCGCACAGGGAACAGGGAGTCTCGCTCTCCTCCAGGATGTCCTCGATCGTCTCGCCGATGGAAGTGTGCTCGACGTGCAGCTCCCAGCCGCGGGCGGCGCAGACCTCGGTCAGCTTGTGGTGCTCGTAGCCCTCGTAGCCGGAATCGATGTTGACGGCGACGATCGAGAAGTCGATCGGCGCACGGCGCTGCAGGACGTCGAGGATCTGGATCAGCGCCCAGCTGTCCTTCCCGCCCGACAGGCCGACCATGATGCGGTCGCCGTTCTCGACCAGGTTGTGATCGGTGATCGCGCGCGTCACCTTCTTGGCGATGCGGGACTCCAGCTCGGACGCGTAAGGCATGCCGCTATTGTACGAGCCTGGCGACGGTTTCGGGCCAGGTCAGGCGCGCGCCCGTCTCGTGGCCCGCCGCGCCCATCCGCTCGGCGAGTGCGGGATCGTCGGCAAGACGCCGCATCGCGCGCGCCAGCGCCTCGGGCGTCGGATCGCAGACGAAGCCGCTCACCTCGTCCTGCACAAGCTCGGCCGGCCCTCCCGAGTCGCGGCAGGTGATGACCGCCTTTCGCGACGCGAATGCCTCCACCGTGACGAACCCGTAGTCTTCCTGCAGCGGCGGAAAGACGACGGCCCGGCAGCGCGCGTAGTGCGCGATCGCCTCGTCGTCGCTCACCCGTCCCGCGAACGTGACGCGGGTGGCAACGCCCAGCTCGAACGCCAGCTGCTCGAGCGCGGCCCGCTCCTCCCCTTCACCGACAATGACGCCGTGCAGGCCGGCGCCCTCGCCGGTGGCCAGCGCGTGTATCAGGAGAGCGGCGCGCTTCAGGCGGTTCAGCCGGGAGACGAAGAGAAACGACGAGCCGTAGCTGTCGCAGCGGTAGCGACGCTCGGGCGCAGGCGGGTACAGCACCGTCGACGGCAGCGACGGCCACAGCCGCTGCTGGATCGTCCGCGACTGCACGAACAGCCGCGTGACGTTGCGCGACAGCAGGTAGCGATCGGCGGCACGGATCGCCGCGCGCCGCGCGCGTTCCTTGAGCAGGCCGCGCGGGCTGAGGGTCACGCTGAACTGCGGCCACAGATCGTAGTACTCGCGCATCGTGTGATTGAGCCAGCACACGTGACGCGGATGCCGGACGGCGTAGCTGGGATAGCGCAGCGTGATGACCTGGTCGATCGGCTGTCCTTCCGATGACGTCACCTCGGTGAGCCACGTCGCCAGGTACGCGGAGGCCTGATGACCGAAACGATTCTGCGGCGTGACGAGGATGTTCGCCTGGTGCCCGGCGTCGCGCAGCGCGCGCGTCAGCTCACGCGCGATCACCATGTGCCCGCCTTCGGCCATCGGCGGGCTCGAGGTCACGACGGCGATGCGCTTCATGGCTTCAGCTCGAGCATCGGCCTCACCCTGACGCCGAGATAGCGGATGTCCGACGAGGACTCCTCGAAGAAGATGGGCGTGAACCCGCCCCTGGTCGCGATCGACACCTTCCAGAGCTGCACCCCGGCGACTTCCTTTTCATACGGAAGCCCCGGCGTCATCGCGGTGGCAATCTGCTGCGAAGTGCCAGCCTCGAGGTGGACCCCTTGTGTGCGCCCCGCGACGTCGATGCGCACGTCCACCGGCACCGGCCCCGCCGTCAGCGTGAACACCGCGCGGCGGATCGGCGTGTTGGCCTTGAAGACCAGCTCGGCGCGCGAGTCGCCGCGCGTCCAGAAGCTGCGGTCCGGCTCCCGGCCGTAGGCGTTGTCGTCGAGGAACGTGACCAGGAACCCGGGATCGCCCTGGCCCAGGTCGCCGAACCAGACGCGCGCGCGATCGTCGCCTTCCGTCATGACCGGCAGATCGTTGAGCAGCGTCAGCTCGACCGGCAGCAGCCGCAGCGGCCCATGCTTGGCGATGTCGGCCGGCTTCGCCGCCGCGGCAAACGGGTTGAGGACGGCCAGGCTGACGAACAATCCGCCGACGATCCACGGGACCAGCGCGACAACGAGCGATTCGATCGCCGGCAGAAGAAACAGCATCACGCCGTAGCCGCCGAAGAAATACCGGTTGCCGACGCCGCCGCCGGACCACGTGTAAGGCGTCCAGACGACAAAGATCAACCCCTGCGCGAGCGCCGAAGCCAGCACCAGCCACTGCCAGCCGGCCGGACGCGGCCGACCTCGCGGCTTGCCGGCGAACGCCGCGGCGACGAGCGCGATCATCGCGAAGAAGCCCGGAAAAAAGTACGGCAGCATGCCGGCGTGCCGCCCGACGAAGAAGTACTCGAGGTTGTGCAGGAGGTTCGACGCGAACGTGCGCGGATTGAAGATCACGTCCGACATGAGCGTCTCGCGCGACTTCGAGACGCCGAGCTTGTTCTTCGTCGCGTCCGTCTGGAACGGAAACTCGAAGTAGTAGGACTTCCGCTCGCCGCCTTGATAGTTCCACTCGCCGGTAATCGCCGTGTTGATAGCGAAGAGCCCGCCGGCCACGAGCGTAAAGGCCAGGACGGGGATGAGGAGCTTCCGCCTAAAGGCGGAAGCCACAGGAACAGCTCTTGTAGCTTCCGCCCCTCTTGTAGCTTCCGCCCCTCTCGTGGCTTCCGCCTTCAGGCGGAAGATCAGCCGCCGGCCTCTCGTGGCTTCCGCCTTTAGGCGGAAGTTCGGCGGCGGCCTTCGCCGATCAGGAGTGGACGCAGTGGCGCGGGCCGTCGAGGAACGGCGTCGTCGCGCCCGCGGCCGTGCCGAAATGGCCGGCGCAGTGGAAGAAGGCGTGGCGCGTCGAGGTCGGCGAAGGCTATTCGTCGCCGGTGGTCGCCGGCAACCGCGTCTTCGTGCACAGCCGCAAGGACCCGAACGAGATCGTCACCGCCTACGTGCTGGAGCTCGGCCACATCGCGTGGCAGCACCAGTACAAGGCGGACTTCGCCAAGAACCAGTACGCGACGGGCATGGGGAAGGCGCCCTTCGCGACACCGCTGGTGTCGGGCGAGCGGCTGTTCACGCTCGGCGGCACCGGCATCCTCTGCGCGTGGAACACCCGCACGGGCGCCATGCTCTGGCTCAAGGATTACTCGTCGCTCGTGGACACGTCGAAGCTGTTCACCGGCACCGCGGCGTCGCCGCTCATGGAAGGCGGACTGCTGATCGTCCAGGTCGGCAGCGACGTGAAGGGCGGACAGGTGGTCGCGCTCGATCCGGCGACGGGCAACGAGAAGTGGACGTGGAAGGGCAAGGGTCCTGGCTACGCGTCGCCGGTCGCCGTCTCGGTGGGTAGCAGCCGCCAGATCGTGACGATGACCGATGGGTCGATCGAAGGGATCGACGCGAAGAGCGGCGAGTCGCTCTGGTCCGTCCCCTTTTTCGACGACTGGCACGAGAACATCGTCACGCCGATCTGGACCGGTACGCACCTGATCGTCTCGGGCACGCGCCAGGGGACGCACGCGTATACGCTGAAACAGGCCGAGGGCAAGTGGCAGGCGACCGAGGCGTGGAAGAACCCGGAGGTCGCGATGTACATGAGCACGCCCGTCCTGTCGGAGGGGGTGCTCTACGGACTGTCGGCGAAGAAAAAAGGGCAGGTCGTGGCTATCGACGCGGCCAGCGGCGCCGTCAAATGGATGACCGACGGGCGCGCCGCCGACCACGCGTCGATCCTTTTGGCGGGGAACAACGTATTGCTCATGACGACCGCCGGCGAACTGATCGTGGTGAAGCGCTCGCCGCTCAAGTACGAGGAAGAGAAGCGCTACACCCTGGCCGATGCCGCGACGTGGGCCGTCCCGGCGGTGCTTCCCGACGCGCTCATCGTCCGTGACGTCTCGGGCCTGATGCGCCTGGTCGGATCTTAAGCTGTCGCGTGTCGGTGCTAAGGGTGCTAGAGGTGCGGGCAGGTGCTACGGGTGCTGGTGCTGAAGGTGCCAGGGTGCTGGCCTCGGAGAAACCATGATGCAGATACTCCTTGCCCTCACAGCGATCGCCGCGCTCGCGCAGGCGCCGCCGCCGACGAAAGCCGAGCAGCTGCAGGACGCCGCGCGCAAGGGGGACGCCGCCGCGGTCAAGCAGCTGCTCGACGAAGGGGTCGACGTCAACACCAAGTTCCGCTACAACGCGACCGCGCTCTTCTATGCCGCCGATCACGGGCACGTCGAGGTGGTGAAGGTCCTGCTCGACCACGGCGCCGCCATGGATCTGAAAGACACGTTCTACGGCTTCACGCCGCTGATGCTCGCGGTGGGGCCGGCGCAGAAGAAGCGTCCAGAGCACACCGAAATCGCCAAGCTGCTGATCGCCAAAGGATCGCCAGGGAAGGATTTCGCGCTGACGAGCGCCATCCAGTCCGGTGATGCGGGTCTCGCGAAGTTCGTCCTCGACAGCGGCGGCCTTCCCGCGGCGGCCCTGTCGGATGCGCTCGAGTCGGCCAAGGCCGCCAACAAGGCCGACATGGTGACGCTGCTCGAGCAGGCAGGCGCCAAACCGTACGAGGACTTCAAGATCGATCCGGCGCTGCTGGCGAAGTTTCCCGGGACCTACAAGGGCCCGACCGGCAACGAGCTGACCATCGTCGCGGCCGGCGCGCGGCTGACGATCGGTCCCGCCGCGGCCCCCCCGGCGCAGCGGCTCGTGCTGGTCGCGACCGAAGAGAAGAAGTTCAAGGGGATCGGCGCGCCGATCACCCTCACGTTCCAGGTGGACGGCGACAAGGTGACCGGCTTCGCGCTCGGGCAGGGAGCGAATCCGCCGGCGGCCTACACGCGCGTGGAAGGAAAACAATGATGCGTCGACTCGCGCTCGCGCTTGCGCTCGCCGTCTTCGGCACGGCGGTCTCTGCACAACAGAACTGGCCATCGTTCCGCGGCCCCAATGCCTCGGGCGTCGCCGACGGCAAGCCGACCGCCGTGAAGTGGAACGCGGCGACGGGGGAGAACGTCGCGTGGAAGGCGCCGGTGGACGGTGTCGCGGTGTCGAGCCCGATCGTCTGGGGCAACCGCGTCTTCGTCTCCACCGCGATCAGCGGCGATCCCAAGCAGGGCATCCGCACCGGCCAGTACGGCGACGTCGAGCCGATCACCGACACCTCGAAGCACACCTGGCATCTCATCGCGCTCGACAAGGCAACGGGCAAGGTCGTCTGGGACCGCATCGCGGCCGAAGGCATCCCGAAGACGAAGCGGCACCCCAAGTCGAGCCAGGCGTCGGCGACGCCGGTCACCGACGGCCGGCACGTCGTCGTGTCGTTCGGTTCGGAGGGGCTCTACGCGTTCGACTTCGAAGGCAAGCAGCTCTGGAAGAAGGACCTCGGGATCCTCAACTCCGGCTGGTTCTTCGATCCCGACTACGAGTGGGGCATCGGCAGCTCGCCGATCATCTACAAGAACATGGTGATCGTGCAGTGCGACATTCAGCGCGGCTCGTTCCTCGCCGCGTTCGACACGGCCACCGGCAAGGAAGTCTGGCGCACGCAGCGTGACGAGATCCCCTCGTGGTCCACGCCGACGATCCTGGAGGTCACTGGTACGGCGGACAAGGCGGAGCTGATCACTCAGGCCACGACCTTCACCCGCGGCTACGATCCGATGACCGGCAAGGAGCTGTGGAAGTACTCGGGCAACTCCGAGATCGCGATCCCGACGCCGATCGTCGGCCCGGGCTTCGTCGTCATCACCAACGGCTATCGCGGCGTCCAGCCGATCGTCGCGCTCAAGCCCGGCGCGACCGGCGACATCACGCTCAAGGACAACGAGACCAAGAACCAGTTCATCGTCTGGAGCTCGAAGCGCGGCGGCCCCTACATCCCGACGCCGGTGATCTACGGCGACTATCTCTACGTGCTGCAGGGCAACGGCGCGCTGGCGGCCTACAAGATCGCCACCGGCGAGCAGGTCTACCAGAAGCGCCTCGGCGGCGCGGCCGGTTCCTTCAGCGCGTCGCCGGTCGCCGCCGACGGCAAGATCTACTGCACCAGCGAAGACGGCGACGTCTACGTCGTCAAGGCCGGCCCCGAGTACGAGGAGCTGGCGAAGAATTCGATCGGCGAAGTGGTCATGGCGTCGCCGGCGATCTCCGACGGGCTGATCATCTTCCGCGGCCTGAAGAACGTCTACGCGATAAAGGCTCCCTAACGTGGGCCGGTGCTAAGGGTGCTAAAGGTGCCAGGGTGCTAAGGGTGCTCAGGTGCTCCGCAGGCGAAGACGGTGCGACCGGATTGAGTGGACAGGTGCGGAGCGGGGCAGGGCTGGGTCGTGAAGCTCTCGGCGCAGTTGGGTCCGCCGCAGGGCGCGCTGTCGTAGAAGAACTTGACGGTGGCGCCGCCCGCCTTCGCCATCAGGCCTTCGGCAACCGACGAATCGGTTCCCTGGTAGGGGCGCACGACGCTGAACGCGACGTTGCGGCTGGCCGCGTCGAGCGCGCAGTTCAGCGCCGCCTGCATCTGCTGGTCG
>Ga0207648_10006091_pt1 | contig 12030 bp, 16 predicted proteins | sample KBSMisM32_FD_184310 | JGI IMG/M metagenome (GOLD analysis project Ga0207648, IMG submission 184310) | Miscanthus rhizosphere microbial communities from Kellogg Biological Station, Michigan, USA - KBS Miscanthus M3-2 (SPAdes) (version 2) | ecosystem: Host-associated > Plants > Roots >...
TGCTGCATAGGACGTGAACCGGACAGGCTTCCGCTGTGGTCGGCTTCTGAAAAGTACCGAACGAACGAAGCCCGGATGAGCCGGTGTGAGGGCTACAGGGAGCCAAACATGCAAACCGTCGTTCGCGCTGCCGCACCATCAGGTAACGCCGAGAGCTGACAAGTCGATCCGTGTTCACGAGCGGTATGACAACCGCCAGGGGCGAAGCCCTCTGGACGCGTTTCCGCTGGCAGCGAGGACAAGATACGGATCCGCGAGAACTGGGTTATGAGCGAACCCGTCGCGCCTCCCCCACCGCGGTCCGTCTCATAAGTCCCGATCAGCCTCGTTTCCGCCGTCCAGTCCGTGTCACCATGTCGCGGTTGTTTGCAGCGATCTCAGCCCGTCCTGTTCCCAAATCCGTTCCCAACACAGCAACCGCCAGTCGGATGGACGAATGTGCGGTCGTTTCTGGCCGCCCGCGGGATCACGCTGTCAGAAGGCGACCCGGACGACGGACCATCCGCCGAGACGGTACACGGGTTGGGCAACCGCAAGAACGAATTCCAGCAGACCATCCAGCGTCGGGCGACCCAGCATGGGCTTGACGCTACTGGTGCTGGGCTTCTCGATGGATCGAAACGTCCTCAGATCGGCCGCGGACCACACGAAGCGCGAGCAATCCCAAGATGAGCACGGACAACGCTGGGGTGCCGAACAACACCAGGGCCAGCACCAGTCCGGTGACCGAGCCGGACAGCGCCGTCGCGAACGCAAAAGCGGCCACCACCCAGGAAACGACACAAGTAACGACCGCCACGACCACGGCGACGACGGAGCTGGCGACCACCCCGTAGTGGGCGGCTCCGCTCACCGCCAGCACGAGGAGGATAGGAATTCCGATGATCGCGGCCGCGGTCAACAAACCCGTCGGTGGGCCGAGCTGGCGTGCGGCGGGCATCACCAGAGCGGCCGCGACTATCGCGGCAATCACGACGCCGACCACTGCAAATACACGCGAATTGCTATGTTGCATGGTCCTAGAGTGACCCGCTCGCGCCGCACCAAAACGCCTGCAGAGCCTTCGCCACACTGCTGACTGGTGGCAATACCCGAACGGGCAGCCCGTCGGTAGCCAAGACTATGACCATCAGCCCGGCGCCGGCGATCAGCGGCATCGAGATCCTCACCCAGTTGAATTACAACCCCGACGACTACGCATCATGTCTGACCGCGCCACACCGCGATCGGCGCGTGGGCAGAAAACAGCCTCGATCGCACCGTGGTGGTCGCCGTTTCCGGCAAATCAGCGTGAATCGGTAAAAACTCGCGCGCACAACCCGTCCCGACCGATTGGAATCATCACATGGATCCGAACCCCGACTACGACGCGAGCGACGAAATCAGGCATCAACTGGTTTCCCCTGGATCCTGCGCGGCGTCTTACCCCCCGGCTGCCTATCCCCCTGTCTAAAGGACACCCGGCGCCCATGCAGCGGGTGACCGCATCGATGTCCGCGCCCACCCGCGCGCACAGGGCCACCAACGAATTGATGTACGAAATCTTCAGGGCCAGAAGGGCATTGCCGGCGCACGTGGCCAACTCGGCTCCAAAGCCGAGCTGCTCATTCGTCGACGATCGTGAAGCGATTTCGTAGGCTTCAGCTGGTCGCCACCCGACTCACGACGTCACCCCCGGGATACCGGGGCGGTCACCCGCTTGTGTTGGCTGCACCGCAACGTGGTGACCTGCCTCTACGAGCACAGCGGTGAGGGCGCGGTTGATTCTGCGGCCTGCCAGCCGCGCCACCCATCTGCTGCCAGGGCGGCGCGCGCGGCATTACGGCCCGCAGATCCCGTGCACGCTGCCGCCCGGACTAGCGGCGGCGCTACCCAGATGGAGGCTTTGCACCGGGGTTTCGGGTCGGCCGAAACCCGGCAGCGGGCGAAAGATGACCTGTTGAAACAGCGCTGCGGTGCCGCCGTTCACCGCGCCGGCATGCAGGTTGGCGTCCGCAGATTCCAGCCCGGACGGCAGCTGCTCGCTACGGGCGATGACGTGATCGCCGAAGCCGGGCGCGTGCTGCTCGACGACCAGGTCGATGGCCGCCGCCAGTGCGCGGGCCGACCCGTCGTCAGCGACCCCGCGTGGCAGATGGCTGTAGGCCCAGGCACTTTCGGTTCCCTGCGGTGAGCGCATCGGGTCGGCCGTCGACATCTGGCCGAACAGCGTGAAGGGGTGACGAGGCACGGTACCGGCGGTCAGGTCGGCCATCCAACGCACCAGTGCGTCGGCGTCGGCGCCCAGATGCACCGTGCCGGCGCCGCGCAGACTGACCGAGCGCCACGGGATTGGGCCCGCCAGAGCGTAGTTGACCTTCACCGTCGGCAAGTCCCAAACGAAGTCGGTCAGGCTGGACAGTACCGAAGCCGGCACCGCATCCGCCGGCAACAGCCGCCGATACAGGTCGGGCGCGGAAACGTCCGCGACGATCGCCCGCCCGCGCCCCGGGAACAATGTGGGCGGCCGCGTCGACGATGGCGCGCAGGGTGTCGGTGGTGCCGTGCTGGGCTTGCATCTGCACCGCCAGCTCGCCCAAAGTGGCGGCCAACCGGCCTCCGGATCCCCCCGGTCATGATCAGCAGAATAGGTCCCCCACCAGAAAAATGTTTCGACTGCATTAATAAACGGGTAGCTCACTGAAGTCCACGTTCGGCCTGCGCAGGTTCATACCAGCGCGCAGGTAGCCAAACTATGAGGGTTGCAGCATGCCACGCGAGTCAGCCGACCCCTATGCCGTACTGGGATTGCCGCCAACGGCGACCCAAGACCAGATCACCAATGCCTACCGCAGGCAAGTGCGAACTCTTCACCCCGACGTCAGAACCACATCACAGCCGGCGCGTCCGCCGTCCGATGAGCAACTACGGCGGGTCTTAGCCGCCTATTCACTGCTGCGCGACCCCGAGCGCCGGGCACGATACGACCGCGCAGCCATGCGCCGCCCCACCGCCCCGCGGGCACCGGCGGAAACGACAAACACGCGGAATACCGCTGCTACCGTGCGCATCCCCGGCTTGACCGTTGAATTCAGGGTCCGGTGGCTTTCGGACTGAGTCGGTCTTCCTACTTGACCAGGCTGATCGTGGCCAAGGCCGCGCGGCTCCTGCACCGGTTATAAACCAATGCGATCCAGTCGTCGATCGGGAACTTAGCGCCACCCGGGTTTCCGGCGCACTCGCCGTCCACAGGCTCCCCCGCGCGGCACTCGAGCTCCCGAAGCGATGACAGACCAGGGCGAGCCGGGTAGCCGACGAGCAAAGTCCAGCCGGTGCGGACCGCGACACAGCAGGCGGCGAAAAGACATTCTGCCGTGGCACCTCGTCTTCCCGTGACGGCCCGCTGATGGAATCACTGCCACACAGCCGATACCAGCCACGCAGCCGACCCGTCGAACCACCAAACTCCTCGACCTATTTGCGCTGGCTGGCGTCGCAGGGCTACGAACTCGGCCCCACCGTCGAGATCGTCGTGGGTGACCGCCGACGAGGGGTACCGGGATATCGCCGCCGCGCGAAACGGATGGGCGGCCCATCCCGTTAGACGAGGACACTCTGCAGGCGATCGGCGAGTTGATCGCGCTGGGCGAGCAAGAGGGCTTTTGGAATCGGTCTCAGCCCCGATGCCGAAGGGTCGACGGTCGGATACCTGGCCGCGATGGGCGGCGGTGACCTCTCGGGATTCGATCTCGCAGACACTGCCCGCGCCGCGGTCCGTCCCCTACCGGGGAACTGAGGTGACCCAACCGCGTCATTTCGTCACAATGACGGAATGTACGCTAGGGGCGCATCGACCGAGAGACGCCTGATCACAGCATTGCCGGCCGCGACCGGGAGCCCACAAACGAATCAGCTTCGATGACACCGTATCTGGCGGAGCTTGCGATCGAGGCCGGGACTGTGATCGGATCATGTCGATGTCCGATGCGACAAGCGGATGGCAGTGTCAGTTGCAGTATCTGAATTCGACTGTCTACGAGTGTATTTCAATTGCTGATAGTTTCTCTATGGTCAACTAGAACACCTGCCGGCTAGCGGTCAATACATTACACGGACGTTGTCTGTAGTCCAAGTAGGTTGTGCACCAGGAAGTTTCAGCTCCCGTGGGCGTCAGTGCGGTGCTGTCGGCGGCGGGGGCTCAACAGTGACCAGTTCGGCTAGCCCGCTGACGGTGAGGCTGCGCATCAGTAGGGGGTTGGCGATGAGTTGGATGTGGTCGGCGAGGTTGTACAACGCGTTGATCGCTGCGCTGTCGAGGTACTCGACTGCGGTGAGGTCGACGGTAAGCCGTGGCCCCCCGGAAGCGGCCTCTGTGGTGGCGGTGGTGAGCGCTTGGTTGAAGCTGTCGATGTTGCTGAGGTCGATTTCCCCCGCTGCGATGACAACGAGTGTCCCGTCGTCGCGGCGTGTGGTATCGAGGGTGAGCGACGTGGCCATCACGCGATCCTCGCGGTTAGGTGAACTGTGGTTCCCGGGGTGTCGGGAGTGATGGCGACCTCCTGCATGAGCCCTCGCATCAGAGCGATCCCGCGGCCGCGGGTGGAGTTCGCAGCCGGCTGTGGGGGTTTCCAGGAGCCGTTGTCGGTGATCGTCAACTGCACTCGATCGACCAGTGCGGTCGCGGCCATGCTGATTGTGCCTTCCGGATTGTGACGGTGACCGTGCTCGATCGCGTTGGCGACGGCTTCTCCGGCGGCGATGAGCACGGCCATCGTCTGATCCGGGGCTACCCGGGCTCGCGTCAACCAGCTGCGCAGCTCGGCGCGGGCGGGTGCGAGTTGGCTTGCGTCGGCGGCAAATTCGAGCTCCAAGGGGGCGGGATGGCGGTAGAGCAGAACGACCACGTCGTCCTGATACCCGCCGCTCGGCGCGACATCGGACATGATTTGACTCGCCAGATCGTCCAGCGTTGAAGTGCGGCCGTCCTGAACGACGGCGGCGACGCGACAGATCCCGAGGTCGAGTCCTTGCCGGCGACGTTCGATTAGACCGTCGGTGTAAAACAGCAGGGTCGCGCGCGCCGGAATGGTCACGCAGGCTTCGGGGCGCGACCAATTGGGTCGTACTCCCAAAGCAATGGTGTGGCCCTCCTCGAGGGTCCGGGTAGTGCCGTCGGCGTGGACGAGGATGGGCGGCGGGTGCCCGGCACTGGAGTAGACCAGTTCACCGGTGTCGGGATTGAGCACCGCGCATACGACGGTGGTGCATCGGGCGCCGGGCAGTCGCGCGGCGAAGCGGTCCATTCCTGCCAAAGCTGCACCCGGGCTGGGGTCGCTGAACAGCAGCGCCCGACAAGCGCTGCGCACCTGCCCCATAACCGTGGCGGCAGCGAGGCCATGGCCGACACAGTCGCCGACTATCAACGCGATGCGCCCGTCCTCGAGGTCGACGATGTCGTACCAGTCGCCGCCCACCTGTAGGGGCCGGCTAGCGGCCTGATAGCGCGCCGCGAATCCACTCGGTAAATGAGCAGGGCCGAGAATCGCGTGTTGCAGTGCTAGGGCGGTTTCGCGCTGCTGGTCGACCTGGTGCACCCGCTGCAAACCCTGGCCGAGGCGCCCTGCCAGCACGGTGAACAAGGTCTGGTCCTCGAGGGTGAACGCCCGCCGCTCAGCGAGGTCGATCCAGACCACGAGCACCCCCTCGGGATGCTGAAGCGCGATACCTGCCGTCCCCGGCTGTGTCGTGTTCGGGCTGAGGAGATCCCCGTCACGCAACTCGCTGAGCATCCGGCGGGTGTGCGACGGCAGGTCGACCCACTTCGCGTCCTCGCCGACCGACACGACATGCGGTGTGCCATTGCCGGTTTCGCCCGGCGTCGTGAACGTGACAGCCAGTACGCGGCGAGCCCGCCACAGTCGGCGCAGTTCCTCAGCTGCGGCGTGCAATGCGTCCTCGACAGTGTCGGCTTGGGCGAGTTCCTGGTTGAGTGCATGTTCGCGACCGGCCGCCAGTGCCAACGCGATCGCAGCGTGTCGTGCGAAGTCACTGACGAGGTCCAGGTAGTCGTTGCCGAACGGCACCTGCTGCGGTTGGCGCGCGACCGCGATCACACCCAGCACCGTCCCGTCCGCAATGAGCGGGATCACGATCGCTGAGCGCTCACCGACATCAGTGAACCCTTCGATGGGATATTGGAAGGAGTCAGTAATCAGCGGTATACCGCGACGCGCCACACCGCCGGTGGTGGAGCCGTCCATCGGAACTTGCTGACCAATCACCTGCGATGCATACCGGCCCGCCGTAGCGGCCACGACAAGAGTGTCGACCTGATCCGCGGGGCGGTCGGACTCCCTGGGCACCAGCAATATCGCCTGCTCGGCGCCGGCCAGCTCGAGCGCCCGGTTCACGATCAGCTGCAACGGACCCATCTGGGGATCACCGGAGAGCAGCGCGGTGGTGATCTCGCGACTGGCGGTTGTCCACTTGGCCGACTCGCGTTCGCGCTCGAAAAGTCGCGCATTGTCGATGGCGACGGCCGCCGCCGTGGCCAATGCCCGTACGGCGCTCTCCGCGGAGTCGGAAAACACCCGGTCGGGCTGGTCGTCGGCTAGGTAAAGGGTGCCGAAATTAGCTCCCCGCACGGTAATCGGTATAGCGAGGAGCGCCCGTATCGGCCACTCGTGTGTCGGCGTGCCGCCTTGCGGATAAGCGCGCAAGTCATCGATACGCAGGCCCTCGCCTACCGGCAGCTCGCCGAGTCGCCGCGCTGTGCGCTCGTCGATTCCCGCGTGGACGAACGAAACCAGGCTTCCGTCGGACCCACGTATCCCCAGCGTTCCGTACCCGGCACCGGCAAGCTCGATCGCCACGTTGACGAGTCGCTTCAACGTCAAGTCAAGGTCTAGGTCGGACGCCATCTCGACGATCGCCCGCACCGTTTGTTCCATCTGGTTGCGAGCCGCCATTAGCCGGTCAAGCTGATCGCCCTTTGAGCCGGCCACCTCGCTTCGCTCGTCGTCCATACACCGCAGAACCACAAGTTCGTTTGCCACCCCGTGACGGCGCAACTAGCCCCGTAGGGGGTTGAGACGACGGCACCGGGCACACACCGCCGTGCGCCTCGCTAAGGCTCAGGTCCCTCCATCACCTCCGCTCGCTGTTGGAGTACCCGGTGCTGCTCGATTACTCACATCGGACGAAACGAGCGCATAGGGATGCGCGTTCGACGGCTCGAACCCGCCTGCAAAACTGCTGTGGAAGCCTTCGAGCAAAACATCAAATGTGGACAACAGTCCTGCGGCCCTGAAAATCGGGCTACTTCAAGGGACGACAAAATTCGGTCTGAGGAGGTACGGGATCATGGATAACCGCTGGCCAGTGTCGCCGTCGAAGTACTCGTCGAACGGAACCAGATTGCGCCACTGCGGATCGCTTTGGAAATTCTCGTTTTCGCCGAACACCGCGCGGCGCCCGTTTTGGTCGCGCACAACCCATGCGGGCACCCGTGTGCGTCCACCACAGCAAGCGCAATCTGATCGAGTTCGGCGACTACGTCTTCTGCTACTTCATGAATGACCGCGCTGCACCACGGCCGTATGTCGACCACCACCACAGCGACCCCAACCAGCGCCAGGCCCAACAGGTCAGCCCGGCGATGGTCAGCCGGTGTGCCCCGACACCAACTGGTTGAGGCGGCGTGGGCGGAACAGCAACCGGTGCATGGCCACCGGCGAGACCAGCGCGATCGTCGCCGCGATCGAGCAGGTCACCGTCGCCACATAGACCGCGCGCATGAGTGCGTCGAGTCGGTCGAAGCGCTGCTGAAACGGCAGGGTCAGCAGGAATCCGGTGAGCAATTGCACACCGGTCTGGGTGACGCGCAACTCCTGCAGCAAAGAAGACCAGTTGCGGTCCAATCTCTCTGTGGCGGTTTCCGAGCGCGCCCGGTCGTCCCACTGCTGGTCGCGCTCGGGGTGGTCGACATCCATAACGTTTGGCATACCCCGCTAGCAGCGCTGTACTCGCGACGCCACCCGCCATCAGAAGCCGGTCGGTCCGCCGCCGAGAAAGGTGAGACAGCGCGGTCCAATCCCGAGCCGCCGAGGACGTTGTGAGACGTGCATGACGGGCGACCGCGGCAACAACGACGCGACTGAAACCGAGCCCGACTACCAGCAGTTCGGTCATCCGGTCGAACCGCCAGCCACTGGCGCCATGAATCGTCCCAAGGCGCCGGCCTCCTCGTCGTTGTAGCCAGCACCCAGGCCCAGCCAGGCACGGCCGCCTGAGAGTACATCTACCGTCGTCACCGCTTTGATCAGCAGTGCTGGCGCTCGGAAGGTCGCGGCGGTGACCGCGGTGCCCAGCCGGATGGGTGAAGTTCTGGCGGCCAAAAAGCCTAGCGTTGTGTATGCCTCCAGCATCGGTTGGTCGGGGCTGCTCGTGGGGTCGGCCTGCCACAGATGATCGGGCACCCACAGCGTGTCGACTGTGGTGGTGTCGAGATACTCCGCGACAGAAGCCAATTTGCCGCGCAGCGTGCTGGTTTGGCACGGCCATGAAAAAATTGGTGACACTAATACTGAGTTTCATCATTCCCTCTTTGGCGGCTGCCCGCCGGTCGGCGGCGGTTTCAGCCTTCCGGTGTGGCAGCGGACACGTGGCCGCACTCGTCCAGGCCACCGGGCTGTCTGCTCCAGTCAGATCAGTTGTGGTCGTTTGCTATTCGCGCGCAATGTGGTGCCCATGGTGTCTTGCCGTGCCGCTGCGGCGATCCCTTTCTAGACGTAGTAGTTGTCGTGCCTGATGAGGAATTCTCGGCGCTGCTCGTCGGTCATGTCGGCCATGGCGGGAGTGCTCTCGAGGTACTGTTCGCGTGGCCCGCCGGGCGCGAACAGCATCAAGATCGACGCGGGCTCGTCGGCCTGGTTGCGGAACCCGTGCAGGCCTCCCGGTGGGACATACAGGAAGTCGCCGACGGTGGCGTCTGCTTGTGGTGTGATAGGCCGGGGCGGTGTCCGGACGGGTGACCTTTCACCGGTGGCGGGGGCGCTGGCCATCGGGTCGGCGATCACCGGTCTGCTGACACCGCTGTACTTGGTCCGCGCACCGCGCCCAGGACATGGCCCGCACCCTCATCGACCAACACCGACGACCAGCCGACAGCTGAACCGGAACCGTGATGTTTGCACGGCCGAAGGGTCCCAGGTGCGTATCTTGCCGACGGCCTGGTTGCTCCGCATGTGCCATCAGCGTTCCGCGCCGAACTCCTGTCCGTAGGGTGGTTCGGTGACACTCTTGCTCGGTCCTGTCCTGCGGCACGTTTCAGACACCACGGCGCTGGTGTGGGTGCAAACCGAGAGCCCGGCAACGGTGGTGGTCCTTGGCTGCTCAGCGCGGACGTTCGCGGTGCAGGGTCATCACTACGCGCTCGTCACGGTGACCGGGCTGACCCCAAACACCGTCACCGAATATGACGTCAAGGTCGACGGGGAACTGGTGTGGCCACGCGCGGACTCGCCGTTCCCGCCGAGCGTTATCCGCACCCGCGGGCCTGCGTCGACTCACCGGCTACAGGCGATCTTCGGATCGTGCCGATACCCCAAGACCGACGACCAGAAGGTCGACTCCAAACTCGGGCTCGATGCGCTGGACGTGTACGCCACCCGGATGGCCACGCAACCGATCGACGACTGGCCGGAGGCGCTGATCCTGCTCGGCGACCAGTTGTACGCCGATGAACTCACACCGGAGGCGAGACGACGTCTGGCCGGGCGTCGCACCCGTATGAACCGGCACGGCCAGCGGCCGCCGGACGAGGTGGTGAGCTTCGCCGAATACCAACGGCTGTACCGCCACTCGTGGGGCGACCCCGAGATCAGATGGCTCATGTCCACGGTTCCCAGCGCGATGATCTTCGACGATCACGACATCAGGGACGACTGGAACACGTCGGCGTCCTGGCGCGCCGACGTGAACGAGAAGCCGTGGTGGCGTGATCGGATCCGGGCCGGGCTGGCCTCCTACTGGGTGTATCAGCACCTGGGCAATCTGAGCCCGGCCGAATTGGCCGACGACGAGGACTATCAGCGCCTGGTGGCGACAAACGGCGACACCTGGCCGCATCTCGTCGATTTGGCCGACCGGGCCGATGAAGAGGTGGACTGCAACAAGGGCATCAGATTCAGCTATCGATGGGATCTCGGCCGCAGTCGGCTCATCATGATCGACTCGCGTAACGGCCGAATCCTCGAGTCCGGTGAACGCATGATGATCGGGGAACGCGAGTTCAGATGGCTGGAAACCCAGATCACCGACGGCCTCGACGAGTTGGACCATCTGATGCTGGCCTCGTCGGTGCCGTGGCTGATGCCACCCGCCATCGGAGACCTGGAGGCGGTCAACGAGCGAACCGCCGACCGGCCCGGACGACGAGGCAGACTTGCCGAAAAGACCCGCAGGGCAGTCGATTTCGACCACTGGCCGGGTTTCTACCAGTCATTCGTACGGCTCGCCGAGACCATCGCTCGCGTCGCCGGCCATCCCAACGGACCCACAACCGTGAGCGTGCTGTCCGGTGACGTGCACCACAGCTATGCCGCGCGCGCCGAGTGGGCGGGTGATTCCGCCCAGCCGGCGGGCGCGACGGTGCATCAACTGGTGTGCTCGCCGGTGCACAACTATGTGCCGTTCGTCAAACCGGCGTTCACGCTGGGTTGGACGCGTCCCGCTGCCGGGCTCGCCCGATGGTGGGCACGCCGACGCGGCGTCCCGCCGCTTCCGCTGTCCTGGACAAATACCTGCGGTCCACTGTTCGGAAACACCATCGCCACCCTGCAAGTGGACGGCCGCAGCGCCGAGGTGCTTTTCGAACAGCCCCGTGGCTCGGATGCGCTGGACGAAGTCGGCCGCGTGCCGCTCAGTCGACCTTCCTGACGCTATGTGCGCGAACTCGTGGGTCAAGTGCATGCCCCGGGGACTTGATGAGTGCGCGGCATCGGTTGTCGAAAATGCTGCTGCGGCACGGCATCGTCTGCTACGGCCCTGCGTTCGCGATGCCGGCCACCGCCGACCGCCGTGATCGCCTCGATCGCGCGAACTCCGCCATGGCCGCCGACAGCCGTATACCCCTGTGGTGACCCGGCTGGGGGCCGTTCGCCGTCATTCAGACCGTCAGCGATCAGGTGCTCCGTTTCGGTGCTGGCCCGACGGCCGTCACCGACCGGCTCGCCGCCGAAAGCGTGTTCAGCGTCAACGCGGCGGGCCGACGCGCTGGAAACCGCGGCAGGCACACCTGTCGCGTTCACTGTGTCAGCATTACGCACGGCCGACCGGATATTGCGAAGATGTGGGCGAAGACTGGCGCGAAACCGACTGCACTGGTTCTCAATTCAGCTGATTACCCGCGTCTGTCCGACAAGGCGGCAGTCGGTCCCGGCGACACGGTCGGCGGCGAAGTCGCTAGGTTCAACGGGATTCCGCTTGTCGTCAAAGCCATCGGCGGTGACGATCCGGCCGACACCTACCACCTGCCGCCGCCGGTCGTGCCCTACGCGACGACCATGCTGGAGGCACCCGACGGCCTGCGCATCGGCTACGTCGAGCATCCACGCCACTACCCCACGCCCTGCCCCCGGCGGCAACCCCGGGGGTTCTCCTTCCCATTGACGGAAGCGGTCAATAGGCTGGCGTTGCCCGCTCCAGCAGTGTGGGCGGTCGGTATAGCTGGTTCGCACGACCAGAAGGCCGGGCTCTAGAGGCGCCCATCGAATGGCACCGTCGGCTCGTTAATGTCCCGACATCGGGGTCATTGATGTCCCGACGGTGTTGCCGATTTACCCGGGTGGTTACCGCAAGCGATGCTTGGACCGCATGGACACCAACGCGTCGTCCAGGGACAGATACAGATCGAAGACCTCGTTTAGATCCGTCAGCTCGATCGGCCTGATTGTGGCAGGCGCTCCGGCTACCACCGCGAACCCACCGCACTCGCCGAACCGCTTGTTAGCTGTCGCAAGAACGAACCGCTCGTTGGCTGTCGCAAGAAGT
>Ga0207648_10006093_pt1 | contig 12029 bp, 8 predicted proteins | sample KBSMisM32_FD_184310 | JGI IMG/M metagenome (GOLD analysis project Ga0207648, IMG submission 184310) | Miscanthus rhizosphere microbial communities from Kellogg Biological Station, Michigan, USA - KBS Miscanthus M3-2 (SPAdes) (version 2) | ecosystem: Host-associated > Plants > Roots > Rhizosphere...
GACGGCGCTGCGCGCCGCCGCGGAAGCCGCTGAGTTCTTGTGATGGAGCCTTGTGAGCGAGCCCGTGAGCGTCCCGGGCAGCTGGAAACCTTCTCGCCCCGGCGCACCGGCGCAGGCCTCGGGAGCCGGTCTGCGTCCTCAGCGCCGGCGCGCAGCGCCGCCCGCGTGTTCAGCGGTCGCGGTTCCCTCCTGCGATCAGAAACTCAGACGCGCGCCACGACTAGTCCCCAGTCCCTCAGTCCCCAGTCTCCGCTTGCCGACCGACCGCTAATTGCTCAGTTTGTCTCGGGGCTGAGCCGCACGCGGCCTCGCGTAGCGCCCACGCCAACCCGTCCGACGCGTCGCGAGGCATGACCTCCAACCGCGTCGGACGCCGCACTACCTCAGCCCCGGCCCTCCTTGGCCCTCGCGTTAGGCCGCATCGGTGGCATGACCGCCCGATGCGTCACGCCGCAGTCCTGGACGTCGGTGGCCCTCACGGTGTGCGTCGCGCTTGGCGGCGGATGCAGCGACGGCGCCTCGTCCCCCGGGAACCCGGACGCCAGCACGATCATTCTCCACCGAGTGAGTGGGGATGCACAGATATCCGCGGCCGGCTCGGACCTGGCGTCGCCGCTCGTTGTGCGGCTGACGGACACGCGCGGCAAGCCGATCTCCGGCGTTTCCCTCGATTGGGCCACGACCGACAGCGGTCGACTGGACCCCGAGCGTACCGCGAGTAATGACTCGGGGCTGGTCAGAGCGGCGTGGACCCTCGGCGCACAGGCCGGCCACCACGTGGCCACGGCGACGCTCGACACGCAGGTCGTAACGTTCACGGCCACCGCGGCCGAGCCGTTGGCGTTAGGCTCCGTCCGCCACCTGCGGCTGGCGACGTTCGACGGGTCCGGCGAGGTCGTCCACCCCGACGTCGCCCGCGTGCCCCCGGGCTGGGCGCCCGCTCGTCGGTTTCTCGCCATCACGCCGTACCCGGGTGGCAACGTCGATCGCGAGTTACCGTCGATCTACGAGTCTGGTGACCCGGCCGAGTGGGAGGTCCCGCCGGGTGTGACGAACCCGATAGTCAGGCCGTGGAAGGGCTATCTGTCCGACCCGGACCTCCTCTTCGAGCCCCAGCGGCGGGAGCTGTGGATGTACTTCCGCCACGTTGGAGAACGGAACTCCGTGTTCCTCACCGTTTCGATGGACGGCACAGTGTGGAGCAGGCCGGCACGGGTCGTCAGCGCGCCCAATCACGAGCTGGTATCGCCGGCCATCGTTCGAGTCAGCGAGAACGACTGGCACATGTGGGCCGTGAACGCCGGCCCGGTGGGCTGCCAGAGTGAGTCGACCACCGTCGAGCACCGCACATCGACCGACGGGGTGCACTGGTCGGCCCCGCAGACCGTCGACGTGTCGGGACGCGGCGCTCTCCCGCCCTGGCACATTGACGTCATCTGGGTGTCGGAGCTCCGGGAGTTCTGGGCGCTGTACAACGAGAAGCCGCGCGAGACATGCGCGACGCCCGCGCTTCGGCTTTCGACCAGCAGCGACGGCATCACATGGGTACAGCACCCGACCCCGGTCCTGCGTGCCGGCGTGACGCCCGAGTTCAACGACATCGTGTATCGGTCGACGCTCGAATATGACGGCCTAACCGACATGGTTACACTCTGGTACTCCGGCGCGCGTGCGGCCGGCGACAGCTGGATATGGAGTGCGGCCGTAGAGCGTCGCTCGCGCTCTGACCTGTTCCGCATGATCGACCTGCCGGAGACAGGACTGCGCGGCGCTGTGCCACGGCGTGCGCTGCAACTCACCAACCCGCCCTGAACAGCGCGCGATGCCTCGGATGATGTCCTGTTCCGCGCCATTGGTGTCCTGATGTTGGCAGCCCGCCAAGGGCAGTCCGTGACATCATTGACCGGCGTCGCCCAGGTGCTCAAAATCAAGCGCGGTTCGCGATCGCGCATGCGATAGCCGCGTAACACCGAGAGTCGCCGAGGAACTATGCCCACGGACCAGATCTTCCGTCGCGTGGTTTGGTACGGACTCCTGCTCAGCGCGGTCGATGCCATTTCCGGCCGCCTGCTGCAAGCCGCTCCCGATCCGAGCGTGGTGCTCTCGCTCGGCGCAACGGCATGGGCGGCGTATCGGCTTGCGGAGGCCAAGGCGACGGGGCTCGCGTTCCCGGCCGCGATGACACTGTTCATCGTGTACATCGCCGCCTTCCTCCTGTGGGCTCGGCTCCTCGTGGGATGGAACGGCTCGGTGCCCTGGCGGCCGCCGTCCGCCACATGGATGACGATGTTCGTGATCTCGGCGCCCATCATCGCGCTCCTCGCTCAATTCGTGGGGAGTCGCGCCCGAGCAAAGGCAGCGACCGAGGCGGTCTCGCACGATCACTGAGGCTGCCGAGACACCACCGTCTCGTGCGTGCGTTGCGGCGCCGCCTGACTACCGGAGTAGCGAGATGGTGACGGCGCCCGCGACTCGCACGCTGGCAATCGTTAGGGTAATCCGCGCGACCGCCGAACGCGGCGCTTCAGGTGCGGCACCACGGAACCCCAGCCACAGCAACACGAGCACATAGGCCGAGCGCACATCCATCTCACCCACGAGCGTCCGGAGAATCTCTGAATCCGTTCCACCCATCAGGGACGTCAGGTTGGTGAACGGCGGATTCCGGACGTCTACGTCCATAGACCGCGGCAACAGCGCACCCGCGGCGCTTGCGATTGCGACTGTGGCGAGTGTAAACGCGACGTATACGTGCATCAGGACGCAGGCTGCGGTCGCCCAGGCAACGTCAACGCGCCAGGCCCTGGCGGTGAGCCATGCCACCAGAGACACGAGCAACACGGTGGCTCCTACGGTCAGGATCTGAAACAGCAGGGCGGCAATCACCTTCATGCCCGTGACAGCCGGGTCGTAGAAGATGAAGAGGCTTCCGAATCGGATGCCGACGGCGGCGACGAATGCGAGCGCCCACGAGGAATCGTCCGCGATCCCGCGAAACGCGGCGACCGGGTCGACCACGAGGTTCACGAGTCGCGCCCCGGCGCCCGATCGAGGCGCCGAGGCGTTGCAAATCGAGGTCACGGACAGCAACCGACCGATGACGCGTAGCAGGTACCCGACCACAGCGTGGCGTCGCACGCTCCGCAGCTGATGTTCTTCGAGATCGCAAGCGTGATGACGGTGACGCAGCCCAATGAGGTTCCGCAGATCGTCGTCTGCGTGACCGCCGCGGCCCCCCCGGCAACCTCTCCGAGGTCGCCGTCGTCGAGCTCGATCGTGCCCGCGGGAGACTGCGCAGCCGCGGCGTCGTCAGCGGAAAGCATCTGGCGGTAGTCCGCGTCCTTCCACGCTCGGATGGTTGCATGATCGTGCATGGGTTCTCCTGAGTTCGGGACAATCAGTGATCAGCGTGGTGTCAATGCCGCCGCTGCCCGGCGACACAATCGGGCTGCGAGCCCGCCGACCTCCACGAGTCGGTTCGCCGGCGACGGCAGCCATCGCCGGTGGTGAAGCGCGAGTGGGCGCTACGCGAGCACTCGACGTCTGCTGGCCGGGCCAACCATGTCGCGTTCGTCCGTCGGCTCATGATCCGCACACTCGTGCGCGGCTGACCCGGTCGGGCCCTGTGCCGCCGCCAGGTCGGCGTACATGCCCCGCAGGCGCAACAGCTGGTTGTGCGTCCCGCGTTCCACCACGCGTCCGTGGCGGAGCACGAGGATCTGATCGGCCGTCCGCACGGCCGAGAGTCGGTGCGCGATGACGATGCGCGTGCAGCGTAGCCGCTCGAGGTGTGCGTTGAGCTCTGCCTCCGCCGCGACGTCGAGATGGCTGCTCGCTTCGTCGAGCAGCAGAATCGACGGCCGCGGAGCGATCGCGCGGGCGATCGCGAGCCGCTGGCGCTGACCGCCCGACAGATTGCTTCCACCTTCGGCGACCCGTGTCTCGTACGTCATGGGAAGGCGGCGGATCTCATTGGCCAGTCCCGCTATCTCCGCGGCGGCATCGATCTGTTCCGCACTCGCGGCGGGCGTATTGAGCAGGATGTTGGTCTTGAAAGACCCTGCGAATGCCGCGGAGTCCTGAAGCACGACACCGCACCACCGACGGACATCGCGCGGGTCGAGCTCGGAAAGCGGAATGCCATCGTACAGGACTTCGCCGGCAGTTGGCTGATAGAGCCCGAGCAGCAGCATGAGGATCGTACTCTTACCCGATCCCGTCGGACCGACGATGCCGAACTTCTGGCCAGGACTGACGGAGAAGGAAACGTCGTCGACGATCGCCGGTCCGTAAGCCGAGAAACGATATGAAAGCCCGCGAACGTCGATACGGCCGGCGAGACGCGCGGCGCGCGCGCCTGGCGAAACGCCCGGACAACGTTCACGCTCGGCATCGAGGACATCGGTGAGCCGTTCGACATATGCATCGAGCAGCTGGAGCTGCTGCGTACTCTGCACGAGCGATGTGACAGGCGTGAGAAACGACGCCGCGAGCCCGGCGAGCGCGAGCATCGTGCCGAGCGGCATCGACCCGTGAGCGACGAGGTAGGCCCCGTACCAGAGCAGGACCAGCGGGGAGGCCGTTCGCGCGATGCCTAACGCGAACTCGACCTTGGCGGTGAGGTAACTCCGCTCGACCGACACGCCGAGCTGCCGCCGGAACAACTCGACCCAACGATCATAGGCCCGCTGTTCGCCCGCCGAGGCCTTGATGTAGGCAATTCCCTTCATCAGCTCGACGAGGCAACTCTGCTCGTCGGTCTTGGCGACGACGGTGCGCTGTGCAAGGTCGCGGAGTGGTCGCAGGGATGCGAAGGCGAGCGCGGCCTGCCCGAGAGCCAGAGCGGCAGCGAGCATGGCGAGCTGCGGCGAAACAACGAACATGATGACGAGGAACAGCGCGCTCAGCGGCCCGTCCAGCACGAACGAGAGCAGCTGCGTCGTGAGGATCTCGCGGATCATCGTGTTGCTCGACAGCCGCATCAGGAGATCGCCGCTCGTTTTGCCCTGGAAGAAACGATACGGGAGGGCCAGCAGGTGCTCGAAGAACCCTTGCGTGAGGCGAGTGTCGAGACAGGCCTGGAGTCTGGTCATCACCAGGCTCCGCACGAACGTGGTGATGCACTTTCCGAGCACCACAATGGTCATCGCCGCGGCCATGAGGCCGAGCGAGGCGGATGATTCGCGTGTTCCGCCATCCACCACGAGCTTCGTGAACAGCGGCCCGGCGAGTCCGGCTGCCTGCACGAGCACTGACGCGACAACGATCTGCCCGAGCGCGAGCTGGGCCGATTGATCGCGAAACATCGCGGCCAGATACCATGCCCAGAGCGGCAGGTGCGATTTCGGACGCCTGACGATGTCGCCTCGCGGCTCGAGCGTCAGCACCGTTCCGGCGAAACCCGCGGTGAACTCGTCACGCGTAAGCGTGCGGCGCCCAGTGGCGGGATCGACAATCGTCACGCGGCGTGGACCCCACCGCTCGACGACAACGAAATGCCGATTCTGCCAGTACGCGATCGCGGGCAAGGCAAGGGCGTCAACGCTCTCCGGGCGTACGCGGTGGGCGCGCGCCGCGATGCCGAATCGATCCGCCGCGGCAATGAGCGTTCGAAGGCGCGTGCCGTCGCGACCGGCGTCACACAGCTCCCGACACTCCGACGACGCGTCGTGCACGCCATACGCGGCGAGCACCATCGCCAGACACGCCGGCCCACAATCGTCGGCCCCGAGCTGCGGGTACCACGGTACGCGGAGCGTCTTCTTCATCTGGCGCCTCGCACACCGATCGCTTCCCTGGGCGCCTCGAGGGCCAACAACGACGGTACGCGCTCGGGTACGGCAATCCGAAGCAGCCCGTAACCGATACCCGCGAGACCCGTCATGAGCCCGGGTGTTTCAACGCCGCCCGGAACACCGCAACGCCAGTGGCCTTCCTCCAACCGTCCGAGGAGTCGGGCTGAATGGGCCGCGAGCGCGTCTTCCCATTCCCCGCGGTAACCCAGCTCGTACGCTCTCACGAACAGCTCGAGATTTCCGAGATCACCGTGGCACAGGGAGTCGTTGCTTCCGAATCCAAAACGAGTGGTCGAGGCGAGCGCCGCCGCGAGATCGCCCACCAGCGCCGGATCGTCACTGCTGCCTAACGCATCGAGGCGGACGAGGCCTATTCCCGGCGCGCCGTGACACCACGCCCACATCCAGTCGAGCGGCTCGTCATGGCCGCGACCCGGAAGTACGCGGTAGTCGGGCCAGTTGGTCCGCGTGGGATCGAAGCAGCTTCGCTCGTAGCGCAACGCGCGCATGGCGGCGTCCACGAATGGCGGATGGTTCAGAAGGCGGCCGGCTGCGAGCAGGGCCAGCGCGATTCCCGACGCGCCATGCGACATCCCGGTCAGCGGCTGCGATGCGGCAAGACTCGTGGTCCACGACAGCCCTCCCGCCCGCTCCTCGCAGCGAGCGATGACACACTCGGCCGCATGCTTCAGCACGCGGCGTGTAGCTGGTGCGGACCGAACATGCTCGAGCGCGGACGCGGCCATGATGAATCCAGCCGTGCCGCCGATGATGTCGAGTGTTCGGTCCGCGTCGACGTGACCGTCGAGCTTCACCACGAGACGCTCGGCGAGGTCGATCACATCGTGGTCGGCCCAGAGCGCTCCGATATGAGACAGTGCGTAGACAGCGCCACTCACCGCGCCGAAAGCGCCGAGCGAAGATGGAGGGAACGCCGTCCAGGAATCCGTTGCGTCGAGCGTCGCCGCCAATCGTCGAGTGAGCTGACGCACGACCGTTCGAGCGACCGACCGCGCGTCGTCGTCGCCTGTAACGTGGTCGAAGTACGCAAGGAAGAACGCAATCCCGGCGGTGCCGCTGTACAGGTCGGATCCTACCGGCTGGATCGTCCAGTCGCGCTCTCGCAGCAGCGTGAGACCGAGCCAGTTCACGCGGTCTTCCTGCCGGAGGGCCCGGCTAACCAATCGCTCGGCCACGCGACGCGCGGCACGAAGCGCCGCCTCGCGAGACACTCCGCTCGTGCCGCGAGGGACGTGTGGCTTTGGAACAATCTCTCCGCGCGTCGGCGCGACGTGCATGCCCGGGCGCAGCGCGACCAGCGACGCTTCGACCACCCACCGTTGATGCTGCAGATCGTCCTCGCTCATTGCCTCGATGCGCTCGATGGCGGAGGACAGGCCGGAGTGACGGAAGAAGCCGGGAATCGCTTCGCCATGCGCGGTGAACAGATCGACACTCGACGGCTTGCTCGCGAACATGGGGACATCGCCGTTGATGAGATCCGCATGCTCCCATGCGATCACGCGCTCGAGCTCCGGCCGACCGGGGACGGCGATCCAGAGCCGATCGAACAGGCGATCGAGATCGAGCGCATCTCGCATCACGTCCGGGTGATTGCTTTCGGAGAGGATGAGTGCGTACTGGCGCGTGGGGCGGAGCACGACGCGAATGGGGTCGTTGGCGAAGCTCCGGACGGGCCCGTGTGGCGCGACGAGGGCCTCGCGGTGCGCGTGCAGCAGTTGATAGGTCGCGGTGAAACCCGACACGAGCGAATCCGCGAACGCGGCCGGATCGACCGCCTGCCCGCCTAACGTTGGACGGTTCTGCGACGGTGGAAGGCTGACGAAGTCCCGCTCGAGCCGCATCTCGTCGGTCCCCGGCGCAACCAGGACCGGAAACCGATTCGGCGTCCGTTGGCCACCCGCGCCGCCCATGGCGCTCATGTCGAGCCCACTGGACTGTTCGTTGTCGTACGCCCGAAAAGGCAGCACGCCGGTCCGCAGCACCGATCGCTGCAGCGCCTCCCAGCCCAACTGCTCGGGCTCGTCCACCGCGTTCGGCGCTTCCGGGAGGGGATGGAAGAGCGCTTCCAGATCGATCAGCATCGGGAACTCGCCGGATGCGATGACGTTCTCGTAGTGGAAGTCCGTTGCGTTCAACACGTGGAGCAACGCGACCCACGCCCCGAACCGCTGGTAGAACCGCTCGACCTCATCGCGAGAATTACACGGCGCGTCCGAGACGAACTCCGCCCACCCGTGATCCCCGCGCGTGAGCACCTGCACGGCACGGAGCCCTGGAGCCTGGCCGAGCGCGTTGATCCAGGCGACGAGCTCGCCGAAATGGCGATCGACTTCGAGCGGCCGCGGCTTGAAGACCACACGGATGCCGGACGAGAACTCGGCGATGGCGACCGAACGCCCGCGACGATGTACGTCTCCGGCGTTGCCCGCCACCGCGATCAAAGTCCCGAGCTCACCTCCGACGGCGAATGCGTCTTGAAGCGCGTTCACGTCCTCGGCGAGATAGCGCAGGAATTCTCGCGCCGACTCGACCCAGTAGTCGGTGGCGGTCACGATGGACCGCGCGAGCACCGGGTACTCCTCGATGATCTGATCGCGGACATGGCCGGAGCGAAGCTGAGACTCGAAGTGCGCGCACCGGGCCTCAGGTGAGTCGCCGACGAGCGTTCCGCGGACGCGTGCGACGTTGAGCTCGAGGATCACGACCTTCAGCGCGCGTCCGACCAGATGTCCCCAGAGCAGCGGCTCGAAGAGCAACGTTGCGCGCTCGGCATCGAATGGTGCGCCCGGATGCTCCGACACGATCGATCGCGCCTCCGCGTGCAGGTGCGCCATGCCCGCCGCGACGAACGGCTCCACGAACGCACGCACCGGCCCGAGCCCGTCGGTGATCGCATCCGTTGGCCGGCCGGGGAGCTGCGCAATGTCACGAGCGATCGCGTGGGTCCGCTCGACCTCCCGCGCCCAACGCGGAGGCTCGGCATCACCGCCAAGGCGAGGTGGCAGCGTGTCGACCAGCGCGTCGAACTCGGGCTCGGTGAGCCCATCGATGCGAAGGCGACGGGCGAGGAACCCGGGCCGATCAAACGGGCGCTGTGAGCGCCACCGATGCGCGCGATTCGTACCGGCCGCGGACGCCGGATCGTTTTGTCGGCCCGCGCTCTCGCCGCGCCTGATCGCGGCGCGTTCGGCGAGCGTGAGCGCTGACGGCCACCAGTTGTTCGACATGCGAATCACGTCTTTTTGCAAATCGACCGCGTCGTAAACCAGACCGTCACGCACAACGTCGTACAGACGAACGCACCTCCACCGGCGGTGAGATCACACATCCCGGCCTGCGTTACGCCCTGGCAGCAGCCTAACGTTTCGGCGTATTCGGTCGAGACCGCGACGCTGCCGCCGCCGAGGTCCAGCGCGCTGTCCGCGAGATCGATCGGTCCGACGGGGTGTGCGGGCAGCGAGGTTGCGGGGTCAGCATCGAGACACACGCCGTTGTCGGCGTCCTTCCACGCGCGAATGACCTGGTCCGAGGACACGGAGCCTCCCGAGTGATGTGCTGTCGACAAAGCGAGCCCGGAGGAGCCCGCGGCGGTTCCGGGAGGCGAGCGATGGCAGCCGCCCGGCAGGGAACTCAGTGGTGCGACGAGGTGGCCACCGCGCTGTGTCGATCAGTGTGCGGTGGCCGAATTCGACTCAGCGCGAGCAGGCCGACCAGCGCGACGAGCGTGGCGATCCACAGGAGCACGATGGATGGCGTGCGAAGGAAAAGAGGTGGCGGAGCGTTCAGCCCATCGCCTGGCAGCACGTCCGCTGCGGTCAGCCGCCACAGGGCGGCGCGGACTCGATTCTCGTGAGCGGTTCGCATGCCGTGACGGTTGGCACTTCCCGCGCCCACTCGAGCGATTGGGCAACTCGCGGTGGCGACGTGAGATGCGTCGGGCTGCGTTCGTTCGTTAGGCGTCACGTGACGCCGACAGGACCGCGGACCGCCGTTACGTCACAGCGGTTGCGCGGCTCACTGCACGCCCGGATGCGTCGCGGCCCTCACGTATTCGTGAATCGTCTTGCGAGAGACGCCGAGCTGCGCGGCGGCAGCCGTTTTGTTGCCGCCGGCGTCGAGGATGGCCTGCATGACGAGCGGTCGCGTCAGCGTACCGCGGCGCGCGCCTCGCGAGCCGCGCAGGCGCTCGAGGTTACCTGTGCAGTGGGCGAGCGAGATGATCGGGGCGCCGCCCGCGTCGATCATGAGTCGCTCGACGGCGGCCGCGAGCTCGCGCAGGTTGCCAGGCCACGGGTCGCGCTCGAGGGCGTGCATGAGCGCGTCGTCGAATGACGGCGGCCGGTCAGGGTAGCCGCAGCGCACCGCGCGCACGGCGGCCGTGTGCCGCACCAGTCCCGGGATGTCGGACGCGCGATCGCGCAGTGCCGGGATATGTATCGCGAATGCGCTGATGCGATCGCGCAGGTCGGCGAGGAATCGATCCTGGTCGACGAGCGCGTCGAGGCCTTCGTTGGCGGCGAAGATGAACCGCACGTCACCGCGTACCGGCCGATCGCTTCCGACGGGGAAGAACTCGCCGTCTTCCTCTACGATGTGCAGCAGCTTGCTCTGGACGAGCTTCGACGCCTTGCCGATTTCGTCGAGGAAGAGCGTGCCGCCCGCGGCGGATGCGATGGCGCCTGCGCGGGCCGAGTCGGCGCCGGTGAACGCGCCCTTCGCGTGGCCGAAGAGGTCGGAGCTGACGAGCGCGTCGTCGGCCGCGGCGAGCGAGATCGCGCGGAAGGTGCGGCCGCGACGTGGCGACAGCTCGTGCGCGTGCCGAGCGAGGATGGTCTTACCGCACCCGCGCTCTCCTTCGAGCAGCAGGCACGCGTGGTCGTGCGCCGCGTACCGGCGCAGCTGTGCCAGCGCGTCGCGCATGGACGCCGCACTGCTCTCGAAGATGTATGGTGATCGCGTAACGACGGCGCCTGTCCTAGTGTCGTGGCATCACCAATCTCACCCCACAACACCGAAGAGGGGCGGCAGGAATGAGACACTGCCGCCCCTCGTTGGACACAACTACTGGGCGACCTTCCGGACGGTCGGATACTCGATCCCCAACTGCTCCAGATACGTCTTGTACTTCTTGGGATCGTAGTAGTACTTCCGCATCTCCGGCCGATACTGCGCCATGATGTCCGCGTTGAGCCAGATCGGCGGCTTGTCCGTCGGCGCGAAGAACGGCTTGTACTTCATGTCCTTCGTCTGGACGTTGTTGAAGTAGTCCCACGCGTCCGTCACGATCTGCGGCGTCATCAGGATGTCGAGGAGCGTCATTGCCTGCACCTTCGCGCCGGCGACCACGCCCTTGTGCGCGATCGGCGTCGCCATCGAAATCGCGTTCGCCCAGTTGTGCCCCGGCATCCCCGGAATGTTCGATGGATAGTTGAGCGTAATCGTCGGAACGTTCCAGCTCACGTCACCGATGTCGTCCGACCCGCCGCCCATGCGCGTCGCTTCGTTCACCGGTCCGTTCAACCGGCCGGGCCGCGTGCTCAATCCGCTGTCCGGAACGCCAAGCTCGCGCTGAATGCCTTTGGCGAGCGTCTGATCCTTCTCGTCCCACGTCGGCATCCCGACCTTCTGAATGTTCTCGTACATCGCCTCCGCGACGGGACGCGAGAAGTGACCACTCCACCCCGATCCGATCATCATGATCGTGTCGATCTGCGTGTCCGTCATGAGCGTCGCACCCTGGGCCATTTTCTTTGCCGCCTCGAACATCGCCATCGTCCGCGGGTAGTCGCGCTCACGGAAGTAGAACCAGATGCTCGCCGTGCTGGGTACCACGTTAGGCTGATCGCCGCCGTCCTTGATCACGTAGTGCGACCGCTGCGGCAGCTCCATGTGCTCGCGGTGAAACTCCCACGCCTGCCCCATGAGCATGACGGCATCGAGCGCGCTCTTGCCGCGCCACGGCGCGCCCGCCGCGTGTGCGCTCGAGCCCTTGAACTTGAAGATGGCCGAGATGAGCGCGTTGGATCCGGACTGGCCCCACGACACCTGCAGCGATTGGCCGACGTGCGTGAACAGCGTGACGTCGACGTCCTTGAACACACCCGCTCTCACGAGCCACGCCTTCCCGGTCATCTGCTCCTCGGCCACACCGGGCCAGAGCACGAGCGTGCCCGGAATCTTGTCGCGCTCCATGATCTTCTTGACCACGAG
>Ga0207648_10006094_pt1 | contig 12027 bp, 13 predicted proteins | sample KBSMisM32_FD_184310 | JGI IMG/M metagenome (GOLD analysis project Ga0207648, IMG submission 184310) | Miscanthus rhizosphere microbial communities from Kellogg Biological Station, Michigan, USA - KBS Miscanthus M3-2 (SPAdes) (version 2) | ecosystem: Host-associated > Plants > Roots >...
TTCGAATCCCGCCCTCTCCGCCAAACGGCCCTCTGAGCGTCGCTGATCACTCTTCAGGTTCGAAAGGCGGCTAGGCAGCGTCGCGGTCCTCAATGCGTTGCTGCAAGGCTCGCGGGCCGTCGTCCGCACGCCGTCGAACTCAGGCAGACGAAGACCGCGGTCCGCTCATCGGCGGCCAAGCCTTCGATACAGCCACCCACCCCCGCTGCTTACCAGCCCTGCGATACCCTGCGGGAACAAGCTGAGGAACACAATCAGAACCACGCCATAGATCAGCGACGGGTATGGGGTGCGCAGCGCGCTGGCCGATGCGCCCACCACAAGGAAAATCGCCTGCAGCACCACCGCGCCATACAACGCACCGGTCAGTGAGCCCAGCCCACCCACTGCGATGCCGATGAGCAGGCCGAAGGACAGGAACGGGTTGAACAGCCCGGGCGCCACGTACTTGAGCGACAGCGCCGACAGGCCGCCGGCCATGCCCACCAGCATCGCGCTCAGCCCGAACACTCCGGTCTTGTAGGCGACCGCGTGGACGCCCATCGACTTTGCTGCAATCGGGTGGTCACGGATGGCGATCACCGCGCGGCCGATGCGGCCGCTCATCAGGTTGACCATCAGTACGAAGCACATCGCCGTCAGCCCCAGCGCGAACAGGTAGATCCACTGGTCGAAGCTGAGCGACAGGCCGAAGGGCACCTCGGGCACGTCGATGCCCAGGCCCTGTGCGCCGCCGGTCAAGTGCTCCACGCCCTCCCACTTGCCAAGAGTGGGCACCACCACGCCAATCGCGAAGGTGGCCATCGCCAGGTGCACCGGCGCCAGCTTCAGCAGCGGCAGGCCGAACAGCGCTCCGACCACCAGGCACACCGCGCCGGCCAGCGGCAGCGCCAGCCAGTGTGGCACGCTGGCATACACCACCATCAGCGCGGTGGCGTACGCGCCGATGGCATAGAACGCCCCGTGACCCAGCGACACTTGGCCGTTGTAGCCCACCAGCAGGTTCATGCCGATCAGCGCCAGCGCGTAGATGACGATGTTGGTATAGCGGAACAGCTGGAAATCGGTGGCCACCATCGACACCGTGGCCAGCGCGGCTAGCACCAGCAGGAACAGTCCTGCGCGAACGACCTTCAACTGGGCGTGCCCTCCATCGCGGGACCGAACGCCGTCGATTTGACCATTGGGATCGCGGCCCCGTCGGGTGCAACAGACTACCCCGGGCGCAAGGAGTCGTTCGCGAACCTTACCCGTCAGACACCGCTGACGAAGTTACGGCGGTCGTTTCAGGCTACGGCCTTGGAACGACAGGTGATCGAGACTGCAGTCGTTCGGGCCAACGAGCGGGAATGACTGGACCCAGTCTGAGGCGGCCGTTCGGCCGATCAAACGCAAGGACCGCGCTAGATTGAATCCAGGAAAGTAGGCTGTTCGGCCCCGAATCCAGAGCCAAGTCGGCGTCAGTCTTGTCTCTATTGCTCTTTCGATACTTAGTTGATTTTGCGGTGGTACGAGCTCGGGGGTTTTTGCAGCAGTTTCAGATCTTTGTGAGACCCGAACCGGTCAGCTTTCCCCCGTAGCCACTTCTGAACTTATTTCTTCTCTACCACACGCGGGTACCGATCGTAGGACTTGGATCAGCGGCCTACGCCTTTGCCTTTGCCTCCCGTGGCGACCACGCTGTCGCCCGTGGCCGCGAACGCGCGCGCGATGCCGGCGCCGATGCCGCTGGTGGCGCCGGTGATGAGCACGTTCGCTTCGTCATTGGACCCCCTTGGCGCTTCGCGCCTTCCCCCGAGGGGGAGCCAACGCCTTCGGAGCGGCTGGGCGGCGTTCATCGCTGCATCATGGCTTGAACACGAAGCCCGGGGTGATGGCGACGTTGTTGGGGATCGGCGGCAGGTCCGAGAACAGCTCAGGCTTGTCGTTCATCACCTTGAGAATGTGCTTGGGCTCGATGTGCTTGTTGACGTCGAACATGGACTTGAGGATGCCGAGGCGGTTCAAGCGATCCTGCGCCGCCCACAACGCGCGGTAGTTGTTGGCCGACAGCCGCCGGTCGTTCTGCTGGATGTTGAACTGCATCGCCGCCTCGGCCACCTCTGGCTTCAGCCCCGGAATCCAGCGCGTGGCCACCTGCGCGGCCTGCTTCGGATTGGCCCGCATCCACTTGTCGGCCTCGGACACGGCGGCGAGGAACTTCTCGATCGTCTCGCCGTTCTTCTCGACCCAGGCGCGCGTCGCCACGTTGAAGCCGAGGTAGGAGATCACGTCGCCGCCGCGTTGCACCACATAGGCGCCCGGCACGTCCTTGGTGGCGACGATAGGCCACGGATCCCAGCCCGAGAAGGCGTCGATGCCCTTGGACAGCAACGCCACCGTCATGTCGGGCGGCGGCGTGTTGACCAAGGTCACGTCCTCGGGCTTCAGGCCGGCCTTCTCGATCAGCGCCAGCGCGTACAAGTGATTGATGGTGCCGAACGACGCGGCGATCTTCTTGCCCTTCAAGGTCGCCAGGTTGGACTTGTCGATGCCCGAGCCTTCGCGAGCGATCAGTGCCATCGTCGCATCGGAGCCGAGCTTGGTGGCGCTGCCGCTGTAGTTGCCCAGCGCCACCAGGTCCATGCCGCGCAGCACGGCCCCGATCATCGGCACGCCCACCTGCACGATCTCGCTCTCGCCGGCCTGCAGCGCGTTGAGCGCGTCAACGCCGGTGGCGTAGGGTCGCGCGACGGTCACATCGAGCCCGTGCTTCTCGAAGAAACCACGTTCCAGCGCGATCGGCAGCCCGACCTGATCGATGCCGGTGACCATGCCCGCCTTCAGCTTCACCAGAGTCTGTGCCGAGGCAAGCAACGGTAACGCCAGCGCAGCCAGCGCCAGCAAGGATCCGAACATCTTCCAACGTTTCATCGCTGTCTCCTTCTGTGGTTCGTCACTCGGCAGGCAAAGGGTCCACGCGCCGCACCCAGTACGGCCGGGCCACCGCGTTCAGGTTGGCGACTTGCACGCCACGCAATTCGATCGATCGTTCCTGCGTGCCAGACACGCGGCCGTACGCTTGGAACGCCAGCACGTGAAAGCGCTCGGGCGTGCACGTTAGCGTGACCAGCACGTTGACCTGGCCGCGCGCGTTGGGCGCGAGGTTCGGCGCCACCTTGGTCGGCGCGATCAACGCCAACGCGAGTTTCCACAGCACGAGCGCGACGATGGCACCGATCACGATGAGTCCACGCGTCGAGCGCACCGCGTCGCGCATCAAACCCATGCAAGCACCGGCGCGTTCATGCCGTCCTCACCTGCTGCAGCACCTTGGCCGCCAGCGTCTTGAAGCCGGCATCCTCGATCAGCACATCCCACGCGCGCGGGCGCGGCAGATCGATTGCAATGTCGCGGAGCACCGCGCCGTGTGACAGCACCACGACGCGGTTGGCCAGGAACACCGCCTCGTTGACGTCGTGCGTGATGAACACCACCGTCGGGCGCCGCTGCTCCCAGATGCGCGTGAGCTCCTCCTGCAAGGTCATGCGGGTCTGCGCATCGACGCTGGCAAACGGCTCGTCCATCAGCAGCACATCGGGCTCGTTGGCCAGCGCACGCACCACGCCCACGCGCTGCTGCATGCCGCCGGAGAGCTCGTTGGGGTAGCGCTCGGCCGCGTGCGACAAGCCGGCCAGCGCCAGGTACTCGCGCGCGATCTCGTGGCGCCGCGCCTTGGGCACGCCGCGCATCTTGGGCCCGAACGCCACGTTGTCGAGCACGGTGCGCCACGGAAACAAAGCGAACGACTGGAACACCACACCGCGGTCCGGCCCCGGCCCGCTCACCGCGCGGCCGTCGACGCGGATCTGCCCGCCGGTGGGCGCCAGAAAGCCCGCGATGAGGTTGAGCATCGTGGTCTTGCCGCAGCCCGACGGGCCGACCACGGCAACGAAGTCGCCCGCGTCGACCGTGAGCGAGATGTCACGGATCGCCGTGACCTGCTTGTTGGCAAACGGGTCGAAGTAGGTCTTCTGCAGGTGCTCGATGGTGAGGCTCTTCATCGTGTCAATCGTGTCGCGTGACCAGACCCCAGCGCTGGCCGGTGACGCGTTCGATCGGCGCCAGTACCCAACTGTCGACCACGTACCACAGCACCCCCAGCACGATCATGCCGAGCAGGATCTCGACCACCGAACCGGCGCGGCGCGCGTCGAACATCAGGAAGCCGATGCCGCTGGTGCCGACGATGATCTCGGCGGCGATCAGCGCGCGCCAGCCGAAGCCCAGGCCGTTGCGCAGCCCGGTCATGATGTTGGGCAGCGCGCCCGGCAGCACCACCTCCCACAGCACGCGCACCTTCGACGCGCCGAGCGACAGCGCCGCCCGATGCAGTTCGAGCGGCACCGAACGCACGCCGAGCACCGTGTTCAGCACCACCGGAAACAGCACGGTGTAGACGATGACGAAGATCATCGTCGTGAGGCCGAAGCCGAACCAGATCAGCAGGATCGGCAGCCACGCGATGTCGCCGATGGCCTGGAAGAACAGCAGCACCGGCCACAGCGCGCGATGTGCGCGGTCGCTCAACCCCACGAGCAGCCCGAGCGGAATGCCCAGTGCCAGGCCCGCTGCGGTGCCGGCCGCGAGGCGGATCACGCTGTCTTCTAGGTACGCCGGCAGGATGCCGTTGGCCATCAACGTGCCGAACTTCTGCACCACCTCGGCCGGCCCCGGAAAGAACACCGGCGGGAACAGGCCCGACTGCGCGACCAGGGCCCACAACGCGACCACCGGCACGAACGGCACCAGCGACGCCAGCGCCGGGTGGCGGACGGTTCCACGCACATACGCGCTCCACAGGCGCTGCCACGGCGACACCGACGCAGCGAGAGCGCTCATGCGGCCCTCACCAGGCCCCAGCGCTCGATCGTCGCCCGCTCAAGCGGCGACAGCAGCAGGCGATCGATCAGCAGCCACAACACACCGATCACGATCATGCCGAGCACGATGACCTCGGTGCGGTAGAAGTCGCGCGCCACGAACAGCATGTAGCCCAGGCCGACGTTGGTGGCGATCATCTCGGCAGCGATCAAGCCGCGCCATGCGAAGCCCAGACCGGTGCGGACGCCGGTCACGATGTTGGGCAACGCGCCAGGCAGCAACACCTCGGTGAGCATCTGCCAGCGCGTGGCGCCGAGCGACGCCGCGGCGTGGCGCAGCGGCATCGCGATGCCGGTGACGCCGAGCAGCGTGTTGTAGGCGACGACGAAGAACACCGCATTGAAGATCACGAACGTGATCGCGCCGAAACCGTAGCCGAACCACAGCGTGGCGATCGGGATCCACGCAATGCCGGCCAGCACCGAGAAGAAGCGCAGCAGTGGCGTGAAGAACGTCGACACCGCTCGATTGGTGCCCATCGCGACGCCGAGCGGCACGGCGGTCACGATGCCGATCACCGTGCCGAGCGCCATGCGGCCCAGGCTGGCACCGATGTGGCGGATCAGCGTGCCGTCCTGCATCGCCTCGAGCCCGGCTTGGAAGACCGCACCGACCGCCGGGAACACGCGCGGGCTCACGTCGAAGCCGTGCACCACGGCCTGCCAGATCAGCAGCAACGCCAGCAGCGGCAACACGAACATCGCCGCAGCGACGAGACGGGGCACGCTCATGGCTCTGTCGTGACCTGCAGGTTGGTGGCGGCGCAGTACGACTCGAGCGTGTCGCGGATGTGCAGGGCCAACGCGCGCTGCGTGGGCGCGATGCGGCCCTCGCGCATGAGGCCAACGATCGTGGCGTGATTCTGCTGGCAGTGATCGACCTGCGCGCTGGCTTCGGGCAGGCGCGCGCGCAGTGCGCTGATCTTCGAGGCGATCATCTGGTGCGCCTGCTGCAGATAGGCGTTGGCGCAGTGGTCGACGATCGCCTGGTGAAAGGCTTCGTCGAGCAAGCGGATGGCCTTGAAGTTGCCGGCCTTGCGCGCCAGCGCCATCTCGCGCACGTTGGCCTGCAGCGCCTTCACCATCTCGGTCCGGCGGCCCTCCAGGGCCAGCTTGACCGCTGTGACCTCGATCGCCTCGCGGAACACGCAGATCTCCTGCACCTGGCGCGGCGTGAGCGAGAACACGAAAGTGCCGCGCTGCGGCTGGATGTCGATCAGGCCGTCCACGCGCAGGCGCAGCAGCGCCTCGCGCACCGGTGTCTTGCTGATGCCGAGCTGCCCGGCCAGCGTCGACTCCGACAGCTGCGTCCCCATCGGCAGCTCGCCGCCGACGATGAGCCGCCGGATGCTGTCGTGCGCCAGATCGGTGAGCGACTTGGGCCGCGTGAGCAGGCGCTGCAACGGCATGGCGTCGGTGTCCGGGGCGGGCTTTGTCATCTCATACCTAATATATGAGATGGCAGGGACTGGCCTGCACCGGGTTTTCTCGCCTGCCGGCGTGTCTTTTGGGACGGCCAAAGGTTCGAGGTGATGGCACAAGTGACCGCTCGCGGGCCACTCGGTTGTCCATTTACTCCTGGCCGAAGACCGACGCTCGTCACCGACCGTTATCGACCCTCGGCAGTCGAGTTGCCGCAGTTGCTCCCGCAAGCCGTTCCGATGTTGCGCGCACCGGTGGGATGAGGTCTCTCAATCCAGCCTGACGACGACCTTTCCCTTCGCGCGCCCAGCCTCGACGTGGGCGAGGGCCTCGCTGGTCATCCGGGCTGTTCAGCATCACAGTCGCGAAGATGTCCTCGAAGTCCTGCGTCTTGTAGTCGATGACGACGTCTGCGCCGAGGCTCTCTTGACGAGCGCGACATTGACTCGGCACGCACCTGCGACGGGGTGGCGACTTGGTCCGATCCATGGCAGCACGCACAAAGCGGCGCACCGAAGCGCGCTCGTAGCCGCCGAAGTCACTGCGCCTCGTGGCAGACGGCCTCGATGTTGTGACCATCCGGATCGAACACAAAGGCGCCGTAGTAGTTTGGGTGGTATTGCGGTCTCAGACCCGGCGCGCCGTTGTCCTTGCCGCCTGCTGTGATGGCCGCCTTGTAGAAGGCATCGACTGCCGCGCGCGAGGACACGCGGAATGCGATGTGGACGGGAGGCTTGATCGCAACGCCTTGGCTGATCCAGAAATCGGTACCGTCCGCATGGCAGAAGCCGGCGCTGGGCGTGCGACCGCCGTGCGCGGCAGGCAGCTCTACCAGTCGCGAATGGCCAGTCGGCGCGAGTGCCTGCAGATAGAACGCCTTGCTCCTCTCGTAGTCACTGACGACAACGCTCAAGTGATCAATCATTTCAGCACCTTTGATTTGGTCAAACTCTGGACAACCGGGGTGAAATCTTCCGCTGCACGCTTCGCGCGTGCCGGCGCGGCGCAGCGTACAACGCGCTGACGGCCAAGGATCGCTTGGGCGTGTCATCCGACGGGCTACAGCGGGCTTTGCCGCTTCCCATCCGCATCGCCCGTCACGTCGCAGCCGTCAATGTTGTGCTTCCAGGGGGCGCTTTAGGCCTTTGTTCAGGAGATTGATCGTGACCCATCGCGCCATCGAGCCGGATGCCTGATCGCCTGCTGATGTGCAGCGCCGCGGCCGGCGTGCCGGCACAGGCCGGGAACCCCGTCCTTCGCGGCGTCGCTGCGGAGCGCTCCATGCGAACCGCGGCGCCCGAAGGTTGGACCGGTGAGATTCACCGCTCGCGTGCTGCAACCACGCCGCTCACGATCGCTTCGATGATCTCGGCGGCCGATGCTTCGGTGAGAGCGAGTCGCAGCCCCTGTCCGGCAAGCAGTGGTGCCCAGTTCGCATCGTCTGCAGAGATGGCCGCCCGGAAGAGATCCTCTGCGGCGAGCGCCTGGTAGGGCCAAGAAAGGGGTGGAGTACCCGCCCCGTCCACCGCGCGGACGAACTCGTTGTGAAGTGCCCGCGCCGGTCGACCGCTGATCGCGAGCGTCATGACGGTGTCGGTTTCCCTGGCTTCGCACAACCGTCGGCGATACGCCGGGAAGGTGCCGCTCTCGCGGGCAAGCAGAAAGCGCGTGCCCAGTTGCGCGGCCTGCGCACCGAGCGCGAGTGCGGCCGCTACGCCCCTGCCGTCCATGATGCCGCCCGCCGCGATGACCGGCACACTGACCGCGTCGACCACCTGCGGGACGAGTGCGAGCGTGCCGATCAGCGGCGCATCAGCAGCGGCCGCTGCATCGAGCAGCGATCGATGGCCGCCCGCTTCGCTGCCCTGCGCGACGATGGCGTCGACGCCGCTCGCCTCCAACCGGGCGGCGTCGTCGACGGTGGTCGCCATTGCGACGACGAAGCCGCCGTAGTCCTTGATGCGTGGGACGTATTGCGCCGGATCGCCCATCGCGAATCCGACGATCGGAACCTTCGCCTCGCACACATAGGCGAGCTGCTCGCCGAACTGCGACGCAGGCAACGACAGTTGGGCTGGCCCGCTCGAAAGCCCGAACTTCACCCGCCCCCGGTCGAGCGCCCTCTGCATGGGGCTGGCATCGCTCGGTGCAGCGTCGGGCGCTGCCAGCAGGAAGTTCACGCCGAAGGGTCGATCGGTCAGCGCTCGAACCGCTTCGACCTGTCTGCGCAGTTCATCCGCCGTTATCCGCGCCCCGGCCAGCATGCCAAGCCCGCCGGCATTGGCCACAGCGGCTGCGAGCGCCGGCGTCGTCCAGCCGCCGGCCATCGGCGCCTGGACGATCGGTAGCGCGATGCCGAGCTGCCGGCAAAGGGGGGTCGGGGGCAAGGTGAGCGTGGCCATGCAACTCCTTTGGATCAGTCAGCGCACCGCCGCAATCGCGCGGCAACAGCGACAGGACCACGCCGCCCGCAGTTGCACGAGAGATCGCGCCGGTGGTCAGCGCTCCCCACCGTCGACGTCGAGAACGGTTCCGGTCGTGAAGCGGTTCTCGGCCAGGAACAGTGCGGCATGCGCGACGTCCTCGGGTGTGCCGATTCGACCGACCGGCAGCTTGGCCGCCGCCGCTTCGACACGGCCGCGATTCGCCTGCTCGCCGATCAGCTCGCGCAAGGTGTCGATCTGGCCCGGTACCAAGGCGTTGATGCGGATCGGCGCGAGTTCGATGGCCAGTACCTTGACCAGCGCCTCGATCGCGCCGTTGACGGCTGCGAACGGCGAGTATCCCGCGCTCGGTTTGCGGTACAGATAGCCCGACAACGCGACGACGGAGCCGTCGCGTGCGAGGTTCGGCAGTGCGGCGCGGATCGCCCGCACCTGGCCCCAGAACTTCACTTCGAAGAAGTCGCGCAAGGCGCTCTCGGGCAACTCGGCGAACGGTCCGATCGTGATCCCGGCCGCACAGGTGATGAGATGGTCGAACCGACCAAGCTCCTTGAAGACGCGCGCGACCGCGTCGCCATCGGTCACGTCCAGCACGCGGTACGAAGCGGCGCGGCCAATGGCTTCGACGGCGCCCTGCAGCTTCGATTCGCGGCGCCCCATCAGCACGATCGAAGCGCCGCGCGCGGCGGCGAGCTTTGCGGTCGCCAGCCCGATGCCGGTGCCGCCTCCGGTGATGACGATCCTGCTGTCCTGCAATGACATGGCGGCCTCCTTTGCTGAACCGATCCAGCCAGTGTGGTGCGTGGCCAAGCCTCCGGCTATCGCGAAGGTTCGCGATTTCCGTCGCGGGCTGCGCCCGCGCAAGCTCGCGATGCCAGCCCACACCGAAGGGGATCCGCCATGGCCATCGATTTCACCCTCACTGCCCAGCAGCGTGAGCTGCAGCTCTCCGCGCGTCGCTTCGCACAGCGCGTGCTCACCGAAGTCGGTCCGGCAACGAGAGGACTGCGAACCCCGCTTGAGCGCTTTGCCGCGACACGGCCGATGTACGAACAGCTCGTCAACGAAGGCTTCCTGCGGCGCATCATCCCGGCGCCGTTCGGCGGCGCGGGCACAGGGCTCGTCGACATGGCTGTCGTCGCCGAGGAGTTCTACGCCGTCGACGTCAATGTCTCGCTGACGATGTTCTCGACGCTGCTCGGGCTGCTGCCCGTGATGCTCGGCGGCTCGCCTGAGCAGCAGAAGAAGTTCCTCGGTCCGTTTCTAGAGCGCTCGGGAACGCCGCTGGCGGCGCTGTGCAACAGCGAGCCCGGCGGCAGCGCCAACTTCGCTGCGCCCAGTCCCGGCGAGGGCACGCGCACCCGGGCACGACGCGACGGCGATCATTGGGTCATCGACGGCCGCAAGCAATGGGTTTCGAGTGCGACGGGCTGGGACGGCAGAGGCGCCGAACTCCTGTGCGTGGTCTGCCGCACCAATGCGGCCGCACCGCCGGACCACGCGCTCTCGATTCTCGTCATCGAGAAACCCGAGCGCGGCATCGTCGTCGAGCAATACCTGGAGTCGATGGGGCACCGGGCGCATCTGCTGCCACGCTTCCGGCTCGATGGCATGCGCACGCCAAGCGATCACGTACTGGGTGCGGTCGGTGCGGCCAAGGGCCTGGTCGATGCAAGCTTCGCCGGCACCGCGGCCATCGTCGGCGTGTTCGGCACCGCCCTGATGCGCGCGGCATTCGACTTCGCTCTGGCGTTTGCGCAGAAGGAGCGGCGGGGCGGCGTGCTGCCAATCATCGAACATCAGGCGGTCGGCTACGCCCTCGCCGATGCCAAGACGGCGATCGAAGCGTCGCGTTACCTGAGCTGGCGCGCCTGCCATGCCCTGGACGTGCAGTCGCCGGCGGCGCTCGAGCTGGCGCTGCATTCGAAGATCTTCGGCTCGGAAACCGCGGTCCGGGTGATCGCCGATCTGATGAAGGTCGTCGGCATCGACAGCTACGACCACGAGCTTCCGCTGGCCGGTCTGATGCAGGACGCGCTCGTGCTGCCGCTGTTCGACGGCGGCAACATGGGCGTGCGGCGACGCCAGCTGCACGAGCTGCTCAAGACGCCGAGCTACGACTCTCTCGCCGCTTGCGGCGGCAGCTCGGTGAGCGCTAGCGTCGAGTGAGGCGCGAGGATGTGTACGAGGTGGCCCGCCGAGCGCACGCCGAGCTTCTCACGCACGCTGCGCAGCTGGTGGTCGATGGTGGAGAACGAGCGGTTCAATCGGCGGGCGATCTCCTTGTAGCTCATGCCGGTAGCCGCGAGCAGCGCGACCCTGCGCTCGGCGGGCGTCAGGTCGCGCAGCATTCTCTGGACCTTGCCGGCGAGCACCGTATCGGCGCCGACAGCTCTCTCGTTCAAGCCGCGTGCCGCGCTGATGATCGGGCCAAGCACGTTGTCCGACAGGTCCTGCAGACGCGCGCAACGCGTGTCGTTCGCGTCCACACGGCACTCCATCCAGTCGGCGCAGGTCAGCCCGACGGGGGCCCCGTGGTCACGCAGCGATGTCGCGATGATGCTCCGTGAACCGAGGCTGAGAAGGCTTGCGCGCAGGCGCTCGCCCATCCGGCGCTCCTGTGCGATGTCACGGAACACAACGACGCGCCGCGAGGCCCACACACCCTGCACCCCGCTGTCGGCGGCGTCGATCGCGGCGCCGACCATGGAAGGCACCCACCGCGTGCTGCGCAGCGCCTCGGCCTGCGGCCGGTAGATCACATCGCGAGGAGCGCCGAAGCCCGCGTCGACCCGATCGGCATCGAAGGCATCGCGCATCCATTGCACTGCCAACTGAAGGCAGTCCTTGGGATCGTCCAGATGCAGCAGCATGTGCGCTGCCAGATCGCGCGCCGGCCGCCACGCAATCTGCCGTCGATTGAGCAGGCGTACGCGAAGCTTGCGCTGCACATCGAGCAGGTGTTCGGCGTCGATCAACGTTGTGCCTTGCTGGCTCTGGATCATCGAGACGCACGGGACGGTCGGGCCCCATATTAACCAAGCCGCCCCGGCGCGGCGGTTGCCCCTAAACGGCCGTCGATTTCAGGAACCGTGAAACATGCAGCCAACGACCGTCGGAACCGACAGCTCTCCCCACAAGGATCCTTCAATGTCTGCGATCACAGGCCACTGCCTCTGCGGCGCCGTGATGATCACGGTGGCAGGCGAGCACGATCCGCGCGTCGGCCTATGCTTCGA
>Ga0207648_10006099_pt1 | contig 12020 bp, 9 predicted proteins | sample KBSMisM32_FD_184310 | JGI IMG/M metagenome (GOLD analysis project Ga0207648, IMG submission 184310) | Miscanthus rhizosphere microbial communities from Kellogg Biological Station, Michigan, USA - KBS Miscanthus M3-2 (SPAdes) (version 2) | ecosystem: Host-associated > Plants > Roots > Rhizosphere...
TGGCAGGCCGCCTTATGACCCAGGCGGTGCGTCTCCTCGATCAGCGCCTGCAGAACCGGCATGGGATAGGTCAGGACATATTGCGCCTGGCCGTCAGCGGAAAAAGAATAGGCGCCCGCCGGGAACAGCTTGATCCAATCGGCGCCATGGCCGATCTGATCGCGCACCGCGGCGCGCGCTTCCTCGACAGAGTGAACCACGGTGCTGGCCAGCGGATCGGCCGGCTTGTCGCCCGGTGCGCCCCAGACGATGCCGCGGGTGGAGACCTGGGCCCGCGGTCCTTCGATCAGGCCTTTGTCGATCGCGTTGCGGACATCGACATCGGCATAGCCGTTGCCATGCGTGCTCATGTCCCGCACGGCGGTAAAGCCGGCGCGCAAATCCGCCTGAGTATTCTGTATCGCGATCAGGGTGGAGGTTTCCCGCGTCATGCCTGGCTTGGGCGGATTGAACATATGAGTGTGCAGGTCAATCAGGCCGGGCAGAACGGTTTGCCGGCTGAGATCGACAATGCGCGCCCCGGCGGGTATGGGGGTTTGCGCGGCGGGACCCACCGCGGTGATGCGGTCTCCCTGGATCAGCACCACCTGATTGCTCAACAGCGTACCGGTCTTGCTGTCGAACAAATGGCCGGCGCGGACGGCGATGGCTTGAGGGCCGGCAGGGCATTTGTTGGCCCCGCCATCGATTCCGAAACAGGGCTGCGGCCCCGCTCCGCGCCAGGGGCCGGCATTTTGCGCATAGCAAAGCGTGGCCAGCATGGACGCCGCCATGGTCATCCCGATAACCTTTTTGGTCATGTTCTTTCCCCTCCCATGGGCGCCTTCTTTTGAGGGCATTGTCCCTGGTTTGCGGCGGCAAAAAAAGAGCCATATGCGCGGGGCGCACACATGGCCATTCAGGAAATAGGTTTTTTGACGGTTCAGCCGGACGGCGGGCTTTTATTCGGGGGCCGGCGGTCCGGATCTCGTCCTGCTAGCGGGCGGCCACTCCCCTTCCGTCCAGCCGGGCCATCGCCTGGTCCGTCGCGGCGCTGACGCAATCGGGTTCACCCAAATCCGGATGAATGGTTTGCGGAAACCGACTGTGCAATTGACCGCAGGCATCTTGCGCCGCCTGCCGGACTCTCTGTTTCAATTTCTCGACGTCAGCCGGTTTCGACAGATCAAGATCGGCGTAGCTGACGGGCTTTGCCACACTGATCTTCTCCGTCGTCGTTTCTCGCGCCATGCTGCGGCCAAACACCTGCCGGTGAATGGTATAGGGCGCTTGATGCACCGTTATCTCTTCGCTTTGCTCCTGCGCCGCCACGGGCGCAGTGGCGCAAAAGGCTCCCAACCCCAGAACAAGCAACGCTCCGCAGAGCCCGCACAACCTCGTGGCCATTCATGCCTCCAAACCTGTCGCCAATAAACCTGCCAGCAACCTGGCTGACTCACGGGCTGGCGCAGTTTGGAACGTCAGAGCCGGAAATTGTGTCCGGCGCCGGCGTTAGCCATTGGTCCAACGCGCGTGGCGCCGATCACAATCGACAAGGTTCTGGCGGTTATCTTTCGGCTCTGCCGCCATACTGACGCGCCGTCGCTTCGGCGGTGGCGCCGACGGCGCAGTCATCCGGGCCAACCGTCATGTACCGCGATGGTGGAAAACGACGGTTAAGCACTCTGCAGGCATCCGCTCTGGCCTGGACGGCATCGCCGGGGCCGGCATCCTTTGTAACGGTGATCTGCAGCGTTTCCCGGTCGTCTTTAGCGAATGGGCGGGCCAATACCACCTCCTTGTGGATGGTATAGGGCGCATGACGCACCGTTACCTCCTCGCTAGGTTCCTGGGCCGCAAGAGGCGGAACGGCGCCGAAGTCCAAAACAAGCAACGCTCCGCAAAGCCAGAACAGTTTACTGGTCATCCGTACCTCCAATTGTGTCGCTGTTGAATTTGCCGGACCGATCCCGCGGCCTGACCTAGTTTGGAACGTCGGAGCCAAGAATTGTGTCCGGTCAGGATGTTAGCCGTAGGTCCAACTCGACCGGGCGAAATGCCGCCGCGCTATCGCGCAAGATGATCTTTGCGCGCGGGACACAAATCGGTTTAGAGAGAAGCTTGGCTAGGGAAAAAAATAATAATCATGCGCTGCCAGCGTGTCCGCCTGCTGACGCTTGTCTGCGTCCTCGCGGCTTTTCAGGGAAAACCGGTTTTGGCTCAGGAAGGCGCGGAGGCCTACCCCGCGAGCTTTTTTGCCGCCAACCAGCCTGCCACCGCCTACGACATGGTGAGTTTGCTGCCCGGCTTTCACATCCAGCTTGGTGATACCGCCGTTCGCGGTTTTTCCGGCACGGTGGGCAATATCCTGATCGACGGCCAGCTTCCCACCAGCAAGGAGGACAGCGCCGAGGTCCTTCTGCGCCGCATCCCGGCATCTTCGGTGGATCACATCGAACTGATCCGCGGCGCCGCCGACATGCATGGTTATCCCGTGCTGGCCAATGTGGTGCGCGCCAAAGGCGCCTCGCTGCAGGGACGGGCGGAGGTGGAAGGGGCTATCACCCATTTTGGCATCACCGCCCCCAAGCTGGCGCTGCATCTGGTGCGGCAGGGCGAAAGCTCGACCCTAGAAGTGTCGGCGCAATGGGGCCGCGACATCGGCTTGATGAACAATTTCGGCTATGGCGCGCGCGCGCGCTATCTTCCCGGCGGCTCACCGCTGCTGTTGTCGCAGTATGATTTTCCCAAGCTGACCAATTTTGCCGAGTTTAGCTCGTCTTACCGTCAGTCTCTGGGGGATGGCGAGCTGTCCTTGGGGTTGATCCTGAAGCAGGAACGCGCTTATTCCAATGTCGCTGAGCGCATTTATTTTCCTTCCGCCTCGTTGGCGTCGGGGCTGGAAAGCGCGCGATCGCGCAATGGCGAAGGGCGGCTGGACTACCAGCGTGGGCTGGGCAGTCTAGGCCAGCTGCAGCTGTTCGCCATCCATCGCATAGACGAGCAGGATGAGATCAGCCAGACCACCACGGCAGCGGGCACAGACATGTCGCGCGGCCGTTTCAACCAGCGCGAGGATGTGGCGCGGCTGGCCCTGCAGCGGACGCTGGGGCCGTTGAAGCTGCAAGCGGGGACGGAAGGCGCCATCAATGTGCTCAGCAGCCGTAGCACTCTGGTCCAGGGCGGTGCGCCGGTGATTTTACCCGCCGCCAATATCCGGCTGGAGGAAAAGCGGGTCGAGTTTTTCTCCACCGCGACCTGGCGGCTAAGTCCGGTTCTGACGTCCGAAATGGGCATGCGCTACGAGACGTCAACCCTGACCCAGAGCGGCGACTCCAGCCTGGTCAAGGATCTGGATTACGCCAAGCCGCGCTGGCTCACCACCTGGAATCCGGCTCCCGGTCACGAGTTGCGCCTGCTGCTGGAGCGCCAGGTCGGTCAGCTGGTGTTCCGGGACTTCGCCAGCTCGACCTCGCTCAACAGCAACATCATCACCGGCGGCAACAAGGATCTCGAGCCGGCGAGCAGCTGGAATATCTCGCTGGCCTGGGAGCGGCATTTCTGGGATCGCGCCTCCCTGGTGCTGGAAGCGCGCCGCGAATTCATTTCCCAGGTGGTGGACCGCATCCCGGTATTTGCGGCGGGCAAGGTTTTCAACGCAGTGGGCAATATCGGCGACGGCACGCGCGATACGGTTCTCAGCAACCTGATCCTGCCGCTGGACGAGATCGGACTGAAGGGCGTTACCGTCAAGGGCGAAGCCACTTGGCGTCACAGCCGGGTGCGCGACCCCGCCACCGGACTGTACCGCCGGGTTGTTGGCGGGCAGACTTTTAGCGGTCCGTCCTTCGTGTTCACCAGCCAGTCCGAGATTACCTACGATATCCCGTCGCAAAATCTGCAATTGGGCGTGAATTTGCACAGTCATGCCGGGGCGCAGGAACTCGAATATCGCATCGATGAGATCACCACCAGCCATCACGATTACAAGCTGGGGGTGTTTGCCGAATACAAGCCAACGCCCGTCTGGACCATGCGCCTGTTTGCCCGGGACATCGCCCAGACCGCGGCTTACCGGGACCGCGAAGTCTATGCCGGTCTGCGCGGTAGCGCACCGTTGAGCTTCCGCGAGTACCGCACCCTGAGCAATGGCGCGGTCTATGGGCTGAACGTCCAGCACGATCTCTAGCGGTTCCCTTCGCAAGCAGCGCTCTTGCTTACTTGCATTTGTGCCACGAGTTCCACGAGTTCCAGATTGTAGCTCGGCGCAGGATTATTTATCCTCATCAACGTCGAAGAAGTCGGGGCTATGGCGAGATTTATCATTCGCGCGGTATTGGCGATCGCGCTGACGGCTGGTTCGGCCGCGGCGGCGCTGGCTGATGACCGGGGGCAGATTGTTTCGATAGAGCCGCACGATGGAGCGTTTGTCGTGCCCGTCGTCTTGAACGACATAATGACGGTAAAATTCATTGTCGACAGCGGTTCCGCGGACGTCAGCATCCCCGAAGAGGTGGCGTCGGCTTTGATGAGATCGGGAACCCTGACAGGCGCCGATTTGCTCGGCAACAAGACCTATATGCTGGCCGACGGTTCCCTGGTGCCATCGAAAATCTATCGTATGGCGTCGTTACGGATCGGCGGAACGGTGATGCAGAATGTCACCGTTCGAATCTCAGCGGCGAAAAGCAGCCTCTTGCTGGGGCAAAGTTTCCTTAGCCGCCTCAAATCCTGGTCGATGGACAATGCCCGTCAGGTCATGATCATCAACTGATCAGTTGAGCGCCGCCTGCGTCTTCCCGGGATCGTCAATATCATAATAGGCCGGGAACACCGCGCGCATCTCCTTCACTTCCGGCAAGATGTAAACGATGCCGTTTGTCTCCTTGAATGTCGGGTCCACCACGCTGTCGAAGAATTGGGCCGGCACATTGATGCAGCCATAGGATATCCGGTGGTCGGCCGGCACTTTTGATACGATCCGCTCCAGCCGGCGCTCGGCCGGCTTGGTGTTGATGACCCGATGGAGCGAGACGGCGGATGGATAATCAACCCACAACACGTTCAGCTTGCCCAAGTCATTCCCAATGGTGGCGACAAAACGGCCCGCCGGGGTGGTGCGCATATCCGGGGTGATCTGCGCCAGGGGCATGGTCCCGATTCCCGGGACACTTTCATCGCCATGCGCCAGACCGATCAGGACCCAAGCGGTGCCAAGGATTTCTCCCGATTTGCCGAAAGCAAAGACTTTGGCTTGGGTCTTATCCACGATCATAAAAGGTAAGTTGCGATTGTCGCCGGAATCCAAAACCCAGCCGGCCATTTTCTTCACGGCGTCTGGTGCAATCCAGCTGGCAAGGCCTGCGTGCCGGGCCGCTGGCCTGGAAGCCCCGTCCCCGGATGCCGCCGGCAGGATGTCGTTTACCGCTGCCGAGGTATCATCCGCGTAAGCTGGTGACAGAAAAATGCCCGCCGCAAGCATGCCAAGGCAAACGGCCTTGGCGATGCTCGTGGCGAGCCTGTTGGACCAACACCCCATGACCATCCCGAACGTGGCAGTTAGTTGCGGTCCTGCTTCGGCGCCGGCGCGGTGGCCTGCGCTTCTATCGCGGGGGCTGGTTCCGGTGCGGCCTGGGCTACGGGCGGGGGCGCCGGGGGCAATTCCATAGCGATCTGGTCGCCGCAATTGGTATCCAGCTTGTTATCCCGGTGCAGGCGTGTGCAAGCATGGCGAGAAACCGTGGCGCTCACGCCTTCGGGCTCCAACGACGCACTGGGGTAATATGTCCTGCCGCTGATGACAGCCTCGCTGAACATCTTGTCGGCCCCGTTGACGTCGCCGTCATGATGATAGGCCGTACCGATGTTGAATTGGGCGATAGGATGATTGGGGAACTCCTTGTAATCGTCCTGAAAGCTGGCCTTCGCTGCCGGCCAGTTGCCCGCAACGACCTCATGGTAGCCTTCACTTCCAAGCCCCGTGAAGCTGGAGCAACCCGCCATCAGCAAGCCAATCGGCATCACGGCGCAAAGCAATGTGCTTTTTCCCGAAAGTTTGAACATGACACACCTCTATTCTGCGCTCGCCTACGGAGGACCACCCTGGGAGGTCGAATTCGCATTTCTTGATCCGAAGACCGAACACGTAACGCAACCGGTGTTGACAGCGTTTCCAGGGAACTTTTCCACGATGAGAAAAATTTACCGATCCATCACGGAACCAAAGCCCGCCTGTGCAATAGAGCTCATTGCAGCGGTTTCGGACGAGGCCCACTGGTGTTTCCGAGGGCCGGATCGATCTTTCTTGCACGCGCGATATCGGCATCCGCCCCTTTGTCGTCACCCACCAGTTTCTTCACGGAGCCGCGGAGATAAATGGCTGCCGCAAACCGGGGCGCAAGCCTGATCGCTTCGCTGTAATCCTGGATCGCGTGATCATTTTCGTTTTGCGCCTGGTAAGCGGCCCCCCGCGCAAAGAAGGCTGTGGCGTCGTTGGGGTCGAGCTTGATCGCTTGGTTCAGATCCTCAATCGCATGGGCATTGTCGCCCTTTTTGTGATAGGCCGCGCCTCGGGCAACATAGGTGTTTGCGGTATTGGAGCCCAACGTGATGGCCTGGCTGTAGTCTGAGATCGCGCGGTCGTTATCACCCTTGTTGAACAAGGCATGGGCGCGAACAAAATAGGCCTCTGGGTTTCCCGGATTCAGACTGATCGCCTGGTCGCAATCCTGGATCGCGCGGTCATGATTGCCCGTGTTGTTGATCGCCATGCAGCGGTTTTTGAAGGCGATGGCGCGGTTCTCATCCGGTTCATCTCGCGACTGAATGATCGCGCTACAGCCCGCGATGATGATACTGTCGTCGTCGCTATCGCCAGTGCACAGCGCCCAGTTCTTGTCGCGGGTTTGGGCGTCCGCCGTCCCGGCAAGGAGCCAGGTGAAGGCAGGGATAAAGACCCAAGAAATATGTCGCATCGCTACCGGATTGCCGGAACTCTGGGAGATAAGTCTGCCGCCCCCGTGGAGGTTCCCATATCGGTTCCGCCGGGCCGCTAGGAAGGCCTTATTGCGGGAAATGCGGCAGGGTGGGGCCTTCCTTGGGCTGATAGCGCGCCGTGTTCAACATCATGGCGTTGAAACTGTAGTAACCCACGATTCCAACCAAATCGACCACCGCGGGTTTTCCGAACCGGTCTTCCGCAGCTTTGAAGGTGGCGTCCGACACGCCTTTGTTGTGCAGCAGTTCGGTGGCGAAATCATAGATGATGGTTTCGTCGCGGCTCATGACGGCGGGGCGGCGGCCTTCACGGATCGCGGCAATCGTTTCCGGCTTGATGCCAACCTTGGCAGCGATGGGCGCATGCACCGACCATTCATAATCCTGGCTCCAATCGCGGGCGGTGATCAGGATGGCGAATTCCGACAGGGTGTTTCCCACGCCCGATGCGTAGCGCAAATAATCTCCCATGGCGCGGGCGCGGCTCATCACCGGCGGGCTGTACATCATGGGCTCGAACGGGCCCTGGACGGCCGTTTTGCGCGCCGCCAGAAAATCGGCCGCCGCCTGCTTTTGCGCCGCATCATACTGCGCCGGGGGAATGGTGGGCAGGCGTTCCTGAGCAGCGGCGGATGCGGTCAGCATTGCCGACAGGGCCAGGCCGGCCGGGATAGCTATCTTCATGGATTTTCCCCGCAAGCAGTGGGGCCCGCGGTGAATTCCGCATGGACCTTGCGACTTTCTACCACTGGATGGCCGTGAGCTGTACCGGCCGGCGGCAGCTATTGGGCTTTCTCTCAGCCTCACATTCCCTAAGATGGAGCCAAAAAAAGGGGATATCGATGATCTTCCGGCTCGTCCCGTTGGCGCTGACACTGGCATTGGCGTTGGCTGTGGCCGCCAACGCAGCACCCGCCGCCAAGCCCGTGACCGTAACGGTCGACGAGGGCACCTCCATGGCGGTGTCAGTCTCGCCCGACGGCAAGATGCTGGCGATGGACCTGCAAGGCAGCATTTGGGTGATGCCGGCCACGGGCGGCCGCGCAACACGGATCACCGATCCGTTCAACGACGCCCGCCAGCCGGTATGGTCGCCGGACGGCAAGACCATTGCTTTCTTCGCCTATCGCGATGGCGGTTATGACCTGTGGGCGGTGGCGCCCGATGGCAGCGGCCAGCATCAACTGACCTGGGGCGCGTTTGACGATCGCGATCCCGTTTTCAGCCATGACGGCACGCGGATTGCCTTTGATTCCGACCGCGGCAATCCACTGGGCAGTGATTACAATATTTTCGTGCTGGATTTGCGGGACGGAAAAATCCACCAGCTGACCAACAACCCCGCGGAAGACATCATGCCCAGCTGGTCGCCGGACGACCGGCAGGTGACCTTCGCCTCGACCCGCGAGAACGGCAACGGCATTTGGGCAGTGGATGCGAGCGGCGGACAGGAGCGGCGGCTCGCCACCGGCTCGGCGCGGATCGATGCGGTGAGCTGGGGTTCGGATGGCCAGATCATCGCCCATGGCGTCGACGGCACCAAAGGCTGGCTGGAAAGAAACGGCAAGTCCATCACCGGCAACGAACATGTCTTTCCGTTCCGTCCCAGCTTTCTTACCGGCGGCACGTTTTTCTATACCGCCGATGGCAAGATCAAAAAGCGCGAACCAAATGGCGCGGTAACGGCCATTCCTTTCACCGCCCAGCTTCAGGTCACGCCGGTCAGCGGCACATACACCCGCAAGAAACGCGATTTCGACAGTCAGACGCCGCGCAAGGCGCTGGGCATTGTGCGACCCATGCTGTCGCCTGATGGCAAGACCATCGCTTTTGCGGCGCTGGGCGACATCTATCTGATGCCGGTGGGCGGCAAGCCTCGCGCCATCGCTCATGATGCGGCTTATGACACCGATCCGGCCTGGTCGCCCGATGGCAGTACCTTGGTCTTTAGTTCGGACAAGGCGGGCGGATTGCTGCAACTGTGGCTGCATGACGTCAAAAGCGGGCAGAAGCGGCAACTTACCCATATTTCCACCCAACCCATCTCCGCCACTTTCTCACCCGACGGCAAGCGCATTGCTTATCTGGACGTGGACGGGATGTGGCGCCGCGCCGGTGTCGCCGTGGTGGATGTCGCGACCGGCGCGATCAGTCCGATTCATGCGTCGATCTTCGCGCCGGGCGCGCCCACTTGGTCGCCGGATGGCACGCGCGTGGCGGTGGCGATGGTGGCGCCTTATTCCACCCGCTTTCGCGAGGGCACCAACCAGATCCTCACCATGTCCTCCACCGGCACGCCCGCAAACAGCGACGACAAATGGTATGCGCCGGTGCCCAATCTTTCCATCGATAGCCGGGGCTGGAACGGTCCGGTCTGGTCGCCGGACGGCACCCGCATGGCCGCGATCTATGAAGGCACCTTGGCTGTGGTTCCGGTTTCCCATGCGGGCGAGCCGCTGGGGCCGCCACGCCACCTAACCAGCGAAATCGCTTATGCCCCGAGCTGGTCGGGCGACAGCCGCCAAATCCTTTATCAGTCCAACGACAAGCTCAGGCTGATGAATGTCGAGACCGGCGAGACCAAAACCGTGCCGCTGGACCTCAACTATCATGTCAACGTGCCCAAGACGCATCTGGTGTTGCATGTCGGCAAGCTGGTGGACGGTGTCGCCAAAACCGCCCGCGCCGATATGGACATTGTGGTCGAAGGCAATCGCATCACCGCGGTCGAGCCGCACAAAGCGGGCCGTGCCGCGATCGACTTGCCGCAATTGACCGCCATGCCGGGGCTGATCGATTTCCACACCCATCGCCAAAGCGATTCCGGCGAGCAACAGGGCCGCGACTTCCTGGCCTATGGCGTGACCACCATCCGCAGTCCCGGCCAATCCCCCTACGAGGCCGTGGAGGATCGCGAAGCCACCGACGCGGGGATCCGGGTCAGCCCGCGCATCTTCAACACCGGCCATCTGATGGAATGGCAGCGGGTCTATTACAAAATGGGGATTGCGATCTCGTCCAATGCCCAGTTGGAGATGGAGCTCAACCGCGCCCGCATCCTGGGTTTCGACATGCTGAAAAGCTATGTCCGCATGCCGGATATCCAACAGCGCCGCATTGTCGAATTCGCCCACAGCATCGGCGTGCCCGCCTCAAGCCACGAAGTTTATCCGTCCGCTTTCAGCGGTATCGACAGTATGGAACATACCGAAGGCACCTCGCGGCGCGGCTATTCGCCCAAAATGACCTTGGGGCGCAGCTATGGCGATGTCTCGGCGATCCTGGGCGCCGCCCACATGACCATGACGCCCACCGTCAGTCCGAGCATGCGCGATCTGCTGGAGGCGCGCCCCGAAATGCGCAACGATCCCAGGCTGGCGCTGGAACCCGGCTGGCTGAAGGCGCAGATCCTGAATGCGCCGCCGCATCTGGATTATTCCGGCACCGCCAAGCTGGTGATGGATGTGCAGCGGGCCGGAGGCCGCATTGTCGCGGGCACCGATCAACCGGGGCCGATGTACATGCATGCCGAGCTGCTTTCTTATGTCCGGTTCGGCATGACGCCGTATGAAGCGTTGCGCACCGCCACCGCGGTGCCGGCGGAATTCCTGCAATTGGATGCGGGTGTGATCGCGCCTGGGAAACTGGCCGACATCGTGTTGGTGGAGGGCGATCCGCTGTTGGATATTGCCAATGCCAGCAAGGTCAAGCGGGTGATCGCCAATGGCCGCATGTTCACCTTGGAAGATTTGCTGTCGGGCAAGGCGAAGGATCAGCACTAGTCTCCATGAAAAAGCTTTTCCTCTTTCTGACCGCGCCCCTATTGCTGGCTGTGCTGGTGCGCCCCGGTTTTTCGCAGGGCGCCGACTGGGCGCGCTATGGTGGTGAAGGCGGGCGGCGGTTTTCGAGCCTATCGGAAATCACCCGCGGCAATGTCGGAAAGCTCGGGCAAGCCTGGCGCTTTGATATGGCGGAAGCGGGCGATCCCCAAACCCATCCCTTGGCGATCGATGGCGTGGTCTATGGCTATACCCCGTCGCTGGACACCATTGCGCTGGATGGCGCGAGCGGAAAATTGCTGTGGCGTTTCAGTTCCGGCGTGAAGGCGGGTGGGCCGCAACGCGGCTTGGCGATGTGGTCTTCAGGGAAAGAGCGGCGTCTGTTCGCCAATGCCGGCAATTATCTTTATGCCCTGGACCCCAAGACGGGAAAGCCATTGCCGGGTTTCGGCAAGGATGGCCGCGTCGACATGCGCGAGGGCCTGGACCGTGATCCGGAAAAGATCAGCGTCGCCTTGACCGGGCCCGGCGCCATCTGGCGTGACATGATCATCATGGGCTTCCGCACGGCGGAAAGCGCGCCCGCCGCGCCGGGTGATATCCGCGCCTTTGATGTCCATACCGGCAAGCAGCGCTGGGTGTTTCACACCATTCCCCGTCCCGGCCAGCCGGGCTACGACAGCTGGCCGCCGGATTTTTGGAAGACTGGCGGCGGCGCCAATGCCTGGCCGGGCACGGTGCTGGATGAAAAGCGCGGCATCTTGTTTGCGCCCACCGGTTCGGCGGTGAGCGATTTCTATGGTTATGACCGGATCGGCGACAATCTGTACGCCAATTGCCTGCTGGCGTTGGATGCCAACACCGGAAAACTGCTGTGGTACTTCCAAGGCACACATCATGACATTGCCGACCGGGATTTCCCCTCGCCACCGGTGCTGCTGACCGTCACCCATGATGGCAGCCAAGTGGATGCGGTGGCCCAGGCCAGCAAGCAGGGCTATCTGTTTTTACTGGATCGCGTCACCGGCAAGCCGTTGTTTCCCGTCAATCAGATGCCAGTCCCCGCCAGCGATGTGCCGGGCGAAAAACTTGCCGCCACCCAACCGGTGCCGTCCTTGCCCGCGCCTTATGCCCGCCAGCATCTCAGCGAAGGCCTACTCACCAACCGCACGCCGCAAGCGCATCAATGGGCGTTGGGACAGTTTCGCAGCTTCGGCAATGACGGGCCGTTTCCGCATATGCGGAAACGGCCCGTCATTGCCGAAG